>Ga0265798_10006329_pt1 | contig 15598 bp, 12 predicted proteins | sample P3T30metagenome_FD_192430 | JGI IMG/M metagenome (GOLD analysis project Ga0265798, IMG submission 192430) | Plant litter microbial communities from East Loma Ridge, Irvine, California - P3 T30 | ecosystem: Environmental > Terrestrial > Plant litter > Unclassified | place: USA: California... | reverse complement strand
TCGAAGGAGTGAGTGCAAATGTTGACAGGTGGCGGTGGCATGGAGGCAGGTCAACACCAAGTCAGCGATGGACCAACGACAGGTCAGCGATACCCGTCCAGAATCTTCCTGGACGCCAGAATCTCGGCCATGATCCAGTCTTCCACCAGCCTTACCTGCCTGCGACGCCGCAGCTCGGGGCGTTGCACCATGAAGTAAGACACCCCCGTCGACACCGCACGGTTGATCGGCACTTCCAGGCGGCCCTTGCGAATCGCCTCGTCGGCGAGCACCACATCGGCAATGGCGACGCCAAGTCCGGCCTCGGCCGCGCTCAGCGCCATGTCCAGCGCATCGAAGTCCAGGCCGCCCTGGGTGCGCAGCTCGACGCCGGTCTTCTCCGACCAAGTGATCCAGTCCTGATGGTCGGGCAAGGGATGCAGCAAGGTAGCCCCTTGCAAGGATTGCTCGACCTCGCCCGGATCCAGATGGCCAGGTGAGCACACTGGAACAATCCACTCCGCGTATAGCTCGGTAGCGTCTTCATGCGAGAAGTTGCCCAGGCCATAACGGATGCCCAGGTCGGCGTCCGACTCGTCGGTGGTCATGTCGTCCAGCCGCGTTCGCACCACTACCTTGATCGTCGGATTGGCCTCGTGAAAGCTGCGCAATCTGGGGAACAGCCAACGCAGCGCAAAAGTGGGAATGACGCGCAGCGTGACGATGTCGTCATCGGTGTTTGACGAATCGATGGCGTTGGCGATGTGGTCGAAAGCTTCCTTGACCGTGGTCGCCAGGCGGCGGCCGGCCTCGGTGATCTCCAGGCCGCTGTGGGTGCGCAGGAACAGGGTCTGGCCAAGCTGTTCCTCCAGGATTTTCACCTGGCGGCTGACCGCGCTTTCACTGACGCGCAGGATTTGTGCGGCTTTCTTTACGCTGGTGTGCGCAGCCACGACTTCGAAGCTGCGCAAGGCGTTCAGTGAGGGCAAGCGTCGAACCATCCCGATTTCCTTGGACTGTCATGAAGATCTGCAAAGCAGGCAAACACCGGGATACGCACTTGCCCTGCCCTTGTCACCGACCACGTGGCTCCAGGATATTGCGCAGCCCGTCGCCGATGAAGTTCACGCTGGTGGCAGTCAGCGCGATGGCAATGCCGGGCACGATCGCAAGCCAGGGCGCCGTACCCAGGTAGACCTGTGCATTGTTCAGCATGTTGCCCCAACTGGCGACCGGTGCCTGAATGCCGTAGCCCAGATAACTGACATAGGACTCAAGCAGAATGGCGCGCGCCACGTTCAATGTCGCCACGATGATAATTGGGCCGATGGCGTTCGGCAGCAATTCGATCATCATGATGCGCAGATTGGAGGCGCCGCACGTGCGCGCAGCCGCCGCGTACTCCGCGCCGCGCAAGGACCGGAACTGCCCTTCGACCAGCCGGGCCACCTCCATCCAGCACGTGGCCGATATCAACAGCGTGGTGGACACCAGGCCGGGCTTGACCATCAAGGCCAGCGCCAGAATCAGGAAGATGGTCGGAAAAGACAGCATGGCGTCGACGAAGCGCATCAGCAGGGCACCTACGATGCCGCGGTAATAGCCGGCGATCATGCCGACTGCCGTCCCGATCGATACTGAAATCAGCATGGCTGCAAAACCGATGGTCAGCGACACCCTGCCGCCCGCCATCAGGCGCGCCAGCACATCTCGCCCCAACTCGTCGGTGCCCAGCAAGTGCCCGGGTACAAGCGGCGGCGCAGCGCGTTTCAGCACGTTGATGTAAGTGGGGTCCAGCTTCAACAACAGGGGACCCACGAAAGACATGAGCGCCATCAGCACGATGATCAGCACGCCGACGGTGGCCAGCTTGTGGCGTCTCATGCCCGTGCACCAAGTGCGCCAGAAACCGGGTTCGGACCACGCGGCCAGTTCTGCGCCTTGAACGCCAGAAATGTTCATCGTCAGTCCATCCGAATACGGGGATCGGCAATCGCGTACAGCACATCGGCGATCAGGGAGCCCAACATGACCATCACTGCAGACAACATCAGCACCCCCATCACCACCGGATAGTCCCGGTATTCCAGCGAATCGAAGAACAGGCGGCCCATGCCGGGCCAGCTGAAGACGGTCTCGGTGATCAAGGCGCCGCCCAGCAAGGTGGGAATCTGCAGGCCAAGCAAGGTGATCATCGGCAACAAGGCATTGCGCAGCGCGTGCGACACGATGATGGCGTAGCCAGTCACGCCTTTGGCCTTGGCAGTGCGGATGTAGTCCTGTTCAAGCGTGTCGATCATCGAGGCGCGCATGAAACGCGCCCAGACGGCCGTCTCCACCAGCGTCAGGACCAGCACCGGCGCGATCATGTGATGCACCACATCCAGGAAAGACCCGTCGCCGAAAGTCTGCTGATTGCCGGCCGGCAACCACTCCAGCTTGATCGAAAACAGGTAGATGGCCATCAGGCCGAACCAGAAGGTGGGCACCGACAAGGCCACCATCGCCACGATCGAGGTCAGCGCATCCATCAGGGAATGCCGGCGTATCGCGCCCCAGATGCCCAAAGTGCAGCCAATCAATGCGGCCAGTACCGTCGATACCAGCATCAGCATGAAGGTCGCGCCGATGTGTGCGCCGATGGTGGCCAGCACGCCCACGCCGTCCCGGTACGAACTGCCCCAGTCGCCGCGCACCATGCGCAGCAACCAGTCGGCGTATTGCGCGATGAAAGGCCGATCCAGCCCCATGCTGCGGCTGAGCCGGTCGATGTCTTCCTGCGACATGCTGGCCGATTGCGCCAGCTGCGACAGCGGCCCGCCCGGCGACATGTACAGAATGGCGAAGCCGATGGCCGATACCATGAGCAGCAGCACCAGCGACTGCCCACCTCGTCTACACAGATACTGAATCATGGCGCGCTCCGTCAGGCGGCCCAGTACCAGCTGCGCATGTTCCAGCAGTTGGTGGAACTGTTGACGTTGGCCTCATAGCCCATCAGCTTTTCCTTCACTGCCTCGACGAGCACCGACTGGCTGACCGGCAGGAACACCAGGTCGTCGCGAATGATCTCCTGGATGCGATGGTAGATGCGCGTGCGCGCCTTCACATCCAGTTCGCGCGTTCCCTGCGCCAGCAAGGTGTCGATCTCGGGGTTCTTGTATTGATAGGTGTTGAAGCCGTTGCCGCCGGTGGCTGGTGTGGCATTGCTGGAAAAACGCGCCGTGGCGTCGGGGTCGTTGCCTTGCAGGAAGTTCGACGCCACCATCACCGACTGGAATTTCGACTTCTGCCAGAAGTCGCCCCAGATGACCGCGGCCGGCATGTTCTCGATGGTCATTTCCACCCCGATTTCGCGCCAATCCTGCATCAGCAACTGCTGGGACTGCTCGCGCGCCTGCGCACCGGACGTCGTAGAGTTGGTGAACGCCAATCGCTGCCCGTTCTTCACACGAATGCCATCCTTGCCAGGCACCCATCCCGCCGCGTCGAGCAAACTGCGCGCGCGTTGCGGATCGTGGCTGTGTTTGGGCAAGGCATCGTTGTAGGCCCAGTGACCCTGCGGCACGTATGACTCGGTAGGCACCGGCCGCCCGCTGTAGATCGCCTCGATGCGCGCCTGCTTGTTCATGCCCAGGTACAGCGCCTGGCGCACGGCCTTCTCGGCGAAGGGGCCAAAGCCCAGATTCAGCGCCACGTGTTCGATCAGCGGCGTGGGCGCCTGCTTGATGCGCACACCGCGCAAGGCAGCGGCTTCCTTGTCGAAGCTGGGCTGAATGCCCGACAGGCCAAGGTAGTCGATCTGACCGGTGCGGAATTGCGTGAACAGCATGGTCTGGTCGGGGATGTACTTGAACACCACGCGCAGCAGATACGGGCCTGGTCCGTAGTAGTCGGGGTTGTGCTCCAGCACAATATGGTCGCCAGCGCGCCGGCTGCCCCATTTGAAAGGCCCTGTGCCGATCGGCGCCTGATTGAACGGCGCGGTGTTGGGGTCGGTGGCAGCCGACAGGATGTGTCGCGGCACCATGAAGGTCTGCGACAACACCGACAGATACGGCGTGAAGACGCTTTCCATGCGCCAGTGGATCTCGTCGTCGGCCACCACCGTGATGTCGCGCAGCAGCGCATGCCCGATCCGGTTGCGCGAGCGAAAGCCCGGGTTGTTGATCAACTCCAGTGTGTACTTGACGTCATTGGCGGTGAAGCGCGTGCCGTCGTGCCACTTGGCATCGTTGCGCAGCTTGACCTTCCACGTCAGCCCATCTGCCGACACCCCGCCATTGGCGACCGTCGGCACCTCGCGCGCCAGGTCGGCCACCGTTCGGCCCTGGGCGTCGATGAACCACAGCGTGCCGAAGATCTGCGCCCAGACGCCTTGGTCGACTTCGCTGCCCGGCATCAAGGGGTTGAACACCGTCGGCTCTTGCGAGATGCCGGCGATGACCTGCCCGCGCGGCACGGTGGGCGGCGTGCCGCTCGCCGCTTGCTGCGCCCACACCGGGGCATGCGACAGCGTGCCCGCAGCAGCCAGCAGTTTCAGGAACGCTCGCTTCGATAAGGTCGGATGGGTCATGGTGTCCGGATAGGTAGAGGTGGGCGGGGAAATGGCGGGCATCGTTCAGGCTTGCGTGCGACGCAGGCTGGGGCGGTCCGGGGAAAGCAGTGCAGCAGTCAGGCCTTGCGCCTTCAAAGCGTCCGGCAGGTCCAGCCCCTGGGCCAGCGCAGCTACCGCCTGCCCCATCGCTGGCGAGGTCAGCACGCCGCAGCCACCCAGGCCGGATGACCAGATGAAGCCAGGGTGCGCAGCACTTGCGCCGCACACCGGGTTGCGGTCTTGCACAAAGCTGCGCACGCCGGCCCACAGGCTCACGGGGCGCGGGATGCGCAAGCTGGTGTCTTGTTCGATGTTGTAGATGCCCTGGGCGACGTCCAATTCTTCCGGGAAGACCTCACCAGGTTGGACAGGCTGCGCATCGGCCGGAGACCCCATGAAGCAGCCGGGTTCGGGCTTCACATACCACTGGTAATCGGCATTGCAGACATGCGGCCAGGTTCCGCTATTAGTGCCGGGCAACAAGGGGAAGGTGAAGGCCGTGCGCTTGTAGGGTGTCAGTCCGATAGGCGACACACCGGCCAATTGCGCCACCGTATCTGCCCAGCCGCCAGCGGCATTGACCAGCACCTTGGCCTTGATGTGTTCGTCGCGTGTGCGGATCAGCCAGTGATCGTTCTCGCGCGTGATGCCTTGCACGACCGTGTTGGCGCACAAGACCGCGCCCTGGCGCTTGGCCCCTTTCAGGTATCCCTGCAAAAGGTTGTTGACGTCGATGTCCTGCGCATCTTCCTCGTAGACGCCGATATCGACGTTCTCGGGCAGCAAGGCGGGAAACAGCGCCAGCGCTTCATCACGGTCCACATACCGGGCAACGCCACCGGCCTGCTGGATGCGCGCATGCAAGGTGTCCAGCTTGGGCTGTTGATCGTGGCGCCCTACTGTCAGGCTGCCGCGTGGCGAGATCAGCGCTTCGTCGCTGAACCCGGCAGGCGGGTTCAGGAAGAAGGCACGGCTTGCCGCAGCCATGCCGCGCATCTGGTCCGCCGAGATGCCTACCGTGAATTGGCCCGCAGTCCGGCCGGAACTGTGGAAGCCGAACTGATCTTCCTGTTCGATCAAGGCCACCGTGCCCGCGGAGGACAGAAAGTAAGCGGCAGAGGCGCCGGAAATGCCGCCGCCGATGATTGCGAAGTCCACGTGCATCGATGTTCCTTGTAGATCGATTGCGGCAGCGATAGCGGGCGTTGGCCGGGTGTCGCTGCACCGGACGAACTGCCGGTCTGCACAATTGAATCCAACAAGGCAGATGGTGTCGAGTCGAATAAATCGAATCGAATATCGAATAAAGCGAACCGGGTGGTGTGGGTGCTATGCGTTCCGCTGGCCTTCGATTAATTGGGCGCGGCCCCGCGTTTTTTGAAATCGACACGTTCGATGCTTCCACGCGATCCTGCTCGCCATACCAGCACCTGGACAACATCGGACATGAACACTTCCGCCTCACCGCAGCCCGCAGGCCGCCGCGCCATCTACTCGGGCAGCGCCTACGAACGCACCTACAGCTACGCCCGCGCCGTGGTTCTGGGCAAGCAGGTGCTGATCTCCGGCACCACCGGCTACGACTATCTGAAAGACCTTCTGGCCCAAGGCGCGCAGGCACAGGCCGAGCAGATATTCCGCAACGCGCAGCATGCATTGGCCCAGGTGGGCGGCTCGCTGCGCAACATCGTGCGGGTGCGCATCTACATTGCGCAGGCCGAGGACTACGACGCCGTGATGGACGCCTATGCCCTGGCCTTTCGCGGCATCGACCCGGCGTGCACGACGGTGCAGGCGGGTCTGTTCGACCCGGAAATCCGGGTGGAGATGGACATGGATGCCGTGTTGGACGTCGCTCCCGATGCCGTCGCTTAGTCTCCTGCAGCACGCGCCGGCCGATGCGCTTGCGCGTCTGCTGGACCAGCACGAAGCCCTGCCCGCGAGCGCCGACGTGGTTATCGTCGGCGGCGGCATCATGGGCTGCAGCGCAGCCTGGTACCTGGCGCGCGCCGGGCTCAAGGTGGTACTGCTGGAAAAGCACCGCATTGCGTCACAGCAGTCTGGCCGCAACTGGGGCTTTGTGCGCTCGTTGTATCGGGATCCGCTTGAGCTGCCGCTGGCCCGCGAAGCGTTGAACCTGTGGCCCGGCTTGAATGAAGCTCTGGGTTTCGAGACCGGCTGGCGGCGCAGCGGCTGCCTGTTCCTGTGTGCCGACGACGCCGAACGCACTGCCTATGAGACTTGGCTGGCAAGCGCCCGCGACCAGGCATCCGACACTGAAATGCTGAGCGCAGACCAGGTTGCGGCCGCCTATCCGGCTGTCAGCATGCGCACCGAGGGCGCCATCGTTGCCCGCAGCGACGGCCAGGCCGAACCCACGCTTGCCACGCTGGCCTTCGCCCGTGCTGCGATCGCACTCGGCGCTACCTTGCTGGAAGACTGCGGGGTCAGCGCACTGGACACCGAGGCCGGTCACATCTGCGGCGTGCAGACCGAACACGGGCCCATCCGCGCACCTATTGTCATCTGCGCCGCCGGGGCACAGACCTATCAGCTGCTGCAAGGCGTGGGTGCCTCGCTGCCGCAGAAAGTGGTGCGCAGCACGGTGTCCCTGACCGCGCCGCTACCGCCCATGAACCTGCCCTGCTTCGTTGGCTTCGGGCTGGGCCTGCGTCAGCGGCCAGATGGGTCCTGCATCATCGCCACCGATGCAGGCACCGACATCGACCTGACGCTGGACAGCCTGCGGGCATCACGCTATTTCCTGGGCGAATTTCTGCGCAATCGCAAGGAATTCTCGCTGCGCCTGGGTCGGCCGTTTGCCAATGACTTGTATGCGCGCCTGACTGTGCCGCATGCGCAGCGCGCCATCCAGCCCCGCAGTCCCGACATCGCGCCCAACGCCGATCGGGTCGACGCCAACCACAAGCTGTTCGCCCGCCTGTTCGCCGGCATGCCCGCCGCCGCACCGGTGAAGTCCTGGGCCGGCAACATCGACGTGATGCCAGACGCGCTGCCGGTAATCGACGCGGCCTGGCCGGTGCCCGGCCTGCTGATCGCCACGGGCTTTTCCGGCCACGGTTTTGGCCTGGGGCCCGCCGTCGGCAAAACACTCGCCGCCCTGGCGCAGGGCTTCGAACCCACTACCGAGCTTGCGCCCTTCCGCGCCGACCGTTTCCTTCGCGGCGCGTACTCGCGCCCCTACGCCGCCATCTGATCCCAGGAACCTGCTTATGTCTGTCTCTGCTTCATCGGTCCCCAGTCACGCTGATTTGCTCGAGATCGTCTCGACCCTGCGCCTGCCCGACAAGGCCTTCATCGACGGCGACTGGTCGGCATCCGACAACGGCGCGTTGATCGAGACCATCAACCCGGCGACCAACACCCTGCTGGGCACGCTGGCGCATTGCGGCCAGACTGACCTGGACCGTGCGGTGGCCAGCGCCCGCCGGGCATTTCGCGACGGCGCATGGTCGCGCTGCGCGCCGGAACGACGCAAGGAAGCCTTGCTGCGACTGGCCGACCTGATCCGCCGCGACGGCATGAAGCTCGCCGTCATCGAAAGCCTTGAAAGCGGCAAGCCCGTCCGCGACTGCATCCGCGAGATCACCCAGGAAGTGCCCAGCATCTTCCAGTGGTATGCCGAACTGGTCGACAAGAGCTATGGCCATGTCGCGCCGACCGGCCCGGAAGATTGCGCGTTTGTTGTGCGCGAAGCCATTGGTGTCGTGGGTGCTGTGCTGCCCTGGAACTTCCCGCTGCTGATGGCCAGCTGGAAGCTGGCGCCCGCGCTGGCCAGCGGCTGCTCGGTGATCGTCAAGCCTGCGGAAGAAACCTCGCTGACGACCTTGTGCCTGGCGGAACTTGCGATCGAAGCCGGCATCCCGGCGGGCGTGTTGAACGTCGTCACGGGTCTGGGCGAAACCACCGGCAGCCTGATTGGTCAACACCCGGACATCGACGCGGTGTCGTTCACCGGCTCCACCGATGTCGGCCGCCTGTTCCTGCAATACGCGGCCAGCAGCAACCTGAAGACAGTTGGCCTGGAGATGGGCGGCAAAAGCCCGTTCATCGTGCTCGACGATGCCGACTTGAACGCAGACCTGATCGACAATGCGGTGATGGCGGCGTTCTGGAACGGTGGCCAGAATTGCTCGGCCAACATGCGGCAGTTGATCGCCCGTTCGCGACAAGACGAATACGTGGACAAGATCATCGCCCGCACCAAACAGATCGTCGTCGGCGACCCGATGGACCCACGGACCGAGATGGGACCGATGATCTCGGCCACGCAACGCCGCCGCGTGCTGTCGCACATTGGCCGCGGCGTGGAAGAAGGCGCGCGGCGCGTGCTGCAAGCAGACGAGGCCCTGCAGCACGGCCGCGGGCACTACCTTGGCCCCACGGTATTTGCCGACATGCGCCACGATATGAGCATTGCCCGCGAGGAAATCTTCGGCCCGGTGCTGGGCGTGCTGCCCGTCGACAGCATGGACCAGGCACTGAGCATTGCCAACGGCACGGACTACGGCCTGCACGCAACCGTCTACACCCGCGATCTGGACCGGGCGATGCACTTCGCGCGCCGGCTTGAATGCGGCACGGTATCGGTCAATGCGTTCACCGAGGGCGACATCAAGACGCCATTCGGCGGCTACCGTCGGTCAGGTTCATTGGCGCGCGACAAGGGTCTGGAAGCCATGTCGCAATACCAGCAGTTGAAAACGATATGGCTGCGGCTGGCAACCCCGGGATCGGCGGCGTGAACCCGCCCGTGTTGCGCGTCGCCGACCTGAGGGTCGATTTCCGGGCGCAAGACGGCTGGAAGACCGTGGTCGACGGTTTGAACTTCCACGTGGGCGAGCGCGAAACGGTGGCCGTGGTGGGTGAGTCAGGCTCGGGCAAAAGCGTGACGGCCATGTCCATCATGCGCCTGCTGGACCCGCGCAGCGCACGTGTGTCGGGCGAGGTCTACCTGGGCGAACAGTCTTTGCTTGGCTTGCCTGAATCCGCCATGCGCAAGGTGCGCGGCGCCGACATCGCCATGATTTTTCAGGAACCGATGACCAGCCTGAATCCGGTGCGCACCATCGGCTTTCAAATTGGCGAAGCGCTGATGCTGCATCGTGGGCAAAGCTGGGCCCAGGCCCGCGCCGAGGCCTTGCGCATGCTGGACAAGGTGCGCATTCCGTCGGCGGCTTCGCGGATGAACGACTACCCCATGCATTTGTCCGGCGGCATGCGCCAGCGCGCGATGATTGCCATGGCGCTCGCGTGTCGTCCCCGCCTGCTGATCGCCGACGAACCCACCACCGCGCTGGACGTGACCATCCAGGCGCAGATCCTGACGCTGATCCGCGAGCTGCAGCAAGACGACGGCATCTCGGTGCTGTTCATTACCCACGACATGGGCGTGGTCGCCGAAGTGGCCGACCGCACGGTGGTGATGCGGGCCGGCGAGCAGCTGGAATGCGCAGACACGGTCACGCTCTTCGAATCGCCCCAACACCCCTATACCCGCGCGCTGCTGGCTGCGGTGCCGCGCCTGGGCGCGATGAAAGAGCAGGTGCGGCCCATGCCGTTTGCATTGGTCGACAAACAGACAGGCGTGCGCACCGAACCCAAAGTCGTGGCCGACACCGTGCAAGCCGACGTAGCCGCCGTACTGGAAGTGCGTGGCCTGAGCACACGTTATGGCGTCGGGTCCGGCCTGCTGTCGTTTCGCCGCGCCTTCGTGCACGCGGTCGAAAACGTGTCCTTCAGCGTACAGCCCGGCGAAACGCTGGGGCTGGTCGGCGAGTCCGGTTGCGGCAAATCGACCATCGGCCGCACCGTGATGAACCTGCTGCAACCCACCGCCGGATCGGTGATGATCGGCGGCCGCGATCTGCACGCGATGCCCAAGAAAGAACAACGCACCATGTCGCGCCACGTGCAGATGGTGTTCCAGGACCCGTATTCCAGCTTGAACCCGCGCAAGACCGTGGGCTCGGCCATCGCCAGCCCATTGGTCATCGACGGGCGCAGCACCCGCGCCGAGATCGACGCCCGCGTGGCGGAACTGCTGGCCTGTGTCGGCATGGATACGGCTTCCGCCCGACGCTATCCGCATGAGTTTTCAGGCGGTCAGCGCCAGCGCATCTGCATCGCACGCAGCCTGGCGCTTCAGCCTTCCCTGCTGGTTGCCGACGAAGCTGTGTCTGCCCTGGATGTGTCGATCAAAGCCCAGGTCATCAACCTGATGATCGACCTGCAGCAGCGCATGGGCCTGGCCTACCTGTTCATCTCGCACGACATGGCGGTCGTCGAACGCATCAGCCATCGGGTGGCCGTGATGTACATGGGCGAGATCGTTGAGATCGGCCCGCGTGCCGGGGTGCTGTATGCCCCACAACACCCGTATACACGACGCTTGCTGGATGCCGTGCCAGTGGCCGACCCACGCGCCCGCGCCGGCACGCGTCCCGCGCTCGCCCGCGATGAAATCCGCAGCGTCTTGCGGCCAGCGGGATATCAGCCGCCCGCACGACAGTACCGGCAAGTCTCGCCCGGCCATTTCGTCATGGCCGACGACCTGCTGTCCTGAGCACGTTCACCAAAGTGACCCAACCAATGAGCATGACCGCTGCCCTGCAAGCCCACCTGATGCGATTCTTCGACGGCACCTTGCTGCCCGACGAGCTGGACCGCGCCATGTCGCAGAACCCCGGCTGGTTCCCCACCGACACCGTCTATCCCAGCGATCCGGTGCGTCCGTTGCCTGTCAGTGCCCAGCCCCTGCCCGCCCTGCGCATCGCCGACCACGGTCGCCACTTCGACCTGTGTGACTACCTGTCGATCAACAACGTCGCGGGATTGATGGTGCTGAAGGACGGCCAGGTTTCGTACGAGACCTACCAGCGCGGCATCGACGCCAGCACCCGCTGGAATTCGTGCTCGCTGGCCAAATCGTTCACGTCGACGCTGGTAGGCATGGCCGTCAAGGAAGGCTTGATAGCGTCGCTGGACGACCCGGTGACCAAATACGCAGACTTGGGCGGCGTGTACAAGAACGTGAGCGTGCGCCAGATGCTGCGCATGTGCTCCGGCATCAAATGGAACGAAGACTACGGCGACGTCAGGTCCGAGCGCCGTCAGTTGCTGGATATCCAGACCCGCTGGCAAGCCGGCGGCATTCGCGACTTCATGAAAACGCTGCCGGCCTTCGAGCCCGCAGGCGGCTCATGGGTCTACAACACCGGCGAGTCCTACCTGGTCAGCGCGGTGATGGAAGGCGCCACCAAGATGCGCCTGGTCGACTACTTGCAATCCCGCCTGTGGCCGCGCATGAGCGCCGAACACAGCGCCACCTGGTGGTCGGAAAGCCCCGGTGGCATGACGATCGGCGGCAGCGGGATGAACGCCAGCCTGCGCGACTACGCGCGGCTGGGGCAGTTTGTGCTGGATGAAGGGAAAGTCGGTGGCGAGCAGTTGCTGCCGGATGGGTGGAACGCAGAGGCGGGATCGTCGTATCGCATCGGCGACCAGGAAATTCCGTACGGGTATATGTGGTGGATTCCGGTGCTGGATGATCCCGAGCTGAAAGGGACCTTCCAGGCCGAGGGGATCTACGGGCAGTTCATCCACATCAACCCGGCGAAGAAGCTGGTGATCGTGGTGCTGAGCGCGCGCAACAAGCCGAGCTACAAGCGGCGGGTGGAGATCAACGATGACGCGTTTTTTGCGGCGGTGGCGCGGGCGTTTGATTGAGCTGGCTTTCCAGTAAAGTCAGTTGCCGCGCAGGGCCAATGCGCTTCGCGTGGAATGGGCTGAAGGGTATCGGGCAAAAGACGGAGGACTGGAAGCTATGCAAGATGAGACAGGCACCCCGGAAGATTCGTCCGCTGCCATGACGACGAGCACACCACCCTGGCATGTGCTGTCTGTGAAGGTGATATCGACGGGGAAGATCGAAGTGATTTTCAACGACGGCCTTCAAGGCGTCGCAGACTTGAGCGAACTGATTCGCTCTGAGCGCGCAGGTGTCTTTGCGACACTGCGGGACGCAACGGTATTCGCTCAGGCCTACGTCGACTATGGGGCAGTGACGTGGCCCGGTGAGATTGACCTTGCGCCCGATGCCCTGCACGCGCGCATCAAGGCGCAGGGGACTGCGTTGCTGGCCTGAGCGGCCAGCAACGCATCTTTCACCCCAGCGTCGGCTTGCGCCCTGCCCACGGGTCCAGGCGTTCCAGCTGCGCGGACACCTGCAGCACCAAGTCCTCGCGACCAAACCGACCCACTAGCTGCGTGCCCACGGGAACACCTTCCGGCGTGGCCCATAGCGGCAGGCTCGCAGCCGGCTGGCCCGATGCGTTGAACACCGCCATGAAGCTCGCGTAGCGCGATACCTTCTTGCGCAGGTCCAGGAAGCCGCCTTCCTGCATCGACAGATAACCCAGCTTCACGGGAGGCTGCGTCAGCGACGGCGTCAGGATCAGGTAGAAATCGGTCATGAAGGCTTCCATCGCACGGCCCACGGCGTGGAAGCGGTTAACCCCGGCGATGTACTCCGCAGCCGGCGTCTTCTTGCCCAGCTCGTAGCCGTTCATCATCACGGGTTCCAGATCGCCGTGCTGCAGCGCCTTGCCCGTCAAACCCAGACGAGTATCCACCGACACCACGATGTTGCCGGCCAGGATCGTGGCATGGGCCAGCACGAAGGCGTCGTAGTCGAGCTCGGCAGGCTTGGTGTCGATGACTTGGTGACCCAGTTCACGCAGCAAAGCGGCGGTGTGTTCCAGGGCTTGCAAGGACTCGCTTGATACCTCGATACCGTTCCAGGCTTCGCGCCAGACGGCGATGCGCAGCGGCTTCACGGGCGCGGACAAGGCATCCAGGTAAGAACCTTCCTTCGGTGGCGCGGCATACGGGGCACCGACTTCGTAGCCCGAGATCGCGTCCATGGCGGCTGCCGTGTCGCGCACGCTCATGCTCAACACACCGTCGGTGGCCAGGCCGCCCCACCCTTCGCCGCGGAACGGGCCCATGGGCACGCGGCCGCGTGAGGCCTTCAGACCGTAGACACCACAGCACGCTGCAGGGATACGGATCGAACCGCCCCCATCGCTGCCATGCGCGACCGGCACGATGCGGGCAGCTACCGCAGCTGCCGCGCCACCGCTGGAGCCGCCCGTGGAGCGGGTCGTGTCCCAGGGGTTCAAGGTCGGGCCGCCGTTGCGCGCGGCTTCCGTCGTCGGGGCCATGCAGAATTCCGGCACCGTGGTCCGCGCAAACGTGATCAAGCCGGCTTCTTCAAAGCGATTGGTCAGTGTCGCGTTCTGCTTGTAGCTGGTGTCGTTCAGCAGCATGGAGCCCAGGCTGGACGGAAAGCGCGTCGACGCCACGCCCGAGTCTTTCAGCAGGAACGGAATGCCGCCGAACACGCCCTTGGGCGTCCAGTCGCGCGCGACTTCGATGGATTCCTCGAAGCGCTCGTAGCACAGCGCGTTCAAGGCGGGCGCACGTGCTTCTGCCAGCTCCATCGCGCAACGCATCAGCGCTTCGGGAGTGGTCTGTTTTTCCGCAAGCTTTTTCGCCAGACTCAATCCATCCAGCGATTCGTATTCTTCACGATTCATGACTTAAATTTCCTGAACTAAGACGTCTTCCGCAAAGTCCGGTTTGGACCATTGCTTGCCGGGGATCGAGTCGATCAGGCGGCGGGTGTATTCGTGTTGGGGGCGGTAGAACACGTCGCTGGCGCGCGCCAGTTCAACGAGTTCCCCTTGGCGCATCACGGCGATGCGGTCGCAGATCTGCGCAGCCACACGCAAGTCGTGGGTGATGAACAGCACCGACAGGTCGAACTGACCGCTGATCTGCTTCAGCAGGTCCAGCACCTGGGCCTGGATTGAGACGTCGAGCGCGGACACAGCTTCGTCGGCGATCAGCAAGCGGGGCTTCAAGGCCAGGGCGCGGGCAATGCCCACACGCTGCCGTTGTCCGCCCGAGAACTGGTGCGGATAACGGTCGCCCGAATCACCGCCGAGCCCGACAAGGTCCAATAGATCGCGCGCATCTTTCAGCGCCTTGGCGCGGTTTTCACCGAACGCGATCGGCCCTTGCGCCACGGCCTCGACGATCTTGTGGCGCGGGTTCAGAGACGCATACGGGTCCTGGAACACCATCTGGATCTGCTTGCGGTGCTGGCGCCAATCCCTTGGCGACAAGCCGACCAGCTCCTGCCCTTCGATGCGCACACTGCCACTGTCAGGGTGGATCAGGCCAATCAAGGTGCGGCCCAGCGTGGACTTGCCCGAGCCCGATTCGCCCACCAGGCCAAGCGTTTCGCCTTGCTCGATGTTCAAGGAAATGTCGTTCAATGCCACGACCCGACGACCGCCGTCCAGGCCAAAGGTCTTCATCAGCTTGCTGACGACCATCAAGGGCTGCGTGGGTGCGGCCACCGCCTTGCCTTCCGGCAGGTGGGGCACGGAGGCGATGAGCTTGCGGGTGTAGGGATGCGACGGGCGATTCAGCACATCGTCTGCCGTGCCGAGCTCCACCACCTCGCCATGTCGCATCACGACGATGCGGTCGGCGATCTCGGCCACTACGCCGAAGTCATGGGTGATGAAGATCACGCCAATGCCCATGCGCGACTGGATGTCCTTGATCAGCGTCAGGATCTGCGCCTGCGTGGTTACGTCCAGCGCAGTGGTCGGTTCATCCGCGATCAGGATGTCCGGCTCCAAGGCCAGCGCCATCGCAATAACCACACGCTGACGCTGCCCGCCCGACAGCTGGAAGGGGTAGGAATCGATCAAACGTTCGGGGTCCGGCAGCAATACATCGCGGAACAGCTCCAGCACCCTTGCTCGGCGTGCGGAAGCATCCATGTCCGTATGCCGCTCCAGCACCTCATCCACCTGGCGACCAATGCGCATGATGGGGTTCAGCGCCGTCATGGGTTCCTGGAAAACCATGCCGAAGGACTTGCCACGCAGGTTGGTCCATTCCTTCGGGCTCAGCTCAGCCAGA
>Ga0265798_10006327_pt1 | contig 15598 bp, 15 predicted proteins | sample P3T30metagenome_FD_192430 | JGI IMG/M metagenome (GOLD analysis project Ga0265798, IMG submission 192430) | Plant litter microbial communities from East Loma Ridge, Irvine, California - P3 T30 | ecosystem: Environmental > Terrestrial > Plant litter > Unclassified | place: USA: California... | reverse complement strand
AGGACCCTCTGACGGAGTGTCATTCGCCGGCCTATCAATGGTAGTGGCGATGGTGATGATAGTGGTAACGCTAGCAGTTGAGGGCACCGCACTTTCAAGTTCGAGTTTGAGAGCGGACAGCCGTGCCAACATTGAGGTGAGAGATGCGTGGCAGAAGTTGACGATGCAGTACTGGAAACGGCGAAGATACTGCGAGGCGTGACCTCCTGCGGCGTTGCCGGAAGGAGGCCCAACCCTAGAGATTTGGGTTTTCGATTCGACGAAGACTCCAGAGACGCAATTTCGGGACCGGATCGTAGACGGTTTGGCGTGGCTACCGGCGGAGGTGCAGGAGGGCCGCCAACCGAGAATTCAAGGCTTCAATTCTGAAGAGGACACAGCAGATCAAAAACCCGGGCCAGAGAAGGACGAGTATTTCGATTTCAACCGATGCAGAAGAGGCAGGTGACGTTTTAGTCAGAGGCACAGTGGCATCAGTTACGGCCCTTGCAGCGCATTCAGCTGCGATCATTGCTACACGGTATTCCGCAAGCAGAGCACTGAACTTTTGTCCCATGATGCAGGACGACTTGAGCGATGCGATGTATCAAGAGTGTGGCAATGTCGCTAGAGGAAGATGGACGAAGTCTGTGTGTGCTCTTCATGCAATTCGTACATGGGATTCTCCTACTGGTATGCGGGTAAAAGTTGAAGGTCGATGAGAGGAGATGGATGGCGAAGGAAAGATGCGAGGGCATCAGTTAATACTGCTCGCACGGCGTCAAGGCAGAGAGGTGGTGGCCTCTTGAGATGGAGAGCCACCACGCTTCCAGCACCACGATTTCTCACTGATACCTGGCCAAGCGGATGCCAGCCTCGTTTACCCACTCCACCAGTGCTACAATAAATGCCTCAGTCTGCGTCAGGACTTCGCCCAGCCGCTGCTTCACGGCTTGGAGCATCAAAATTGTGCTGCCATCGAGCAAATCTGCGTGTCTTACCCTCACCGCCACCAGGATACCCCACAATCCACGCATAGCGTCCCATGAAGCTATCGACGGGACACCGCGTGTTCCATTCGTTTCGATCTGGAAGTGGGAGCCGCAAACCGACGAGCTTCAGTTCCAGTGAAGTGGCTTTGAGACGCGGAGCAAAATGACACCCCTAGAAGGCTGAGCGCTGTCGGTCAGCCATACACCATGCTGCTGCGGGACAGTACGGATCAGGTGGTCCCCTGGAAGCGATACGAGAAAGCAAACGGACTGTACGTGCAGCTGGTCACTAGCGACCTACATCCCCGAAACATGTGGCTTTGAAACGTACGCGGCCCGCGATATGAGAGATCCACAATAATTATGTTGTTAGAATAACGGAAGCATTTGGCAGCACATGCACATGCACTGCACTATGCGATTTTGACCGATTCAGGGTTGACAGCAAACGCACGCGGCCAGGTACCTGGCAGTAGTGTGCATTCAACCAACCGAGCCGAGAGACTGCATCTTTTGTGTCACGACGACATCTGGGAGAAAAAGCACGGCGCTCAAACCGCTCACTTACACCGCCATGACAAGAGCTATGGGATGAGGCCTACTTGGTTGAAGCGTGCCGGGACGCTGCATCCGGGGAAGCATGATCGTGCTTCCATACAGTGTGTCCACCTTTCTTCTGACCCAGCGCCACGATCTGGAAACTGTACCAGACGCAATGTGCCCTGCGGAAGATACCACGGGAAGCTCTTGACTCACGCATGCATCAACATGCTCGTAGCCGGTCTCGCTCATCTGGTACGAAGAAGTTGCTCCTAGACTAAGGTGAATTGGATCGTCTTCCAGAAGTCAATCAAGAAGCTTAAGCTCAGCATGCCATCTCACGACTCTGGAGCTTTTAGTCGCGATGATGTGCATGAGGCATATATGGAGTCGCTGTGCACAATGCGTGAGAAGAGTTGGTAGTACAAGCGCAAGGGGCAATGTCCAACCCTTGGTCGACAACAAACGCTGGATGGATAGGTGTTTGACGGTAGCGTGTGGCCTTGTGGCTGGGGCCATAACCTTAGGCGAGCGTTATGCGCTCCTGTTGATTCTTTTTGGTCAGTGTAGCGGGACTTTGAGCACGGTACATTCTCCCGTGCAAAGACAGTGGTGATTGGTACGAGTGAGACGGGCGCAAGCCGTCTGCACCATGGCCCAGTCGTAATTGCATAGCAAGCTCCGCTGCTTCTCGCCATGCAAGGCTGAATCACCACCCACCCTCTCGTCGATGCTGTGCTGTGCCAGTCTTGTGGTGTGGTCCTTGTCAGCGTTCGAACAGCCGAATCGCAGGATATCAGCAATGGATGCTGCAGGCTGCCCGAATTCTCACCTCTTTCACTATGACGATCAAAGTGCACAAAAGGTGGAAAGCAAAAACGCCTGTGTCATTGACTACATACAGATTTCGATCATGATCTCGTGTTCCAATCTAGTATCCATCGAGCGAGGCACATGCATTCTCGCCCAGACCCCAGGAGACGAAAAGAAATCGTTACATCATTTGTATCTCAGCCTGCTTTCCTTTACCTCCTTCCATGGTATGTCTTAGCCACAGATCGACGGAGTCGACCTGTACAGCGCCACCCTCCAGTGCCTCACTAGGCGGTAGCCGTCAACTACTGTACCTCACGCCTAACCCCCTGCATATCTGACGAATGGTGGGCGTGATAGAACGCGCGTCGCCGAACGGTCGGGTCATGTTCCGATTCATAGAATTCGAGCGATTGGGCTTTCGTCTGATGCTCCTGAATCTTGGGGAACATTCTATTGATATCGTAGTCTTGGTCGTGATCGCGGAGATGAACGCCGTCCGAGTCCGCAGACGTGAGTGCCTCGTTGGCAGGATGCTGTTTGGAGGAGACTTCGGCCGTGATGCAAAAGATGATCATGAGAAAGGCGATCACGAAGATCTGACAGGCGGTGGTGAAGGTGACATCTTTTTGAGCATCGAGATCATGAGGCGACGACATTGACGCGGCAGCGAACGGCTCGGTCTTCAAGGAGAAGTTTTTGCTGATATCTCGATGATTGATGTGGTGAAGGAGAAAGGTTTGGAACTCAGAGAAGTGTGCTTTTCGTGGGTAACAAGTGTGATGGGATGAGGGAGATGATGGTCTAAAAAGCACTACATGCTTCATTTATATCTCATCAGTCCACGAAGACTTCAGCAAACGTGGCCGAATTTCCTACAGTTTAGATAATGGTCTCGCTCTGCTCAAAGGTAAGCCACCAAACACATCACACACCGGGACACCCAAGCTTGCTGCATGTGACGAAACTATGTAGAGCTCTGCATGCTTCGCAGCTCCGCTCAGCACGGTCGTGATCCCATTCGATAGTCCATCTCAACCCATGCCTATGGGTCGGAAAGACGCAGGTCCCGCTTCTGAGCAGGTGACATCGTCACGGCAAGCAGTGCGAAATTTGTCCTCAGAAGGGCATCGGCTGAGTGGTTGTACGGAGCGGTCTTGCTCGACATTAGGCAACTGAAACAACGAGAGCATCGGCTCTGGTATGCGTCATGTCATCGCCATCAGAAGAGCTAAGATGCGTTGTGGCGAAGCCCGTATGCCGTAGCGGAAGCGGACTACATACCCGTGTGCACTTCATCGTCAGTGATTTTGAGGTGTGGGGTTTCTTTGTATCACGTGGGTCATCAAGCGGGTCTCGAATGATGTTAGACGAACGATAGTGGATTAGCTGGCGGTCGAAGAAGTGTGTGATTCCTGCTGAAGAGCACGAAAAAAGGTGTGACAACGCGATATCAATGATTCTGGTATTATCGATCGGGTGGAAAGGTAATGGGGATGAGAGGAAGGTACGGGCTTGGTGTCACTCCGCGAATATGCAGGATGACATATACGCATTGTGCAACTACCTATCAGGCTGCTTATGTAGCAAACCAGTAGGCACAGCAGTATCATACGATGGATGTATTTTCAATCCACAGCTCTGTCACATTGTTCGTGGCTCATATCTTTTTTGGAGCTTTTATATAAATACCCAAAAAACAAATAGCCATATACCACATCAGAAGTCCTATGCCTTCCGATAAATGTCCCCCGTCCTTGAAATCTCATCCTCAACATCCCTTCCCCTCCCCTCTTTCTCCAACCTCCTCACAAGCGGCAACACCTCCCTCCCAAATTTCTCAACATCCTCTTCATAATGCAAAAACGCCGTCAACACTAAATTCACACCCAAACTCTTCAACAACACAATGCGCTCCGCAATCTGCTCCTTGGTGCCAATTAATTTCGTCTTAAACCCATCATTATACTGCACCAAATCCTCAGCCTTACTATTCGCCCACATGCCCTTCTTATTCCCCGTGCTGGCACCCGCTTGCTGGACAGCCTGCCGGAACGCCTCGACGGCTTCGGTGTCGGCTTTCCCTTGGATTTCTTGTAGGACGTGGATTGCTTCTTCTTCGGTGTCGCGGATGATTACGAAGCCGTTTACTGCGAAGCGGACTTTTCCTTCGCGGCCGGCTTTCTTGGCACGTTCCTTCACGTCGGCGATTTGCGAGCGGAAGCCTTCCAGGTCATTGCCGTTCATAAAGTACCAGTCGGACACTTCGGCGCCGTTGGTGCGTGCGTCGTCGCTGTTGCCGCCTTGGAAGATCTCTGGGTGCGGGACTTGGAGGGGCTTTGGGGCGAGCTTGTAGTTGCGAAACTGGTACTGAATGTTTATGTTAGATTGAGCGAACGTGGCTTTGTGAAGGAGGTGCTACGTACGAAGTCGCCGCCCATCGTGAAGCCCTCTTCACCAGCGGTCCAGATCCCCTTCAGCGCGCGAATGAACTCGTTCGAGCGCCTATACCGCTCTGCGTGCTCGAGCCACCACTGCCCGACAGCGGTGAACTCGCTCTTATTCCATCCAGACACAATGTTGACGGCGATACGTCCATTCGTGTAGTTGTCAATACTGGCAATCTGCTTAGCTGCAATGGTCGGATTCCATGGCCCAGGTAGGATCGCCGCGATGAGCTTGAGACGTTCGGTGCTGTGCAAAAGTGCCTGGGATAACGTTACGCTTTCATGCTGGTTCGCGGCGCCGTAGGAGGCGGTGAAGCGGATTTGCGTAAGCGCGTACTCGAAGCCGTATTGTTCTGCTGTTCGGGCGTAGCGCACGTTGGAAGGGAGGTCCCAGCTGGTCTTTTGGGGGATTTTCGAGACGACGAGGCCGCCAGATACATTTGGGACCCAGTATCTTTGTTTCTTGGTTAGATTATGTGGAAGATGTCTTGGAGGCTGGGAGGCTTACGCGAAGAGCACTCGGTCGGGATCTTGATTTATGTCCAGTTGCTTCGTGGGCACAAAGCCATTTGTTGCATCATCGGAATGACCGTTTGCGCCGTTCGCGCCGTTCGCACCATTTGTGCTGCTGCTCTCAACTGCTACCACGAATAGTCAGAGATACGCATAATTTGATACACACAAGTTCTGGACCTCACCAGTCTTTTGTTTCTTTCGTGGCGGCATGATTATGTCCTTCGAACAATATTGTCAAAGTGAATAAATTGCAAAGTATAGATAGCAAAATAGTAGTGCTGTCTCGTTCCCCTTGCGACAGTGAGCAGATATGTGCACATTTCAAGCGCGAATTGCGTGCTGCGCAACTATCCGTCTGATCAGCGCGTTGACGCATGTCGATCCACGAACATGGAATTTAGTAACCTTTTCGATCTACACATGCCTTTACAGCGCGCCTACTAAATGTATTCGGACGTTTCCCCGCACTCACCCAGCGTTAAAGCTGGGGTTAGTAAAATCACGACATTCCAACAACACCCTCCTGCCAGAAAACACATGCCGATATTCGCCATCTTAGTGACACAATTGCGTGCTCGAAAACAAAGGCTACCTAGCCTTCTAACCGAACTACCAGTCTCCTCCCACTCAGTTCCCCACGCTTAATACGCTCCAAACTAGGGCCAATAGCAGCCAGTCCGCCGTCCTCGTACACCGTCTCTGGTAGCCTGAGCTTTCCGTTGCCGAGGAGTACGGACAGCCAGCTAGATATGACGTGCCCGATGTCGTGGTTGGTGTGGAAGAGCTTGATGGGGACTTGGTGTATGCGTACGTCAGGATGTTGCTCTTTGGGGGAGCCGACTAGGCAGACGAGATGGGCGTGTGGCTTGGGAGGAGTATGGGATTTTGGATCGTCATGATCAGAAGTAGTTGCGAGAGCGCTTTGGCACCATGCTGCTGTTTCGGCTCCAACTGTGTCGAAAGCGAATCTTATGGGGGTGGGGATGGCAGCACGTAGATCTGCCGCGGCGCAGTCGAGATCTTTACGATCTATAATGATATCTGTAAGTCAAGTTAGTCACGGTGAGCGTATCTTCTGGAATGAATATAAGCACCTGCGCCGAGCCCCTGTAATACTTCACCGTGCTTCGCTTTGTTGGTAACAACCACAACTCTCATACCACTCCACTTCGCAAGCTGTATCGCTATCTGGCCTGTTATCGTAGATGCTATGATCAAATTTAGCAAGGTACTCAATATAAAAGCTTCGTGTGGTACTCACCACCATAAATCAAAACCCAATCACCAGCCACAGCCCGATCCCGCGCATCCAGCGCATCAAAAACCTCGCCCACAACGTCCACAGGAACTACCTCCCGATCCTGCGCCCGAGCAAGGTTCAGCAGATCTACATTCAAGCCTCGTTTGTGGTACAACGTGATACCAAGACAAACGCCTAAGCTGAGTGCCGCAGCAACAAAGGCCACGCCCACTGCAGCCGCTCGAGGCGGATGGACATCGTTCAGTAGCTTGACTGCATTGAAGCCATCGACGACTGCGTACTCTTGGAAGCCGGATTTTCGGAAGTCGCGGTAGTCTGTCGCTATTGAAAGGACCTGGATGCCGTGAGTAAATCGTGATACAAGTGCTTAACAGATACAAACTATACCGTATCTCCCACTTTCAGGCTACCACTTCGCGTTGAGTCTTGCTGCTGCACTACCTTGCCCACCAGTTCCCGACCGTTGACACACGGGAAGGCTGGCAGCGCAAAGCCATACGCACTATCTAGTCATCAGCGTCTTTCGTAGAAGCAGTACTTTTCGCGGAAGCCTTACGCCGACTTCCAGTCTATAGGATTCAATCCAATGGCTTGTACTTTGACAAGCAACTCGCCAGACGCGGTGCTAGGCAGGTCTCTGGAGTGTGCAATCTCGTAGGGTGTGCGTGCTTCGTAGAGGAGGACCTGTGTCTGGCTCGAGGGTAGGAAGTCGGGCTTTGCGTGCGAGGTAGGGTCTGGTTGGGTGGAATCTCTTCTCCTGGTTTTACGCGGCTTTGCAACGCGCGAGTTCTTGGTTGTATGGGCGTGGGGCATACTGTGCGGTGCACTGCGTTTGGAGGGCATTGAGATGCGGGTGCAATGTGAGGTTGGGAGTGTGTGAGTTGGTGTTGAGGTGCGTTCGAAGTATTGAGTAGACTGCAGGTTTGCAGCAGCTGCAGTTTTATGATGTTAGATTCTCTGCCTGCAAGTACGTACCTGTAAAATCTGACACTTTTCGTAAACTCTGGCCTGATCTGAGATGAGCATGACCGAACCAAGTCCAAAAACACTAGACAAACAAGACGCAGCACCCCAAACATCTCCTAACCCCCAAATCATCCCCGATTGCCTGCGTACATACAGCGCTTTGCTTCCGCGTCGAAATAGTCCCCGCGTCGATCAGATGAGACGATTTGCGACCTCGAAGGCGTGATCGCATAGCGGCCGTAACTTCCCGTGCGCCAAATTACGTAGCATGCCCCTTCTGAAAACCATACGGCTCTTGCCTGATGTTGAACAGAATAATGCGAATGGATACTTTTTGCCTCGATTGCGGTGCTACTGGTGAAGTCACTGCCTGGCAGAGATGTGGGGAGCCTCACGTGACCACACACGTTGATCGAGGTGAAATGGCGGAGTCGACAAGCAGCATCGTAGTTGAACAGCGCGAATGTGACACTCTAAGGCCGACGTTCGAATGATCAAAGAACATAGATTTCTTGAGCGAAAGACTATGACCAACACATCAGCACCGCAAATATACACTTGCACGGAAGACTCACATACGCGAGTCGCAGAACCTACGCGCTCATGATTTAATCCATTACCCGCTCAAGCATTGGCTGATACTTGCATTTCGTTTGTTCCTGTACGAAGTTACTCACAATATCCGCATTTACACCCAACAAGCAACGTATGGATGCAGTACAATAGCGTATCGTCCAGCCCAAACAACAACCATCCAACTCATAAAACAAACCGCACGTCTCCCTTCCTTCGATCCTTACAAGCATTTTCTTTTCAAAGGAAGAGAGATTCAGTAGCAACACTTACTGACTAACACACGCGTGCATGATGGCACCTCAGCAACGTGCTAGCAAACCTGCCGATTGCAGTGGTTATTCTCCTTTTTCCTTTGCCCTTAACATATCACTCACTCACTCACTCAATTACAATCCAAATGAAAAGCAAAGAACAAAAAAATAGGAAGAAGAATTGTACTTCTACCTCCATCACACACATACACACACACACAACGCCGAGCACTATCACAGAATCTAGCACCGAGATTCCTATATCTCAACGTGTAGGTGCTTGTACGAATGGCAAGGCGCACAGGGACAAAATGAGCATGAAAATATTCCTTCGTTCACCTTCATCTACACGACCCCTTACCCAGCTCCCGTCCCTATCCCTATCCCCATCCCCTGCACAAACTCCCCCAACCCCTCACCTCAACCAATCAACGCCAATCCTTCCCATCAAGATCCCTCCATCTATAAAAGTACACAAAAAGAAGCGCCCAAGCCACGAGAAACGAGAAAGCATGTTCAGCCCAAACGCTGCCAGCAAATGAAGAATGTGACTTTTGTGACGACACCAATGCCACGCCAGCAACAAAACACCCAAATCAACATGAAAACAAACGAAAAGTTCCTCTGCCCTAATCAAGAAGAAAATAAAGACCCTCATCCAAACAAACCCCCAAATATCTACATCTGCACCATCTGCGCTGTAGTCGGACTCGTCACACCCAAAGCCTCATCAACCCCCCCACCATCTTCAACGCGAATATCAATCGTAACAGGCTCGACTTTTCTCTCCGCGGACTTTCTCTCACCCGAGTTCCTCTCATGCGCCTCTTCCGCAATGTCGCTCATATCGCTGTCCGCATCCGAGTCACTACCTCGTTGTTCTTCAACCGCGTCTTTGTAATTGGCTGGTGTAATCGTTTGACTTGATGCATGGCGCTGCTTCACCGCGCCAACGCTCAATTTGCGAATTTGCAGACCCGCATCTTCATTTTCCCCGCTGCCTTCGTCCGCCTCGGCTTCCGCCTCGGCTTCCGCCTCAGCGGCGTCTTGCAGCTCCTTCTTCTTCTTGAGTCGCTCTTCGGCAGTGGTGTTGTGCCAATCGGACCCAAATTGTATGACGGACGCTTTCTTGCCATGCACTGTGAAACTTCCCTTGTCGCGCGTCAAGCCCTCCGTCTCGCCTGTGTCCTTATCACTGACGATGGTGGAGGACGAGTCGCGACTCTTGTGGTGGCTGCGACGATGCGAGTCGCGCAGCGTGCGATGCAAACTGCGGCGCTGCTTTTGGCGGGTGGCTGGCGAGCCCGTGTGCGAGCCGAGTGGGACGTCGGCGTCGGACTCGACGGCTTGTTCTGGAGCACGGATGCCGTCCAGGGATGAGATTTCGGGTGTGCGTGGCTCAATGATTGAGCCGGGTTCTATCGGAGGCGGGGTGGTGTAGCGGGAATCGTCGTCCGAGTCGGAGTCGGAATCTATGGTGTTGGTGCCGTCGTCGGTAGTTACGATGGAGGGGCGGTGGTCTGAGGGGAAGAGGCGTGGAGACTGGGCGGAGCTGGCCATTGAGCTGCGGCGTTCGGACATATGAGAGGGACTGAAAGATAGTGGTGGGATGTGAAACTGCCCTGACGATTCGCTTGGGCTCGATTTCGACGTCTCTGGAGGGGTCCTGTAGGCGTCTTCTGCTCCCCCGTCGGTGTTGATAGACGACTTGGTAGCCGGGCGAGCCGATGGTGATCCAGGGGAAAGCGGTGGCTTTTGCCCACTTGCTAACGAGCTTGTTTTCGATGCCAGGCGTGCAAGTCCGCCGATCCTGGATCCTTTTTGTGATAGTTGAGGGCTGGGTTGCGGCACTGGGCCAAACTCAGGGACCCTGTCGATGCGAGCTTGCCGTTCTGCCGCGCCCTGTTTCTCGTCTTCGAGCTCGTGGGCAAGGATGTCCCGATGGCACTTCATCCGCCAGATCTCTACGCGCGCCCACTTGAGCTTAGCAGATAAGCGCCCTGCAGCGAGTATGATGTGTTCTCGAGTTTTTGGCTGGATCGGAGCGAGTATCTGGAGATGTCTTGCATCCCGCAACCGCGCTTCGAGCTCTTTTATAGCTCGAGCAAGTTTCTCTTCAGATTCTGCTATGCGCACTTGCATAGCCTCTCTCCGCGCGTTCGCCATTTGTTGCGCAAGTTGGTTATCGATCCTGCCGCTTTGTATCGTCACATCTCCGGTAGGGGTGGAAATCGACTTGACGGACTGAGCTGACTGGAGTCGGCGGATGCCGCGATTCTTCTGTCCTTCGTACAGTCCTCCGACCATGCCTCTTGACCGAACGCCCATGGTCTCGAATGCCGCCGTGTAGTTCAAGACGCCCAGCCACTCGTTCAAGTCTTTCTCGCTATCGGCCAAGAAGGTCTCCTCCCCTGCTTTTGAGCAGATGACAAACGCATGTTTGTGTTTCTTGTACGTGATGTCGACCAGGGCAACCGCACCGTCCATGGGAATGATGTGATCTTGCTTGAAATCCTCGAGTGGCGGTTGGAAGAGCACGGGACCCGTCTCGCCATGTTTCTGGTGCTGTTCGTGCTGGTGCACGAGGTTCTTCGTCCAGCTAGAGTTTTTGAAAAACGACAGACCAGATCGCGTGAGCACCGCACCCCATTCCTGCCATGGCGAGCGAGCCTTCTTGCGCTTCGTGCCTTTTCTCCAGAGAACGCCGACCTTGGTCACTGGCATCTCGACAATCCCAACAGACGTTCCATTTGGATTCTCCTGGGCTGCTTCCGACATGAAAGCCTCTGGCCTTGATCTTGACGACACAATCTGGATGACGCCGTATCTCGTGAACGATTTGTAGACGTTCTTGGTGTCCAACGTTGCAGTAGTACCAAGGTAGTTGTATGGGTCGTCGATGTTCATAACATCTTTTATGGTCGGTCGTAGAACGTCGAGCTTGCCCTCGAAAATCAGGGTATACGGGTCAATCGGCTCCTTGGAGGCCTTCTTCGCCGGGTCGGTCATCGGTCCCTTCAGCACAGCGGTTCTTTTACTCCTTTTCGACGAGATGTTCTTCAGGTCAACCTCGTCCTCAATGTGAATGAACGGGGTGTAAACCACGTTGTCATAAAAGCATCCGAGAACGTCTTCGGAGACGCCTTCGCAAGAGGAGTTCTTGACGTAGTCATGTCTTTGCATCTTCCGCTTGTTGTTCTTGTTGAAGACGTCGGTATGTAGAATGATGATAGAGAAGGATATGAAGTAGGCCTTGTCGGCGTTGATGTAGATGCCGGGATTACACTCGTGGTAGCGGTCCGCAAATCCTTGCAGCACTCGATCAATCTGCTGCGTCTCTTTGGGCAGCTCAACCTGCATGAGCAATTTGCGCACGGCCATGTCAATGGGATCGCCGAAGAAGGTAAATCTTCGCATATAACTGCGAAGCACCGAGAGGAGAAAGGCGTCGTCGGTCTTGCTCAGCATGCTGGCGATGACGCTCTTGTCCAGGTTGTTGGCCTCTATCCTCTCCAGGTAGCGACCTGGCGTCTCGCCCTCTTCTCGAATCGGCAAATGAAGCGTTTCTCGACTGATGCTGAGTGAGTTCTGATGTGACGACAGTCCCGAATGTCCTATAAAGCCGTGAGCAGGTGAGCCATGGCGCGGAGAGTGTGGCTCGGAATTCTGACGGAATCTTGCACTCAGGCCAAAGAGATTGCTGAAGCTGCTCCTTCCCGCCGTCGAAGTCGAGTTCCTCCCGCTTGCGCCATTGGGTGGTGTGGGCGATCCGGCATCCTCTGACCGTCCGCCCAGAGAACCCATTGTGGACGAGCGACCTCGCGCGCCGAGCCGTAACGGACCGCTGACATGCGGCGAAGAGCGAGCGGAGTGGATTGACTTTGTGGAGTCGTTGCGGAACAAGGAGCCTGCGCCGGGCGAGGCCAGATTCAGAGTGTTTGCAGCAAGGGCTGCTGAAGGTATCGGCGGTGTGTCCGCTCCCGATTCACCATTGTGAAGGCGACGGGCGGTTAGCGGAGGGCTGTCGGCAAGAGAACGGCGAGGTGAGGCTGAGCTTCGATTTCCAGTAGATATGCGGGGGGTCGCGATTGCCGTGTCATCAGGAAAGTGCGAAGGGTCAATCTTTATGGGGAGTGGGAACAAGGACTTTCGCTGTTTCCGCCGCCCAAAAGTGAAGCGCGCAGAGCCATGTCGAGGCGGCGATGGTCTTGGAGTATGTTCAAAGCTGACGTGCCCGCCTGAGCTGCCATCAGACCGCGAGGAGTCGGATGCTCGTACCAGCCCGCCACCAGCATTCGCGCTTTCCACCGACTCTCTCGGCTCGGCAAGAGCGAGGTCCTCCTCCTTCAGATTGTTGTGGCTCCTCTTGAACCCCAACGGCCCCCTCCGCTTGTCGGTCGATTTGCGCAGGATGCCCGGGCGGTCGCTGCGCAGGGCGAACAGGCCTCTCTTCTTGGGCGAGCTCATGTCGGAGCCCGGCTCAGCCTCCATCATTGTGGGCGCAGTGGTTATGATATGCGGTGGTGAAGGCGCTGCGGGAGAGTCATACGTCAGCGCATCGCCCAAGACGACGCCAGGGTCTTCAGTTTCACACATACGCGCGGGCACGGAAGGCACGGGTGGGGCTTCACTGTGCTCCTTTGCCCTCAGCGACAGCTGCGAGTCGGAGCGGAAGCGCATCAAGCTGAAGCGGCGCGTCACGGGCGGCTCGGGTTCGGCATCGTCATGGCCAGCGTTCAGGGTGGTGGAGGGTCGCGCGACATCGCTCGAGTTCGGACGGCGGCCAGCGCCCACGCCTTCACCCGAAGCAGCACTTGGCGTGTCCCTGTCAGCGCGCTTGAAGATGTTGAAGTTGGACGGGTCGAGGGTGCTTCTTCGCTTGAGATTGAGGTCTTTGTCGGTCCGGTTGGGTCGGGCCCTCAGAGGCATTGCTGCGCGCGGTGCTAGGTCACGGCGCGGGACATGAAGGGCTTCGATGCTTCAATGTTCGAGGTTACGGCTCAGGCGAGGTGGTGCGGCAAGGAACGTGTACCTGTACCGATACCGTCTAGTCAGCCCACGCTGCGGGCCGCAAGGCTGAGATGTGCTAGAGGCGTTTGGGATGGGCAAACTGATTCAAACTTCAAGGTGGGCAATCAGCGTCACGGGAAGAGCAATGTAAGAGTTGCAGTCAGAGTGCGATGCCCAGGGCGAGACGAAAGGGGCTTTGACGTCAGCTAGTCCACAGAGTCTCCCAGCTGTCACGACGGCGGCGCTGAAGTGTTCCCGGTGGAGAGGCCAGGGCCCAGCCAACCGCACGTGTCAGTGGAGCCGCAGCATCAACTTGCTTACATACTCTGTACTTTGCATTCAATGTTGCTGTCGCCTGCGCACACGACCACCGCCCGTCGCACATTGTCGCAGCGCATGCCGGGGAGAACAGTGCCTATCTTTCACTGCGCACCTCCACAATGCGCCTCGCTATCCTGAGCGCGCTGCTCCTCTCACTTGTCACGGCCGCCCCTCATAGCGATGCAATCACTAGCCACAGCCACACTCCGCGTCCGTGGCGGAGACTGTCCGACTCGATCGTAAATAGAATCTGGGGGTTTCCAACCCAGCAAAAGAGCTTGGGAGACTTTGGCGGTGCACAGGCAGCAGCTGAGAAGCAGGACTCGCGATATGGCGAAGACGTCGTGTTGCGCTTCAAGATACGCACGGCAGAGGAGGCAGCCGCACTCGCAGAGGCAGTCGACATACTCTTTCTCGACGTGTGTAAGTTTGTCCATGTGCGAACTGTATGTAAGACAAGTACTAAAAACTTCAGGGTCCTATAGCGAAGACTGGGCCGACGTGCGCGTCGCCAAAGACGTCGTCCCATCCCTCATGAACCTGTTAACCCCCTCCCTCCGAACCGCCCACCAACCACTCATGCGCGACCTCGACCTCGCCCAAGCCATCTTCGACTCCTACCCCTCCTCTGCGTCCGGCACGCAATCACACGGCTCCCACTTCTCACCAAACCTCAAGCCCTCTCCATCATCCGGCAAAACACCCCACCCCTTCTTCCAGAACTACCAGCCCCTCTCCGTCATCACCCCCTGGATGTCCCTCATGTCCTCCATGTTCACCACCCACGTGCGCCTCATCTCAATTGGTCTCTCTTACGAAGGCCGCCCCATCCCTGCTCTACGCGTCGGCGTGCACCCCACCGACAACGACCACCCGTCCGGCGCGCGCAAAACCGTGGTCATAACCGGCGGCAGCCACGCCCGCGAATGGATCTCCACAAGTACCGTCACATATCTCGCCTGGAGCCTGATCAACGCCTACGGCAAGGACCGCGAGATAACGCGCCTGCTAGAAGAATTCGACTTTGTCCTCGTACCCACGCTCAACCCAGACGGATACGTATACAGTTGGGAAACAGATCGTCTCTGGCGCAAAAACCGACAACCCACCTCCCTCCGTTTCTGCCGCGGCGTCGACCTAGACCGCAGCTACCCCTTCAAATGGGACGGCGACAAGCGCACAAACCCGTGTGCGGAATCCTTCGCAGGCGAAGAACCATTCCAAGGCGTCGAGGCGCGCCGATTCGCCGACTGGGCGCAGAACGAAACGCAGTACAATAATGTCGATATCGTGGGATTTCTAGATCTACATTCTTACTCGCAGCAAATCCTGTATCCGTACGCGTACAGCTGCAACGAATCCCCGCCCTCCATCGAAGACCTAGAAGAACTCGGCCTGGGCCTCGCCAAAGCGATTCGCATCAGTCGCAAGGGGCAGAGTTATAAAGTTACATCCGCGTGCGAGGGAAACGTCGCGTTTGCAAACAACAATAATAATAATAAAAAGACGGTGCTGCCGCGTATTGAGAGTAGTGGTGGTAGCGCGCTGGATTGGTTCTATCATGAGTTGAAGGTTAAGTACTCGTATCAGATTAAGTTGAGGGATACGGGTAGTTATGGGTTTTTGTTGCCCAGGGAGAGTATTGTGCCGACGGGGGAGGAGGTGTTGGATGCGGTGTTGTATTTTGGGAGGTTTATGTTGGGGGAGGTGGGGTTGGGGAGGGGGGGTGGCGTGGAGGAGGGGCGTGTGGAGACGGAGGTTGAGGAGGGGGTTGAGTTATAATTCGTCCACCTTTTTCAATTTGGTGTTCATCATCTTTCTTCTGGTTCTTAAGATACCATATTTTCCCTTCTTGGCACAATTCTGTTGGCTCATTGATTTCGGATCTTTGTGAGTCAGGTACGTGAACAGGAATCGACTATCGAC
>Ga0265798_10006325_pt1 | contig 15599 bp, 14 predicted proteins | sample P3T30metagenome_FD_192430 | JGI IMG/M metagenome (GOLD analysis project Ga0265798, IMG submission 192430) | Plant litter microbial communities from East Loma Ridge, Irvine, California - P3 T30 | ecosystem: Environmental > Terrestrial > Plant litter > Unclassified | place: USA: California... | reverse complement strand
GCGCTGCCGGCGGTGACGTAGGTGATCGGCTTGTCGCTGCCGTTCAGGGTGTAGCTGATCGGGCCGAAGGGAATCGGGTTGCTCAGCGCCCCGCTCTCGGTATTGCCCTTGCCCTTGGTGGTGCCGACCTTGCCGCTGATGGTCCACAGTTCATTGATGCGGTACTTGCCGTCCAGGTTGACGAACTGCGACTGGCTCTCGGCCACGGGACGCGAGAAGATCTCCTGGATCGAGCCGGACATGTCGCGGCACACGGTGCAGTTGGCCGGCACCGTGGCCGACACCGAGGTGATCACGCCGTTGCTGACCGAGCCCGTGATGTTCGCGGCCGGGAACGACGGCGCGGCCCAGGCATTGCCCAGGAAGCGGCCCATGGTCTGCATGAAGTTGTGGTTCACGTTCGGCGCATCCATCTTCGAATGGAACACCGTCAGGTCGAGGTTCAGGTCCTTGTTGGGACGTATCTGCAGGTCGACCAGGCCGCCGGTGCGGGTGCGCTCCTGCTCGAACCAGGCGGTGCCGCCCAGGTAGTTGACGACTGCGCCGACCGAGCCGGGAATCGCATTCGCGATCGGCGAGCCGGCTTCCACCTTGTCCCACCAGATCGAGTTTTCCTGGGCCACGCGGCTCAGGTGGCGCTTCTGGCGGAAGCCCTGGAATAGCACCCCGACGGTGGCGGCGTCGTTGCGCCAGGCGACCATGCCGCTCAGTTGCGGGTCGGTCTTCTTGGCGTACTCCGAGTGCATCGCGCCGAGGCTGACCTGGCCGGTAATGGTCTGCTTGCGCAGCAGGTCGAGCGGCTTGCGGGTTTCGATATCGATCAGGCCCATGGCGCCGCCGTCGATCAGGCTGGCCTGCGAGCCCTTGTAGACGGTGACGCGGCCGATCAATTCGGACGGGAACAGGGTGAAGCTGACGCTGCGGCCACCGGCGATGATGTTGTCGGCGAACCAGTCGCCGCTCGACACCGAGTGGCCGTTCAGGGTGGTGAGCGTCAGCGAGGACGGGGTGCCGCGCAAGGCCACCCGATCGTTCTCGCCAAAGCTGCCTTCGGAGCCGCCGGCCGCCGCCACGCTCACGCCGGACAGGCGCTGCAGCGAATCGGCGACGTTCTTGTCGGCCAGCTTGCCCACGTCTTCGGCGGTGATCACTTCCACATAGGAGTCGGCATTGCGGCGCTGGTTGATCGACTCCTGCACCGAGGCCCGGATGCCCTGCACCACGACCGTGGTCGGGGCGTCGGTCATCTCCTGCTGGGCATTGGCGTTCAGGCTCAGCACCATCAGGGCCGCAGCGGCGGCGAGTGGAGTGAGGTTGATTTTTTGTGTTTCACGCTGCATGTGAATCCCCTAAATGGATAAGCCGCCAACTGCACAGCCTGTTTGTGGAACCAGCTCTTTTTACACCCCTACCGACACCAATCGATAACCAATATATAACTCTTTGAATACCAAATCACTACCAATTTTTATACGCATATGCGTTTTTGGCATAGACTGGCTGGACCAGAAATCCGGCAGAGGGCAAGTGGTATCAAGGGAAAAGCAAGGGTGCCACGGGGTGGCCATTGGGGAGGAACTGTAGACCGGCTATAAAGTGGTATTAGCCAGCGTCGCAGCGCGAACGGCCACGGAGATGTCGCAAAATGGAAACATTTCCACTTCGGGGTCACACTTCGGGGTCAGGTCTGACATTCAGACACAGGCTCAACCGTTATCGGCAATAACAGTTGAGCCCGTGTCCGTTTGTCAGACCTGACCCCGGTTTGGGGAGGCCTAGCGCAGGTCGCGGCCGCCGAAGGCGTTTGGCAGCTGGTCGGCAGCGGTGGTTTCGAACACGTCGCCGGTCAGGTTGGTCAGCACTACCGGCAGCGTATTGCCACCCAATTCCAGGATCACCTGACGGCAGGCGCCGCACGGGGCGATCGGGCCCTCGGTCTGGCCGATCACGGCCAGCGCCGCGAAGTCGCCCGGCTTGTAGCCGGCGGCGATGGCGCTGAAGAAGGCGGTGCGCTCGGCGCAGTTGCACAGGCCATAGGCCGCGTTTTCCACGTTACAGCCGCGGAAGATGCGGCCGTCATTGGTTTCCAGCGCGGCGCCGACCTGGAACTTCGAATACGGCGTGTAGGCCAGTTCGCGTGCGGCACGGGCTTCGTCGATCAGTTTTGCGTACTTCATGGTCTGCCTTCTTATGGACGGATGGTGCGGTAGATCATCGGTTCGGCTGCTGCCTTCTCGAGGCCGATCCGGTAAGCCGCCTGCACCTGGCGCACGGCTTGTTCAGCAGCTTGCTGCGAACGTGCGTGGACCATCGCCAGCGGCTGGCCGACGGCAATCGTGTCGCCCAGTTCGACCAGGTTGGTGAGGCCGACGGCAAAGTCGATCGAATCCTGCGGACGCACGCGGCCGCCGCCCAGCGCCACCACGGCCAGGCCCAGGCCGCGGGTGTCGACCGAGGTCGCAAAGCCTGCCTGCAGCGCGGGCGCTGGCACGATGACCGGCGCGGTTTCCAGGTGGGCGTCCGGCTTGTCCATCAGGTCGGCCGGGCCGCCGAGGGCCGTGACCATGCGCGCGAAGCGTTCCGCCGCTTCGCCCGAATCGAGGGCCGCCTGCAGCTTGATGCGCGCTTCGCCATCATTGGCGGCCAGGCCGGAAATCACCAGCATCTCGGCGCACAGCGCCATCGTGACTTCGTGCAGACGTGCCGGGCGCGATTTGCCGGTCAGGTAGTCGATCGCGACACGCACTTCGACCGCATTGCCGGCCGCGTGGCACAGCGACTCGTTCATGCCGGTCAGGATCGCCGAGGTCGGGGTGCCCGCGTTGGTGCCCACGTGGACGATGCTCTCGGCCAGCTCCACCGATTTGTCGTAGCTCGGCATGAAGGCGCCGCTGCCGACCTTCACGTCCATGACGAGGGCGTCGAGGCCCGCCGCCAGCTTCTTGGACAGGATCGAGCCGGTGATCATGGCCACCGATTCCACGGTCGCCGTGGTGTCGCGGATGCTGTAGAAACGCTTGTCGGCCGGCGCCAGCTGGGCGGTTTGGCCGATGATGGCGACGCCGACGTCTTTCACCACTTCGCGGAACTTGTCCGGGTCCGGCACGGTGCTGTAGCCGGGGATCGAATCGAATTTATCGAGCGTGCCTCCGGTGTGGCCCAGGCCACGGCCCGAGATCATCGGCACGAAGCCGCCGCAGGCCGCGATCATCGGGCCGAGCATGAGCGAGACCACGTCGCCGACGCCGCCGGTCGAGTGCTTGTCGACCACGGGGCCCGGCAGGTCCAGCGATTTCCATTCCATCACCAGGCCGGAATCGCGCATCGCCAGGGTGAAGGCGACGCGTTCGTCCATGGTCATGTCGTTGAAGTAGACAGCCATTGCGAGCGCCGCGATCTGGCCTTCGGTGGTGCTGCCGTCGGGGATGCCGCGGACGAAAAATTGGATCTCTTCGGCGCTCAGGACGCCGCCGTCACGCTTTTTGCGGACGATTTCTTGGGGTAGGAACATAGTGATCCCCTTTCAACGTTGGTACAAATTGTTTGCTTAAAAACTGTCCTGGGCGCCACTGGCGCCCAGGACTTCCCGCGCAGGCGGGAATCCAAGGTCTGCTAGCGTAACGCGAACAAACTTGGATTCCCGCCTTCGCGGGAATGACGGTCTTGGGGTTACGGGTTGTAATTAAACGCCGTACGGAATCCAGACATTCTTGACCTGGCTCGCGTGCTGCAGCACCGTGCGGCCACACGCCTGCTTCGCATCGAACCAGTCACGCCCTTTGGCGCCGCCGACCCAGGTGCGCTTGAGCGAATCCGCCGACAGGCGTTCCACTTCAGCACAGCCTTCGGCCGAACCGTCATGACGCCACACCGCATCCACGTCCCCGTGCGACGCCAGCGTACGCGCCAGCTCGTCGGCCGAGCCGGTGACGATATTCAGCGCCCCACCCGGCAGATCCGAGGTATCCAGCACCTGGTACAGGTCCGTCGCCGACAGCGGCGCCGATTCCGACGGCACCGCCACCACGCGGTTGCCCAGCGCCAGCGCAGGCGCGACCAGCGAGATGAAGCCCAGCAGCGGGTTCTCGTTCGGGCAGACGATGCCGATCACGCCGACCGGTTCGTTCAGCGCCACGGTGATGCCATGCATCGGCGGCTGGTGGGCGGCGCCGTCGTATTTGTCGCACCAGGCGGCCCAGTAGAACAGGCGCTCGATCGACGCCTGCACTTCGCGCGCCGCATCCTTCGACCCGGTCTGCGCGGCGATGCGCTGCGCGAATTCGTCGGCGCGGATCGCGAGATTCTCGGCGATGTAGTACAGCACCTGCGCGCGGTTGTGCGCGGTGGCCTTCGACCAGCCGGACGCCTTGTGCGCCGCTTCCACGGCGTTGCGGATGTCCTTGCGGTTGCCTTCGCCGATGTCGGCCAGGAAGGCGCCATTCGCGCCGTTGATCGCGCGGCTATAGGCGCCGTCAGGGCGCGCCTGCTTGCCGCCGATGTACAGCTTGGCGGTGCGGTCGATGGCGAACGGCGTACCCTCTTCCGATGCTTTCACGCGGCCCTTTTCGGCCACGATCGGTGCGCTCGGGCGTGCATCTTCCGACAGTGGGGTCAGGTACTCATACATGCCCTCTTTACCGCCTTCACGGCCGAAGCCCGATTCCTTGTAGCCGCCGAAGCCGCAGGCTGCGTCGAACTGGTTGGCGGTGTTGATCCACACCACGCCGGCCTTGATCTGCGGCGCGACGTCCAGCGCCAGCGAGATCGATTCCGACCACACGCAGGCGGCCAGGCCGTAGACGGTGTTGTTCGCCAGTTGCACCGCTTCCGACGGGGTGCGGAAGCTCATCGCCACCAACACCGGCCCGAAGATCTCGGCCTGCGCGACGGCGGCCGAGGTCGATGCGCCGGTGATCAGGGTCGGCAGGTACCACGAACCGGCGGTCGGCGCTTCGCAGGCCGGTTGCCACACTTCGCAGCCTTCGGCGCGTGCCGATTCCACCAGGCCGTGGATGCGCTGCTGCTGGATCGGATCGACCAGCGCGCCGATATCGTTCGACTTGTCGAGTGGCGAGCCCACGCGCAGGTTCTGCATGCGAAGCTTGACCTTTGCGATGAAGCGGTCGTACACCGATTCCTGTACCAGCAGGCGCGAACCGGCGCAGCAGACTTGCCCCTGGTTGAACCAGATCGAATCGACCAGGCCTTCGACGGCAGCATCGAGGTCGGCGTCGTCGAACACGATGAAGGGCGACTTGCCGCCCAGTTCCAGCGACAGTTTTTTACCCGTGCCGGCGGTCGCCTTGCGGATGATGCGGCCGACTTCGGTCGAACCCGTAAACGCCAGCTTGTCGATGCCCGGATGATTCACGATCGCCTCGCCCACGGCGCCATCGCCGGTGACGATGTTGACCACACCAGCGGGCACGCCGGCCTGCTGGCAGATTTCGGCGAACAGCAACGCGCTCAAAGGCGTAAATTCGGCCGGCTTGAACACGATGGTGTTACCGGCGGCCAGCGCCGGCGCGACTTTCCACGCCAGCATCAGCAGCGGGAAGTTCCACGGCACGATCTGGCCGACCACGCCGACGGCGCGGTAATCCGCGAATTCTTCCGATTGCAGCGCGGCCCAGCCGGCGTGGTGGTAGAAGTGCCTGCTTGCTAATGGCAGGTCGGCGTCGCGGGTCTCGCGGATGGTCTTGCCGTTGTCCAGGGTCTCGAGGACTGCGAACAGGCGCGCGTGCTTTTGCAGCAGGCGCGCCAGCGAATACATGACGCGCGCGCGGCCGGCGCCGCCCAGCGCCACCCAGCCCGGTTGCGCGCGGCGCGCGGCCTGCACGGCGCGTTCGACGTCGTCACCGGTGGCTTGCGTCACCTGCGCCAGTTCGCTGCCGTCGGCCGGATTGCTGGTCGCGAACGTGCTTGCGGCTTCGCTCCAGGCGCCATCGATGAACAGGCCGAAACGGCGTCCATGCTGGTCCAGCCACGCATTCGCTTCCTTGGTGCTTTCTGGTGCGGGGCCGTAATCCATAGTCTGAAGAATCTCTTTAATAGTTGGCATGACGTGTTCCGTTACTGATTATGGTTGCGCGTGGCGATGGGCGGCCGAGTAGTTACCGGTCACGTAGTGCTCGAGCTGGCGTTCGATGTCGGTCATCAGGCTCGAGGCGCCGATGCGGAACAGGTGCGGCTGCAGCCAGTCGTTGCCGAGTTCTTCCTTCATGACGGTCAGGTACTGCAGCGCGGACTTGGCGGTGGACACGCCACCGGCCGGCTTGTAGCCGACCTGGAAACCGGTCTGCTCATGGTAGTCGCGGATCGCGCGCACCATCACCAGCGAAACGGGAATGGTGGCGTTGACGCCTTCCTTGCCGGTCGAGGTCTTGATGAAATCGGCGCCGGCCATCATGCAGACCATCGAGGCCTTGGCCACGTTGTCCAGCGTGACGATGTCGCCGGTGGCGAGGATCGCCTTCACGTGCGCGTCGCCGCAAGCCTGGCGGTAGGCGACCATCTCGTCGTACAGCGCTTGCCAGTTCCCGGTCAGGACGTGCTGGCGGGTGATGACGATATCGATCTCGGTGGCGCCTGCAGCGACCGAAAGCTCGATCTCGCGCAGCTTGGTCTCCAGGCTCGACAGGCCGGCCGGGAACGCGGTCGACACCGCGGCGATCGGCAGGCGGCCGGCAAGCACCTTGACGGCCGGCTGGATCATCTCGTGATAGACGCAGACTGCGCCGGTAGTCAGCGACTCCAGGCCCAGCGCCTGCATCAAATCCGCACGTAGCGGCCGCATCGCTTTCATGCACAGGCGCTCGACGCGGCCCGGGGTGTCGTCGCCACCGAGGGTCGTCAGGTCCATGCACTCGACCGCGCGGATCAGCCACGCGGCCTGGTATTCCTTTTTCACCGTGCGACGGTTCGCCAGGCTGGCGGCGCGGCGCTCGGCCGCGTTGCGGTTCACCTTGACGTGCTTGACCAGGCCGAGGTCGAGGCCGACGGCGATATTACGTTTGAAATCCAGGGGCTGGGTCATAGCAGTGCGGTTCCGTTCGAAAGAGGTTTGACGCCGAGGTGCTTGGCGAGCGTAGCGCCGATATCGGAGAAGGTATTCGCCGTCGGCAGTTCCTGCGCGGCGGCGGCGGGCCCGAAGAAGATCATCGGGATGTGCTCGCGGGTGTGGTCCGAGCCGGGCGCGGTCGGGTCGCAGCCGTGGTCCGCGGTGATGACGACCAGGTCGCCATCCTGCAGCTTGGCCATGAATTCCGGCAGGCGCGCGTCGAGTTCGTGCAGCGCGTTCGAATAACCGGCGACGTCGCGGCGGTGGCCGAAGTGCATATCGAAGTCGACGAAGTTCACGAACGTCAGCGACTTCGATGGCGCGGTGTCGGCCACTTCCAGCAGGCGGTCGAACAGCGCCATATTGTCGACGCCCTTGATCAATTGGGTCACGCCTTGCGCCGCGAAGATGTCGCTGATCTTGCCGAGGGCGATGACTTCGCCGCCATCGTTCTTGACGTGGTCGAGCAGGGTCGGGCTGGTCGGCGGCACAGCGTAGTCGTGGCGGTTGCTGGTGCGCTTGTACTTGCCGTTCTCGCCCAGGAAGGGACGCGCGATCACGCGGCCGATGTTGTAGGGCTTGACCAGCTCATAGGCCGCTTCGCAGACTTCATACAGGCGCTCGAGGCCGAAGTGTTCTTCATGCGCGGCGATCTGCAGCACCGAGTCGGCCGAGGTGTACAGGATCGGTTTGCCGGTGGCGACGTGTTCGTCGCCCAGTTCGTCGATGATGGTGGTGCCCGAGGCATGGCAGTTACCGAGCCAGCCGGCGACGCCGGTGAGTTCCTGCAGCTTGTCCGTCAGCTCTTTCGGGAACGACGGCACCGTCTTCGGGAAGTAACCCCAGTCGAACAGCACCGGCACGCCGGCGATTTCCCAGTGGCCGCTCTGCGTGTCCTTGCCGGTCGACTGCTCGCGGGCGACGCCCCAGGCGCCGGTGAAACCGTCACGCAGGCCAAAACCCGGCGCCCATTCGCCGCTGGCTTTGTGGGCCGCGGCGGCCAGGCCAAGGCGCTCGAGATTCGGCAGCGCCATCGGCTTGCCCTCTTTCGCGGCCCACTCGGCGATGTGGCCGAAGGTGTTGGCGCCCGTGTCGCCGTATTTGTCGGCGTCGGGCAGCGCGCCCAGGCCGAAGGAGTCCAGCAGCAGGATGAATGCGCGTGACATATCGATGGTCCTCGGATAGTTAAGCTTGCGGCGCTTCCGCGCGCGGGGTCGCGCCCAGGCGCTCGATGAAGGAGTGGATCAGGGTGACCATGTCCTTGGCCGCGACGGCCGCGTACTTCAGCGTCTGCTCGTGCGACAGCGGGAACGGGGTCAATCCCTCGGCCAGGTTGGTAATCGCCGACATGCCGGCGACCTTCAGGCCGCAGTGGCGCGCCGCGATCACTTCCGGCACCACCGACATCCCGACCACGTCGGCGCCCAGCGTCTTGAAGGCGCGGATCTCTGCCGCCGTTTCGAAGTTCGGGCCCGGGCAGGCCAGGTACACGCCTTCGTTCAGGGTAATGCTCTTGCTTGCGGCGGTTTCCTTGATCAGGGCGCGGATGTCGGCGTCGTAGGCGTTGGCCATGCTGAAGAAGCGCGGGCCGAAGCGCTCGTCGTTCGGGCCAGCCATCGGGCTGCCCGGCAGCAGGTTGATGTGGTCATTCAGGACCACGACGCTGCCGGCGTCGACTTCCGGACGCAGCGAGCCGGCCGCATTGGTCACGAACAGCAGTTCGCAGCCGATCAATTTGAAGGTGCGCACGGCGGAAGTCATCACGCTGGCGCCGTAGCCTTCATAGAAGTGGCCGCGGCCCTTCATGCACACTACCGGCACGCCGGCCAGGGTACCCAGCACCAGCTCGCCCGCATGGCCGTGCACGGTGCTGATCGGGAAGCCCGGCAGGTCGGCGTAGCTGATCGACACCGCATCGACCATCTGCTCGGCCAGCACACCCAGGCCGGAACCCAGGATGAGGGCGACGCGCGGCGCGAAACCGGGTTTGCGCGCCTGGATGACTTCTGCGGCTTCGAATGGAGTGTTGCTGAACATGATTGTCCTTGTGGTATGCGGTATGGGGGAGATGGGAGGCTGGCACCAAACTTGCTGCTGTGTTTCCTGATGAGCAGTTCGTTTGGAACATATAAAGCTGAATATTATAACTATGCACGAAGCGCGATATGTTCGGCAAATACCATTTTTCTACTCGATTTATTCCTTTAAAAAATAAATCAACGGGTGTATTGTTCGCATCCGGACACGTTTCTCCATAGGGCAATTGACAGTTGCAAAACATTTATCTAGTATCGATAAACACTTGTTTATTTGATTGACCCGACCTGGACCGACCGTGAGCGAGCAGCCCAAAAAAGAACAGCTATATGAACTGATCCGTGCGAATCCCTTCATTTCGCAACAGGATCTGGCCGCCCGGCTCGGGCTGTCGCGCTCGGCCGTGGCCAACTACGTCGCCACCCTGGTGCGCGAACGCCGCATTCTGGGGCGCGCCTATGTGCTGCCGGACCGCCGCCCGATCCTGTGCATCGGCGCAGCCGTGCTGGACCGCAAGCTGCGCAGCCTCGACAAGCTGGCCCTGGCCACCTCGAACCCCGCGGCGCAAAGCGAATCCTTCGGCGGCGTGGCGCGCAACATCGCGGAAAACCTGGCGCGCCTGGGGGCGCCGAGCGCCTTGATCACGGCGGTCGGCGAAGACGCTTCCGGCCGCGCCCTGCTCGCCCACCTGGAGGACGCCGGCATCGACACCCGCGGCACCCTGCGCCTGGACGGCGCCGCCAGCGGCACGTATACGGCGGTACTGGACCAGGGCGGCGAAATGGTGGTGGCGCTGGCCGACATGGCCTGCAACGAACATCTGACCCCGGAATTCATCGCCAGCCGCCAGCAGCAGCGCTTGGGCGCGGCGCTGGTGGTGGCCGACCTGAACCTGCCGCTCGCCACCATTGACGCGCTGGTCGAGGACTCGGCGCGCGAAGGCATCCCGCTGGTGCTGGTGGCGGTGTCGGAACCGAAAATGGCGCGCCTGCCGCAGAAACTCCCCGGTGTGCGCCTCCTGATCCTGAACGAAGGCGAACTCGCGGTGCGCGTCGGGCGCCAATTGGGTGACCCGGACGCCATCGCCAGCGCCTGCGCCGAAGTACAGCGCCAGGGCGTGCAGGATCTCATCGTCACCTGCGGCGCGCGCGGCGTGCTGCATACCAGCCCCGCCGGCCTGCGCAGCCTGGAGGCGCCGCGAGCCGACGTGGTCGACGTCACCGGCGCCGGCGATGCCTTCGCCGCCGCCGTCTGCTGGTCGCTGCACGCCGGCGAGACCGACCTGGGCCTCGCCTGCGCGCGCGGCCTGACGCTGTCCGCCATGACGGTGGCCTGCGCGCAGACGGTCTGCCTCGACATCGAACCGGGCCTGTTCGACGGCCCGGCGCTTCTCTCTAACGAAACCGTATTGGACTAACAGCATGCATCCCTTCCTCCTGTTCTCGCCCGAAGTGGCGGCCGCGCGCACCGCCGGCAAGCCTGTCGTGGCGCTGGAATCGACCATCATCTCGCACGGCATGCCCTACCCGCAGAACGTGCAGACCGCACGCGAAGTCGAGCAGGTCATCCGCGACGCCGGCGCGGTGCCGGCCACCATCGCCATCATTGGCGGCAAGATCTGCGTCGGCCTGTCGGAAGACCAGCTCGAGCTGCTCGGTTCCTCGCCCGACGCCATGAAGGTCAGCCGGCGCGACCTGGCCTTTGTGCTCTCGAGCGGGAAGCTCGGCGCCACCACCGTGGCCGCCACCATGATCTGCGCCCAGCTGGCCGGCATCGAGGTGTTCGTCACCGGCGGCATCGGCGGCGTGCACCGCGGCGCCGAGACCAGCTTCGACATCTCGGCCGACCTGCAGGAGCTGGCCCAGACCAGCGTCGCCGTGGTGTGCGCCGGCGTGAAGTCGATCCTCGACATCGGCCTCACCCTCGAATACCTGGAAACCCACGGCGTGCCGGTGCTGAGCGTCGGCCAGCCGGGCTTCCCCGCCTTCTTCACGCGCGACTCCGGCTTCAAGGCCGACTTCCAGCTCGACACGCCGCAGCAGCAGGCGTCCTTCATCCGCACCAAGTGGCAGCTGGGCCTCTCGGGGGGCGTGGTGGTCAGCAATCCGGTGCCGGCCGAGCATGCGATGCCGGCAGAGGAAATCGACGCCATCATCGCGCAGGCGCTGCAGGAAGCCGATGCGCAGGGCGTGAAGGGCAAGGCGGTCACGCCATTCCTGCTGGGCCGCATCAAGGAACTCACGGAAGGCCGCAGCCTGGCGACCAATATCGCGCTGGTCAAGCACAACGCCCTGGTCGGCGCGCGCCTGGCCGTGGCGATGACCGCGTAAACAAACGGAATAAAGGCTGGCCATGTCGATCGACCTGAAACAGCTGCGCTACTTCCTCGCGGTGGCCGAAGAGAAGAGCTTCTCGCGCGCGGCCGAGCGCCTGCACATCTCGCAGCCGCCGCTGAGCCAGCAGATCATGAAGCTGGAGAGCGAACTCGGGGTGCGCCTGTTCACGCGCACCACCCGCAGCTTCGAGCTGACGGTGGCCGGCAAGGCGCTGATGGGTGAGGCGGCCGAGCTGCTGGCCAAGATGCGCATGACGATCGACACCATCCGCCAGATCGACCGCGGCGAAGTCGGACGGCTGCGCGTCGGCATCGTGGGCTCGGCGATGTGGGGGCCGATTCCCGGCCTGCTGGAGCGCTTCCAGAGCCAGTATCCGCGCGTGACCTGGACCATCCACGAGCTGGGCCCGAACGACCAGTGGGAAGCGCTGCGCGCGCGCCAGATCGACGTCGGCTTCTGGCGCGAGCCGCGCCTGGAGGCGGACGTGCTGAAACAGGCCAACATGCGCCAGGACCTGTGCTTCCGCGAGAACGTGTGCGTCGCGATCAACGCGCGCCATCCGCTGGCCCAGCAGGAGGCCATCGAACTGATCGACATCGCGAACGAGCCGATGCTGACCCTGCACCTGGACCAGTCGGCCGAGCCGCGCTACCTGATCCAGTGCTGCGTGAACGCCGGCTTCCAGCCGACCATCTTCCAGGAAGCGGCCGAGCCGCAGACCTTATTGGCCATGGTCGGCGCCGGCCTGGGGGTGGCGCTGCTGCCCGAGACCACCAGCCGCATCGGCTGGCCCGGCGTGCGCTTCCTGCCAGTGAAGACCAATCCGCCGTCGGCCAACCTGTATATCAGCTATCCGCTGCTGGACGATGCGCCGGTGGTGCGGGCGTTCCTGAACATTCTGTTCCCCGACGAGAAGGCGGCTACTGCCGCTTGATCTCGACCGCTACCGTATTAAGCGAAGCAATCTGGTGCCGCCTTTCGGTGGGGCGGGTCAGCACCCGCATCGTCACTTCCATCGGCACGCCGATCTTCGCCAGCTCGGTCGCGGCGCGAGGACGCCCCTCGCTGGCCGCCTCGTGGATGGCGGAATCGATGAGCAGGGCGGTCTTGTAGTCATTTCGTCGGTCCATCCGTTCATCCTAGCATTCCCACCCGGCGGCACGCTGGTTGGCGGAATCAATCGGCAAAACTGTGTCGATTTAATCTCATAAAAGACACAAACTTTCTTTATTCTGCGTTACTTCGCGCACTGTTCTCATGGCTGAGCTTTGGCAAACTCTTGTCAAAACATGAATAACTAAACCCCACCTCAACAAGGAGCACATCATGATGAAAACCACCGCTACCCTTTCCGCCCTGATGCTGGCTGTTGCCGTGATGGCTACCGGCTGCAAGAAGGCCGACGACAACCCGAACATGGGTCCTGCCCAGGAAGCCGGCGCCGCCGTCGACAACGCTGCCGCCAACGCAGCACAGGAAACCAAGGAAGCCGCGCAAAACGTGGAAAACGCGACCGAAAACGCAGCCGCACGCGTCGACGCCGCTGCCGACCGCGCCGGCCAGAACATCGAGAACGCTGCCGACAAGGCCAACCAGAACATGAAAGAAGCTGGCGCCGAGATCAAGCAGGAATCGAAGGAAGCCGCCGCTGAAGTCCGCGCCGCATCGGACAAGGTCGGTGACAAGACCGGCGCCGCGCTGGAGCGCGCTGGCGAGAAGCTGCAAGAGAAGCGTTAATCATGTGACGGGGCCCTGCCCCGTTCACATCACCGCCAGGCGGGCGCCGCGATACTCAATGTGTCGCGCCGCCCGCCTGCATCACGTCGCGCTCCACGCGCACCGCCGTTTCGACCGCGATGCGGATGCCCGCGACGATGTCCTCCAGCGCCATCGAAGGCTGCATGTCTTCGCGGCCTTGCACCTGCTCCGGCAGGAACGGCACGTGGATGAAACCTGCTTTCACCGCCCGCCCGCTCGCGGCGACGTGGTGCATCAAGCCATAGAACACGTGATTGCACACGAAGGTGCCGGCCGTCTGCGACACCCCTGCCCGCAACCCCGCCTCCCGCATCGCCGACACCATTGCCTTGATCGGCAAGCTGGTGAAATAGGCCGCCGGGCCCTCTTCCGCAATCGCCTGGTCGACCGGCTGCCGGCCCGCGTTGTCGAGGATCGCCGCATCGTCCACATTGATCGCCACCCGCTCGACCGAGATTTCGGCGCGTCCGCCGGCCTGGCCGACGGCGATAACCACGTCAGGATGCAGCGCCTCGACCATCTCCGCGAGCATGCGGTTGGCGTCGACGAACACGCAGGGCAGCTGGCGCACCTCGATGCGGAAGTCGGCTTCGCTCCAGCCCTCGAGCGCGCGCACGGCTTCCCATGCCGGGTTGACGGCGGCGCCGTTGAAAGGTTCGAAGCCGGTCAGCAGGACGGTCTTGATCATGGCTGGTTCATCAAAAAGTACAGCAGCAGGACGTTCGCGCCCAGCAGCGGCAGCGCGGTCGGAATCTGGGCGCGGATCACGGCGTTCTTGTCCGGCAGTTCGAGCAGCGCGGCCGGCACGATGTTGAAGTTGGCCGCCATCGGCGTCATCAGGGTGCCGCAGTAGGCACTGAACATGCCGATCGCCGCCATCACCGCCGGATTGGCGCCGTAGACGCCGACCAGCACCGGAATGCCGACGCCGCCCGCCATCACCGGGAAGGCGGCGAAGCCGTTGCCCATCACGATCGTGAACAGCGCCATGCCGATGCAGAATACGGCCACGGCGATGAAGCGCGAGTCCATATTGATGTACGAAGTCGTCATGTGCGCGACCGCCTTGCCCACGCCCGCTTCGCTGAACAGGAGTCCCAGCACCGCCAGCATGTGCGGCAGCACCACGGCCCAGCTCATCGCATCGACCAGGCGGCGCGCCTCGCGCATGCCTTGCAAGGGCGTCGAGCGGGTAAGCCAGCAGGCTGCCGCCACCGCGACCACCGAGGCGCAGCCGAGGCTCACCAGGGTCTGATGCTTGTCGTCGAGGACCAGCATGCCGCCAATGTGAACATCCTTGAACACGGTCGCGCACAGCATGGTCACGACCGGCAGCAGCAACGCCGGGATGAACAGGCGATTGCCCAGCCTCTCGCTACTAGCGCGCCGCTCGGGTTCCGGCAGGGTCCGCGCCGTGCCGGCTGCGACACCCTTGAAACCGGCGACCAGCGCCATCGCGATCATCAGCGCACCCGCCACGCTCGGGGGCAGCCGCTCGCCCGCCAGGTACAGCAGCGCATACAGGCCCCAGAACAGCGCGGTGCTGTAGCGGCGCGGGTTGCTGGCGTCACGCAGGTTCATCACGGCCACGAAGGCGAACAGCAGGCCGACCAGGATATAGAAATGGTCGAGGGTGATCATGCCTTGCCCATCTCGCGGCGAATGTGCGCGTCCAGGCGCCGCAGGTTCCAGGCGTGGATGATGAAGGCGGTGATGGCGGTCGGGATGCCCCACAGCGCCATGTGCAGCGGATCGACCGCGATGCCCTCGGCCTGCAGGATGGTCTGCATCAGCACGATGGCCCCGAAGGCCACAAAAATGTCTTCGCCGAAGAACAGGCCGACGTTGTCGGTGGCGGCAGCCATGGCGCGGATGCGGTGGCGCAGCGGGTCGGGCAGGCTGCCGTATTGCGTTTCGGCCGCCGCTTCGGCCATCGGCGCCACCAGCGGACGCACCATCGAGGCTTGTCCACCGAGGCTGGTGAGGCCGACGGCGGCCGAGGTCTCACGGGCGAACAGGTAGACGATCAACAGGCGCCCTGCGGTCGCCGAGCGGACTTTCGCGATCGCCGTCTGCGCGCGCTCGCGCAGGCCGAAGCGCTCCAGCAGGCCGATGGCGGCGAGCGGCAGCAGCAGGATCAATGGCAGGTTGCGGGTCTTGACGAAAGCCGTGCCGAGCGACTCCAGCAAGGCGACGATGGGCATCGCGGCGGCCAGCCCGGTGACGCCGCATGCTGCGGCCACCACCAGCACCGGGTTTGCGCGCAAAAGGAAACCGAGGGTGACGACTGCGACGCCGAGCAGCGGCCACAGGTTGACGGCAGATTGCATGGACGCTCCGGCCAAGCTTATTCGGGGCGGACCGGGTTGAATGCGTTGTCGCCCACCACCGTGTTCCACTGCCGCACA
>Ga0265798_10006323_pt1 | contig 15601 bp, 20 predicted proteins | sample P3T30metagenome_FD_192430 | JGI IMG/M metagenome (GOLD analysis project Ga0265798, IMG submission 192430) | Plant litter microbial communities from East Loma Ridge, Irvine, California - P3 T30 | ecosystem: Environmental > Terrestrial > Plant litter > Unclassified | place: USA: California... | reverse complement strand
TTAGAGCCTAGGTGTGTGGAGGTTCTGGGTGGGAAGGTCGATGCTTGGGATCGGAAGTGGAGGGAAGAGAGGAAGAAGGTGTTGAAGGAGAAGGCCGGGATGAGGACTTGATGGGGTTGACAGTGACTTGAAGTCGCTCACTATCTGCTGGTATTGCCGGGCGCCATTGCGAGGGAGCATTGGAGCATGAAGGCAGACTTTTGTTTCCTCTATCTGCTCTATCGTCTATGCTGTGCGACTGGCTTCAGCAGCGAACCCCTCCTGGACCTGAACCATGCCTCTAGTATCTTCACCTTCAACAACCTTTCAGAATCCGCATGTTGGCAGCGGTCCATGCTTGCCCGGACCCTTTCTCGTGCGCTCGAGCTCTCGGAGACAAGTCGCCGCAGCAATGTACTTGAAGCTCTTCAGCTCACCAAGACGCTAATCCGGCAGACCTCTCTCACGGCAGGCAACCACCAGACATGCGATGGCGCGTGGCCAGGCTTCAATTCCACGCTCTTCAACGTCGTAAAGGGCGTCCAAATATTCGTTCTGGTGCATGGCTGCGTCGCCTTGGATGATGCGCATTGTGTAGTACTCGCACACAGCTTCGAATCGCTCGCGCATGGTGTTGCTGAGCTCGCGAAGGGTTCGACCTTGTGATCCACCCTGTCTGCCGAGTATCGTGCCTGCGAAAGCTTCGGCTTCCGAGAGCGGGATGTTGACGGTTGGGCTGTTCGCGTACAATATGTCGATCAGACTGTCCTCGTATCTGCATGGTATTAGCTTGGATCAGTGGCCAGCAACATGGACGCTCCTCGTCAGAGGGAGAGAGACGGCTTGGGTAGATCGCCTGACCCAATGCGGATTTCAACATACCCTGCACGAATATCCCTTGCAAGGTCCATGTAACCCTCGTACAACACGCCGTATAAGCTGGCCTGATGGAGAACATAATTGCAAAGTTCCTTGATGGAGCCATGCGATGACCTCGCATGCCACACTCTGCCTTTCTGCTGATGCATGTCGTCCGAGTCGCCTTGTGCCATAGACGCGCCAGACTTTGATCAGGAGGTCTTTTGAGATTGTGCCAACGCCGTCGCCAAAGTCGTACCCATTGCGCGTGACGATGGCAAGCTCGCCAACGCTTTCGGGCAGGAGGTCGATGGTGTCGTTGGTGTCGGTGAAATTTTGCCCAATTCGAGCGGCACATTTTGCGGGAATCCGGATTACCTCGAAATTGCCCAGTACTCTGAGGACCATTGGCGCAAGCAAGAGAGTGCCGTCATCTACCAAAGGAGCCATGAGCCAGCACGAGTGGGCTCGGAGTGCTGAGTTGGCAAAGCCAAAGAAGTCGAATGCCCTGCCCGCGATCGTGATACTCCGATCAAGCATAGCACGGAATCGGCCATCGTATACGTTCCTCTGTGACGCTCTAGGGTTGTGTCGAACAGCCCCACTGTCCTCATCTGTGAGAACGACTCTGATGAAGTGATCTGTATGCTTGGGGTATCTTCGCAGAACTCGATTGGTAGGCTCCGGGTCCGGGCCTTCCAAATAGACTCCGGTGGGCGTGATGACTACTCGATGGATGAGGTTGATGTGCTGATGTTTCTTCACGGTCTCGTAGGGATTTTCGGGCGCGTAGTAGTCGTACGAATCTGCCAACCCCAAGAGTTCGGCTTCGAGCGACTTGATCGTGTACCGTTTGTAGGTATCGGGCCCAGGAATCGGTAGTCGCCTGACCAGCCTCCTCAAAGCATTCGCAACTGGGTCGACGCCTTTTGCCTCCCACGAGCGAAGGATGGCGGGCAGCAGATCGAAGACCTTCGAGGGCGAGAGGTAGCCGCCATGTGCAATTCGGTCCACCTGGAATCGTATCTCCCATGGCATCTTGCCATAAAGAGCGGTGTCTGTGAGAAACGTATTGAGGAGCCTCCATGCTCGTTCAAACGAGTCCCTGGGACAGTGCAATTTCGTTGCCAAAGACATTTGGGTGGGCATCTTTGCCGTGCTCTGCAGTAGGTTTCTCACCTTGGAAAGGTCGCTGCCATCAGTCAAGCGCACCTGGTAAACTCTGCATGCGCCAGCTACCATTCGATGCGCCTCATCCAGTCCGAGCACCCTTGATTTGCGGATTGAATTCGCGGCCTGGCGTCCTACGTCTTCGCCAAAGTGCAATGCCCGCATAGCAGCTTCGAGTACATCCTCTCCCTCGACTTTGTAGAACTTCGGAGAGTGTTGCAGCGTGAACGTGATTGTCGGCGCGAAATACTCGCCAAGCGTCACGTTGTCGCAGGAGTAGTGGCTCACATCCATACGGACTTGATCTGTTCCAAACGCTCCACGCAGCACGATCGCCTCCCTTTGACCGAAGATGATATATCCCGGTTTGAACAAATGGAAATGCGATTCGAACACAAGCTCTGAACTCTCGTCGTAGTCCCACATACCACAATGGATGTTGGATATGTTGAACCTCTTGGTCTGATGGCCATGCTGCGGCGCAGTGACTACCGACTCTGCCACTCGCTTGGAGGCTTCAAGTCCCAATGCTTTGATGCCATGCTCGGTAGGCTTGTTATTGCTGATTTGGCAGCGAAGACGATGGCCGCAGCAAACGACGTGCTGTTTGGGTTGCAAGGTCCTCGGTGCGCGCTGCGGAACATCATACAGACTTAGGGAACGCTGTCCGGCCGAGGGACTGAGGAGTGTGATGAAGGCAAATTGCTTCCCTCGCGGCAGTTCACAATGAAAGTCGACGATGCCACATTCCTTGAGAGGTTTGATGAAAGACGCCGTGAGTTGCTTCTGCGTGACATGGGCCGGTACATTAGTGACGAACAGATCCATTTTCGCGGTGAATTGAGGGTGTCGAATTTGCCCAGAAGGCTGCGAACAGCATCGAAGGGGAAGTGCAGAGCTGATATGAAGTGAAGAGGGGATGGAAAGGAAAGGCTGCCGGCCTCGCAGAGAAGGAGCGAGCCACGTGGGCAAACACCTACCTACACAAACGGAGTCGTCTCGAACACCCAACCCAAAGTGATTCCTTGCCGACCGAATAGCAGTCGTTCTCAATGCAAGATACCCTTCCGAGCCCACGGCACAGTGTAGCACAGCATGAACCGGGGTGCGATAGGTATCGAGCGGTGCTACCAACCCTGTCCAATCGCATGAATCTCTGAACCTGTCATCTCTTGTACTTCGAACAACATGATGCGTCTCCCAATACCTACGGTACCTGCCGTCTGCATTCTACAAAGTGGTGTGTAAGGTAGATGGAACAGTGAGGTGAGCATTCAATGATTCAATACCACAACCCACTTGGCTATAGCTTTCGGATCTTGCCGCGCGCTCGCTGTCACATGCAACTCAAAGCCAAGTGATCAGCAACATCCAGACGACAAACTCCAACCTCCTCACAATGTCGACAATAGCTTCTCCCAGACCTTCAATCGCGCTGTCTTCGCGCCGCACTTCCACTTCCACCGACCGCTCTGTCTCTGCAACTCGCCAACCACACACTGGCCCAGGCCCAGCGACAGGCAACCTCCGCCGCAACCGCGCAGCGCTCCGCGACTACTACAATCTCAAAGCAGGCGGAACAGAAGACAGCAAAGATGCTCCGCCAGCTCCCACACTAGATCCCGAAGTCGTCAGTGAATTGGACAAAGATGGCTTCGACCCGGAGCAATACGTCAAAGACGTGCTCGCGAAAGAAGGCTTGGAGGGTGTGATGCGCGTCGAAGCAGGGCTCGTGAGCGAGATTCGCACTCTGGACGGCGAGAAGAAAGCTCTGGTATACGACAACTACTCGAAGCTAATCGCCGCTACGGACACGATACGGAAAATGCGCACAAATATGGATCCCCTGACGCCGACGACAGCTACGCTCACACCTGCCATTGGCCATATTGCTGACACTGCGACTGCTTTGTCCGAGTCGCTGAAAAGGCAACATGGGTCTGTAGATGCTGCTGGGGATTCTGACGCGAGGAAGAAGCAAGATCAACAAAGAGTTGTCCGATGGGTACTCGATGCGCCCGGGCGGTTGCAGAGGCTTGTAGACGACGGCGAGAGAGAGGAAGCTGAGTCCGAGTGGGATCGCATATCGGCTTTACTCGACAAATGGGGCACTGTTTCGGGTGTGGAAGAAGTCCGCCAAGGTTGCAAGAGGGCTCTGGAAAGTCGCGAGGCGTGAGCGCGGGAGTACAACATGTCAACCTCAAGAACACGAAGCTACGATCACCACGAATTCAACGACGAGACGACGGTATGCCAAAATTCCCTCTGGCTTGCTACACGTATGTGGAGCTCAAAGATACACGCTCCCGAGCTCTGTGTTGGTATATCGATGAAATATCTCTCTGCCACCTAAGCACTCGTGCTCTACGTCCATCATGTGGACTTCCAGACCTCTGAACATGTCGTGTAGCTTCTGACCGTTGCAAGTTGCATGAACACCCTGCATATGTCAGATGTGTCACGCATATCTAAGCATATCAGTGTCTCAAAAAAAAAGAAGCACGTTTCACACCTGTCGAAGTACAGTTTCACTCGAATCGATGCCGTTTCGCTGCAGGCTGAGGTAGCAAATACACGACGTCTCATACTTGCAACTAATCACCTGTTAGATTCGAAATATATACAAGTCAAGCTATGCAGTCCTTGAACTAACTCATACATGACAACCTCTCGTCCACCGCCATTACGATCACCTCACTCACCAAAGGACGACTTTGAAATTGCAAACAAGACATCCAAAACGTGCGTCCTGACTTAGAGGCTATTTCCGCTGAGGTTGATGCGGGAGAACAAGCTGCCGCCCAGAACCTCCACTACTCTTACTGCTGCCAGCCGAGACACGAGAGCTCAGCAATCGACCTTCCTGATAACACTACCTCAGCATCGATAAAAGCACCTTGCAACGCCGAAAATCCCACGCTCACTTCATCCATTCACCCTCATCAACACAGCGCAGACCCCGCTCCTTCCCAGTCCGCAACGACTCTGATCAAATCTCCCGACACAACAAAACAAAACGCAAACTCTACCACCTTCATGAGCATGCAAGACGGGATATCACCGCCTGGCTGGAAATCTGAGAATGAGCGTGGGTGGTTGGACTACTTGATGTCAAGTCCAAAGACCATCAAGGAAACGAGAACAAACGCACCCTCTACAGACGAGATCACCATCAACGAACAGCGGCTCGACGACATGCTTGGATTTCTTCATTTCCACAACTCCATTTTCCGAGGCATGTTCTACGCTGGAGTGCTCTCTGTTCTCTGTCTGGCGATAGGCTCGATCGCATTCACCGAGAAGCGGCTCGACAACATGCTGGACAACCTCGATGTTTATGACACTGTCTGCCGAGACATGATCTGCGTCGGAGCGCTCCTCACGTTCTGTATGACGATATGGATCAGAACTTGCAAGCGGAACAGACGCTATGCGAGTTTTGTTGAGAGTTTTGTATTATGATGTCGGCTGCAGAGATTATGGCCCGCACCTTGCTGCTGGTAAGTGTATGCGAATTGGGCGTTGTTTTGTTGGAGAACTGACTGAAAACAATGGCCAAAGTCGGAATTCTTGTGACCGGCCGCAAGACCACATGTACTTTAGAAGACCCCTCGAGGACAAGAAAGATCGGAAATTGGATAGAAGGAGGTGACGATACATACGTCGTTTACCATTTGATCGAAATCTGAATCTCAGGATGCCGGGACGTACCCAGCAAAGAATCGCATATCTAGCTTGTTCGTTCGCGGTCTGACACAAGCAGCGAACTTCACTCACTTCAGAGTCCGATTTAGCCGGGCTGAATTGATCTTGCTACACGTAGGTATGTGTGGAAGAGGAAGAGACAGGGAGGCAGCACGGACTGTGTGTCTCACCTTAATTCTCTCCCCTTGTGTTTGACAGAATACTTCATGAACAATATCTAATGACTTCCAGCCAATCTTTCCATATATCCCACAACACCTCATTCATTTAGCGTCACTTACCACCATCAATACACCATCATCCCACACTACCGACCCACAACTACAGCAAAGCAGTCAAACACCATTACAATGGACATGATGGTGCAAGCAGGAGCGCCCAGCCTCACTCAACCCATAGCAGTCCGACAAAGAGCTAATAGCTCTACTTCCTCCGACTCTGAAAGCGAATCGTCAGGCGGTGTCCCGATCAATCCGACGACAACCAAAGAAGCGACAACAATCAGCTCCACACGCCAAAAACGCCCTTCGAAAAAAGCCAGGAGAGCTGCACGCAATAGGAAAGCTACCGCTACTGCTGCCTCCGCCGGCCCTGGAAGTGCATCATCGCCTGTCGTCACCGCGAACCCGACAGCGAACGGCTCCGTGCAGAACTCTCGCCTGTCGAAGAAAGCCAGGAAAGCTTTGCGCAGAGAGAAAGATGCTGCTGCTGCCTCTACTGGTGCTGAACACGAATCATTACCTGTGGTCACAGCAGACCCGACGACAATTGAGCACTCCACGCGCAATTCTCGCCTTTCGAAAAAGGCCAGGAGGGCGTTGCGGAAGAGAGAGGCTGCTGTTGCTGCTGCTGCTGCTACTGCTGCCGACTCCCCTGCTGATTCGGACCCTCTCAATATTGATCCTGCCAATGATCCTGCTGATGCTGCCGACGGGCCCGAAAAAGAACCGTCTAATGGCATGACAGGAAATCTGACGACCATCACAGAGGCTGACTTGAACGCTCTTCGGGCCATCGAAGAGAAGTACAACACCCTCGCGGCCAGGCTCGACGAGCGCCACGCGCAGCAGATGGCCTGGATTGAGACCAAATTCAGGCAACATTGCTTCATCTTCATGATCGTTTTCCTCATGATTTACACTGTGTTTGCGCTTCACCTAGAAGCCGAGGAGAGGAGAAGACGGTCATGGTGGTGAGGATGAATGGAAGAAGTCAAAGAACGCATGCCACAAAGTGTGAACGAAACAGGTATATCCACGCGCTTATTCATACAGGTTGTTCCTGGAAGTGAAGTTTTCCTTTGTAAGTTCGATTACGAAACCAATCTGCGCTTCTTGCTAATTCTGAAGCCATGTGTAGTTTTGACTGATGTTTGTTCCGATGTGGGTAAGGTAGACAAATATACCTAGGTTGTTTGTCACCGTAGCAATCTGACCATATGCTTGATGGAATATATAAGACAAGGGATCATACTCCCAGTCGGACTGATCATCTCACAGCATCCCATCTAGCACACGGCCACACCACATCGACTCCCGACACAAAGACTTAAGAACCGCCACCATGTCGAGCCCAGAGGCCTCCTCTTTCGCGCAACCAAGAGCAAGCCAACACAACGGTACGCGTGGCTCTGACACCACCGCTGGAAGCGAAACGCCGCAGAGCTCGGCAGGAGAGTCGACTACCGTCTCAGAAGCAGCCCCAATCAAACACGAACTCACTGGCAACTCCCATCGTCCGATACCGACCAAAGGAAATCCCACCTCCGTCAACGATTTCATCGATAAGCAAGTTGAGATTGTGGAAAAACTCAACGAACACACCAATTTACTCGTCAACGTCATCCTTCTCGCCGCGATGATCTTCGTCGCGTGGGTGTTGTAGGACACGGGGTGTGTCGGGAATAAGTACACTCCTACCAAGTGTATCTAAGGATTGGTCGCCTGGGCCTTCACAAGTCGAAATCACAGCAAGAAGGAAATTGACGGACACCAGCAGCACGTCTCCGGCATTCTAAAGCCTTGTTTGAAAGATCAAGATGGTCGTGCTGCAAGTGAAGGAATGGGAGAGACATAGCTTCTCGGTGACTTGTGGCGGCTGTCTTTGTTGAGGGTAGCACAAACCATTGGAATATGCCTGAGCGATAGTAGTGATAGCCATTGGATGATACAAGAGAAAAAGTAAGCTTCCCTTGCACCGGATGCTGAATATTGGAGCCTACTTATCGCATTTGACCTTACTACCTATTTCCAAAATACGCCGGTCGGCCACTGGTCTGTAGATGATTGAAGACATCTCCAAGTATAGGCGGAGTGAATTGCTATGTTGAATTCGCAACATACGCCTGGCGATCGCAGGTGGAGGTTGGATGCACGCATGCGGCCCATTGTCCTCGGCTCAGAGCCGTACAGCACAGAGGAGCATTCGCGCGCATGCGAAGTGATCTAAATCATGTCAGGTTCCACAACTCCACCTTATCCTGTATTTCGGGAGGTACGGAAGCGTACGTTGAAGTATAGCAAGCACGAGCGACAAACGCACGGGTCTGACGGCTCGCATGCCCTGTCGACGTGGCTCATGAATCGTACACTTTTCTCAGGCGTCAGTTCCGAGCCGTACAATTGATGGAGTTGCAGCATGTTGCTGAGCCCGGTTGAAATGATGTGTACAGGGCTGACCCTCGCCTCGCTTGCATCAATAGATGGATCTTTCGGGCGCGGCGTCAGCGGACTAAAGCAACAGCAGCATACATCGGCGGCGCCGAGTGTAGTAGTCATCGCAGTCCGTAACAGGAAACCGGTGGAGTTGCATGCATAGTGCATGGTGCTTGCAGGCTGACTGCCGAAGCTTTGCAAGGGAGCCTTGTTCTCAGCTTGCGGCTTGGCAATGTGTATGACGATAACAAAAGGCGCGGCATGTGTAGCGACGGGATGCTGAAGCCTGCGGCCGAAACTGGACTCAGGTCCCGCTTTCGACAATGTCCTCACTACGGCAGATTTCGCGGTTCGGCAGAAGTCTGTCAGCCCTCTCTTGCCGCATCGTCTCAACGTCGTCTGTCGCGATGCCCATGGTGGCCTCTCTGTTTCGGAGGAACCACTGTATCCTTTCATCGCGGCCGCGCATTCCTTGAACGTCTTGCTTGACCTTCCTCAACTCTTTTGCAGCCCGGTCGTGGACAATGTCCCGTTGCTCGACAAAGTTCTGGCCATTCTCCTGCGCGCGGTGAACGTTTGCACCGCCTCCCATCAACGCCATGAGCGTTATGAGCGCAACGAAAGTGCCGTTGCTCATGTACAACGGCGACTGCTTCTCCCTCTTTATGCCCATGGCTTCATCATCGCGTGCCTCCCGCCAGCGCTCCCAATCCTCCCACGTCGCATTTTTCCACACAGGATCAGAGGGATCGCGCCAGCCCTGGTTGGAACCAAAAGGTCCATTCTTTGCCGATCCTGCAACCTCCGAATTACCATCCCATCCTGCGCCTACTTTGTCGTATGCGTTCCTCTTAGCTGGATCGGAGAGGATGACGTTGGCAGCAACCACCAGACGATACCGCTCAGACTTCATTTCGTGTGACATGCTGCTGGCAGAAATGCCACCTCTGTCCGGGTGGTAGATCTTGACAAGGTGGTAGAAGCGAGACTTGCTGTAGGCCTCGTTCTTCTTCAAGGCGAAGATCTGGTATGGAGTCGGCCATTTCTGCCCTTTTGGCGGCATAGGCCAGTCGTCCACGTGGCTGTGGCCATGATTCTTGCTATCGCCGCTTATTGTAGCGTACGTTCTCGGTGTGAGGTGCGGACATAGTCTTCCGATTATTGTGTTCGTCCAGCAAGTTGATGACGTCGACGACTGCGACTGTGTGGCGGACAAGGATTGGAGGCCGCCATAGGAGCTCGTCAAGAGGGAGTGTTTTCGAATCAACATTGCCGTTGGTGGTAGAGAGCAGGGAGCATGTTGCGCGGGCGGTAATCACAAGGCAGATGCCAGAGGAAGTGATATGGAGTCGTGAGAGGATGATTGAGTGTGAATGAGCGAGATCGCCCATGAGAGGTGAGACAGCTCCACTCCCGCTCACGCGGCCCGAAGTCAGGCCCTGTATTTGAAGACGATTATACCCTAACCCTACATCAATATCATCCACCATGAACACTACCTTATCGATAACTACTTACCGACACCTGAAGACCATTCCAACAATCACAGACGAGCGTTATGTCAGCGGAGCCCGACGGCTATATAACGAAAACTTCGTGGAGAAGAGGAGCCTGCGGAGTAAAGGCATCAATTGCATCCATTTCCGCCGCAGAAGAGCAGAGGTAACATCCCGAGTCGACATCAGACGTACGTACAGGCAGTTGGCTCCCGTCACCACCACTAGAGCACTGCTGTGACCATGCCATACGACCCGAACTCGGGACTGGTCTTCAATGAGACTGTAGTTGATCTCTCAAGGAAGAAAAAGAATGGGCTCAGACGCCTGATGAAATGCATCGGCCGCAGCCCAGATTATGTTTCTCCTGAACATGGTCCGCCAACCCTAGTCGAGCTTTCAATGCTCAAGATACTTCGCAGCCTGAGCATGCTAGATGAAGACTCCTTGAGTACGGTTCCGCCCACATTGTTGGAGAAGATATGGAAGGCCATCACCCGCTCGTAAGTGCAACAAACATAACGCCGATTGCAAGCCGATTCTAACCCCAGAGAAGACAACTTGACGACCCGCGCATCTGGAAAATCTTCGCACGATCCAGCATTGGCCAGACATCCCTTTTGCAAGTCCGTCGCCCTTTATCCCTTCCGTCGATTGGAATGGCGATTGTCTGCTCCTCCAGCACAGACTGCTCTTGGATCACGAGCCTTGAAATCACAAAGGGTGACATTCCTCTAGAAGAACTCGTCCATCTGTCAAAGCTTGACAACCTACGCAGTTTCCTCATGGCCACGAGTTCCAGGCCTTCCGCAGACACGGGCATCAATGATCGGGTATTGAGATCCTGGGCCGAATCGGCAAAAGATAGAGGCGCTCTCCAGCACCTGCGGTTCATAGCCCTGTACCGTCAACCGGGGGTCACCAAGTGGTGTTTGCCACATCTAGATGCATTTCCCCATCTGGACGAGTTCTGCGCGTACGAATGTGGCATCCAGTGGAGGGATGTGAAGCGATGGCAAGGTTGGCGACAAAAGCCAGAGTACGCGACCCCATTTCTAAATAAGCATTCGAACGACTCATGACAACAAGTGCTAACCAGTTCCAAAGTGACAGCTTTTTCGCATTCATCGAGGCATCCGTGGCGCACAAACAACGGATGGAAAACTACACAAGCTACGTCAAGCCTATATCGTGGAGCCACCAGGTAGCAGACTACGTTCGCGCCGAGCTCAAGTCGTCCAACGAAGACGTCGATCGTCGTCCCCTCTTCCAGATACGCTTGGGTGTAGAGCCCACAGCCCTATCGCATCGACTGGATGATCCTTCAGCCATGGTCTGCTTGAAGCGTGGCACAGAGCCGCATGTCGTCAAGAAGGAGGTTCCTGAGGAGCGGCGGGATACACGCCCACCTGTCAAGAGACGCAAGATCGTGTTCGACTCTGGCGACTTGGATGGTATGCTTGGCGGGTGATTGATATGGTTCTCCTTGTCTTGATTTAACGGTGCATACTTAGGAGCGCTGGATCCAGTGGAGAAACAGTACATTGACTAGCAGTATCTGTTAACTTATATGTATCTAGTTTCGTATCGTCGAAAAGACGTCGATTGGACCATCAGCGAATCACACTTTCTTTTTTCCACGATTAGATTTTGGATTGCAATGCGCAAATATCAGAAGACTCATGAACGCAAGAGTGAAGGAAGGCAGGCATGTTTGGGTAAGATTCTCTTTCATTGACAAGCAGGCTGTCAACACTTGACCATCCTGCTGCCCTTCGATAAGTGGTATATACTCTCTCGCCTCTCCTCCCAATTCGTTAGATGAATGATATCGCCAATCAAATCCATTTTAGCCCGTACTCCAGCAACAGAAACAAATCTAGGATGAGAACGCTTTACATGCAAGCGGCACCGTCAATGCCAATGACCTTGCCGTTGACCCACTCGCCGTCCTGGGAAGCGAGGAAGCCGACGACGCGGGCAATGTCGATGGGCTGGCCGACGCGCTGCATGGGCGACCAGGTCTTGGCGTACTCGTCGACCTCGTCGTCGCTGAGCTTCTCTCCGCCAGGGATGTACTCGCGGCAGACCTGGTGGTACATGTCGGTCTTGATGCCGCCCGGGGCGACGCAGTTGACGGTGATCTTCTTGTCGCCGGCGTCGATGGCCATGCAGCGCACAAAGGTCTCGATGGCGCCCTTGCTGCCGGAGTAGACGGCGTGCTTGGGCACGCCCTTGGCCTGGCCGGTGATGGAGCCCATGAGGATGATGCGGCCGCCGACCGACAGGTGCTTGTAGGCCTCGCGGGCGACGAAGAACTGGCCGCGGGTGTTGATGCGCATCACGCGGTCGTACTCCTCCTCGGTGACGTCCTTCATGTGGCCGAAGGAGACGACGCCGGAGTTGGAGCAGACGATGTCGAGCTGGCCGAAGTGCTCAACGGCCTGGTCCATCATCTTGATGGTCTCGGAGACGTTGCCGATGTCTGCCTTGATGGAGATGGCGTCGCTGCCCATCTTCTTGATCTCCTCGACGAGCTTGTCGGCGGTGTCCTTGGAGTTGGCGTAGTTGACGACGACCTTGGCGCCACGGCGGGCGAGCTCAATGGCCATCGCAGAGCCAATGCCACGGCCAGAGCCGGTGACGAGGGCGACCTTGCCATCGAGGCGGGAGGTGTCGACTTGGCCAGACATTGTGATGTGAGTGTGTGTTTTGAAGGGTGGTTGAAGGGATTGGTCTGTTGATGAATCGATCGATTGATGGATTGATTGAATCGATGAAGCTGATGTGGATGAGGAGAATAGATCGAAAGGAAACGAAGGAATCACAGCTGCTATATAGGCAAGCTCATTCTCTCACCGTGTTCGAGGTGGTTCTACGAGGTGCATTGCACGGCGGCTCGCGCAATGGTCCAAAGCGCGAGGCCGCGAGCTCGCGGAGCTAAACGCTGGAGCTCACATACCAACGCAGCGATGGTGATACGTCGAGCAGCAGTTTGGCCTTCAGCAGTCCCCTCACGGCTCCACTTTTGCCGCCATGTAATGGACGGGGCAGCAAAGACAGACTCGCTGGCGAGAGGGTTGAAGGCCGGCGGCGGTGGTGGTGCAGGCTGAGACGCCCCAATGGCTCGTGGGCGGCGGAGTTGGCAATAATGCACATCTCGGGCTTCAGACAGAGCGAGGGCGAGTGGTAAAGTGAGGTGCAACACCATACGCTACTACAACTCCCACCAAGGCACCTCCTTCGGGCAGTGTGGCATCGGAAGAGAGTGGTTAGCTGCTGCGGCACGTCAGGAACGCGTCAAAGCAAGGTCCTCTCCCAGACCCGTGCTGCGTGTCGTCGGCCGTGGGGATGCCGCTGATCGCCCCCCCAAGTCCGCCGCTTTCAATCTTTCCCACCCAACAGTGCAAGCCTCCCTGCTTCCGCCTGCAATACCATCAAACATGTAAAGGTCATCCACTATTCCGCCACTCGCCAGTCCACTTCACCGACATCATCAACCCGTCTACACTTCCCACCCACCGACAACTCAATTGCGCATACTTTTCACCGCTCCAACCTGTGATCCCATCCACTCGGCTGCACTGCTGTTCTCGTCGCCGAGCCACTACTCACCACAGTAAGCTGACACCGTGTTAGGCCTTCCTGAGACACTCCAAGTGGGTTGCTTGTATCGATTCCGGGCGAAGCAGTAGTGAGCTAAATTTATCGTTTCCAACTGCGCTGACGACTCGGGAGGGAATTTCTGACAATAACAATTGTCAATTGTCAGACAACACTAAATTTTGTTTTGCTACGCTCGTCATGAAACAAAACTCTCCATTGATTGTTGTCGACAACCGACGACAGCGAAACACTCCTCCCTTGCGGTGAGAAACGTCTTTCGCGGCTCCAAGCCATTCCGTCTCGTCCGTCCGTCGGTCTTATCTGCTCTCGCGTTATAGCTTTTAGCCTCCAAGGGCTCGTATCTCGAGTATACGGGGTCCAAACGTCCAACCCTGCCCTGCTTTGCCCGTCTCGCTAGTAGTCGGTCAAGGGAGATTTGTTGTTGCTGGTTGTATAGCTGCTGCTATATGTTGTGGTATATGTAGCGTTGTTGTCACGCACACCAGGCTTGGCATGTCACACCGCTCTACACCTGTCTCTCGCGCTCGAGATGGGGTTGTGGTCTGGAAGAGTCGGGCTGCGTGTTTGCGGTAGGTTTCTTGGAGCATACGCATGTGTCTTCCTGCTGTGTTGGCATTGGTGGGAGTGGCTGCACAATTACCTGTTGCTACGCTGATGCAGGTTTCGGAGGCTTTTCTTCTGGTTGATTTGATGGAAATTGCTGACAACACTTGTATCTTTTGAAATCGCACCTACAGTAGGGTCCCACTTGTCGAGATGTTCAACGTAGTAGCAAGTGTCTTGTTCAATTTTTGTTGTTCAGGTACACCCTGACTTCATCTCGGTACACTTTGATACCGAGTGTCATTCGATTAACCTACAACTCCGTATAGTAAAGCCGGTCGATAATTCAATACCGTATGCCACCTATCGGGTATTGCTAAAAGCTCTAACCTGCCTTCGATCGTTCCAATCGCATAGGGAAGCCGTCGGCATGTACTATACCGGCCGGGAAAGTCGATAGATCCATACAGAAGACCAATACCATCCCGAGTCCATAGAAGACCCCTTGCTACAGCTATAACCCAGTGTGGGCTCCCAATATGAACGTGATGATACCCACATCCCTTCCAATATACCGAAACACCCTCCAACTTCCAACCTAGACCTCAGTGCCTTACGGGAGTCGGGAAGACGACAGACAGCGCCCTCTCGTACTCTACTTCACTACGGTAGGTATCCGTGACCAACCCAGATCAGATCAATCCCTGCCGTTGCCTCGTGGTGCTGCCGAAGATCGCAGAAAAGCACGCCCCTCGAATTCATCCTTCAATCCTTTCCGTTCTGCGGCTCTCCAGCCTCCGTTGCGACGAAAGCAGCCACGAAGACGATGGCGAGTTTGTTTGCAGACGATGTGAACCTAGGTAGCCTGAGCGACAAGAAGTCAGAACGATCAATAGAACGTGCAACATGCAATTGGGCCCATCTCTGAATTGCCCTGAGGGTATGCGGATTAGTCCTATACATATATATGTCAATAGAAGAACAAAAAGTATAATATCAAGCTAAAACCCCCGGGAAAGACGAAAATATTCGATCCTTCGAACCCGTATCCCCCTCAAAGGTTCTCCATCCAACCAGTCCAGGATCGTCAAGAGTGAAAGAAAGAGGATTCGGATCACCTAAGGCTTCACCACCAATACTTCAGTATCGTGTTACTTATATCAACATAGTACGACTCGTGTGACATCAATTCAAGCTGTGTAAACTACAGATTCCCAACCAGCAACAGACCAAATCATCAAATCACCACAAAACCAACGCAAGCAGTACCGCCCAATTCCTCATCCATTCAATCGCATCGGGGAGGCGGTGATCCCCGAACCGAAGCACCGCACCGACCGACGGCACATCCACATCCACATCCACATGCACATCTCCCCTCCATCCACCTTCACCGTCAGTGGCGGAGCGGGGAGCGGAGAGCGCGGAGAGATCTCTATGGGAAAAGGGCATTATAGCCTTGTTAGCGGCGGGATAGTCAGCAGGAAGGAAGGAAGGGCCATGGAAAACAAGGCAAGAAACACAAAGGCAGGAAGGAGGAGGAGAGCCGGTCTCCGGAGTGCCGGTACC
>Ga0265798_10006319_pt1 | contig 15608 bp, 14 predicted proteins | sample P3T30metagenome_FD_192430 | JGI IMG/M metagenome (GOLD analysis project Ga0265798, IMG submission 192430) | Plant litter microbial communities from East Loma Ridge, Irvine, California - P3 T30 | ecosystem: Environmental > Terrestrial > Plant litter > Unclassified | place: USA: California... | reverse complement strand
CGTTAAAATAGCCTCGCCGACCCACATCAGGTCATGTGCTTGCTCTTTCACTCGACAAAAAGACCGTTGCATACATGTACAGATCCTAAAATAACAAAAAGACAGGCGATTCGACATTAATCGAGACGTTGTTGTCACAATACGGACCCGCAATAATTACCCACATGGTTCGCAAGCCATCGTGAGTGCACCTAGCACAGGCACAAGTACGCACCGATATTACAACAAGCATCAACTGGTCAAGGGTGTTACCTCCTGTTTGTACGCAGCAGACGCTGATCAGAATCGCGTAAGGAATTGAAGACACATTTTTCGTCCCAAGCCATATATTTCTGAGATGAGAGACGCACGCAAGACCTTTCCACATGAGTTCCTCAATTACAGCGTACAGTATCGATATTACGTCAACATCGAGCAACCGCGAATTTCTTGGATTCGATTGGCTGGTTCTGGACTTTGACATCTACCGATGCCTTACTAGGCACGCCGAAGAGAAGATATATTTGCATACGGCAATTCGTTGGGAAGTCATATTCCCCGACTCCATAGACACCACGGAGTCTTTAACGGCTGTAAAACTCAATCTAGGCTCATGGCATGTGCCGACACAGACTTACAGCTGGACGACTGCTTTCGTCCTTCATCGACTCACGTTCCTGGTAGGCGTCACGTCGAACGCAAGCTCAAATACAGACCATTGATTGGCTTTTAAGAGCCTTCAGGATTATGCATTCGTGTCAGATGACAACGATGAGTAGCTAAGTAGAAGCCCAGATTCTGCGACCTGGTTACAATGGAGGAGCGAGGAAAGGTTACATCAACGACAACCATCATTAGCCCTTTCTTACATACGTTCCGAACAAGATGTAACCAAAGCATAATGTCAAACGAATTCAATCCAAGTGGCCGTTGCATGCGAACAGTACAATTTTCCCACACATTTCCCAAATTACGACCACTTCTGAGCCTCGTTCATACCGCACGTTCTCCCGCCTGTCGTCGCCGCAAGCGATTCACACAAAGCTGTTCGAAATCGTAAGCGTGTCGGTCATCCAAAGCATACGAGCGTGACGATATCGATACCGTACAGCAAGTCATGAGTCCATCAATCTCGCCAATCGCACCGGCCCGACACATCGCTCATCACATGATGGTCACCCACCCCAACACACATCTGTTCAATCCAGCAAGATGCCTTGGTCGCTTGTTCTCGCATGTCCCATGATTGAAGCACTAAATTAAGCGAAGATGCACATCGAGATCACTTCGCTTGACCAGCACAAGCCGAGAGAGAATTCAGTGGTGGGTGACCATCTAGATCTCCGTGAGATGGGGCGCAGCATGGATTCGCAGTGCTTCACTGCGGCTTATCCGGTGCTGTTTCCGGTTTCTGCCACGACATTTCCGTGGGTCGCTTTTCCTAGCGCATTATAGTCTCAGGCTCGACCATTGGGACCACATTGGGCCGGGGCTTTTCCTCATGCCCGGAGACTTTTCCGTACTTTCAGCTGCTTTTTCCTTCCGAATCGGATCCCAACTGGCGGGATTGGAGGCTGAGCTCCACTTGTTCCGGCTTCTCGACATAGACGGGTACCTGGGCCGAACGGTCGAATTATGTGGCACTTCCACAATGCGGGCGCTACTTGGTCCCTACTTCTGATGGTAAGGTCCCTGCTTCAGTGTCTAGCTTGAAGCACAAGGACGTCTCTGAGGCACTTTGCAGTTTGCTGGTGACGTTTCTTTCCATGGACACTTACTGCTCAGCATTCACCTGTACTCAAAGGAAGCGTTCCCACAGCACTTTCGGCACCAACTCTGAAGATAAATCTCCTTACCTACTGCAGTCCAAGCTTAATAGCGGATCACCAAAAACCCTCTAATTCCAAAACATTTTTGGGAGTCGCAAACTAGCGCGATGTGTTCCAAGTCCCAGGTTTGGACCGCTAAGTCCTTGCAGTGGCGCACGCATTATTGTCGACAATAAAATATCATTCTGAGCTTTAGCTTCCAGGCAGCCGTTGCTCATTCCTCTTCATCGTAGATTTAATTGGTGATTCAAACTTTGAATTCGGTAGACTAGGGTCTGACAAGGATTTCCCGAATTAGCGCTGCGCGCTACGGGCCGTCGTTAGTCTACCAATACCCTGACGGGGTAACGACATAGCATCTGAATGTACGCGACGATGTTGTCGATAATCCAGAAAAGCTCACAATTCGCTGGTCCATTGTGAATATTGGGATAGAAGATGAAAATGATAGTAATGGAAGTGTATTGCATGCGATTTTTTGCGTTGTGTAGAGACATCGAGCAGTGAACGACGACTCTCGCTACTGGCATTCCAAGCAATCCATACCACTATCAGCTGTGTTTTGCTACTCGACGAAGAGATGTACCAACTCCAGCAATCATCGTGCGCTGCGGAACGTTGGGTCATACGCACCTCGTTTCCTAAAACCATGAGATAAACTCCGGTTCAGATTTCTAAGGGCCGTACCGATCCCGACCCACTCAGAATATGCCGACGCACTCTGAGCTAGAGATCGTGAAGATCGAGATGTGACCCGTCCTATCGCATAGCCCGTTGTTGGTGATGCCTCATGATTGTGAGATGCGTTTGCAATGCAGTGATCTTCGATCCTTCGTGAATGTAAACCATGAAGGACCGGAGTTGTCGTGATGGCCACAAATTCTTGGCCAATGTCCCTGATACTGATGGTAGTTGGTTTCCAACTCTTGCAATTGATCGCGCCTTCCAGAAACTCCAGAAAGTGCCTGACGAGTCTTGCGACCACAACACCAGCGGACACCGTGATGTCGCAGTTGCAGCTTGCCTCTGGCGCCTGCAGAAGGTCCGATGCACCCAAACAGCACGTTTTTGGTGTACCAGATGTTGACCACAACGATATCGTGCAAACGCTCGGGTGGGCTCTGCAGGACCCACATATGCTCCCAGTAAATGCAATTATGGCAATTCTTTGCACGCTAGGACTTCCAAATCTACTCGTTCCAGTGTTCTCGTGGCCTACCACCTCAGTTCTGGCGATGATTTCCTCGAACGTTCGCTTGTGGATCCACACTGAAGAGTTTGGTCGCGGAAAATGCAGCGAGAAAGCAGTTTGATCTTTTCGCGCCCATCAACTCCTTCTCTTCGACTATATAAGCAATGTCGCCCCTTCCTCTTATCCTTTTTCCATCAACTGTGATCACACGCCTTTACAGCTACAGACTTCTGCAGTATATGACCACTTCCACTTACCCTTCACCATAACACTTCCCGTCGAACTTCAAGACACCCATCCCATCCCACTCTGACAACCCACCATACCTTTTCCGGATTACATTCACCACACTAACGCACTCCCTCACTCCACAAGCAAGGTTAGTACTGTGTCTGCCTCCAGGATACCGGATCACGCTAACATCTAAGCAGACCCCAATCACACTTCACAAGCCCGCCTATACCTTCAAGATGCCGAGAACAGTCCGTATGTCCAAGCACGACGCCGCTCTGACTCGTGAGGAAAGGGAGGAATGGGCCAAGAACGAGGCCATGCAAGCGCCGCGGTTAGAGGCGGAACGTCTCGCCTTATTGGCGCGTTGCAAGGACTTCGCCATGGATGAGTTGATGAAAGCTCATCAGGGTGGCCCGATCCCCCTTGGCCACTACTTCAACAATTGCGGTGACTACATGGAGGTGATCGCGGACGGAAATGGGCACCATGTCTGCGTGGACCACGGCACAGCCCCTTGGTGGAACCCGCTGCTTGGAGAAGTTTGGGTGCCTCGTTGGGCCCCAGGCCCTAACAATGAAACTCGTAACGACCTTTCGTGGCAGTCGTTCGTGAAAGTGTTCCCTGGTTCGATGCCGCTTGGTCAATTCGAGGCCGACGGTAAGACCTTCTTGGCGGTGCAGACCCGCCCACTGCGCGTCGTAACCACCCCTGACGGTGGTCAAGACTACGAGCGGTTCTCCTTTGAGGGTATGGCTACCATGCCGTACATTCCCAGCCACAAAGCATGGGTGAGCTATGGAAGCGGGTGGGGGGAAGTCGGGCCCTTTGGTTTGGGTGATTGTGTCTTCAAGGACCCAAGTCCAGAGATACTGGACCTTGCTGCCACTGGGTTTCCTCAGCTCCCCGCCTCTCCCGTTGCTTGCGACGACTCCCATTTCTTGGGCGCGGAGGCGGATTCGGTTCCCGGCCTTTTCCCGGACCACTTGAACCCTGCCAACATGTGGGGACCTATGGTCTTCGGAGATAGCCAGAACTCTGTGAACCAGTCCGACCCTGTGGGCGCCACCATGCCTGAGCGTGGCCAGCCCTTGGTGTCCGCGATTGCTCCAGCGGCACCCGCCCAGGAGTTGGAGTCCAAGGATAAGAGCATGGAGGACGTCGCCATGCTTCGTGCCTTCAACGACAGCGCGCCCAATGAGGATGCGCAGATGAACAAGCTGTTCGAATTCAGCTCCTTCCCCTCGTAAGTTGTTGCGCACACCTCAAAGCACCGCTCTCGTCCTCTTCCCTCTCCCTCGGCACTTTCGTCTTCTTCTTGATCAAGGTCAAAGACACCGGATGTCGTTAGGGCGCACTTCTCTGCTCAGCATCAGTGCCACATTGCCCTCCTTTCACCACTCCTCTTCCCTGACTACGGTCGACGACACCAGATGTCGCCCAAGCGCATTCCTCTTCCTCTCTTGACTATGGTCGACGACACCGGACGCCGTCCAAAGAAAACATCAAAAATACCAAAAATACCCGGAAAACACAAAACAATCACCGAAACATTTCGCGCCGTCGTTTGCGTTTCTTACGTCTACTGCCTGTTAATATCCTTACTTGTCAAAGCCTTTGAGCTTCGGATCAACGATGATGATGGAGATGTTGGAAAGCGAGTGCCTAGTTAGGTTACCCACCAATAAAGAACAGTAAAGTCCTTGCCACCTTGATATCTTGTTTCGTGATGTGATGCTTGCGATGGAGATAGTGATGTCCATATCGGTGTCGATGTGAGCTGTGTGACTCGGTGATGTGCTCTACCAAGAGCCTCGTATCTAATGCGTCAACCTTCAGGACTCACCAAACACCAACGCTGACAACACAGAAGTAATGACTTCGAGGCTCGTGATGGTGATGGTGATGGTGATGCATACGGCGTGACTTGAAGGACGATCTACGAACGGGCTCGTTGTGATTGTGTCACGGTTCGCGAAATAGGCGATTGGGCAGCAGAATTGAAAGGAACACTGAAGTTGAATTGAAGTGAGTCTACGTGTTGATATATCTACCGATATGTCCGGAAGTCAGCAAGGTTATGGTGAAACTCTGTTCACATAGGCCCGAGTACTATCGGACCGAGCAAGCTGTATGTAGACCGCGACAGATTGTGTCAACATTCAAGACGCGCTGAATGCCGAAGCTGGTGACACATGAACGATGAGCAACTTCATGCTACGGTTGCCGTGACTACAGGATTTGTGAGGAGATGAATATCAGCACTTCATGTCATAATGGTATTCCTACAGCTGTATCATGAACGGTGACGCTACCTATAACCCCATCAATACCTCCACAGGCATAGTAGCCGATCGTAGAAGCTGGTCGATACAATAGTCCGCTGCCCTCTTTCGTTGATGCCGGTTTGCGAATCGCTACCATAGTTCATGCTCTTGTGCTCCTCGAACTTGGCCAATACCTCGAATTGCCACTCATCCTCCTTACGAGAAAGCTTTACAATTCGAGCACCAGCATGCATACAACTGACCAACAGCAGACATTCTCCCGGCAGCGACGTAGTGATTCCGGATGCGTGTTTCGTATCTAGAATTTTCACCCGCCACACTCCGCCCTCAAGGTTGAGCTCCGCTAATGACTTGCGGCGTCCAGTAGAAGTAGCATAGATCAGGCGTATGCGATCGTCGTAGCTACCAGTGACAATAAAAATGCCTGCATCATCGCAGTGTACGGGAAGGATCGCTGTCACGCCAGCGCCATGCGTTCTTTCATCCACCCAACGCGCTCTTCTTGTCGAGATGTACTCGGGCTCCGCAACACTGCCGTCAATTGCTTCAACCGGGCTCCTGGGCAATTCAGTGAATTGCAAGGTGGAATCGTCGGCTCCAGACAGTACTCCTGAGCCGTCAGGAAGAAACGCAAGAGTCCACGCTTCGAGCGAGTGTTGCCAGACTTGCACGTGGTGAGGGTCCTCTTTCGAGCTTTCCTCGGTGTATGGAGCCAGACAAAGGTCTCCGGAGGTATGGGTCATTCCAATTGCGGTGCCGTTAGGATGCCACGAGAATGCGGTCACGAGAATCTTTGGGTCGAAGTAGTCAATTGTGCGCATATGAATCATATTCGGTGATTCGCTGGAGACATCTTGTAGTTCATAGATACCCATAGATCCCGTAGACGTGGCTACGCCGAACAATGATCTCTGAAAAGGATGAAAGTGGACGTCTAGGATTGCCGAAGGCGTAGGCAAAGTTTGCACCAGTTCGCTACAAAGTCAGAAACGTCTGCATACTAATTAATTTAAGCAGTACATACACTTCATCGTCCTTAACCTTGATCAGTATCAAGCTGCCATTGCGCTGCTGACTTTTCTGCTTCCCGTCCTCCTCGGTGGGCGGACCTCCTTCTTCTTCTTTTTCGAGGTTGTACGTGCCGACGATGGCATATCGAGGATCGTTGGGACAGAATTCGACACAGCTCGGTGGCAGATCTAACGTGATGGTCTTTAGATGTTCAATTAACGGCATGGCTGTGTTATCGTGGCTGCAGTTTTCGCCTGAGTGCGCGTGACTAAGCTCAGCACCTGGACCCTGACGCTAACGAAAGAGGCCTACCCTACACCTTGCACTCCAACTCTGCCCTCACACTCATCGTCATTCTCCAAAGCGCGTCTTGAGAACGTCCAGTTGTCGAATCGCAAGTCACGACAAGAATTAGAGCCTCACAAGTGGGGTCGATGCCTTGCCAATCCCTGCTTTGTGGCGTGGATGCCTGGGCGCTAACGCTAAAGCGAGAAGCAGCTGACCGCGCGAGATTCACAGCACTTTCCTATTAAACTCGCACAAAGGACGCGTCGTTTCGTGTTTTCTATCGCATTCAACGCGTCTCAGTTCTACAGCCCTCTGTTTTCGTCATCTCATCTTCGAACCGTCAGTTCATCATGTCTCAGGTCGCCACCACCGAACAGACCTTCGCCTCAGGCCGCTACTCCAAGCGCAAGAGGACGCAAGTCACATATCGTATGGACGAGCTGGACGTCTCCGACAACGAGTCTGACTTCGAAACCCCGCTGCAGACTAAGGTTCGAAGAACCAACGTCACGCATTTGTCCCATCTAATATCAAGCAGAAGCGCAAATCCACCACACCAAGAGCACTTCCCAAATTCAAGATCTTCCCCTTCATGGAATTGCCCGCCGAAATCAGAAACATGATCTACACCTACACCCTCTCCGACGCTTCCGGGATCAACCTCGTCGGCGCCTTCAAGCACAAGCGGCGAACCGTCGAGCGCGTGTCCGCCGCCGCTCAAGACGGGATCAGCACCTCGTACTCGTGCTACACGTACAGCAAAATCAATGACGACGTGCGCGCCGCATACGCCGAACCCACTGCGCTCGTCCCAGCCCTTCTCGCCGTGAACAAGCAGATCCACCAAGAAAGCCGTGACATGCTGTACGCCAACGACTTCATTTTCGCCGACTCCTTCGCGCTGTACAGCTTCATGCTCAACCTCGGACCTTCGGGCGCGAAATCGCTCAAGAGCGTGCGTATCATGAATTGGGGCTATGGCCGTGCGCTGAAGGCGTATAATCACTCGTGCTTCGCCGTGCTGGCATGGGCTACCAACATAAAAAAACTCGTGCTCGACAAGCTGCCCGGGTACAGCCGTAATCCCAATGGCGCAGCGGAGCAGCTGTATCGCGATGCATTTCCATGGCTGGAGGCGATTGGCGTGGCGAAGGGGAAAGTCGATGCAGGGCTGGACGTGTTGGAGTTGGGTGATGAGGCGCTTGCGGACAATTACTACAGTACCACGCAATCGCGTGTTGTCACGGATGCGGACAGAGTTGACAAATTTCATGAGAGACTGGGTGTTTTGCTGGGAGCGCAGCGCAAGCGTGTGATGGCGAAGCCGATCAAGAAGAGGAAGATCGTAAAGGGTGTTGTGGATGAGTTGTGAGTGGTTTCGCGAGTCGATGCGGCGTTCGACGGTCTGCTTTCGCATATGGTGAGAATGACGATGGGATGAATAACGATGGGACGAACGGCGTTTGGGCTGCTGAGTACGGATAACCCGTTTGTTTCTCAGCTTCACCGTCCTTTGACGAGTCCCATGACAGGACTGTGGTTATAGGATTTCACTTGTCAGCAGTGCGACTCGTTAGCGTATCGCAGATAGAATGTGTAAAATTAGCATAATCGGCGTGTTCAGAGGTACACGTTCGACGGTGCATCCCAGAGATCGAAGGTGCTATTCGAGGAAGACGCCAACTTCGTACTCCAGCTTGCTTGTACTGACAATGGACATACAGGACACGAGAAGGTCGACCACAGGGTGGACCATGATGGCGAATAATGAGGGTCTCCGGCGAGATTTCGGGACCAGAGCCAAGTGACTGCCGAAATATTCCTGCGATACGACTTATATCATATTGACTCTGTTGTCATGCATGTAGAAGCTCATTCCCGATGATGCGAGAATTTTTACGACAAGAATCTGTGAAGGGGGTTCCGACGTGCCAGTCGATGCCTACAGCTTCCAAGAAACTTCGAAACGCCCAAAATTATGACTCACTAAAACACCACTACGTCTACAATAGTGGCAGCAGCTCCCATCCCGTGGAAACAAGATACTGACGCGTTCGTCACTCTCTAGCGAATTCTAATGGGTGCCACTTGCGGGTTCCATTAACATTCACAGACATGTCCGCGCCGACACAGCCCTGTAACCCATTGACTCACGGATGTCACGAGTGCGAAGTTGATGGCCCAGATGTAAATTGACAGCAAAATTCTTTCGATGTCAGACATTCGCTCGTTTGAGGTGAAGAGAGTAGTATGACCCAACGGGGCTGGTGTCAATGGTCATGATGAGTGGGTCGACATGTAGTCACAATTCAAGACGATGCTAACTTATTTGCACCATAATTCACACTCCTACTCGCCCATCTCACGGAATCGTAATCACTCGAGACGCCGTCGGTTGGATATATCACTCTCGCCTTCACCTCACATAACTCGCTTATCTAGCTCGAACACACGTCGTTGTTCAAATGGCGAAATTGCGTCCCGGATGTGAACAAAGCCGTTTCTTGAAATTCCCGGCGTGGTCAGTTTCCCTTTGTGATCAATTGAAGGCCCGCCTTTGTTTACCGCCCGTCCAAAGAGAGCCTGGCCCCGCTTTATTGTCACTGCACGAGAAACGCATCAACAAAACACGAACTTCAAATTGAAGTCCTTGCGTCGCGATCATAATAGCTAATCGTTGATTGGTTATTCAATTTCACCGCTGTACAAAACGCACGCGCAAACTCTTAACGCCGCCATCTGCCTCCGTTTCCCACCAACGCAAGCCTCCACCATATCCCCACAACTTCAGCTTCTCGAAATAATATCATCCAGATCAACGTTCTCTACAAGACAACAACAATCGGGTCTGCACCCACACACTCCTTTGTCCGCCCAACTCACACCAACTCAATTTGCTCCACCCAAACCCCCACCGAAAACCCCCGCGACTAGAAATCATCTTAACGACTTGCGAACAACACGTCACAAGATCATGATCTCCAACGTTGCGCTGTTCTCGTTGCCGCTCCTCGCAGCCGGAGCGCACCATGGCCATCACCACCATCACAACCACGCGCATGTCGCTCGTAGCCAGGCAGTCGAGAAGTGCCCTACGGACATGGTCACCGTCACGAAAACCGCTTACGTCACCGTCACCGTGCCATCCGCTGTCTCAAGTCTCGCACCCTCCAGCAGTTCCGTCGTTTCAGTGACATCCTCCAGCCAAGCCCCAGTCGCGCCCTCAACACCTGCGCAACCACCAACACCAAGCAAAGGTACGCAGCCGCCTGCCAAGGGACCTGAGCCTGAAAACAAGTCTGGAGGAAACACCGGCGACAAGTTCAACCCCCTCCAGGCCATCAGCAACACGGCGATCGTGAAAAACTCCTGCTCGTACCCCGTCTACATCTGGTCCGCAGGCCACTCCAGCTGCGACGGTACCCAGACCCAGGGCCAGCTTATCAAATCCAAGGGCATCTACACCGAGGCGCTGCGTCAGTGCAAAGACGGCGGTATTGCGCTCAAGATCAGCAAGACGCAGAACGCTGCCAAGCCCATGCAATTCGAGTATGCGATCTGGAAGGACGGTTCCAATCTGGTTAGCTACGACATTTCGTACCTGGATTGTATGAAGAACAGCAATGGCGAGAAGGATCTGAACGACTGCGCTGGCCACGACGGCGGCATTCAGGCTCTCGGTGGTGCAGACAACTCTCCTGCGTACCAGTGCCCCGCCAACGAGTGGTGCGACAAGCAAGCTTACGTCGTCGCTGAGTTTGACTACAAGCCGGGTGCCCCTGTTGGAGCCGTTGACGTGAGCAAGGGCATCGCTTTCGAGCTTTGCGCCTGCTCAGGGTAGTCGCCATGAGGGATGGGCTTTACAGTGGACGGTACCAAGATTTTCAAGAGACGGATGCAAGGAATTGTTTGTTTGTTTGTACACATAGCTCTTGAGTCACTGCTACCATTTCATGGTGCCAGTGTCCTTGAGTTTACCAGCGTCAGGCTTGCTACGGTGGATTTCCTTTTCTTCGAACCTCTTGCATACGACACTATCGACGAGACTGGAAGAAAAAGAGTCTGGATAGGAGCGGTGAGGGGATGCACCGTTGTTTCATACTTCATGGCGCTACATCTGCTAGCCTGTTAGATCACTTTGATCGATACACTTTACTTCATAATATCGGTTCCACCTATTCGCACTCGTATGATGCTGATGCCTACAAGACGTTCTTAGAGTTCATTGAAGGGTCAAACTGGTGGTGTGGTGAAGCAAACAATAGTTCCATATCTTTGGTATCGACAACGACACAAAGGATTAGACCGCATTCAACATACCGAAATGATAACAAAGAATTCCTAGAACGAAGCGCAGTACTTACAACCTCACATTGCCCTAAACTTCGCCAACGCCTCGTTCTTGTGCTCAGCCAGATCAAGCCCATAGATGAATCCCCATCTCGGCGGCATCGCCTCGCGAACCTTGTCAACGTCCAGCCCAACACCTTCTCCCCTCCCAATCATAAGCTGCGCAGTCCCAATACTCGAGTGAATAACCCGCTGCGTGCGCTCAATACGCACGTCACTGTAAGCCTGCAACGCGTTCGCAAGCTGACTCGCATCTTTGACATCCCCGAGAAGCGTCTCCAGCACCATCGCATCCTCAATCGCCTGTCCAGCACCTGAGCCCTGCCACGGCGTCGCGCAATGTGCTGCGTCGCCCATGATGCACACGCGCCCTTTCGCGTACGTCGGCGCATCGACTGAGTGATGATGCTGCACGAAGGCTTTGAGATCGGGGTTCTGTAACATAGCTTCCACAACGCCTTTCTTTAGCGGCGTGTCAGTCCAGTGCTCCACGGCTTTTTCCAAGTCGGCGCGCTCGATCTTTCTCGTCCACTCATTCTCGCCCCAAGACGCGTCGGTCGGTATGGAGAAGACGCATTGCACTGTTTCGCCGCTGTCGAGCACGTCGTGCATGAAGAAACCGCCGTCGCCGATGAAGCCGTACTGTCTGTCTTCCTCGAAGTACTGTTCGCCGAGAAGTTCTTTCGCCTTTGCCATCGGGAGGAGGGCTCTACAGTCCCATAGTCCGGCTGGCTTTGCGTTGACTGCTGGATGGTCGGCTCCGAGAACATGGGCGCGCACAAAGCCGCGCACGCCGTCAGCGCCAATGACGGCGTCGACTGTGTGCGTTGAGTTATCGCTAAAGTGAATCACGACTTGGCCGCTGGGTGCTTCTTCGATCTTGGTGACTCTCTTGTTCGTATGCTTCATCTTGTCATCAATGGGCTTGAGTAGTTCGGCGAGAAGAGCGGCACGATGCACGACTTTCCCACGCTGCGCTCCTGCAAGATCGAACAAAGTCTCCATGGCATTTGGACCCGAAGCCTGCCTACTGTCAGTCGATGGTAGCATGCGCCATGAATATCAAACATACCAAGACCAGTCTAGTAGAAGACATCGTGACGCCGCCGGCGCGATCAAGCACATCTGCAACCGCGCCGCCTATTTCGGCCAGCCCAGTCTGGCCATTCGTTGCGATTCCAACCGCTGCGCCGCGCTCCGAGAACTCCGGTGCTGATTCAAAGATGTCGATGCTGATATGCTTGTGTTTCTGCAGCGCATTTACTAAGACAGCACCGGCGAGACCACCGCCTATGATGGCTAACTTGAGGGACATGATGTGACTGAAATTGTTTGATGAAGTAGGTTCGGGAAGTTCTAGGTTGGCTGAACCGTCTTTTCGATCTTTCGGCCCCACGGCGTAGTACGCCTCGCCCTCACGTCAGACAAGAAGATGACGTGCGATATGAACTGACGAAGGTGTGGTTGCTGATAGATCAGGCATGTTGACAAGTGGCACATCTTTCTGAAGGACCGAAGTACAAGCGGAGGATTGGATCGGCATCCTAACTAGTAACCTTCCAGTTGGGCGCGAAGCGTTTAGGCGTCCATAGCTTCCTGTGTTTGTAAGCACAGCGGAACCTGTTGCCTGTATCGTGAATTCGTAGCAAAGATTGCGACGAGAGCATTGGAGAGGAATTTAGTGCGAACACTGTCAGTTGAAACAATGGTGCCAGTAGCGTGAATTCGCAACATCAACCAACAACGAATTGGGATATGAGCAATAAAGTAGACTATCGCAAAGCTTGTGTTGCTTGTCATGGACCGGGAATTGTGAATGCTGACTACGCCGAAAGCGGTTCGCCGTGTCAAAAGCAAGTGTGAGACGTGTCTATCTTATCTTGGAAGTTGCCCAAATTCGTTCACGAGAGTGTATAATTCGAGTCAGAATTGGTGACGTCATCAGGCCGCGTCAGCATGGTGAGCAACGAGTCAGTCAAGCATCCTCATCAGTGCCATAAGTGAGCGGGATGTGCTACCAGTATCATCAAAAGCTCACAAACGACCTGCTTGCTTTTGCTGCGTGAAAAGGGTATCATTGCATTCGTGAATATAAATCAACCGTGGATCACCTATCTATCTACAACAACAGTAAATCACCAATCCTAGTGTAAAATCACCGCAATCTACAACACGATGACGAGGAAGCGAAGGAAAGCTGACTCGAAAAAAGCTGAACGCAGACAGGCGATAAAGGACTGAACAAAAGGAGCTTGTAAAGCGACGAAGAGAAGAAAGGAGGAAACCACGCAGCACCAGCGTCTACCGCTTGTTCTTCGCGCAAAACTCCATAGTAACGCCCAACTGCGCACTACACTTTGTCACTGGATTGAGGTTCTTGCACATGTTTTCCTAGTCCCATCGTCAGCGGTGTTAGCAAGTGTGCCAAACGCAGTAAACATACAAAGTAAAAGTACGCTTGATCATCACACCACGTTCCCGGCGCGCACTGGAAGCTCATATTCTCCTTGTTACCAAATTGCAAGCCACCCTCGAGGCCCACACAGCCACTTGCATCTTTGGTAGGCAGTCCGCGTGAGTCCTTCATCAGGCAATCGATTAAGCTAAGGTTATACCAGAGGTCTCCATCATTATTGTTGTACTCGATTTGCACAACTCGGGAAGGGTCTCCTTGCCTGCTCGCTTTCCAGTTGGTGCCAACGTATGGCGTTTCGAATATTCCGCCAGCCGGGAGGTCTGATTCCTGGAGTATGCCTCTAGGTCCGACGTGCTGGTAGTGGATTGGGTAGTCGCAGTAGTTACGCACTGTGAGTGTTCGTGGTTTTGTTGCAGGAGGTTGGTATATGTTGAGTTGTTTGGTAGCAGATTCCTTGGAAGGTAGTGGCATGTCGTTCATCGGCCATACGAGGTTGCTCTGTGACCAGCATTGAGCTTTGCTACCCTTGTACAACAGGAGTTCCGCGACCGACATGCGATCGCTCTTGGACATGGCCAGATCGCGCTTCTTCAGGACTTGAGGCGCCGCTAAAACAAGCGCAAAGCACGAGAGCAGTGCTGTTAGGAGAAGCATGTTGTACAGAAGGTAGGGGCTGAAGGCACGGTGTTGACGTTGGCCTCAAGGAGTGTTAAGCTTTGAGCAATGACTGTTTCGATTCAACGAAATGAGTAAGAGAGAATGTTACTCCGCGTAAAAAAAGTATGACAGGAGGAATGAAGGAATGTGTCTGTTACATGAGAAGACGAGGGACACGCCGTGCCTTTTATTCCAACCCCTATCGCACGGCGCAGACCAGCGCATTCACGCCCGAGCCTGGAATTCGAAAGACTGACATGTTGGCACAGTGTGACCTACTTCAGGCGTAGGCTAAAAATTAGCAGGCTGTCGAACTGTGGAGATTAAACACATTGCGAGCAACGAATGATGTAGCTCAGGCACTGTACTTGGCGTGAAAACGTGCCTGGTAAGGCACGCTGGAGTCTTGCTCTTCGGTCGCCGCGCCGGTCCCGGACCGTGATCTCTTCGATTTTGGCAGCCACGTCGAGAGTTTTGTGACGCCCTGCCCAGTGCTAATTCGGGTTTGAGGTCCGGGGAATAACGCAGGTACAGCCACTATCGTGCAACCGCTTGAATGTGATTGGATGCGAAAGCATCTACAACAATCAGCACGAAGGCATTTAAGCACGATGCGTTTCAAGAAAACAGGTTCCGAGATGCGGTGATGTGGCGATGATGAGGGTGAAGTCGTGACTACGTTAGGGAAGGCTTGGGAGTGGTGATGTGTTAGAACTGTATCCGGGGAATTAGGCGAGCCCTACTCGTGCAGATCTCAGCGAATCACTGGCGCGCACGTCGTTTCAGCGTAAGGCGTAGAGCGCGTACTGTGCCAGATATCCGGGAGGGTACCCGTCTAAGGCTGTGGTGGCCTGTAGATTCGATTTGCGAAGATTCGCTTCCAATGGTTCTTGGTCGGAGTTGAGCGCGAAACGTGAGAAGAAGGAAAAGAATCGTCATTGAAAGCCACGAAAAGACAAGTAAGACGACCAAAATCTGGACAAGAGACAGGGATGCTAAGACTATGCCAGCGAACCATAAGCGCGCACGTTGTTTTGAAGTTGGGGCGAGAAACACTGTGCCTGGTACCTGCATGTCAGCTTTGAAAAGGGCAAAAGATTTTCGGCTGGGTGGAAAGGTAAAGAATAGAACGTTAAGATTAAGACTAACTTAAGTTAACGTTAACTTTCTTAATATAAGTTTTAGATCTACTTATACTCTATACTTTTAGTAAGAAGACTTAAGATAAATACTCTAAGTAGAAGAATCTGTAACGTATTTCACCATCACGTCGGACAACCCATCACGTCGGACAGTTCTTTTTGCACCAAAAAACGCTCTTGCTTGGCACTGTTATCTTAACAACTACTTAATGGAATTCTCTAAAA
>Ga0265798_10006318_pt1 | contig 15609 bp, 8 predicted proteins | sample P3T30metagenome_FD_192430 | JGI IMG/M metagenome (GOLD analysis project Ga0265798, IMG submission 192430) | Plant litter microbial communities from East Loma Ridge, Irvine, California - P3 T30 | ecosystem: Environmental > Terrestrial > Plant litter > Unclassified | place: USA: California... | reverse complement strand
CAGCACGCGTTCCGGTCCCAGCCCCGCGATCGCCAGCATCTGGCGCAGTCGCCCCTCGTCGACGCCGAGCGCCACCGCGCGCAGCTGCTCCAGCAAGGACAGCTCAGCATGCAGTATCTGCAAATGCTGGTCCATCAGCACCCCCGGCACAGCGCGCACCTGCCCCGCATCCGGCGCGATCTCTCCCGCGATGGTGCGCAGCAGCGTCGATTTGCCGCAGCCGTTCGGCCCGCAGATGGCGATGCGCGCCGGGCCGGATACCGTCCAGCTGAGCGGCGCGCGCGGTCCCCAGGCCGCCACCAGGCCGTCCAGCGTCAGCGCCGACTGGCCGTCGGGAATGGCGACGCCGAGCCGCGGAAAGGCCGGCGCTTCCAGCATGCCGTCGAACAGCGCATGGGCTTCGCCGACTGCCGCCTGCCATGCCTGGCGCTGGCGCGCATGGCGTTCGGCGCGCGCGCCGTCGGTCTGCTGGGCGCGCTGGGGCTGGGCGTTCAGCACGATGCGCGGCTGGCCGCCGGCTGCCGCGGCGCGCTCGCCGCGGGCATTGCGGCGCGCCGCGCGCGCGGCCTGTTCGCGCTGTTGCGCCTCGCCCTGGCGCCGCTCGACCCGGGCCCGTTCCAGGCGTGCGCCGGCGGCCAGCAGCTCGGCGTCGCGCTCCGCCGTCACCGCGCTCCAGTTGCCGCCGTAGCGGCGCAGGCCGCCCGCGCGCACTTCCAGGATGCGCTCGACCTGCTCCAGCAGTTCGCGATCGTGGGTGATGAGCAGCAGGCCGCGCCCGGACTGGCGCCAGGCGCGCATTTGTTCGCGCAGGAAGGCGCGGTGGCCGCGGTCGAGGTGGTTGCCGGGTTCGTCGAGCACCAGCAGCCCGGCATCGGAACAGAAGGCCCCGACCAGCGCCAGTAGGGTGCGCTGGCCGCCCGACAGCGCAGCCGGCGCCATGTCCTCGTGCAGCCCGGCCTGCGCCAGCATCGCCTGCCAGCGCGCTTCCAGGTCCCAGCGCTCGCCGGCCAGATCGAAGTCCTCGTCGCGCGCTTCGCCGGCGGCCAGGCGGCGCAGGGCGTGCAGCGGCGCGGCCAGGCCGGCCAGTTGCGCCAGGCTGGCGGCGTCGGTGGGGCCGGCCTGCTGTTCGACGTAGCGGATGCGGCCCGGACGCTCGATGCGGCCGGCAGCGAGCGGCAGCTCGCCGGCGATGGCGCGGCCGAGCGTCGACTTGCCGCTGCCGTTATGGCCGGTCAGGCCGACGGTCTCGACACCGAAAGTCTCGTGCAGGTCGTGGAAAAGGGTGCGCCCGTCGGGCAGCTGGATGTCGACCCCGTGCAGGGCCGCAAAATAAGGATGCGCCATGTGGTATTCCTGTATGCCAAGGCAGGACGGACTGCGGGATGCACAAGCATCGGGCAGTATCGGTGCGGTGTCGTCGCTGGGCGCGACGCGGCATTACAGGCGCATGGGTGGAATCCTCCGTGACATGACTGGCGCCATTCTAGCAATAGAGGATGGGCTGGCGTCAAGCGCCATGGTTTTCGCGTAGAGTGGCGCCATGCGCACATCACTGGAAGAGGGCAGCACCCCGCAGCGCCGGATCCACTTCGTGGTCGTCACCATCGGCTCGGCCGGCGACCTGTTTCCCTTCATGGCGATGGCGCTGGCCCTGCGCGCACGCGGCCACCGCGTCAGCTTCCTGGCGCCGGAGCAGCACGCGCCCCATGTGCTGCCGGCCGGCCTGCCGTTCACCGGCCTGCCGGCCGACGAAGCCGTGCTGCACGACCCCGACCTGTGGCATCCGACGCGCGGCTTCGGCGTGGTCTGGCGCGCCACGCGGCCGGCGATGGCGCGCATCCTGCCCTTCGTCGATGCCTTGCCGCCCGATGAAGACTGCGTGCTGCTGGTGCATCCGCTGGCGCTGCCCGAGGCGGCGCTGTGCCGCGCGCGCCGTCCCGGCACCAGGATCGCCGCGGCCTACCTGGCGCCGCAGAACCTGCCGACCGTCCACGATCCGCTGCTGGTCGGTCCCTGGCGCGTGCCGTCCTGGGTGCCGCTGGCCGCGCGCCGCGCGCTGTGGCGCTGGGCCATGCGTACTTTCATCGATCCGGTGGCCTTGAACGAGGTCAATGCGGCGCGCACGGCGGGTGGCCTGGCGCCGGTGGTAACGCTGTCCGAGGCCGTGTTCGCCGTGCCGGACCTGTCGCTGACCCTGTTCCCCGACTGGTTCGCGCCGACCCAGCCAGACTGGCCGCAGCCGCTCTGGCGCGGCGATTTCCCGCTCTACGATCCGAACACCGGGGCCGCGCTGGCGCCGGAGCTGGAAGCCTTCCTGGCTGCCGGCCCGGCCCCGCTGGCCTTTACCCACGGCACCGGCAACACCCAGGCCGCCGCCTATTTCCAGGCCGCGCTGGACGCCAGCGAGCGCCTGGGCCGGCGCGCCATCTTCCTGACCCCGCACCGCGCCCAGGTGCCCGCCGCGCTGCCGCCTACCGTGCTGTGGCAGGACTACGTGCCGCTGCGGCGCCTGTTGCCGCGCCTGGCGCTGCTGGCCCACCACGGCGGCATCGGCACCACGGCCGAGGCGCTGCGTGCCGGCACGCCGCAGCTGGTGGTGCCGCTGGCGCACGACCAGTTCGACAACGCGGCGCGCGTGGCGGCGCTCGGGGCCGGCGCCGGCCTGCCGGCGGCGCGCCTGGATGCGCGGCGGCTCGAGCGGGCGCTGGCGCGGCTGCTGGGCGATGGGCGCGTGGCCGGGCGCGCGAAAGCGGCGAGCGCGCGCTTCGCCGGCGTGGATGCGCCCGCCGCACTGGCGCTCCGGCTCGAAGCGCTCGCGCTGCACGGATGAGAAACTGAAAGGCAGCAAGAGCGCGCCACCGCTTCGTAAAGCCCGCGACAATGGCCGCAATCTGCTAATACGCAAGGAAAGGATCGTCATGCAACGAAGCGCACTCGTGGTGGGCGCCAGCGGCATCGGCGGGCGCTATGCCGCCCGTGAACTGCTGGCCCATGGATGGACCGTGTACGGCCTGGCGCGGCGCCCGCCCACCGACCTGCCGGGCCTGATCCCGGTGCCGGCCGACCTGCTCGATCCGGCCGCCCTGGCGAGCGCCTTCGACACGGCCTTCGGCGCCGGCGACAAGGAAGCCAGTCCGACCCATGTCTTCATCACCACCTGGATGCGCCAGGACAGCGAGGCCGAGAACATCCGCGTCAACGCCGCCCTGGTGCGCAACCTGCTCGACGCGCTGGCGCCGCGCAAGTCGCTGCGCCACGTGGCCCTGGTCACCGGCCTGAAGCATTACCTGGGACCGTTCGAAGCCTATGCCAGTTCGGGCACGCTGCCCGACACGCCGCTGCGCGAATCGCAGCCGCGCCTGCCGCTCGACAATTTTTACTATGCGCAGGAAGACGAGGTGTATGCGGCGGCCGCGCGCGACCGCTTTACCTGGAGCATCCACCGGCCGCACAGCATCGTCGGCCTGGCGGTCGGCAATGCGATGAACCTGGGCACCACGCTGGCCGTGTACGCCTCGATCTGCCGCGAGACCGGCCGTCCGTTCCAGTTCCCGGGTTCGGAAGCGCAGTGGAACGGCCTGTCCGACGTCACCGACGCGCGCATGCTGGCGCGCCAGTTGCGCTGGGCGGCCGACACCGATGTCGCCAGGAATGAAGCCTTCAACATCGCCAATGGCGATTATTTCCGCTGGAGCTGGCTGTGGCGCCGGCTGGCGGCCTGGTTCGGCGTGCAGGCGGCCGGCTTCAGCGGCACGATCCAGCCGCTGGAAGCCATCATGGCGAACGACCAGGAGGTCTGGCGCCAGATCGCGCAGAAGCACAAGCTGGTCGAGCCGGAGCTGGAGCGCCTGGTCTCGCCCTGGCACACCGACCTCGACCTGGGCCGCCCGATCGAGGTGATGACCGACATGGCCAACAGCCGCCGCCTGGGCTTCACCGCCTGGCAGGCCACCGAGGATTCCTTCTTCGACCTGTTCTCGGAACTGCGGGCGCGCGGCCTGATTCCCTGAGCCGTCATTGCCGGGAAGGATGAAAGAACGGCGGCTCCGGCGCCGTCGTTCCTGCGCAGTAGCGATGCGTTTGCCGCAGTGCGCAATTGCGCGCTCTTTTCGGTGCGTCAGCGCACCGCCGGCCCCGGCCGTTTGCGGTCCAATGGCATCATCGCCTTAGCAATGGAGCCGCCGATGCGCCGCAAGCAGGAGCCGACTGCGCAGCTGGACAATGCCGCACAGCCGCAAGCGCAGACCAAGCCCGTCCCCACCTCGCCCCTGGCCGGCCGCGGCTTCGTGCGCGTGCGCGGGGCGCGCGAACACAACCTGAAGAACGTCGACCTCGACATCCCGCGCGATGCGCTGGTGGTGTTCACCGGCGTGTCCGGCTCGGGCAAGTCCTCGCTCGCCTTCGGCACGCTGTACGCCGAAGCCCAAAGGCGCTACCTGGAATCGGTGTCGCCGTACGCGCGCCGCTTGTTCCACCAGATGCCGGTGCCGGAAGTCGACGAGATCGACGGCCTGCCGCCGGCGGTGGCCCTGCAGCAGCAGCGTGGCACGCCGACCACGCGTTCCTCGGTGGGCAGCGTCAGCACGCTGTCGAATTCCCTGCGCATGCTGTATTCGCGCGCCGGCGACTATCCGGCCGGACAGGAGCTGCTGTACGCCGAATCGTTCTCGCCGAATACCGCCGAAGGCGCCTGCCCGCAGTGCTCGGGCCTGGGCCGGGTCTACGACGTGACCGAACGCTCGCTGGTGCCGGACGACAGCCTGAGTATCCGCGACCGCGCCGTCGCCGCCTGGCCGCCGGCCTGGCACGGCCAGAACCTGCGCGACATCCTCGTCACCATGGGCTACGACGTCGACACGCCCTGGCGCGACTTGCCGAAAAAGGACCGCGACTGGATCCTGTACACCGACGAGACCCCGACCGTGCCCGTGTACGCCGGCCTCACGCCCGAGGAAACCCGGCGCGCCCTCAAGCGCAAGGAAACGCCCAGCTACCAGGGCACCTTTTCCGGCGCGCGCCGCTACGTGCTGCAGACCTTCGCGAACACCGAGAGCGCCTCGATGAAAAAGCGGGTGGCGCGCTACATGGTCAGCAGCGCCTGCCCCTTGTGCCAGGGCAAGCGCCTGCGTCCGGAAGCGCTGTCGGTCACTTTTGCCGGCATGGACATCACGGAACTGTCGCGCATGCCGCTCGAACGCCTGGCCCAGCTGATGCATCCGTATGCGGCCGGCGCCGCGCTGGAAGGCAAGCCGGCGGAACAGGCCATCGTCACGCGCCGCATCGCCTTTGACCTGTGCGCGCGCCTTGAAGTGCTGCTGGCGCTCGGCCTGGGCTACCTGGCGCTGGAACGCAGCACGCCGACGCTCTCGCCCGGCGAGCTGCAGCGCCTGCGCCTGGCCACCCAGGTGCGCTCCAACCTGTTCGGCGTCGTGTATGTGCTGGACGAACCCTCGGCCGGCCTGCACCCGGCCGACACCGAGGCCCTGCTGGATGCGCTGGCGCGCCTGAAGGGCGGCGGCAATTCGCTGTTCGTGGTCGAGCATGCGCTGGACGTGATCCGCCAGGCCGACTGGATCGTCGACGTCGGCCCGCAGGCCGGGGAAGGGGGCGGGCGCATCCTGCACAGCGGCCCGCCCGAAGGCCTGCGCGAGGTCGCGGAATCGCGCACGCGGCGCTACCTGTTCGACGACATGGACGACGCCGCGGCGTCGCCGGTGCGCACGCGGCGCGCGGCGGCCGGCTGGCTGCGCCTGGAAGGCGCCACCCGCAATAACCTGCAGGATCTCGACGTCGCCTTCCCGATCGGCGTGATGACGGCGGTGACCGGGGTATCGGGCTCGGGCAAGTCCTCGCTGGTCAGCCAGGTGCTGGTCGAGCTGGCGACGGCGGCGCTCGGCCAGCCGGCGCCGGAAGAGGAGGCGCCGGAAGAAGCAGAACTGGAACGCGAGGCGGAGGCGCCGGTGCTGGGCCGCCTGGCCGGCCTGGAAGCCGTGCGCCGCCTGGTGCGCGTCGACCAGAAGCCGATCGGACGCACGCCGCGCTCGAACCTGGCCACCTATACCGGCCTGTTCGACCAGGTGCGCAAGCTGTTCGCCGCCACGCCGGCGGCGAAGAAGCGCCGCTACGACGCCGGGCGCTTTTCCTTCAATGTGGCGAAAGGCCGCTGCGCCCACTGCGCCGGCGAGGGCTTCGTGATGGTCGAGCTGCTGTTCCTGCCCAGCGTGTACGCGCCATGCCCGACCTGCGGCGGCGCACGCTACAACGACGATACGCTGGCGATCCGCTACCGCGACCGCAACGTCGCCGAAGTGCTGGCGATGACGGTCGACGAAGCCCATGCCTTCTTCGCCGACGAAGAGAGCGTGGCGCGGCCGCTGCAGGTGCTGCGCGAGGTCGGCCTGGGCTATCTGCGCCTGGGCCAGAGCGCCACCGAGCTTTCGGGCGGAGAGGCGCAGCGCATCAAGCTGGCCACCGAGCTGCAGCGCGCCGGCCGCGGCGGTACCCTGTACATCCTGGACGAGCCGACCACCGGCCTGCACCCGCTCGACGCCGACCGCCTGCTGGCCCAGCTCCAGCGCCTGGTCGATGCCGGCAATACGGTGATCATGGTCGAACACACGATGCGCGTGGTGGCCGCCTGCGACTGGGTGATCGACATCGGGCCGGGCGCGGGGGAGGCGGGCGGCAGGGTAGTGGCCGAAGGCACGCCGGAAACGGTGGCCGGGGTGCGCGAGAGCCGCACCGCGGCCTACCTGGCGGCCAGTCTGGGAATCAGCTGATATCGGCCTGCTATTGATTGTAAATACTCAAAAAAACTGTTCAACGGCGCGCGCTGGATTTGACCTTTGCGTTACACTTTGGACATTTTTTTCTGAGAGTTTCAATTCAGCATGTCTGAAATGCGTACCGACAGCACCCAATTTCGCCGCATCCTGTCGCGCAACGTCGCCATGCCACTCGGCATGGGCGTGCTTAGCGCACTGGTATTCGTCGGCATCATCGCCTACCTGATCAATGTCCTGAGCTGGGTCGAGCATTCCGAGCAGGTGATCGGCCGCGCCAACGAAGTCAGCAAGCTGTCGGCCGACATGGAGACCGGCATGCGCGGCTTCCTGCTGTCGGGCGACCAGGACTTCCTCGATCCCTACCGGATCGCCCGGTCGCGCCTGGAGTCCGGCCTGAACGGGCTGACCGAGATGGTCAAGGACAATCCAGCCCAGGCCGAGCGCGTCGAGCGCATCCGCGCCGCCCAGACCCAGTGGCAGGCGTTTGCCGAGGACGTGATCGCGCGGCGCAACAGCAACGGCGAATTCATCGAACTGATCAAGAGCGGCCGCGGCAAGGCCCTGACCGACGAGGTGCGCCGCCAGTTCGCCAACTTCATCCTCGAAGAGCAGGGTTTGTTGCAGGAGCGCAACCAGTCCTCGCGCGCCGTGATTGCCTGGTCGGTCGCCATCTTCCTGCTGTTCAGCCTGCTCGTCGCGGGCCTGCTGGCCCTGTTCGGCCGGCGCGAGCTGCTGCACCTGTCGGCCACCTATAACGAGACGCTCGAACACGAAGCCCAGCACAATGCCTTGCTGCGCCACCAGGACTGGCTGCGTGCCGGCCAGACCGAGCTGGCCGCCAAGACCATGGGCATCAACGACCTCGAGCCGCTGGCCCAGGCCGTGCTGGACTACGTGACGCGCTACCTGAACGGCGCCGTCGCCGCCATGTACGTGCGCAACGACGACGGCGTGCTGCGCCGCATCGGCAGCTACGGTTTCGCGCCGGACAGCCGCCATGCCCAGGTGATCCAGCCGGGCGATTCGCTGGCCTCCCAGGCCGCCCAGCAGAACCGCATCGTCACGCTGCGCGAGCTGCCTCCGGGGTATATCAAGGTCGGCTCGGCGCTGGGCGAGGCGGCGCCGCGCGAACTGCTGATCGCCCCGATCTCGAACTTCGGCAAGATCAAGGGCGTGATCGAGGTCGGCTTCCTGCACGGCGTGCGCGAGCGCGACATCGAATTCATGGAAGCCATCGCCCAGGCCGTCGGCGCCGGCGTGGCCTCGGTGCTGTACCGCCAGCGCCTGCAACTGGCGCTGGAAGAGCAGCAGGCCATGAACGAAGAATTGCAGGTGCAGCAGGAAGAACTGCGCACCGCCAACGAGGAACTGGAAGAACAGTCGCGCGCGCTGGAAGAATCGCAGAGCGCCCTGGAAAACCAGCAGGCCGAGCTGGAGCAGACCAACGAACAGCTGGCCGAGCAGGCTTCGCGCCTGGACACCAAGAACGCCGCCCTGGTGCAGGCCCAGGACCAGTTGCGCGACCGCGCGCTGGAGCTGGAACGCGCCAGCCGCTACAAGTCGGAGTTCCTGGCGAATATGTCGCATGAACTGAGGACGCCGCTGAACAGTTCGCTGATCCTGGCCAAGCTGCTGTCCGACAATGCTGCCGGCAACCTGAACGAAGAGCAGGTGCGCTTTGCCCAGACGATTTATTCGGCCGGCAACGACCTGCTCAACCTGATCAACGACATCCTCGATATTTCGAAGGTCGAAGCCGGCAAGCTGGAACTGGTGCCGGAAGACCTGCCGCTGCGCCGCGTGGTCGAGGGGCTGGCGCGCGTGTTCGAGCCGCTGGCGCGCCAGAAAGTACTGGAATTCGCACTGACGGTGGAGCCGGGCGTGCCGGCCGCCATCCACACCGACCGCCAGCGCCTGGAACAGATCCTCAAGAACCTGCTGTCGAATGCGGTGAAGTTCACCGACGAGGGCAGCGTCGGCCTGAACGTGAGCGCCACCGACGACGGCTGGATCCAGTTCCGCGTGCGCGATTCGGGCATCGGCATCGCACCCGAGCAGCAGGAAAAGATCTTCGACGCCTTCCACCAGGCCGACGGCACCATCAACCGCCGCTTCGGCGGCACCGGCCTGGGCCTGTCGATCTCGCGCGACCTGACCGCGCTGCTGGGCGGCACCCTGACCGTCGCCAGCACGCCGGGCGAGGGCAGTACCTTCATCCTGAGCCTGCCGCGCAACGGCGCCGTCGCCGCGACTCCGCCGGCGCCCCAGCTGGTGCATGCGGCGCCGCCGCAGCGCCAGCCGGCGCCGCTGCCGGAAGAGGCGGCGCCGGCACCGCTGGCGTCCTTCGCCGACGACCGCGCCCAGCCATCGACCGGCGTGCGCAGCGTGCTGGTGATCGAGGACGATCCGGACTACGCGCGCATCCTGTTCGCTCTGGCGCACGACATGGAATTCCGCTGCCTGGTGGCGCTGACCGCCCAGGAAGGCCTGGAACTGGCCGCCGCCGAGAGTCCGGATGCGATCCTGCTCGACATCCGCCTGCCGGACGATTCCGGCCTGTCGGTGCTGCAGCAGCTGAAGGACAACCCGGCCACCCGCCACATTCCGGTGCACGTGGTGTCGAGCCAGGACAACGGCGGCGAAGCCCTGCACCTGGGCGCGATCGGCTACGCCCTCAAGCCGACTTCGCGCGAGCAGCTCGAAGACGTGTTCCGCAAGCTCAAGGACAAGTCCTCGCAAAAGATCAAGCGCGTGCTGCTGGTCGAGGACGACGAACGCCAGCGCGATAGCGTGGTGCAGCTGGTATCCGATACCGACGTCGAGATTGCCGCCGTCGGCACCGCCCAGGAAGCGCTGGACCTGCTGCGCGGCGAGATCTTCGACTGCATGATCATCGACCTCAAGTTGCCCGACATGCAGGGCAACGAGCTGCTGCAGCGCATGTCGATGGAAGAGCTGTGCTCGTTCCCGCCGGTGATCGTGTACACCGGCCGCAACCTGACCCGCGACGAGGAGGCCGAGCTGCTGAAGTATTCGCGCTCGATTATCATCAAGGGCGCGCGTTCGCCGGAGCGCCTGCTGGACGAGGTGACGTTGTTCCTGCACAAGGTCGAATCGAAGCTGTCGTCGGAACGCCAGACCATGCTCAAGAGCGTGCGCGGGCGCGACCGCGTGTTCGAGGGCCGTACCATCCTGCTAGTCGACGACGACGTGCGCAATGTATTTGCCCTGACCAGCGCGCTGGAGCAGCGCGGCGCCCACGTCGAGGTGGGCCGGAATGGCTTTGAAGCAATCGCCAAGCTCGACGAGAACGAGGCGATCGACCTGGTGCTGATGGACGTGATGATGCCGGGCATGGATGGCCTGGAAGCCACGCGCCGCATCCGCCAGGACAAACGCTTCGCGCGCCTGCCGATCATCGCCATCACGGCGAAGGCGATGAAGGATGACCAGGAACAATGCCTGGCCGCCGGCGCCAACGATTATCTGGCCAAGCCGATCGACCTGACGCGCCTGTACTCGCTGTTGCGCGTGTGGATGCCGACCTTGGAGAGAATTTGATTCATAGAATGAGCAAGCCACCGAGCGACACCGATATCGAACTGCGCATGCTGGTCGAGGCAGTGTATTTGAAATACAACTACGACTTCCGCGACTATACCGGCGCCTCGCAGAAGCGCCGCGTGCTGGCCGCGATGAAGTCTATGAACTGCGACACCGTGTCGAACCTGCAGGCGAAAGTCATGCACGACGCGGGCGCGTTCTCGCAACTGCTGCAGTTCCTGACCATTCCAGTGACCGAGATGTTCCGCGATCCGGAGTACTACCTGGCGATCCGCCAGCAGGTCGTGCCTTTCCTGAAAACCTATCCTTCGCTGAAGATCTGGGTGGCCGGTTGCAGTACCGGGGAGGAAGTGTATTCGCTGGCCATCCTGCTGCATGAGGAAGGCTTGCTGGAACGCAGCCTGATCTACGCCACCGACATCAATCCGGAATCGCTGGACGCGGCGCGGCGCGGCGTGATGCCGCTCGAGCGCATGCGCCTGTACACCGAGAATTACCAGCGCGCCGGCGGCACGCGCGCGTTTTCCGACTATTACACGGCGGCCTACGGCGGCGCGCTGTTCGAACGCGCGCTGGTGGAGAACGTCACCTTCGCCGACCACAGCCTGGCCACCGACAGCGTATTCGCCGAGACCCATTTCATCAGTTGTAGTAACGTCATGATCTATTTCAACCGGCGCCTGCAGAACCGGGTGCTGGGGCTGTTCCACGAATCGCTGTGCCACCGCGGCTTCCTCGGCCTGGGCAGCAAGGAGAGCATCGATTTCTCCAGCTACGCCGAGCGCTTCGAACCGCTGGCGCGGCGCGAACGCTTGTTCCGCAAGGTAGGCGCCTGATGTCCACCGCAGCCCAAACCCCGCTGCACGGACAACCGGACCTCCAGGCGGCCCTGCATGGCCGGCGCTTCGATGCCGTGGTGATCGGCGGCTCGGCCGGTGGCGTGGACGCCATGGCGGCGCTGTTGCCGGTCTTGCCGGTGGGCTGGACGCTACCGGTGTTCTGCATCCTGCACGTGCCGGCCGACCGCGACAGCCGGCTCGCCGAACTGTTCAACGATCGCCTGCCGCTGCCCGTGCGCGAAGCTGTCGACAAGGAAACAATTGTTCCGGGTACTGTTTATTTTGCCGGATCGGGCTATCATCTTTCAGTGGAGAACGATTTTACCTTTTCGCTGAGCTGCGAGCCGCCGGTGCATTTTGCGCGTCCGGCCATCGATGTGCTGATGGAGTCGGCGGCCGAGGCCTATGGCGCCGGCCTGGCCGGCATACTGCTGACCGGCGCCAACCAGGACGGCGCCGACGGCATGGCCCATATCCGCGCCTGCGGCGGCTTCACGGTGGTCCAGGAGCCGGGCAGCGCCCAGGTTCCCACGATGCCGCTGGCGGCGATCCACCGCCACGATCCGGACCTGATCCTGCCTCTGGCCGGCATTGCAGCGCTGTTGCCCATGTTGGAGAACGTAAAATCATGAGCGCACCCGATCCAAGCAAACTCCTGATCGTCGACGACCTGCCGGAAAACCTGCGCGCCCTCGACGCCCTCATCCGCGCCGACAAGCGCCTGGTATTCCAGGCCCAGTCGGGCGAGGAAGCGCTGTCGCTGATGCTCGAACACGAATTCGCGCTGGCCATCCTCGACGTGCAGATGCCCGGCATGGACGGCTTCGAGCTGGCCGAACTGATGCGCGCCACCTCGCGCACCCGGAATATCCCGATCGTGTTCGTGTCGGCCGCCGGGCGCGAGCTGAACTACGCCTTCAAGGGCTACGAGACCGGCGCCGTCGATTTCCTGTACAAGCCGCTCGATCCGGACGCCGTGCGCAGCAAGGTCAATGTATTCGTCACGCTCGACCAGCAGCGGCGCGAGATGCGGCGCCAGATGGAGGCGCTGGAACAGGCGCGGCGTGAGCAGGAAGTGCTGCTGCGCGAGCTGAACGCGACCCAGGCCGAGCTGCAGCGTTCGCTGCGCATGCGCGACGAATTCATGTCGCTGGTGGCGCACGAGCTGCGCACCCCGCTCAATACCCTGTTCCTGGAAACGCAGATGCGCAGCCTGCAGCTCAAGCGCGGCAACCTGCCGGCCTTCCATCCGGACCAGATGAGCGGCATGATCAAGCGCGACGAGCGCCAGATCAAGGCGATGATCCGCCTGATCGACGACATGCTCGACGTCTCGCGCATGAAGAGCGGCACGCTGTCGATCCGTCCCGGCAAGGTCGAGCTGATGGCGCTGCTGGAGCGGGTGATCAACGACCTGTCGCTGCAGGCCGCCGCCGCCGGCTGCGAACTCAGCCTGGCGCCGCACGAACCGGTGGAAGGTTTCTGGGACGAATTCCGCGTCGAGCAGGTGGTGATCAACCTGTTGACCAATGCGCTGCGCTACGGCGGCGGCGGCGAAGTGGAAGTCAGCGTGCGCAGGGAAGACGAGGGACCGGACGGCTGCAATGTCTGCATCGACGTGCGCGACCACGGCAACGGCATCGCCCCCGATTTCCTCGAACGCATCTTCGAACCCTACGAGCGCGGCGCCCGCGCCAACGAACCCAAGGGCCTGGGCCTGGGCCTCTACATCTCGCGCCAGCTCGCCAGCTCCCATGGCGGCCGCCTCACGGTCGCCAGCGCACCGGGGCAGGGCGCCACCTTCAGCCTGATCCTGCCCTGCGCGGAAACACTGTCGGCGGTGGCGCCGGCATAAACGCGGGGCCTGGCCGGCGCCGTCATCCCTGCGAAGGCAAGGATCCAAGTTGCATGCCCTGCCGCTACGCGCGCAAATCGGGTCCCTGCCTGCACGGGGACGACGTGGGTTACGCCCGGTCGATAGGTAAAATCAATTGATGATATCCGCTCAATTAATTTTACAAGCGAGAGTATGCGCGTTATAGTGAGCACCTAACGTTTTTTAACCCCCTGAAAAGAGGAACGACACATGTCCATCATCAACACCACGATCAAACCGTTCAAGGCAACCGCTTTCCATGACGGCAAGTTCGTCGACCTGACCGATGCCGACTTCAAAGGCACCTGGTCGGTTCTGATGTTCTACCCGGCCGACTTCACCTTCGTCTGCCCGACCGAACTGGAAGACCTGGCTACCTTCCAGCCGGAGTTCGCGAAGATGGGCGTGAAAGTGTACGGCGTGTCGACCGACAGCCATTTCGCCCACAAGGCATGGCACGACACCTCGGAAGCCATCAAGAAGGTCAACTACCCGCTGATCGGCGACCCGACCGGCATCCTGTCGCGTAACTTCGAAGTCATGATCGAAGAAGAAGGCATGGCGCTGCGCGGCACCTTCGTGATCAATCCGGAAGGCGAGATCAAGGTCATGGAAGTGCACGACAACGGCATCGGCCGCGACGCTTCGGAACTGCTGCGCAAGGTCAAGGCAGCCCAGTACGTTGCCGCCCACCCGGGTGAAGTCTGCCCGGCCAAGTGGACCGAAGGCGCAGAAACCCTGAAGCCGTCGCTGGACCTGGTCGGCAAGATCTAATACGGATCGCAGAGCAGCACCGCAGCATCGTAAGACCGTAGGACCGTAAGACCCAGGCACCGATCGTCCCGCCTCCGCGGGGCGGACGGCCGGTGCTCCCACCCGATATGCGCCGCGCCGCATGATCCCGCTTCCGAGCTGGCGATCAAACTAGCCGATTTTTGCCGCACCCGACATTACAAGATTGTCTACTTTGATTGATGCGTAGAGGCATAGCCTCGCCTATTCACGAATACAAGGAGTCGAACATGCTGGAACAAGAACTGAAGACCCAACTGGGCGCCTATCTGCAACGTGTGCAGCTGCCGTTCGAAATGGTCGCCTCGCTGGACGATAGCGAGAACTCGAAACAGACCCGCGAACTGCTGGACACCATCCAGAGCCTGCGCAGCGACAAGATCACGGTGCGCTACGACGGCAACGATGCGCGCAAGCCTTCGTTCACCCTGAAGCGCGCCGGCTCCGACATGAACCTGCGCTTCGCCGGCCTGCCGCTGGGCCACGAGTTCACCTCGCTGGTGCTGGCCCTGCTGTGGACCGGCGGCCACCCGCCGAAGGTCGAGCAGGACGTCATCGACAGCATCAAGGCCCTCGACGGCGAGTACAACTTCGAGATGTACATGTCGCTGACCTGCCATAACTGCCCGGACGTCGTGCAGGCGCTGTCGCTGATGGCCATCCTGAACCCGCGTGTGAAAACCACCGTGATCGAAGGCGGCGCCTTCCAGAAGGAAGTCGAAGAGCGCAAGGTGATGGCCGTGCCGATGGTCTTCCTGAACGGCGAGCTGTTCGGTTCGGGCCGCATGCTGGTCGAGGAAATCGTCGCCAAGCTCGATACCGGCGCCGGCGCCCGCGATGCCGCCAAGCTGAACGCCAAGGACCCGTACGACGTGCTGATCGTCGGCGGCGGCCCTGCCGGTGCGGCAGCCGCGGTGTACGCGGCCCGCAAGGGTATCCGTACCGGTGTGGCCACCCAGCGCATGGGCGGCCAGGTGAACGACACCATGTCGATCGAGAACTACATCTCGGTGCTGGAAACCGATGGCCCGAAATTCGCGGCCGCGCTGGAAGCCCAGGTGCGCCACTACGGCGTCGACGTGATGACCCAGCAGGAAGCTGCGCAGATCATCCCGCCCGCGGCGCCCGGCGAACTGGTCGAGGTGCGCTTCGCCAACGGCGGTTCGCTCAAGTCGAGCACCGTGATCCTGTCGACCGGCGCGCGCTGGAGGAACGTCAACGTGCCGGGCGAAGAGCAATACAAAAACGCCGGCGTGAATTACTGCCCGCACTGCGACGGCCCGCTGTACAAGGGCAAGCGCGTGGCCGTGATCGGCGGCGGCAACTCGGGCGTGGAAGCGGCGATCGACCTGGCCGGCATCGTCGAGCACGTGACCCTGCTCGAATTCGCCAGCCAGCTGAAGGCCGATGCGGTGCTGGTGCACAAGCTGGAAAGCCTGAAGAACGTGACCATCCACGTCAACGCCCAGACCACCGAGATCACCGGCGACGGCAGCAAGGTGAATGGCATCGGCTTCAAGGACCGCCTGAGCGGCCAGGACCACCACGTGCCGCTGGCGGGCGTGTTCGTCCAGATCGGCCTGGTGCCGAACACCGAGTTCCTGAAAGGGACGCTGGAATTGTCGCGCTTCGGCGAGATCATCGTGGACGCACATGGCCGCACCAATGTGCCGGGCGTGTTCGCCGCGGGCGACGCCACCACCACGCCGTTCAAGCAGATCGTGATAGCGGCGGGCGAGGGCGCCAAGGCTTC
>Ga0265798_10006316_pt1 | contig 15611 bp, 15 predicted proteins | sample P3T30metagenome_FD_192430 | JGI IMG/M metagenome (GOLD analysis project Ga0265798, IMG submission 192430) | Plant litter microbial communities from East Loma Ridge, Irvine, California - P3 T30 | ecosystem: Environmental > Terrestrial > Plant litter > Unclassified | place: USA: California... | reverse complement strand
TTTTTTTTTCTGCATGGTCGCACAGGAGCGCGTTTTGCCATGCGATGGTGGGATGCGTGGCGTGTTGAGGGCAGCCCTCTCTGCTACTGCACCCGTGGGCTCGGTCTCCGTGCCGCGGTGCGCAGGGCACAGCATAAGAAACTTTGTTTCACGTCAACGGCTTTTTGATATTCGCAAGAGCCCAAATCGGAAGGGCCAATCTCGCTGCGAAACTCTTTGTGGGTTTCGATGAAAATCATCCGCCTGAACGAGCCATTTGCGCACCAACGGCTGCGGCGTGGCTGTCGTCGGAGAGGCGCAGTCTAGGCTATCGCCAGTCGGGTAGATGTAGGCGTAGTCACATTTCGTATCTCGGTAAACGGCTCTTGGGTATTGATAGAGCACTTTACCGGACGGAAATTTCTCGCTCCGTTGCGGGCCTGATGAGACTACCCAAGGTCGTCGAGGGGTGAGCGAATAATCCTGCAGGGCTCGCTTGCCTTGTGTCACGAGATGCTGCAGGGTGCCTTGAAGCCAGGCGTGAGCCGCATCGAAGAATGCATGTGTCAGAGAGGCTCCGAGGAGCATATCGGCGATAACACGTCTTAGTTGGACACCTGTTGGGCACTGAGACCAGCCAGGGAGCTGCCCGGCCCGCACCCAGTCGCAAATCGACAATGGGACCAGCGACGGGCAAGCATGCAAGGACCACAGGGGAAACGGAGAGGCCAGCGAGGGTCCCTGGTAGCCGACTACTTTTGGCACAACGTGTCCTGAGCACCGGTTCGTAGATCCCGCCCGCAGGCCTGTCGTGATATTCGGGTCCTGGCCAAGCGGCTGACTCGTGGCTTATCAGCTCTAGACACTGCGATGCAAACTCGAGATGCTGGCATTGTAGCACCATGACACGGCTCCATCAGTTTGCAGATGATCGCATCAGGGTTGGCATCAAACGGAGCTCAACAGAGACCTGCACCTGAATCAACGAAACGGCAGGGCCCGCCGGGAAAGGACAGTAATCCCGAGACCCTGGACAGGCCGTTATGCGCATGCCGTAGCCTCGGGGAACCGTAAAGAGAGATGAGAGCAATCTGCAGGCGATATAAGACCTGCTGTTAACGTCGAAATATCCGCTATCTGTGATTATTTTTGGACCTCAGCAATCCTCGACGAGGCTAAATGCAAGGTCTAGTCCTGGGCTTCTCGCGTTGCCTTGTCGGTTGGATTTATATTTTCCGCGCCGGGGGCCAATCACGACCCACTCGAAAAGCTGGGCGGATCCGACACTTTTGTACAGGATGGAAATTTCTCTTTTGCTCGGCCGTAGTGGCTAGTCATTGTACGATCCGGATGACCTGCCCCGACGGAGGAAGAAGAAACGCTCATGCAGGACCCGGCCTCGAGTCATGCCCCCTGCATCGTGATCTCGGTTCAGGCCGCAGAGAGCAGAGTGAACATGTGCGGACAAGGTTTACTGGCGAGCACGTTGCGTCCCTGCACTTCCCTTGTGACGGGACATGTGCAATGCCTTGTGGCTGCAGATCGCAAGTATTGAAGTCATTAGACAATTACAAATTGAGATGATGAGGGTTAGGGAGGACGAGTATACAATGCTGGTGGCAGGATGCGCTATTCCCAGCTAGTGCAGAGGTATACACACCCACCTCTGCCCTAGACGCGGCATCGATCTCCACGGCAGTCGGCTCAGCTTACCGCTATTCCGCGTTGGGGTCAAGCATCACCGGTAAATATGGCCTTCGTGCGTGGTGCAGCATCACAAGTTTGCCCTGCCGCAGTCGCCGTTCCACCTTCTACTTGCGAAAGAGCGGTTGGGTAGCCGTCATGGGGCAGTCGGAACACTAACGCTGGTGCCGTTGCTCACACACCTGGCGGCAGCAGCATGGAAGGCCTCATCTTGCCAGCATCGTCGACTTGTCATGACATGCTTGGCTGGCTGCGATTACTTTGTGAGTTTCGGCCCCGCATCGTCAATGCTGCGCACACTCCAATAAGACGAGCAATATCGGTGGTCATGCCGTCGTCGCTCGGGCAGTTTACGGGCAGATCGTCAACAGCGCCAGCGTGCGATCGATATACCCACCGGAGTATTTTGCGTGTGCTATCCCAATGCGACACGGCCCACGCCTATAACGGATGCATGATATACCACTGGCTTAGTCTGACCATGGGCACTATGTGTACGCTTTGCTCCCAGCACTCGACGCCACGGCGAGGCACACCACCTCGGGCGGCTGGAACACTGGACCGCCCGGCCACGTTCTGCAGGTCGAGGGGATCGTCTCAAATGCACCGAGTCCGCTGTTTGACCTGTCCTGCACACGGCGCTGGGCATGCAGAAGAAGGTACCAAGCGTGTGCGCCACATCCCGACCTTGACATGCTCCAGAGACTGTACAGAAGACTATCCAGCAGCTACTACGGGGACCAGGTGCCACGGATGCAGCTTACCGTCGCTTGCACGTTCTGAACCAGAGCACATTGCATCTGCCAGATCCATCACCCGCGCCATACAAGCTTACAGCGCCAGCGCCATGCCACTAGACGTAGCGTGTCGCATGACGAAGCAGGACACCCCACAGCGTCGATTGTTCAAGGGGATTATGACGAGTTGCTTTTCGGGAAAAGAGCGACTGCTTCCAATGCATCGACGGGAAACTCCACACACAGGCGCGGCCCTGTCAGCCATATCCGAGTGTCGATCGTGGCATCGGATGTGTGTCCAATTTTTTGTTAGTCGCGATAGAGTTTGCGCCAGCGGAGTGCGTCATCAGCGCGCAGTGGTGCTTTTGCAGCTCGCGACAGCAAGACCCTGAGCAAGCTTTCCCCGGCAGTCCATGCAGCGCAGCCGCTACGAGGCGAGATGTTCCGCTGCGACCGTCGGTCGGTGCGAAAAGGCCTGCGAGGCGATCAATGCAAGTGGTTGGTCTGAAGGGTCCGGAAGCGCGACTGACAGTGACAAGCGTCTTGATAGTGCACCACAACCGCGGGCCTGTCAGTGGGAGCCACACCTGTCGGCCTGCTCACCTCGCGGCGGCCGGTGGCAGGGCTCGCGTGGGTGAATATAACTGCCTTGCTGTAGGGCCTCTAGCTGGCCGTCAATTCTCCTCTCGTGGGCGCCGTGGCTGCCGGACGCAGCCAAAAAGGCAATTACTGGGTCGCACATAAGCGCACGCCGAGGATTAAGGGCGCCGACTTATGCTATGCTTCAATTGAAAGTTTGCCTGGGCGGCTGCAAAACAATGGTGCATAGCGCGCAGAAGCGCGACCATATCTCGTTAGCACACCCCGGTTCGAGGACGGTGCGGAAGACAGGGGGTTGAGCGGCCTCTGACAAGGCTCCCCAACCCGCACCGCCCATGCACGCAGACAGCTGGCGGCCGTGCATATGTGATTCCGCGGGTGCATCGACCGACTGGGAAACCGGCCTAGCAGAAATGTCGAAGAACCATCAGCCGAACGAGGGAAGCATGTAGCAGTCCCCGAGACGCACCCTTCCCTGCTCCCGTTGCCCGGAACTCATCGTGGCCCCCTTCTCCTGGATGGCCCGCCTGCACGACTTGACAGGGATGTAGCAAAGATCTGTGAGTAGAATCTCCATAACCGATTGTGGTTATTACTGGGGAATGTCCGCCGAGTCGACTTCTGTTCTGGTCCACGACGAGTCGCCATCCCACTCCCTCATTGGTCCCACCCCATACAACACCACCACCTCGCCGCTTCTCTTTCTCGCCGCCCCATTGCCTGCCGCTGCCGTCGACACAAGGCCGACACAGGTCCGACACCGTCTCCATTCTGACGCCGAGTTAACCAGACACATCGCTGTTGTCGACCCCATTCGCCCACTATCAAAAGGTATTTCCATGTACTCTCTTTTGCCTCTCAGCCCGTGTCTTCCTTCAAACTCTTCATGGCCCACAATGCCGCCACCCTGTATTGAATCTTGTTTGGACATGAGCATTTATCAATTCGGCGACTGTCCAACCATAAGGGAATGCCCTGCCTCTGGTCATTGTCTTGATCTTCTCCTCGCTTGTGCACTAGCTTACCTGGGACGCCATGCAGGCCTCATCATACTGCCACACCAACATCTCCCTGCCGTGCACTCTTACTTCGCATATCCAAGGGCATCGTGCGAGACAGCCCACTTGTTCGCTCCAGCGTTACCTCTAATCATTGTGCTCTTGCTGCTTACGCGGCGTTTGAGCGCGCGGTGGTCAAACTATGCAGAGCCTGGTGCTACCTGGTCCGACCTCACTCCTTACCACGCCATTCGGGCGGCCTTCAGAACCTGAAGACGGCCTTGCCAAGTTCCGGTCGAAGTTCAGTCCTAACAGGTCTGAGCACCAGGGCTACCCGTCTCCGCCCATGTCAGAATCTCATTCCCCGTCTCGTCGAACAGCACAGCTTGAATCTGCGCGCCTCTCTTACCCTCCGCCGGGATCATCTCAGAGACAGGACAGCCTGACTCAACCGCCGACTCTGCCATCGCTGTACGATCCGCGGTCTACGTCGGGAGCGCATGCTCTTCCCTTACAGCGGCCACTTTACCCTGGAGAGCCCCAGCACAGGGGTCAAGCACTCCACTACCAACCCGGACGTGCTCACGAGCACCAATCTTACCCTCATGCCATCCCGCATAACTACGGGTATGGCTATCAAAACACCGGCCTGCCCCCCTATGCTGGAGTCCAGCACGGAGGCCCGATGGTGCAGCAGGGCGCGATGATCGCACCACCACCGTCAAGACCGACGAAGCCAGCCAGACGCACAAAAGCGCACGTTGCGTCAGCTTGTGTTAACTGCAAGAAGGCACATCTCAGCTGCGACGTCCAACGCCCATGTGGCCGTTGCGTCGCTTCTGGAAAGCAGGTTAGTCTTTGCGGCGCGAAGTCAAACTCTGGCGAGTGATCTAACGCATCAAACAGGACACATGCAAAGATGTGCAGCACAAAAAGAGAGGAAGGCCACGATTGAGAGACGACAGAGAGTTCACTAGATCAGACGACGGAAGACCACCTAGCCAGCTCGTAGGAGCGCCACCTACCTCCGAACCTCACGCTCATCAAGCGCCTTACCCAGTATCTCAGCAATATCGACCCTTCGAACCTCAACGAAGTCTGGAGAGTACTGCGCACCAGAAGGAGCTCCATTCCGCTGCGTCTGCGCCCCGGGACACGCCCAACAGCGTGGGTGACTACAGCGGAGTGCAGGCACCTCCCTACGGTGTGGGACCGAATTTGGCGTACCAAAAGCTGCCTGTCGTTTACCTAAATTTGGACCTGGTGATACAAAAAGCAAACCAGGCTTTCGCGGACCTCGTATCGTTCCTCGGAGACATCAGGGGCAAGCATCTTGGCGAGCTTCTGGAAGCGCGACAGAATGAGAGCATGCAGAAGCTGCGAAACGATTTGCGCGATGAGCGCGACGAACGTGAGCCGACGTACATGGCGCCCATCACCCCGGTCGGACAAGATCCCATGCGCGCGGTGATGGAGTCGGTCCAGGATCAAGACATTGACCATGTCACCCAGGGGTACACGAATCGGCCCATGTACCTCAGCTTTCGTCTGCCGGCTAGTGGACAGTACCAGTCGCTGTCGGTCCAAATCCGGCTTGCCAGGACGTCTCTGTACTTTGTGACGCTCGTCGTGTGCTCACCACCAAGACACGCGGGACCGACTCTGTTAACGCAGCAGTTAGCGCCCTCAACATCGCGACATACCTCTCAGGCCATGTCCGCACCGACAGCAGTCTCGCAATTCACGCCGCATCAAGAGCGTCGAACTTCGACAACAAGCTCTGGACCAAACTCGCCCTTCATCAACATCTCCTCCATCCGCACGTCCCTCCCCACATTCAGTCCAAGCTCTTACAAGAGCAGCCCTTCGTACGGCTACTCTCCCACCGCAGGCCCAGAATCGGGCTACTTCCCGACCTACCAAGTCCCGCCGCAGCCCACCAGCAGCGCATACCCTTCGCCATACGCACAACCAGCGCGCCCCCCAGCCGCAACATCCGAACCTCTCCGCGAGCTCAACCGGCCTCCCCGTCTCGAAGGCCTCCACCTGCCGCCCATTCGAACAGGGCCCGCGCCGCTTGGTTCTCCGCTCCACGTCGAAACAAGCGCTGCGGAACGCGAGCGTGTGCGAACGCACGACTCACCGTCCAGTAGCGCCGAGCAGCGGAGGCCCGAGTCGCCTGACATGGGCAAGCGGCGGCGGTTGAATATACATGAGGTGCTCGACTAGACCAGACAAGTCAAGTCGTCAAAGCCAGGAGGAGGTCGATTGATTGACGTTGCAATGCGTTCCCGTTCCTGAGACGCGTCGGCCGGTGTGAGGAAGATTGGAATTGGGGACGTGCAGCGGGGTCATTGCGGTTCGCGCGAAAAGAAGGGATCATGCGTGTTCCAACAGGCTGGCCGTGGCTCGTGGCTGAGCTGGCGGTAGAAGTGCGGAGGGTACCGACAGTCGGGTTCCCTTGTCTGACTGAAACTGAAACTCGGCGCTTTGCGAAGCGGAGGCGGGAATGGCGCATGTTGCACACGGACGGGACGACGACATGGATCTGATCTCATACGACAATTCTTTCCTCACGATATCTTACTTGTCGCTTCTTGAGTTGCATCTGCTTGCGGTAGTCGTTGTTTGCTGTCCTTGCATTTTGGGGCGTTGGTTACCCACTCGTGTTGTTTTTCTTCTGCGATGTTTTGTCGTAACAAGCCATATTTTGGGATTTTGCCCATTCGTCATCTCTTGCATATGACAGCGCGCTCATGGTCCTGCTCTTTCTATCGATATCACTGCTCTTGTCTTCGTCGCGATTAGCATTGCTTGACGTGCGTACGTTACCGTTTGGCCTTGGTTGGCTTCTGCTTCTGTTCTGGTTATACGTCGCATATCCCTCGTCGCTACGGCGATGGGTGGCTTGGAAACCTGGTTTGGTCTTGACAGCGTTGTTGTGCGTGTTGTTGTCTTCTCTCTTCGTATGCGTTGCTTTTGTGGGCGGGTCTTTGCGGTTCTTATCCAAGTACTCGTCGTACGGTGCGTTCGCGTCTTGTACCACTGTTGATCCGTGCCCTCGCGTTGGTGTTTCATCGTCAACCCGGGACTGGGTTCTGAGTCGCTTTCCCGCCTCATTTGTATAGTAAACGCGTTTACGCACGAATTGGAGGTCCTGGGTGTGAGCGGGAGTACTTGTCGTTTCCTGGTGGGCAGCGGAGTAGCGAGTGGGGCCAATTTGGGTCCTTGGGCAAGACATGGATTCGCGTGAAAGACCAGAAGGAGCGGAAGACAGAACAACGTCTCAGCCGCCAGAACACCACTATATCTATACCACCCACCTGTCGGATGTCTGAACCGACGACAAACACCACGGGAGATTACAAGGACAACAACAGTCACGTATGGTTCAAACTACAGTTCTATTCTTGGTCCACCTCATCACCATTCACCGCCGAGGTACCACGCTCTCTTTCGACAAGAGAGGCCCGGATACAAGTCCGGAAGTATATATGTGAACCTGTACATACCACGCATTTACGAGCGAAAGCAGTTTGGCTACAAGCTCTAAAGATAGTTATAGTTATGGGGGGAGTGGGGGTTTTTTCGGTTGGGAAAGTATTGGCTGCTAGGCCAGGTGGAGGATATACCCGCATTTGGTTTCTCGAATGTTGCAGAGGATTGGATGGACACTTGGAGATAGATAGCGCAGAATTTGCTGGCTATTACGAGGTTCTTGTTTGTATCATACAGTTTTGGAATAGGCATGAGAGAATATGAAGGATCTTTGAGTCCTTCCTTCACCCCATTCTCCCTGTGCAGAGTACCCGATCAGAGTGCAATGTGAAATGAGGTTGTCCAGAGCATGTAGATCTACGGCCCGTGGCGCTTGTAGTGCTATAAGCCTCGATATGTGAAACAGCTACTGCAGTTTGGCGAAACCTTAATGCTGGCGACGAACACGCTGTTCGCGCATTCCAACCTACCAGGCGAGGCGGAACGCGAGATAGGGTGACAGCCGAGATGAGGATGTTGGGGGCGAGACTCATTCAATATGACGTGCAGAGACTGAGGTGAATAGTGCAAGGTGTTTATTGTGTATGCAGTGGTAAGAACAAATGGGTATCTTGGTTATGAAAGTATGGTTCAAGGGTGCCGGCTGCTGACCTTTGAGATAACCGGGCGCAGGCGACAGAGCGCTAGATCCCGGGCATCTGTGATGGCTACCGCCTCTGGGACAGCGAATCTTGTATGCGGGATACAGAGGAGACACTGGAGGTGCTCATCCCAGAGCCTTGACCTTCTTCTTCTTCTTCTTTGTACCATCCGCGGCCTCTGGTTTCTTTCCCTGTGCAAACTCCCTCCAGCTGTTGATGCGCGTGTCCCTGGTCTTCTCCCAAGCTTCATCTTGCTCCCTCTTCCGCTTGCGCTCCTTGATCTCCTCGTCTTCCTTCCTCTGTGCACGTCCCTCTTCTCTCATGGCAGCCTTCTGTTGCCTCTGCTTCCTCATCTCGTTGTCTCGAATGACCCAGATGACCTTCTGTCTCCACTCCTTCGCAAACTCCTCGCCACGCGTCTCCTCGTCGTCGGCTGTGAGCTTCTTCTCTCGCATGAGCAGCATGCGCGCATCGGCAATGTTCTCGTCTAGCTCGGCGCGCAGCTTCTCGTCGAGGAGGACGGTCTGGGCTTTCTTGAGGCGGTCGAAGGCATCGGGGGCGAGCTCGTTCTTGGTCTTGTCGGGATGGATGAGGAGGGACTTGGCGCGGTAGACTTTCTTGATGTCGGATTCGGGGACACCGGGTTGCAGGCCGAGGACGGCGTAGGCGTCGAGACTGAAGACGCTGCGGATGCCTGGATTTGTTAGTTTACGTCACTCCATAATAAGCAATGAGCTTAAGTTTCAACTTACGGTCTATCTCAGCGTCCTTGTCAAGCTCCTTGCCGAGACCTGCGAGCTGAGCGTCGATATCATCGTCCGCCATGGTGGGTTGTAGACGCGTTGTTTGGAGTCGGTTGTAGATGATGTGGTGTGTAGTCGATTGGAGGTCGAAAAGTGAACAAGGCGAATTCTGCACGCCGCACTAAGCCCAGTCCAGTGGTGTTGGAAAGTGAAAGTGAAAATAGCAGCTCGCGATGCGATGGCGCGTGAATGCGCGAATCCCCGCGGCGAAGCGCACGGACCCACCGAGGCCGAAAGTTCTCCACCAAAAAGTTCTCTCGCGATGCGCCAGTCGACATCAACACCGAAGCAAGCCGAAGACTCGATATCGCGCCGCCATGGTCGCATCTGGCATCACTGGTCGCACGCGGCCTTTCAAGCCCAAGAAGAGGGAGAATCTCCAGAAGAGGAAGCGCGACGATGTGGACGTGGAGAAGCTGGAGCAGGCCGTCCAGCAGCTGGTACGAACGCGCCGATATACAAAAGACATGGAGCGCAATAAGCTGACTGCATATATAGGACCCCAAACATGGCAACTACAAAGACTTCACCGACCTCCCGCTTTCCGACCCGACCAAGCAAGGCCTCAAGTCATCGCATTTCGCCGTCATGACCGACGTTCAAGCCAAAGCCATACCTTTAGCTCTACTCGGACACGATATCCTCGGCGCTGCGAAGACGGGTAGCGGAAAGACACTCTCCTTCATCATTCCCGTCCTAGAGAATCTGTACCGCCTGCAACACATTGGCCCCGACGCCGGCTTGGGCGCCTTGATCCTATCCCCAACTCGAGAACTCGCCATCCAGATATTCGACGTCCTGCGCAAGATCGGACGACATGGACATATGTTTGCGGCGGGTCTGCTCATTGGAGGAAAGAGCTTACAGGACGAGAGGGAGGCTCTGACCAAGATGAACATAGTCGTCGCAACACCCGGTCGCATGTTGCAGCACTTGTCGCAAACAGCAGCCTTCAGTGTGGACGACCTGAAGATGTTGGTGCTCGACGAAGCGGATCGAATCCTTGACATGGGCTTCCAGCGCGACGTGGACGCAATCGTCGAATATCTTCCCAAGGAAAGACAGACGCTGCTCTTCTCGGCTACCCAATCAAAGAAGGTGTCCGACCTTGCGCGCTTGAGCCTCCAAGACCCGGAATACGTATCCGTACACGCCGAAGACAAGAGCGCAACTCCAAAGGGCCTTACGCAAAACTACATAGTCTGCCCCATCGAAGAGAAGCTGGACACCCTCTGGAGTTTTATACAGGCGAGCAAGAAGTCAAAGATTCTTTGTTTCTTCTCATCTGCAAAGACCGTTCGATTCGTCTATGAGTCTTTCCGTCATATGCAGCCTGGTATACCTCTGCTCCACATCCACGGTCGTCAAAAGCAGGGAGCTCGACTTGACACAACAGCAAAGTTCTCCGCGGCGAAACATTCCTGCCTCTTTGCTACAGACGTCGCAGCCCGAGGACTGGATTTCCCAGCAGTCGACTTTGTAATCCAGGTCGACTGCCCCGACGATGTCGATACCTACATCCACCGCGTCGGTCGAACAGCACGATACAACCGGGAGGGACGGGGAGTGCTATTCTTGGCACCGAGTGAAGAGGAGGGTATGCTGAAGCGTCTAGAGGCCAAGAGGGTACCCGTTGAAATGATCAACGTGCGCCAGAAGAAGCGTCAGTCAATCAAGGACCAGCTACAGAACATGTGCTTCCAGGATCCAGCTCTGAAGTATCTCGGCCAAAAGGCCTTCATGACGCACGTCAAGTCGATATATCTACAGAAAGACAAGGAAGTCTTCAAGCTCAAAGAGTACAATCTGGAAGCATACGCCTCTAGCTTAGGTCTGCCAGGAGCGCCAAAGATCAAGTTCTTGAAGGACGACAACAGCAGACAGAAGAAGCAGGCATCGAGACAAATGATCGAGGTTTCGGACTCTTCGGATGCTGAAGAGACGGCCAAGGCAGACAAACCCGTGCGAACCAAGTACGATCGCATGTTCGAGCGCAAGAACCAGGATGTTTTGGGAGAACATTATCGGAAACTGGTCAGGGATGGAGATGACGAGGGCTCAGCGGACGAATTCAGTGGTGCTGGAGCGATTAACAACGCGGCCGACGACGACTTCATGGCCGTCAAACGACGAATTTCAGCGGACGACGATGCTGGCGATATTGACGCTGAGAAGGCTCCCGAAGTTCCGCCCGGTGGTCGCCTTGTTCACATTGCTGGTGCATCCCAACCCATCGTTGTCGACAGCAACCGCCGCGAAAAACTACTCCAATCCAAGAAGAAGCTCACCAAGCTCATGGACAAGGGAAAGAAACTTGTCTACGACGACGACGGCAACCCGCACGAAATCTACGAACTCGAAGACGAAGAGCAATGGCGCGCCAAGGGTCTTCCAGAAGAGCAACGCCAGAAGTTCATCGAAGCAACACGAGAAGTCGTTCAAGCCGCCGATGTCGAAGACAAAGCGACTGCCAAAGCGAAGAGGAAGGAGAAGTTGCTCAAACGCAAAGAAAGAGAGAGGGCTAAGCAAGCTGGTGAAGCTGGTGAAGCTGGTGACGATAGTGACGATGCGGGTGTCGAGCTTCCCGATCCCGGTGAGGACCTTCTGGCAAACTTCAGGGCGGACGCAGAATACAGTGACGACGAAGACGAAGAACAAGAAGAGCAGCCCAAGAAGCAGAAGAAGTGGTTCCAGTCTGATTCCGAGGATGAGGAGAAGACTGAGAAGAGGAGGAAGAAGAAGGCTAAGGCGGCGCATAGAGTGGAGGAGCCGGAGACGCTGGAGGATATGGAGGCGCTTGCTGCAGGCTTGCTGAACTAGCTGTCATGCATCGGCGTGTAGATGTTTTTGTAATGCCATATGGTTATCGACTTCTCACTGAAGGTTTCGCTTTACACTTCCCACAACTACGATTATGCGGCTTTGAAAAGTCGGCTCATCTACCACGACTATAAAACGTCCAATCGGTCGACCCATCCCTTCGCCCCGGACGACGCTTCCTTACCGAAACTCGTACCCGGCCGTTAGCAGGGGTGGCTTACCATGCAGTTGGTATTGCCGGTATACAACCTCGCATGCACTGTATAGTGCTGGATCGGTAGGCTAAATACATACTTGTTGAGCCTCTTCCATCCGTCTCCCGGTTACAATACGAGGCTTTATATGACGTGTAGATGAAAACGCATTGGTGGGCTTCTATCTTGGGAATGCGGTGGTACGAGGGAATATCTGGGAGTACAGCTCGTGTTTGGTGTAGGCGGTGGATATAAGAGTAGCATGGGGTATATACTATATACAGGGCCTGCGTTCCTGGGTTTTTTGTCTCTTCGACCGATGTAAGGCATCGGATACAAAGCAACATCTTATAACAGCCCCGTGTGGTGTTACTCTACTTTTACTCTGTGGCCTCTGTCATCCCGAAAGATATCCCTCATAATGCATCTTCCCACCCCGCTCCTCATCGCTTTATCCTCCCTCCTCACCATCACGACCAGTACTCCAGTTCACCCCCGCGCCGCCCCGATCGGCACACCCCACAACATCTACCTCAGCACCTGCACAACCCGCTCCCTCCTCTCAGACTCCACTCTCTCCTCCGCCATCCTCTATACCGGCCCCGCCTCCAGCACCTCCCCCACCGACATCGGCACCGTCTCATCCTCGCGCGCCATCCAATGGGCCGGCTTTACACGGCGTGTCGATCTCGAATCTGGGGTGTTTGAGTCGAAGATTAGTCAGAGTGCTGATACTTTTGCGAAGAGTGAACTAGCTGGGTCGGCAACGCTGAGTGGTACGGATGGGGGCAAGGAGGAGTTTGTGTGCTTTAGGGATGGAGTAAGTACGTTTCGGTTTGGAAGTGGGGTTGTGGGGGATAGTGGGGAGACGACGGTTTGTGTGGCCGAGTTTTGGTGTGCGAGTGTGGGGGTTTAGGTTGGGAGGGAGGAGGTAGTGCATGACATTGGATTGGGTCTTTGGACGTATATTGACATGCATTTTTGGAAGTAAGGCTTATGAGAGACTTCGAAATTCGGCTTTGAACTTGCCGGATGTCTTACCATTCTTGATAAGTAGCAATGGTTAGCAAACCGCCAGTTCTACTCACAACTTTGGGGCAACGTGACCACCATGAAGCATTCGGGAGTTCCTGCTACATACAAAAAAAAGTCTTTTTACCCTTACTGTGCAGCCTTCATGCAGGCAAAAAAAAGTCAAAAACATACAACAGCGATTATTCGCAAGTGGTCACCCACCTTACTACTAGGTCGCCGGTCAAAGGCTTAACGTGTGGAGAGCGAACGGGATCCAGTGTTTATCCTTGGCCTGTGGTCGTATGTGAAGGAAAGGTGGAGTATAGTCGTATCTATCGCTAGGGTCGTGAACCTGTAATGGAAGATGGAAGAATGAAAGCAGCACATAGAAAGACCGGATCAGTGTGGAAGGCCAACAACAAGTACACGGGGTAGGATTGAGTATGGGAGACACAGTAATCCTGCTGTATCCTCTATCACGAGAGTTGCAAAGAGACATGCGGGTGCAGTGGAGATACCAGATGTTGGTACCTAGGTAGTGTGCAACAGCAAACATCCTGCAGAAAGAGTGTAGAACCGCATACTATGACGTACATGACAGATCTCGTCTAACTTGCCTCGTCCAGAACATTTCGAAAATTTACATTCCCAAGATCTCATTGCCATCCATCCCTGGATATGCACCTCCGGTAATAGTCGCTTTGGCGTTCCAGCTCTCCACACCCGCGAGCGTAGATCATCAAGACAACTACTCCACACCTAATTTCCCGTTTCTGAACCTGGCTTCCTACGCTCCGAAATAGTGTACCAGACTACACTTACATGCAGCTCGGCTACGACTGCCCATCGTAATTTCAACGTGTGTGACTTTCTGGGACCGAAGAATGTCACGAACCACGGTACGGAAGTGCAAACTTATGTCCGATCGCGGGTAAGTTCCTGGCTAGAGCTCTCGGGCTATAGTCTCGCCGGCTGTTTCCTGCCTTCTAAGCGATGGAATGGTCGCGATCGTTACGGAGATTTTAGTTGGGGGTTGGTGTTTCAACTGTCTTGTAAGCCACGCTGAGGACATGACGATAGCGATTCAGGTACCACGTAGACGCATCTAAACGGCTAACGGCATAACGTGTCCTCACCCGTTTTTTTTCACATGATTTACAGCAATGAGCAAGAATGTGCCCGACTCACTCGGTCAATCTCCGCGGTACCGTGCCACTTCCCTCAATGCCACTATCACAATCACAAATTGGAACGCATGAAGGAGCAAAAAGCGGAGAAATTGCACCGAAGCAAAATAAACATAGTCCATCCTGCTTGCATGGAGGCTTCGATACGAAAGAAAAGCAAGTGGATATGGCTGCGCAGCTGGAAGAAGCAGTGTTAAGTACCTGGCACAAGTGTCTGCAGCCGACCATATGCGGGTAGCGGGTACCTCATCCACCCTCTCTTCTTCATCTACATTCCTTTTGCTTGTAACAACTGCTTTTCTCCTTCCGCGGCTGCAGTGTTATGCAATGCACAAAGAATTCTCCATCACTTGCTAACGCATGCAGCGACTGCACGAAATGATCACTCCTGCATTCCAACGTTTTCCCCGCCATCTCACACAGCATCCACCATCCACTCTCCTCTTACCCCATCGCCTCGGCGCATTTCCCTACCGTATCGATACGGTCGGCCCGTCCGTCACGAAGTAACGGCATGCACCCTCCAAAAGTTTGGTCCGTTGAGTAATGCCTCTCAAAACCACACCCAACGTCCGCGGGTAAGGAAAATTAGCCCACATCGCTCGCGCCATGCAGGGGCTCAGGGGTTGGCTGGTGCGGCGCAGCTCGGAAGAAGGCGCCAAAAGGAACGACGTGAAAAAGGAAATTAGGGAAATCGAGAGAGGGAAACGACATAACGATAACGTCACGGGTTTATGCGAACGGTTAGTAGCGAGGTAGAGGGGGTGTGGGTTGCTGCTAGGGACGTTTCCGCGGGGGGAGGAAGGTTGCGCGAAGGGGATTGCCGGGTCTTTGGATCGTGGGTTGGAATGTGGCTACGCGTGTGGGAACGAGATGAGCATGACGAATGCGGATGTTGATGTAGAGAGTGTAGTTGTTTGGTTAATCGCCAAGATTAGACTGCACGGAAGTGAACGAACCCCAAGAGGTGTGAACTCATGCCGAAGCATATTGATTCCATTTGCAAGTCTGCATAGCTGCATTCTTCTAGACTTGATGGGGTGTTAATACACCCAGTCCCTATGATTCATTATTCCATTACTCCAGCTGACTCCCGTCAGACAAGACATATCCAAAGATACAGAAGCCACCATGCCCTCCCAGCCTTCGAACAAATGAGAAAAAACATACAGAATAAGAGGAAAAACAATGTAACTACGCTGAGCAAACGACGTTTCGTGATATCCAGTCCTCCGTAAATACAAAGGAATCCGGGGTGTGAGATCAAGTAAACGCTTTTAACTCCTTGGTGGCAACGCCCTGCGCCAATTCGTGATAGTATCCAAGATTGTGTGCCGTATTAAGATTATGCCTCCATGTGTGCCCATGAATGAGAGAGTGAAAGAAATAAAGTGGAAAGAGTATGCCGTATCGCCATAACAGACTGGCAAAGAATA
>Ga0265798_10006314_pt1 | contig 15612 bp, 14 predicted proteins | sample P3T30metagenome_FD_192430 | JGI IMG/M metagenome (GOLD analysis project Ga0265798, IMG submission 192430) | Plant litter microbial communities from East Loma Ridge, Irvine, California - P3 T30 | ecosystem: Environmental > Terrestrial > Plant litter > Unclassified | place: USA: California... | reverse complement strand
CGAGCTTTTCTGCGAGCTCATGAATACCTATAAAAACATAAACAACTGATGAATAACTCAAGGCTTGGAACTGATGTCGGATAAAATCGTTAAAGCTTTGTTTCGGCAGCACAAGCACCCGATGAAGGATCGGGCAAAATGCGCTGTCTTGGGTTGTGGTGGGTTGAAAGATTGTGGTCAAGCTTTAAACGTTTTCTCCATCCATCATTTCCTAGGCTGGAATGCAGGGTGGCCGTAGCGATATTGTCATTCAGAACGCAGTGAAGAAGTTCTGTGTTTTTACTTACTGGTTCCATTTAACACTAATTATTTTTGAATCGCTAGCTGCGAGAAATCCTTATTCATCTATCAGCTGGTGTCATCACCTGCCGAAAACTTTTTTCCGCTGCGCTGGCTTGCCTCGGCTGGCCGCCGAAGGGCTATCTCCTTTTTCTTGATAAAAAGAAGCAAAACCGAGCTTTTCTGCGAGCTCATGAATACCTATAAAAACATAAACAACTGATGAATAACTCAAGGCTTGGAACTGATGTCGGATAAATTCGTTAAAGCTTAATTTCGGCAGCACAAGCACCCGATGAAGGATCGGGCAAAATGCGCTGCCTTGGGTTGTGGTGGGTTGAAAGATTGTGGTCGAAGCTTTAAACGTTTTCTCCATCCATCATTTCCGAGGCCGGATAGCAGGGTGGCCATAGCGGGATGTCATTCAGAGCGCAGCGAAGAATCCCTGCGTTTTTGTATACTGCCTTCATTTACACCGAACCTTTTTTATATGTCATTCCATGAGCGGTAGCTTAAAGCGGTCGTCTTCGTGAACTTGATTCAGGATCTAACTTCAATAGGTGCTAAACTAAATTCAGCAAGATGATTCTGTTAGTGCATCTCCTCAAAAAATCCGTCTTTGCTTCAGCAGATTTTTCATCTGCTGAAGCAATCTCCATCGAAGAATCAGCAAAGGATATTGCTTCGTCGTGCCTCATCAACAATGACGAGATGTTTAAGAATAGTTATAGCTACTGTATAGGCTTTTTCCGCTACGCTGGCTTGCCTCGGCTGGCCGCCGAAGGGCTATCTTCTTTTTGTTAACAAAAAGAAGCAAAAATCAAGGCTTGGAACTGATGTCGGATAAATTCGTTAAAGCTTTATTTCGGCAGCACAAGCACCCGATGAAGGATCGGGCAAAACGCGCTGCTTTGGGTTGTGGGGTATGAAAGATTGTGGTCGAAGCTTTAACGTTTTCTCCTTCCATCATTTCCGAGGCCGGGAAGCAGGGTGGCAATAGCAGGATCGCACCAATGAACTGTCATGCTGAGCGGCGAATTTTTTCAAAAAGAAGGGAATTAAGATGGTAATTAGCCAAAGTCACCGGATGAATATGCTATCTTACTAGATATTCATCCGATGACTCATAGATGTTCTATTATTGCAAAGGCTAAGCTATTTCTACCTGAAACCCGTAGTTTAAATATTCTGGAACACTCAAACTTTCAATCACCTTCCATGCCTTTTTCTCTTCAATGAATTCAGGAATGGCTAATCCAGCTTTCTCTGCAGCGGCAGTATAAAAATCTTTTCTGGTTGGATGCATAGGCGAGCAGGCATTGTAAATTCTTCCAAAAGCCTTCTTCTCAATAATACTGATCGCAATATTCACCGCATCAGTTTGATGGATCAAATTTACCGGTGCTAAGCCATTCGGGACATCCGTTTTTCCTGCGAAGAATCTGCCAGGATTACGGTCTGGTCCAATTAATCCCCCAAAGCGAATAATGGTGAACTCTTCAGGATGTTGTGCTTTTAATATGTTTTCAGCTTCAACGATTACTTTGCCAGATTCTGTATCAGGATTTGTCTCCATTGATTCATTTACGGCTCTATTTTCGTCGCCATAAACGCTGGTAGAACTGATTAGCACAATATTTGACACGCGATCTTTTGCAGCATTTAAAATCGAAGCGATCTTTTGTGCGTAATCATATACTTCAACGGAGTTGCGTTTAGGTGGAATGCATATAAATAAAATATCTGCATCAAAGAATTCAAGATCCACTATCACATGGTCTGAAGTAAAATTGACTAGAAATGGTTGAATTTTTTCCTCGGCGATTAGCTCCAGTTTTTCGGGAGTAGTAGTTGAACCATTCACTTCATAGCCGAGTGAAACCAACTTCTTCGCGAAAGCAAAGCCAAACCAACCACAGCCTAAAATGGCTATTTTTTGTATTTTTTCCATTGTAGACATCGTTTATTTGAATAATTATTTGAGGTAGATATTTATCCTTTATCTAAATTGTAGCAGGCCCTGCAGCGTGGCTCATAACTTTCTTTTTCGCCCAGTAAAACGGTAGATTCATTGGCTACCGTTCTGTAGCTAAAAAGTGCCGGATTACCACAGCATACGCAAACTGCATTTACTTTGGTAACATGTTCTGCAATCGCCATTAAAGCCGGCATCGGACCAAATGGTTTTCCCGAGAAATCCATATCGAGGCCGGCAACGATTACTCTTATTCCTCTTAATGCCAGTTTGTTACACACATCAGGAAGTTCACTATCGAAAAACTGTGCTTCATCTATACCAACCACTTGTGTATTGGTGCCGAGCAGTAAAATTGCCGAAGCATTATCAACGGGTGTGGAATTGATGGAGTTCAAATCATGAGAAACTACAGCTGTTTCGTGATAACGGGTATCTGTTCGGGGCTTAAAAATCTCCACATTCAATTTAGCAATCTGAGCCCTTTTCAAACGTCGGATTAATTCCTCTGTTTTACCAGAAAACATTGAGCCACAAACCACTTCAATACTTCCTGAAAATTCACCCCTTCTTCTAAAATTCTGTTCGCTAAATAACATGCCCGATTTATTATGCCCCTATGTGCGCTCTATTAATTTAAAACCGAACAAATATGAGAATTATGTGTTATTTTTGGGTACATAGTTACCAACATAAATCAGCACAAAATCCGTTTAAAGTTTATGATGAATCAGCAAAGTATCTTCAGGAAAGTCGGCAGTATTTTAACAGAATTAAATAAGCAATATGAGTTCCTCGCTCAAAACCCACAACAGTTAAATCATTTAGAGCTTGAATTGTTTTTAGCCAATGCAGATTTTCTTGCTGATCATGTTCGGATTGTACAGAAATTAAACGCCATTAACGAACAACCGGCACCAATAGTTAATCAGCCGTTGCTGGAAGAACAGAATACCATTATTTTACCTGAAGCTCCTCAAAGTTACATCGAAAATGATGAGGCTTTTGAACCACAAGAGCTTGAGGAAGTGGTTACTGCGGAGGAAGAAGAGGAGCGGATAGATGTAAAACCCGAACAGGAAATTCTGGATGATGAGCAAATTAAAGAAGATACTGCTGAAGAGGTTTTAGCGCATGATTTCTTTAAGCCAGACCAGGGTAACCACAGCTTCGAATTTGTTTTAGGGAACCATAGCAATAATGATCAGTTTGACTATGAAGCTAAGTCCGTTGAAGAAATATTTGACAGGCCTTTGAGTAAGGTTGAGGAAGAAATTCTGGCACAGAAAAAGAAAATTCACGAAAAGGAAGAGACGCCATTAACAACCCAGGAAAAAAGTGCACTTAGTGAGGAAGATGAAATAGGACCAGAACCATTTTTGATTGCGCATGAGGAAGAAGAAGAACTGGCAGCGCCGGAACCAATTGCACAAGAGCCTATAGCGGAAGAAACCAGCACTGCTGAACCTGTTGTTGAAGAACCAATAGTATCCAAATCAGAACCCATTGCTGCCTTGAAAGATGTGGAAATGGATGAACCCGTAATTTCTCCTCCGGTGGCAGACAGACCAATCTTTACTCCTGAAGCCGTACCGGTAAGGCCTGTTGAACAGCCTATTGCTGCTGCCAGGCCAGCACAAAGTTTGAACGATTTGTTGGCTAAAACAAATGCACAGGGTGATGAACCCGTAAAAGCACCAATTGCTGATTTGAAACAAGCCATTAACCTAAATGAGAAATTACTATTTATTAAAGACTTATTTAAAGGGTATAATCTGGCTTATTCTGAAGCGATTGATATTGTTAACAAAATGAATAGTTTCGAAGCCGCCAATAACTTCCTGCAAAGCAATTATTCACTAAAGTATGACTGGGCAAGCAAACAGGCTACTGTAGATCAGTTTTATGAGTTATTGAACCGGAGGTTTAGTAAGTAGATTGTGAGTTAAAAGTTGTGGGTTATAGGTCTGGGTTTAGAAGAGTGAGTTGAAAGTTATAGGTTGTAAGTTTTAAGTCTTTTGTGAGTTACAGATCTGGGTTTAGAAGAATAAGTTGAAAGTTATAGGTTATAAGTTTTAAGTCTGAGCGTGTAAGTTTTGAAATATTGCCGCTTGATCTTTATTCCTTGTTCTTTGCTCTTTGTTCCTTGCTCCTTAATCTTTGCTCTTTGTTCCTTAAAAAAATCCCATTCTATTAGAATCTAATTTAAGGAAGATAAATAACAGGATGGTAAAGCTCCAGAGTGATGAGCCACCATAACTGATCAGTGGAAGTGGAATCCCGATTACCGGGATAATTCCAATCGTCATCCCGATATTGATAAACACGTGGAAAAATAAGATGCAGGCCACACTGTAACCGTACACTCTTGAAAAAGTGGAACGTTGCCTTTCTGCAAGATTTACCAATCTTAAAAGCAAGAAAATATACAGTGCAATCACTACAGAACAACCCAAGAAACCCCATTCTTCACCAATAGTAGAAAAAATAAAGTCGGTACTTTGTTCGGGAACATAGCCATATTTGGTTTGTGTGCCCTGTAAAAAACCGCGTCCCATTGCCTGACCGGAGCCAATGGCAATTTGCGATTGAATGACATTATAACCGGCGCCTTTATTATCGGTCTTTAAGCCCAACATTAATTCAATCCTGCTTCTCTGGTGTGGTGCCAACACCTTTTCATAGGCTACCTTAATTAAAAATAAGTAGCCAATTGCCAGTACAGTTACGAGCACAGTAGAGAAGATAATTTTTTGCTTCCTCCGGTTGTTGTAGATGAAGAGACCAGCCACCGTGGTAATAATCAGTATGAGGATGTAAGTAGGAACTAAGAAGTCGGCAATGAATAATACAATCATTCCGAGAAATATCAGAAGGAAATAACCGGAGAGACCTTCACGATAGAGCGGGAACATAAAAGCAAGAAAGACCAGTGCAGAGCCTGTATCCGGTTGCAACATGATCAATACCAATGGCGCACCTACAATCAGCGCTGCTATTCCAATGGATTTAAAATCCCTGAATTTTGGATTAAAACTGCCTACATATCTGGCCAGAAGCAAAGCCGTACCAAATTTGGCGAATTCTGCGGGTTGTAATTTAAAGGAGCCAATGGCAATCCAAGCCTGGTTCCCGGCAACTTTATTTCCGATTACCAAAACGGCCAGAAGCAAAACCAATGTTCCGCCGTAAATGAAAGGAGAGAAGACATTGAATACTCTCCCGTCGAAAAGGAGTATGGCAAGGCCCAATACCAATCCGGTGAGTACATAAATTAACTGTTTTCCGTAAAGGGTGTTGAAACCAAACACATCCGATTTTTCAGGCGGAACCGAGGCGAAAATATTAATGAAACCAACCGCACATAAGGCAATATAGATTAACACAGTAATCCAATCTACATTAAAAAAGAAACGATTGCTCTGTTGTTGCTGCATGCTAATTGTTTATTACCGGTTTATCAGTTGGAGTGAGTGGCTTCAGGGTTCTTGGCTTTGTGGCAATTGTTTGTGTTACCGTGGCGGCTTTTATCCTAATGCTATCCTTTGCCTTTTTCAGGGAGTCTGTTTTTTTAACTGATAAGCTATCTGTTTTTGTTAATTTTACTGTTTTGGTTTTTTCTTTTAAAACGGGCAAGAGATTCTGATTTTTCATCCACTCCGCCTGTGCAGCTCTTGAGCCTGTAACCTCACCTTTCAGGTATTTTTCAATCATATAACTGGCGATTGGTGCAGCATAGGTACTTCCGAAGCCGGCATTTTCTACAATCACAGCAATTGCTATTTTTGGATTATCTCTTGGGGCAAAACCAATAAAAACCGAGTGATTTTTGCCATGTGGATTTTGAACCGTTCCTGTTTTTCCACAGAGTAATACATCGGGAATCCTTGATAAAATTGCGGTACCCCAGCTGCTGTTAACGGCATCCTGCATGCCATCAATTACAGGTTCAAAATGTTTAGCATCAACGCCAACGTATTTCTTTTCTACGTATTCTTTTTTAACCAGGTTCTTATCACCCATGCCTTTAATTAAATGTGGCTTAATGTAATAGCCACGATTGGCAATGATGGCCATCGCATTTGCCATTTGTAGGGGAGTAGCCGTTATTTCTCCCTGACCAATGGCTTGAGAAATCACATTGGTGTAACCCCACCTTTTCCCATAAGCTTTATCATAGTGCTCTGCCGGGTAGAAGAAACCTTTTCTTTCATAGGGCATATCAATGTCTAACTTTTCACCAAAGCCAAACTTGGCGACTTTATCCCGCCATTCCTGGTAGGTTTTACGCTGGTTTTTCATTCCGTTTTTAGTGATCAGCTTCTGAAAAACATAACAGAAATAGGTATTGCACGAACGGGCAATTCCCCTGCGCAAACTGATCGAACCATCAAAATGTTCGCATCCAATTTTCCTGTTTCCAGCTTGATAATAATGAGGACAGAAGAAGGTAGTATTTGGATCTATCACACCTTCCTGCAACCCGATAAGTGCATCAACTGGTTTGAAAGATGATCCTGGTGGGTAATAACCCATTATTGGGCGTACTAAAGATGGGCGATAGGGATTGCCAACGATAAATTCCATGTAATTATTTCCCTGATTTCTTCCTACCAAAAGATTTGGGTCATAGCCGGGGCTACTGATAAATGATAATATTTCGCCAGATGCCGGTTCGATAGCAACGATAGCACCCACTTTGTTTTTCATCAGCTCTTCTCCAAGCTTCTGAATCCTCATGTCAATGCCAGATATTAATCGTTCACCTGATACGGCGTTAACATCATATTTTCCATCAGCATAACTTCCCTGAGGGGTATTGTGGGCATCATAAACGGTATTGATAATTCCTTTTTCTCCTCTAAGTACATCTTCATAAGATTTTTCCAGGCCACTTTTACCTTTATAATCACCGGGTTTATAGTAACCTTCAGAGTTTGCAATGTCAGCACTGTCTACTTCTTTTACATATCCAAATAATTGTCCACCAACACTATCAGGATAATGCCTGATGGTTCTGTCTTGCGTTCTAAACCCAGGAAAGCGATAAAGTGATTCCTGTAATCTAGCGTAACTTTGAACAGAAATTTGTTTTAGAAACGGAGTAGACTGATAGGTAGATTTGCCTCTGGCTTTCTTCAAATTCTTTCGTACATCTGCGACTGAAATTTCTAAAGCTTGTGCCAGAGCAAGCGTATCAAATGACTTTACTTCGCTTGGGGTAACCATTAAATCGTATACAGGCTCATTCTGAACAATTACCTTCATGTTCCGATCGAGAATGGCGCCTCGTGCAGGATATTTATAAATTTTTCGCAGTACGTTACTTTCTGCAGAAAGAAAGTATTTGTCGCTCACAATCTGGATATAAAATAATTTTCCCAGTAAAATGAGTGCGATTACAATGAATAATCCTTGAATGATATATTTTCGGTTGAATAATTGATCCATTAGCGGGAAGTTCTTTTATAGAAGATAAACTCTACTAAAAAAATAATAAGCAGTGTAAAGATACAACTTAAGCCGCATCTCATTAAGGTATAACCGATTTCAGTTAGCCTAAATGTTTCTAAAAAGAACAGCACTAAATGATGGGAGATGGTACAAAGAAAAGCATAGAGCGAAAACCACTGGAAACCCATATAACTTAAGGAGGGTTCTGGGTCATCAATGGCGTCGCGGTTTAAACTGATGGAAATAAATGAGATCCTAACAAAGGCCAGCACGACGCAGGCAGTAGCATGCACGCCCATGGTATCGTAAAATGCATCGAGTGTTAAGCCCGTCCCGAATGCCAGTAAATAAAGCAGAATATTCGGGATACCGAAAGGAAGAAGCAGTAAAAACAGGATGTAAATAAATGGAGTAGAAAGGTCATAAAAACCCATGTTTTTGAGCAGGAAGATCTGAACAAAGAGCAGGATACACCACCTGATTATATTTACGATTATGATTCTGCTATTCATTCGGTTTAACTAAACTTTCTAAAGCTTTTTGTTCTTCAGCTTTTTTATCCTTAATGACGTACACGTATTGCAAGGTACTAAAATCGGTAGCGAGGTTTAATTCGCCAGACAGGAAATTATCATTGGTCGCCACGTTTGGCTTGATCACTCTACCTACAAAAATGCCGGCAGGGAAAGAGCCATAACCCGAAGTAACTACCGAATCGCCAACATACATTTTAATGTGATTGGGAACTTCCTTAATGAAAGCTTTCCTGATGTCGAAATTATTATCGCCCCATACCAGAGAACCCAAAGCATGGTTTTTCTTTAAGGTTACACTGATTCGGGTGTCTTTGTGAAGTAAGGACTGAATGGTAGCTAGATGTTCGGAAACGTCTCTGATCAAGCCCACTACGCCCCGTTGAGGCGCAATTACGGCCATTCCGTTCTTAATCCCATCTAAACTTCCCTTATTAATGGTCATGATGTTATTACGCAAAGTAACGGAATTCTTAACCACTTTTGCCGCCAGGTAGGTGTATTGCTGATCGGTTATGGTATCTGCAATTTTCACATCTTTAGCCGTGTCTACGGTAGTTAAAGCAAGTAAACTGCTTCTCAGCTTTGCATTTTCAGCCGCTAAACTATCATTCACCATTCCCAGATTTAAATATCTTTTGAAAATATTTAATCGTTCGTAAGCAGTACCAACAATTTCGTTAGAAGAATTTAAGGTTACGCTTCTTTGATAGGAGTTGTTTTTTACGGTGAGGTAAATCCCGATTAAGAAGAAGATAATAAATAAGAAAAATGCGTTGTATCTGCTAACGAATATCCAAAGGTTACGCATGCTAATTTACGGATTTAGATTTACGATTTAAGATTGCCTGCATAGTTTCCAATCCAGATTTAAGATGTTTTACAATTTTGTTCGTTTTTTCTGATAGTAATAATGGAAGAAACTATAATTGAAAGTAATTCATTTCCTTCTTTCCAGTTTTTAAGTATCTCTACTTTTAAATCAGGATTAAATTCTCCCAACAACTCCAGAAAAAACATCGACTCATCTAATTCTTCTTCTACAATTTTTAGTTTATTCAAAAAATCAGCAGTTGATTTAGCTCTGCATGCTGCACTATAATTGGCACCTACAGAGCTCGAGCATCTAACCAGTTGATTTGAATAATTTTTATTTAAAACATTGTATGGTAAAGAATTGATTAACTTTCCTATTGAGATAGAATACGCCTTGGTTCTAATTTTTAACGTCTCGCTATTCATCAATCGTCAATCTAAAATCTACATTCGTAAATGTGCTTATTGCATTAAGAATTTATAGCCGCCAATGTTTTTCAAGGCGATACCTGTTCCGCGTACTACGGCACGAAGCGGATCTTCGGCTACGTGTACCGGCAGCTTTGTTTTCGCGGCAACACGTTTGTCTAAACCTCTTAATAATGCACCGCCACCTGTTAAATAGATACCTGTTTGATAAATATCTGCCGAAAGCTCCGGAGGGGTAATCTCTAATGCTTTAAGAATCGCCTCTTCAATTTTTGAGATCGATTTATCTAAACAGTGGGCAATTTCTGTATAAGAAACAGTGATTTGTTTTGGAACGCCCGTCATTAAATCACGGCCCTGAACGGCGAAATCTGCAGGTGCATCCTGTAATTCTGGTAAAGCGGCACCTACTTCAATTTTAATCTTTTCTGCGGTACGGTCACCAATCATAATGTTGTGCTGGCGACGGATGTAGTTTACGATATCAGAATCGAAGTTATCTCCCGCAACGCGGATAGATTGATCGCATACAATACCCGATAAGGCGATCACCGCAATTTCTGTAGTACCACCGCCGATATCGATAATCATGTTACCCATCGGTTCTTCAACGTCGATTCCAATCCCTACTGCAGCGGCCATTGGCTCATGAATTAAATAAACTTCTTTGGCTCCGGCAATTTCGGCAGAGTCACGCACGGCACGTTTTTCTACTTCAGTAATCCCGGATGGAATACAAATTACCATACGTAAAGATGGAAACATCCAGCCTTTACCACCGTTTAGCATCCGGATCATTCCTTTAATCATCGCTTCAGCAGCGTTGAAATCGGCAATTACACCATCTTTTAAGGGACGAACGGTTTTAATATTATCGTGGGTTTTACCCTCCATTTGCATCGCCTGACGGCCGATGGCTATAACTTTGTTTGTCGTACGATCGAAAGCAACGATAGATGGCTCATCTACTACAACTTTATCGTTATGTATAATCAGGGTATTCGCAGTACCTAAATCGATGGCAACTTCTTGCGTAAACCAATTGAATAATCCCATGTATGAGTGATATTTTCTTTAAATTGTAAAATCTATACTATTCCTAATGTAAAAATAGGTTTTTTATTGTTCAGTTAGTTTTTTAGTTTTTTAGTTTGCTGGTTTTTTGGTTGTTTAGTTTTTGCCTGTTTAACCTAATTAGGTTGTTTGCTTTTTAGGTCTTTTGTTTTTTAGTCTCAACCGACTAAACAACTAATCATCGAAACCAATAACCAACTAAATTAATGTTTAAAGTGTCTAACCCCTGTAGTTACCATTGCAATGCCTTTTTCGTTTGCTTTGGCAACAGAATCTGCATCTTTAATTGATCCGCCTGGTTGTAAAACAGCAGTAATTCCAGCGTCTGCTGCAATTTCCACACAATCAGGAAACGGGAAAAAAGCATCAGATGCCATTGCGCAACCCGAAACACTAAAACCGAATGATGCGGCTTTGTCGATTGCTTGTCTTAGTGCGTCAACACGTGAAGTCTGACCAACACCACTTGCAATTAACACATCATTCTTTACCAAAACAATGGTATTGGATTTGGTGTGTTTTACAATTTTATTGGCGAAGTATAAGTCTTTTAATTCCTGTTCGGTAGGTGCCTTTTCGGTTACCGTAGTCATTTGCTCAGGACCTTCAATAATTAAATCTTTATCTTGTTCAATTACCCCGTTTAATAAGGTTTTAAATTGTTTCTTGCTCAATTCAACCTCGTTACGCTGTAAAATGACGCGGTTTTTCTTTTTGCTGAATAATTCAACCGCTTCCGGCTGGTACGAAGGTGCAATGAGCACTTCGAAAAACAGGTTGTTAACTTCTTCGGCCGTGGCTAAATCTACTTCTACGTTGGTAATTAATACGCCACCGAAAGCGGATACCGGATCGCAAGCCAATGCATCAAGCCAGGCCTGTTTTACCGTTGGGCGGGAAGCAATGCCGCAAGCGTTGGTGTGTTTTAAAATAGCAAATGTTGGATCTTCGAATTCGTCGATCAATGCCACTGCAGCATCAACATCTACCAGGTTATTGTATGAAAGTTCTTTTCCGTTTAGTTTGGTAAACATGGCGTCTAAATCGCCATAAAATACGGCACCCTGATGTGGGTTTTCGCCGTAACGCAATGTTTTAGCCTGGGTTACGCTTTGTTTAAAAAGAGGAAGCGGCTCTTCTTCATTAAAGTAGTTGAAGATTGCCGTATCGTAGTGAGAAGAGGTATGGAAAGCGGTTTTAGCAAAAGATTTACGTTGTGCTAAAGTAGTTTCGCCGTTTTGTGCTTCCAGTTGTGCCTGTAAAGTAGGGTAGTCATTTTTAGATGCGATGATGACCACATCATTAAAGTTTTTTGCCGCTGCACGGATTAATGAGATTCCGCCGATATCGATTTTCTCGATTATTTCGTCGGGTGTTCCACCTGCTTTTACGGTTTCTTCGAAAGGGTATAAATCAACAATAACCAGGTCTATTTCAGGAATTTCATATTCTGCAATCTGTTCCTGATCGCCGGTTAAGGCCCTGCGGTTTAAAATTCCGCCGAACACTTTTGGGTGTAAGGTTTTTACACGACCACCTAAAATAGATGGATAACCCGTTAGATCTTCAACAGCCGTAACCGGTAAATTTAAATCTTTAATAAATTGTTCTGTTCCACCGGTAGAGAATAATTGAACCCCCTGGGCGGCCAACAATTTTACCAATGGCTCTAAACCATCTTTGTAATATACTGAAATTAAAGCGTTTTTGATCTTAATGGACTGACTCATTTTACTGTAAATTTTGAGCCGCAAAGGTAGTAAAAGAGGATTGGTTTTTTGGTATGTTATAGGTGTAAAAAATGCAGGGTTGTGTATGGAGCGGATTACACTGTTTTTTAGGGTACTTCAGTAGGTTTTAGTTGTAGGGTTTGTTGCGGGAAATTGCTTGGTTGAGGGAAGATCTATCTTAAAGGTGTACATTATTAGCGGCCGAAAATATTTTCCTGCTGCGCTGGCTTGCCTCGGCTGGCCGCCGAAGGGCTATCTTCTTTTTCTTGACAAAAAGAAGCAAAACTCAAGGCTTGGAACTGATGTCGGATTAGCACGTCGAAATTTAGATAGCGGTAGCACAAGGGCTCGATTTGGTTTGTAATAAAGATTTTTTTTTAAAGAGCCGTTCGCGCTACCTTGGGTTGGGGGTATTTGAACGTTGGTGCAAAAATTTCACCGGCTTCTCCTTTCATCATTTCCGAGGCCGGATAGCGAGGTGGCCATAGCGATATTGTCATTCAGCGCGCAGCGAAGAATCCCTGCGTTTTTGTCTATTGGCTTTGATTAACACACCGAACCTTTTTATATCTATTTCATGAACGGTGGGTTAAAGCGTTCGTCATCCTAAACTTGATTCAAGGACCTAACTTCAATAGGTGCTAAATTAAATTCAATACAATGATTCGGTTAGTGCATCCCCTCAAAAAATCTGTCTTTACGAAGCTGATTTTTCATCTGCTGAAGCAATTTCTATCGAAGAATCAGCAAAGGAGATTGCTTCGTCGTGCCTCCTCGCAATGACGAGATGTGTTATAATAGTTATAGCTAGTGATGGGGCGTTCCGCTGCGCTGGCTTGCCTCGGCTGGCCGCCGAAGGGCTTTTACTTTTTTGCTGATTCGACATTTGCCAATAGAGTTCATTGGCCCACGCCGTCATTTCGAGCGAAGCCGAGAAATCTTTTCCAGTTGAAGAATGGTTGTGTTCAAAGATCTCTCCATTGCGCTGCGCTCCAGTCGAGAAGACGATGATACGATGGCCATTCAACTGCAGGGGAGATACCTTTGAACCATGAGCGTTAGTTAAGTATTAAACGTTTTATTCTTCCATCATTTCCGAGGCCGGATAGCGAGGTGGCCATAGCGAGATGTCATTCAGAGCGTAGCGAAGAATCTCTGCGTTTTTGTCTACTGGCTTTGATTAACACCGAACCTTTTTACGTCATGCATAAAACGATGGGTTAAAGCGTTCGTCATCCTAAACTTGATTCAAGGACCTCACCTCAATAGGTTCTAAATTAAATTCAGCAAAGCGATTCGGTTAGTACATCCTCTCAAAAAATCCGTCTTTGCGAAGCTGATTTTTCATCTGCTGAAGCAATCTCCATAAAAGAATCTTCAAGGGAGATTGCTTCGTCGTGCCTCCTCTCAATGACGAGATGTTGAATAACAGTTACTGATAGGGGCTTTTTCCCGCTGCGCGGGCTTGCCTTGGCTGGCTGCCGAAGGGCTTTTATTTTTTTGCTGATTCGACATTTGCCAATAGAATTCATTAGCCCCACGCCGTCATTTCGAGCGAAGCCGAGAAATCTTTTCAAGTTGAAGAATGGCTGTGTTCATAGATCTCTCCATTGCGCTGCGCTCCAGTCGAGAAGACGATGATACGATGGTCATTTACAACTGCAGGGGAGATACCTTTGAACCATGAGCGTTATAATCCCCACGCCGTCATTTCGAGCGAAGCCGAGAAATCTTTTCAGGTTGAAGAATAGCTGTGTTCAAAGATCTCTCCATTGCGCTGCGCTCCAGTCGAGAAGACGATGATACGGTGGTCATTTCAACTGCAGGGGAGATACCTTTGAGCTATGAGCGTTAGTTAAACAGTAAACGTTTTCTCCTTCCATCATTTTCTGAGGGCGGGCAGCGTGGTGGCCATAGCGGGATGTCATTCAGAGCGCAGTGAAGAATCTCTGCGTTTTTGTCTAGTGACTTCAGTCAACACCGAACCTTTTTTTATATGTCATTCCATGAACAGGGGGTTAAAGCGGTCGTCTTCCTGAACTTGATTCAGTACCTACTTCAATAGGTGCTAACTAAATTCAGCAAGATGATTCGGTTAGTGCATTCCCTCAAAAATCTATATCGAAGAATCTCCAAGGGAGATTGCTTCGTCGTGCCTCCTCGCAATGACGAAATGTGTTATAATAGTTATAGCTAGTGATAGGGGCTTCCCCGCTGCGCTGGCTTGCCTCGGCTGGCCGCCGAAGGGCTTTTACTTTTTTGCTGATTCGACACTTGCCAATAGAGTTCATTAGCCCCCACGCCGTCATTTCGAGCGAAGCCGAGAAATCTTTTCCAGTTGAAGAATGGTTGTGTTCAAAGATCTCTCCATTGCGCTTCGCTCCAGTCGAGAAGACGATGATACGATGGCCATTTCAACTGCAGGGAGATGTCTTTGAACCATGAGCGTTAGTTAAACAGTAAATGTTTTTTCCTTCCATCATTTCCGAGGCCGGATAGCGAGGTGGCCATAGCGGGGTGTCATTCAGACGGAGCGAAGAATTCCTGCGTTTTTGTCTAGTGCGTTCCGATCGTTCTGCTAAACGTAATTTTCCAGCTATTTTTAGCTTTTGAGAATTATCTGTTTTTAGCTTATTAATTCTAATCTGAGCTTTTTTTAGCCAATGTTATGTGCTTAATCTGTCTATAATAAAACTTATTAGCCTACTTCTTAACCTTTTTCACCACCGTTTCTACAATCCTTGGGTAGTGCAGGTGTTCCAATTGTTGCCCTTTAAACTTTACCATTTCCAGGTTGTCGCCTTTATCTATTTTATACCTGGCCTGGTAAATGTATTCCCCCTCATCATAATTTTCATCTACATAATGAATGGTAATGCCGCCTTCAGTTTCGCCGGCAGCAATTACCGCATTGTGCACATGATCTCCATACATGCCTTTACCGCCAAATTTTGGCAGGATAGCCGGGTGGATATTTACGATTCTGCCAGGATAAGCTGCAATTAAATTTTTAGGAATTAACCAAAGGAAACCCGCCAATACTATAAAATCGATATCAAGATTTTTAAGCAGATCTATTATCTCTTCTGTTTTATAAAATTCGTGTTTGTCGAAAATATGGGTAGGAATTTCGAAGTTGTCAGCCCTTTGCAATACATAAGCATCAGCGTTATTCGTCAGCACTAAAGAAATTTCTATATCGTTACTGCGTTTAAAATGCTCCATTAGTTTTTGGGCATTGGAGCCAGAACCGGATGCAAAGATGGCTATTCGTTTTTTCACTCAGAATGTGTTTTGCCCAAAAATAGCATTTTTGCACCTG
>Ga0265798_10006313_pt1 | contig 15614 bp, 17 predicted proteins | sample P3T30metagenome_FD_192430 | JGI IMG/M metagenome (GOLD analysis project Ga0265798, IMG submission 192430) | Plant litter microbial communities from East Loma Ridge, Irvine, California - P3 T30 | ecosystem: Environmental > Terrestrial > Plant litter > Unclassified | place: USA: California... | reverse complement strand
ATTGACGGTCGAGAAGAAGCGGGCTTGCCAGAGTTTGGACATGGGTAAGAAAATTGGCGGATCGGAAACAAAGCTATTGTACAATAGGGAGTTACCTGTCGTCGGCCAAGCCGGCGAGAGGACACGCGCATGACCGCTGCACTGTACACAAGAATTATCGTTTTAATTTTTTCAGGGTGCTTGAATGAATCGTGTGTTTTTCCCGGCCGCAGGCGCGGCAATCGTAAAGTCCTTGCTGCTCGTGGCCCTGGCGTTTGCCGGTAGTGCCCAGGCAGCCGATGCGGCCCACGGCGCCGCGGCTCCGAAAGCGGATCCTGCCAAGGGCGGTTCCCTGTACGACACCGGCGACAACGCACGCGGCCTCCCGGCCTGCGCCTCCTGCCACGGCGCCGGCGGCAACTCCACCATCGTCGCCAATCCCAAGCTCGCCGGCCAGGTCGGCACCTACATCCACAAGCAGCTGGTCGACTTCACGACCCCGAACCGCCAGCAGCCGGTGATGACCACCTACGCCAAGATGCTGAGCGAAGAGGAAAAGACCAATATCGCGGCCTGGCTGGCGACCCAGCAGCCGAAGCAGGGCGCGGCGAAAAACAAGGACACCGTCGAACTGGGCCGCAAGATCTACCGTGGCGGCATCGCCGACCGCGGCGTGGCCGCCTGCGCCAGCTGCCACGGCGCCACCGGTTCGGGCATCCCGGCCCAGTACCCGCGCCTGGCCGGCCAGCACCAGGACTACACTTTCACCCAGCTGCAAGCCTTCAAGACCAATGCGCGCAACAACAGCCCGCAGATGGGGGCGCTGGCCAAGCGTATGTCGGACGAGGAAATGAAAGCCGTCGCCGACTACATCGCCGGCCTGAAGTAAGCGGAAGCAGAGCCGGGCGCCTGCGCCCGCCAGGAATTCGATGAGCACCACCGGAATTGAACTGAAGACGCGCCGCCGCGCACTGGCCGAGGCGGTCGAGCTGGTGTCGTCGATGCGCTTCGCGATCGCCCTGCTGGTGATGCTGGCGATCGCCGCCATCATCGGCACCATCATGCAGCAGAACCAGGCCGCGCCGAACTACGTCAACCAGTTCGGCCCGTTCTGGTTCGAGATCTTCCGTAAACTGGGCCTGTACACGGTCTACAGCGCCTGGTGGTTCCTGCTGATCCTGGCGATCCTGATCGTTTCCACCGGCCTGTGCATCGCCCGCAACGCGCCCAAGATGCTGCGCGACATGCGCAGCTGGCGCGAGAGCGTGCGCGAGGAGTCGCTGCGCAATTTTCATCATAAAACCGAGTGGACAACGGAGGGCAGCGCGGTGGCGCTGGCCAGCCAGACCGCCCGGCGCCTCGGCGATGCCGGCTACCGGGTAAAACTGGTCGACAAGCCGAACGGTGTGCTGGTGGCCGCCAAGAAGGGCGCCGCCAACAAGTTCGGCTACATCTTCGCGCACTCGGCCATCGTCATCATCCTGCTGGGCGGCCTGCTCGATTCCGACCTGCCCATCCGCTTCCAACAATGGTTCATGGGTAAGACGCCCTACATGGGCAGCGGCCTGATCTCGGCGATTCCGGCGCAGCACCGCCTGGGCCTGGGCAACCCCAGCTTCCGCGGCAACACCATGATCCCGGAAGGGCAGAGCAGCAGCACCGCGATCCTGCCGCAGGCGGACGGCGTGCTGATCCAGGAACTGCCGTTCACGATCCACCTGAACAAGTTCATCGTCGACTTCTACTCGACGGGCATGCCCAAGCTGTTCGCCAGCGAAGTCACGATCCACGACCCGGAAACGGGCAAGACCTTCCCGGCCAGCATCAAGGTCAACCAGCCGCTGATCTACCGCGGCCTGGCGATCTACCAGTCCGGTATCGAGGACGGCGGCAGCAAGCTCAAGCTGACCGCCTATCCGATGGCGGGCGCATCCGACCAGGCCTTCGAGTTCGCCGGCGAAGTCGGCGGCACGACCGAGCTGAAGCAGGCCGGCGAGGCCTACACCGTCGAGTGGTCGGGCTTCCGCGCCTTCAACGTCGAGAACACAAAGGAAGGCCAGGCCCAGGATACGCGCGATGTGAAAAAGGGCGAGTCGCTCGAGCAGCAGCTGGCACGCACCCTGTCCCAGCACACCGGTTCGGCCGCCAAGAACGCCAACAACAAGGACCTCAGGAACGTCGGCCCGAGCGTGCAATACAAGCTGCGCGACAAGACCGGCCAGGCGCGCGAGTTCATGAACTACATGCAGCCGGTGACGCTCGAAGGTGCCGAGGTCTACCTGGCCGGCGTGCGCAGCAACCCGGGCGACCCCTTCAGCTTCCTGCGCATCCCGGCCGACGACAATCACGGCGTGCGCGAATGGATGCGCCTGCGCGCCGCGCTGGCCGATTCCGCGCTGCGCGAAGAAGCCGCGCGCCGCTACGCCGAGCGCGCCATGCCGCAATCGAAGACCGACCCGGTGCTGGCGCGCCAGCTGCAGGAATCGGCGTCCAGGACCCTGGCGATCTTCGCCGGCGAGGGCAGCGGCGGCAAATCCGGCGGCTACCTCGCGGTCTCGCAGTTCCTCGAACGCATCCCGGCGGCCGAGCAGGAAAAGGCGGCGAATGTCTTCATGAAGATGCTCAACGGCGCGATGTGGGAGCTGTGGCAGGCCGCGCATGCGCGCACGGGCGAGCCGCCGGTCGAGCCCAGCGAAGCCCACGGCCGCTTCCTGCAGCTGGCAACGAATGCGCTGTCCGACAGTTTCTTCTACGGCGCGCCGGTCTACCTGTCGCTCGAAGAATTCACGGAAGTAAAGGCCTCGGTGCTGCAGGTGACGCGCTCGCCGGGCAAGAAAGTGGTCTACCTGGGCTGCCTGCTGCTGGTGCTGGGCATCTTCGCGATGTTTTATATCCGCGAGCGCCGCATCTGGGTCTGGGTCAAGGAGCAGGGTGGTGAGGCGCCGCATTCGGCTCATGCAATGATGGCGATGAGCACCCAGCGCAAGACGCTCGACTTCGAGCGCGAGTTCGCCGATTTGAAGACCAGGCTTCCGCAATCCGCACAAATCGGCGTAAGCTAGGTCCGGTACCCAAGAGAGAGAACCCATGTCTCAAGCAACGCAAACTCCAGGCAATTCTTCGCAGGTGGCATCGCCTTCGGTTTATACGCAGCCGCCGGGCTTCTTCAAGCGCCTGAGCGCCGTCGACTGGCTGTTCGGCGCCGGCCTGCTGGCCGCAGCCCTGTTCGCACTGCAGCGCTACGGCAGCTTCATGGACATCTACGAACAGGCGATCCTGGTGCTGGCCGCGCCCACCTTCGCGCTGCTCGGCTGGCACTGGAAGCCGGTGCGCTGGCTGATGCCCTTGATCGCCGTGCTGTCGCTGTGGGCAATCTCGCTGTATGGCGGTTCGCTCGATGCCGCCAACCAGCGCTTCTTCCTCAAGTACATGCTGTCGAGCCAGTCCGCGATCCTGTGGATGAGCACCATGTTCGGCTTCTCGACCGTGTTCTACTGGGGCGGGCTGATCGCCAGGTCCGCGTTCGGCGCCAGCGTCGGCTCCAAACTGTGCTGGACCGCCGTGGTGCTGGGCTTCACGGGCATGATGGTGCGCTGGTACGAGTCCTACCTGATCGGCAGCGACGTCGGCCACATCCCGGTCTCGAACCTGTACGAAGTCTTCATCCTGTTCTCGATGATCACCGCACTGTTCTACCTGTACTACGAACAGCGCTACGCGACCCGCCAGCTGGGCCCCTTCGTGCTGCTGGTGATCTCGGCCGCTGTCGGCTTCCTGCTGTGGTACACGGTGGCGCGCGACGCCGCCGAGATCCAGCCGCTGGTGCCGGCCCTGCAGAGCTGGTGGATGAAGATCCACGTGCCGGCCAACTTCATCGGCTACGGCACCTTCTCGCTGGCGGCCATGGTCGGCTGTGCCTACCTGCTGAAGTCGCACGGCATCCTCGCCGACCGCCTGCCTGCGCTGGAGGTGCTGGACGACGTGATGTACAAGGCCATCTCGGTCGGTTTCGCCTTCTTCACGGTGGCGACCATCCTCGGCGCGCTGTGGGCGGCCGAGGCCTGGGGCGGCTACTGGTCCTGGGACCCGAAGGAAACCTGGGCCCTGATCATCTGGCTGAACTATGCGGCCTGGCTGCACATGCGCCTGATGTCCGGCCTGCGCGGCCGCGCCGCAGCATGGTGGTCCATCCTCGGCCTGCTGGTCACGACCTTCGGCTTCCTGGGTGTAAACATGTTCCTGTCGGGGCTGCATTCCTACGGCAAACTCTGAAGATGACGGCTGGATTACAAAGAGTAAGAAAACTCTACGGGGACAGCGCATCGTAGGTAGATGGTGTAAGGTTGCTATGTCGGCCACAACCTGTACGCCAGACATGCTTTGCGGGAGCCAGCCATGCTTTTCAAACGAAACCCGAACGGTATCGACCTGCCGTTCCCATCCGAAATCACACCGCGCGAGGTGTATGAGGGCCGGCGCAAGTTCATCGCCCAGGTCGCGGCCACCGCTGCGGTCGGCTCCTCGCTGTGGGAACTGGCAAACCGCGAAGCTTTCGCCCAGACTGCGCCTGCCGCCAAGCTGGCCGCTGCGCGCAACGCCGGTCTTTCCACGAACGAAAAGCAGACTTCCTTCGAAGACGCGACCCATTACAACAACTTCTACGAATTCGGCACGGATAAATCCGATCCGGCCCAGAACGCGCATACGCTGCGCACCCGGCCGTGGACAGTGCGCATCGAAGGCGAAGTCAGGAAGCCGCTGACGCTCGACATCGACCAGCTGACCAAACTGGCACCGCTGGAAGAGCGCATCTACCGCCTGCGCTGCGTCGAGGGCTGGTCGATGGTGATCCCCTGGGTCGGCTATTCGCTGGCCAATCTCATCAGGCAGGTGGAGCCGACTGGCAATGCCAAGTTCGTCGAATTCACGACCCTGGCCGACCGCCGCCAGATGCCGGGCGTGGGCAGCCGCGTGCTGGAGTGGCCCTATGTGGAAGGGCTGCGCATGGACGAAGCCATGCATCCGCTGACCCTGCTGACGGTGGGCATGTACGGCCAGGTGCTGCCGAACCAGAACGGCGCGCCGGTGCGCGTGATCGTGCCCTGGAAATACGGTTTCAAGTCGGCCAAGTCCATCGTCCGCATCCGCTTCGTGAAGGACCAGCCGCGTACCGCCTGGAACGGCATCGCGCCCGAGGAATACGGTTTCTATTCGAACGTGAACCCCAACGTCGACCACCCGCGCTGGTCGCAGGCCACCGAGCGCCGCATCGGCGAGGGCGGCTTCTTCGCACCCAAGCGCAAGACCCTGATGTTCAACGGCTACGACCAGGTCGCTTCCCTGTATAGTGGGATGGACCTGAAGAAGTACTTCTGACCGAAGCCCGATGACCAAGAACGCGCCGCCAGCACGACCTACCGCCAGCCCATCGCCGAAACAGCTTGCCGCCATCAAGAGCCTGCTGTTCGTGCTGGCGCTGCTGCCGTTCGCGCGCATCGTCTGGCTGATCGTGCAGCAGGTGCCGGTCGAGCCGGTCGAATTCGTGACCCACGGTACCGGCGACTGGGCCTTGTACCTGCTGTGCGCCACCCTCGCCATCACGCCGCTGCGCCGTCTGACCGGCTGGAACTGGCTGATCCGCCTGCGCCGCATGCTGGGGTTATTTACCTTCTTCTACGCCCTGATGCATTTCCTGACCTTCCTGTGGGCCGACCACAATTTCGACCTCGGCGCCATGTGGAAGGACGTGCTCAAGCGGCCTTTCATCACGGTCGGCTTCATCGCCTTCGTCCTGCTGCTGCCGCTGGCTGCCACCAGCACCAACGCCATGATCAAGCGCCTCGGCCGGCGCTGGGCCCAGCTGCACCGCCTGATCTACCTGATCGCCCCGCTGGCGATCCTGCACTACTGGTGGATGAAGGCAGGCAAGCACAATTTCGAGCAGCCCATCGTCTGGGGCACGGTCGTGGCCGTGCTGCTCGGCCTGCGCCTGTACTGGAGCTGGAGCCGCACGCGCAGTCCCGCCACGTCCCGGTCGGTTCCCTGACATGATGAAGGGACCTTCCGTCATCGGCCTGCTGCTGGTACTCGCCCTCGTGCTGGTACTGGCTTTGTCGCGCTTCCGTACCGGCTCCGCGGTCGACCGCTGCCTGATCCTGGACGGCCGCTGGAACGAGCAGGCAGTGGCCTGCGCCCGCCAGGCCTGGCCGGAAGACCGCTCGCGCGGACGGGACTGAACCCACCCTCAAGGAGAGCCGCATGGCCCAGCGTCCAGGGATCTTTCCGACTTTCTTCCTGTCCGGTTTCGAGTGCTCGACCTTTCTGTGGAAAGAGGGCGTGCGGCGCGACCTGGTGGCGGAAACCGCGCACGACCGCCATGTCGCCGAGGATTACCGGCAGCTGAGCCGCCTGGGCATCGCCGTGGCCCGCGAAGGCATTCCCTGGCCGATGGTGGACAAGGGCGGCAGCTACGACTTTTCAAGCGTCGACCGCTACATCGAGGCCATGAACGAATCGAAAGTCCTGCCGGTCTGGGACCTCTTTCATTACGGCTACCCGGACGATCTCGACCCGTTCTCCGACGACTTCACCGAACGCTTTGCCCGCTATTGCCGCGCCGCCGCCGAGTACGTCGTGCCGAAAGTGCGCGGCCCGCATTTCTTCACGCCGATCAACGAGATCACCTTCTTTTCCTTCTGCGCCGGCGAGTGGGGCTGGGCCGCGCCCTTCCACTGCCGCCGCGAAGACCGCATGCGCCTGCGCGTGGCGCTGTGCCGCGCCGCGATCGCCGGCGTGAAAGCGATCCGCGAAGTCGATCCGGAAGCGCGCATGGTGCACGTCGATCCGCTGGTGCGGGTGGTGGCGCCGCGCGACCGCCCCGACCAGGTCGAGGCCGCGGAACACGAGACCTGCGTCGACACCTTCCTGGCCTGGGACATCATCGCCGGCCGCGAACACCCGGAACTCGGCGGCGCGCCCGAGATCCTGGATATCGTCGGCGCCAACGTCTACTCCTTCGGCCAGATGGAATACCGCGAGAGCGGGCCGCATGCCGCGCTGCCGCCCGGCGACGACCGCATCGCGCCGCTGTGCGACATGCTGCAAACGGTTTGGGAACGCTACCGCCGGCCGCTGATCATCGGCGAAACCAGCGGCCTCGACCGTGGCCGCGCCGACTGGCTGCGCGACGTGATGCAGGAATCGCTGGCGGCGGTGGACCGCGGCATCGACCTGCAGGGCATCTGCCTGTTCCCGGCGGTCGACATGCCGGACTGGCATACCGGCGAGTGGCTGCACAACGGCATCTGCGACCTGGCCGAGCAGGACGGCGACCTGAAGCGCGAACCCGACGAAGATTACATCGCCGAACTGCGGCGCTGGCAGAAAGAGCTGAACCGCGTGACCGAACTGGACCCGGATCCGTTCAGCGATCCGGTGGAATTGCAGGACGTGGTCGAGGCGGCGAAGCGGCTCAAGATGCAGCCGGATAAGAATTGGTGTTAAGGCGCATGGTCACAGGACAGATTACGGAACAGGAATTGGTTGCCGCCCATGTTTTGCATCGCCGGAAGACTGTTTTTTTCATCAAGCTGATTGCGGGCATCGCCTTCGTCCTCGGCCTCGTCATGCTGTTCTTTTCGCCGGGCAGGACAGGCGCACTCTTCGTGTTCGGCGCCCTTGGCAGTCTGCTCGGCGAGTTCATCCAGGACCGCTTCTTCCTGAGGCCGCGGCTGCGCAGGCTGTACCGGCAGACCAAGGGCCGGGTCGACCTCACGTATGCCTGGGACGACCAAAAACTCTTCCTCAGCAGCGTGCATGGCCAGGCGGCAAGGCCCTGGCGCGATTTCCTGAAGGCGCGCGAAAACGGGGAACTCATGCTTCTCTACTTTAACGATGCATCGTTCGAGATTGTCGCCAAGCGCTGGTTCGGCAACGCGGGCGACCTGGATGCGTTCCGCTCGCATCTGAAGTTCGTTTCTTGAGGGCGGGCGATGGCAATCTGGCAGTTCGACTTGTTCATGGTCCATGCAGAAGATGACCTGCCGGTCATGGAAGAGGAGGGCTGGACGCTGCCGCGATTGCCGGCCGCATCGACCTTGCGCGCGCAAGACACCTTGATCGAAGTATTGGGGCGCCCCTGGCTGATGCTGGACGACTGGATCGTGTTTGGCGAAGAGAACGGCACACGCGTCGACCTGGTCTTCGACGATGCCGACCACGTCGAAATCCGCATGCGTCTCGACGTGTCGGCAACGAATAGGGCACTTGACGCGATCTGCCGCTTCGCGGTTGCGCTTAATGGCCGGTTCTTCGATCCGGTCACGCGGACGCTGTTGCAACCCGACCGCAGCACCCTGGCTTCCGCACTGGCCGGTTCCCGGGCCGCAGCATTCACGCACGCATCGCAGGCAGGACTGCCAAGTCTCTAGCGCGCCAGCATCCACACCGATTCATCCCTGCCATCCCTGGACGACAGTGACCACCCCGGTCCCGACCAGCAGCAAACCCACCGCGCGCGTCGCCAGCCCGCTGGCCCCGAGCGACCCGCCGGCCCGTTGTGCCAGCAGCGCCACGCCGCCGTACACGCTGGCCTGGGTGCCGGCCGTGATCAGGCCGAGGGCGGTGGCCTGGGCCCAGAGCGGCCCCTGCGCCGGTTTCAGGAATTGCGGGAACACCGCCAGCATGAAGACATAGGCCTTCGGATTCAGCAGGCAGGTCGCCATCCCCTTCAGGAACACCGACGAGGCCGGCTGCGGTGCAGCGCCGGTGCGTACCTCGAGCCTGGTCGCGCCCGCGCGCAGCAGGTGCCAGCCGATCCAGCCGATGTAGCTTGCGCCCGCCACCAGCAGCAGGTTGAACAGCGCCGGAGAGAAGCGCACCACGGCCGCCACGCCCAGCGCACCCATCGCGATATGACAGATGCCGCCGGCGACGATGCCGGCCACGGCGGCCAGGCCGGCCTTGCTGCCGCCGGTCAGCGCATTCGCCAGCACATAGGCCATGTCGAGCCCGGGGAGGGCGATGATCCCGAAGACCAGCACAAAGTACAGCCACAGCGTTGCATTTCCCATTTCCTTCACCTTCCCGTCTGGTCAAAATGGCAGCGTAAAGGGGATATAGGTCATAATCGGTCCTATGTACCGCCCGACCACACGCGTTCTCGCCTTACTCGAGCTGCTGCAGACCCACGGCCGCATGAGCGGTGCAGAGCTGGCGCCGCGCCTCGGCGTCGACCGCCGCACGCTGCGGCGCTATGTCGGCAAGCTGGAGGACATCGGCATCCCGATCACGGCCGAGCGCGGGCGCGCCGGCGGCTATGCGCTGATGCCCGGTTTCAAATTGCCGCCGATGATGTTCACCGAGGACGAGACACTGGCGCTGTCGCTCGGCCTGCTGGCCGCACGCGGGCTGGGGCTGGCCGAAGCGGCGCCGGCAGTGGCCAGCGCCCAGGCCAAGCTCGAGCGCGTCATGCCGGACGGCCTCAAACGGCGCGTGCGGGCCGTCGACGACACGGTCAGGCTGGACGCGGTGCGGGCGATCGCACCGGGCGACAACCAGGCACTGGTGGCGCTGACCGGCGCGGCCCAGGCCTGCCGCCGCGTGCTGCTGCGCTACCGCGACCAGCGCGGCGAGGAATCGGTGCGCCCCTTCGACCCCTACGGCCTGGCCCTGCGGCACGGACGCTGGTACGCGGCTGGCTGGTGCCACCTGCGGCAGGCGCTGCGCACCTTCAGGCTGGACCGGATCGCCAGCGTGGAGACACTGGCGGAAGCCTTCGAACGCCCGCCGGGCTTCGATGCGATGGCCCACGTGGTGCAGGCGGTGGCCACGCTGCCGCGCGCTTTCACGATCGAGGTGCTCCTGAAAACCGATGCGGCATCGGTGCGGGCTCACCTGTTCGCCGAAGCCGGGGTGTTCGTGGAGACTGCGGAGGGCGTGGTGATCCATGCACAGTCGGACGAGCTGGACTGGTTCGCGCGCCAGCTGGCCGGCATGCCCTTCGATTTCGAGATCCGCCATCCGCCCGAGCTGCACGCGGCGGTGGGCGATTGCGTGCGGCGCCTGCTGCGCTGCACCTCATGCGACGGCTAGCGTTTGCGCGGTTTGCAGCCGGTGTCGGGCGTAACTGGCTCCAGGCGCGCACGTCCGGCGCCGATCTGGATATCCGCCAGAGGGGCCGGTGCCGTCCCGACCCTGCCGGCCGCGAGATCATCGTACAAGACCTGGCAATCGACCGGCGGCAGCACCACGCGGGCAAGTGCCGACCACTGTCCCTGAGCATTTTCAGCCAGCACGATGATATGCGGCTCGCCCACCACGACGACATTCGACGCGGTGGCGGCCTCGCTGCGGGTGCTGAGGAGCACCTCGGATTTGCCGTCGCCGTTCACGTCCAGCAGAAAGGCATCGCAGCGTTTGCCCGGCTCGCGCAGGCAATCCGGGTACAGGTACATATCGTTCTTTAAGGCCCAATCGGTGCCCAGGAAGCTAGGCGGCAGCTTTGCGCCTGGCTGGTGCAGTATGAGGTTCGTACCCAGGTCGGGACGTCGATTCGACGGCGCAACGCGTTCCCAGCGGCTTTTCATATTACGCACCATGGCGATGCGGCGCTTCACTAGCGGGGTATCCACGCCCGGCATGCCGCGCTCGATACGGTCCAGTGCGGCGCGTCCATAACGTTCGCCGTCGAAGCGCAGGAAAGCGAAGTCGAAGCGGTCCGGCGCTGCCTTGCCGCTTTCCAGCCGCGCGACCTGGCTGGCAACCGAGACCCGCGCCGGGTCGAGCAAAGGCGAGAACAGCAGCAGGAGCACGCCGAGGACGACGAAGGCAGTGGCGGTGTTGACCCCCGCCAGTGCGGGCAGCCAGCCGGGGCTGAGGGCGGCACGAAAATAGCCGGCCGCATAGCAGGCGGCCACCAGCATGCAGGCCGCCGCGCTGACTCGCTCACCGGTCCAGCCGTAGTCGCGCACGCGCAGGAACAAGGCATACATGGCGATGAGGACCAAAGGTGCCAGCAGCAGGGCGGCGGCGCGCGCGGCCAGCCGCACCACGCGCGCAACCGCCTTGCCGTCTTCGCCGTTCTGCCAGGCGGCATTGATCAGCACCACGAGGCTGGCTGCCGCAAATAAAAGCACCGTGGCGGCGCGCCGCGTGGCCCATAGCGGCGCCAGGCCGGTGAAGGGGAGCGTGAGCAGGAACCCGCCGACCAGCACCACAATGACGGGCAGCAGCCAGGAAAGGAGCATGAGCAGCAGACTGCGGATGCCGCGCACGATGGCCGGACGTACATCGGTCAGATGCATGGCACAGGAGAAGGCGAATACCGTCACGGGAATCGCAAACCATTCTTCACGGATCAGCTCGGTGAGAAACTTCAGCTTGACCAGTTCGAACAGCGCCGCGCCGAGGTACAGCACGAGCCAGGTCACCCCGGTGAACAGGGCGCTGAAGGCCAGCTGCACGCCATGTTTCCAGGCGATGTCGAAGTAGGTGGCGTACGGGGCGATCCTGCGGCCGGCGCGGACCGCGGCCGTCACCAGCGCATGGGCGATGAAGAAACCGGCGACGGCGAAGAACATCAGCTGCGGCGAGGGATACGGGGAACGGTGGGTACCGGGTCCGCTCTGGAGCATCCTCGCCTTTTCGGCAGGCGGCAAGGGCAGGTCGGCGCCGCGCCAGGCGTCGTAGAAGCCCAGGCCGGCCAGCAGCAGCAGGGCGGTGCCGCCCCACAGGATGAGCTGGCGGCGCGGCATGTGCCCCAGGCTGGAAATCAGGAGCACCGGCACGATCAGGGCCGCCAGCACCAGGGGTACGAACAGCAGCGTGGCGGTCGCGGGCCAGGCCTGCTCCTTGGCGGCCCGGTAGAGCAGGTAAAGCATCAGGCCTTGCAGCAGGCCCAGCAGAAGACGCTGGCTGCCGACCCGCGGCAGTGTCAGGGCGGGCAGGGAAGGGCTGTCGGAGGGATCGAATACTTGCATCGGCTGCCTTCAAAAAAGGTCGGCCAAGCTTAGCATTTGTGCAAGCAAGCGCAAAGGTAAATAAGATTGCAATCAGCCCACCCTCGCCTAGAATCAAGTAGACGGTACTTGAGGACGTCGAGATGGAACTTTACAGACGAGGCGGGGCGAAACGCCTGATTCTTTCGCTGGCAGCCGGTGCGACCTTGTCGGGCTGCGTCTACGCGCCGCTGCCTTACGCTTACGACACAGTGCCGGCGGCCGCAACCGCCTATTACGGTCCCTACAGTTACGCCTACCCGACCTATGTCGGACCGCCGGTATCGCTCAACTTCGGCTTCTACGAGCACCGTTATCGCGGCGGGCATGGCTGGCATGGCGGTCATCGTGGCCAGCGCTGGGGTGGTCACGGCTGGCGCGGCGGCTACCGTGGCGGCTGGCGCGGCCGTCATTGAGCCTCGGTTTTTCCAAAATTCATCGTTATTCGCGCATATTCATCTTCCAAGTCATGCATGAATAGCCAAGAATACAAGCTTTCCGTTGACGTTCAGGAAAGCTTCTCATGCAATTTGGCGAACGACTCAAACAGCTCCGGCTAGACAAAGGCCTGACCCAGCCGCAGTTTGCGCAGGCGGCGGGGATCGAGCAGTCCTATCTCTCGAAACTGGAAAATGACAAATCGGTGCCCTCGGCCGAGATGTTTTCCACCCTCTTGGCCGGCCTGGAAATGGACGCGGCTACTTTCCTGTCCGAAGTGGATTCGGACATCCTGGCGACCACGCTGCGGCACATCCCGGCAGTCACCCAGTTCACTGGCCAGACTGCTGTCGCCCAGGTCAGGCAGACCAGGCACTGGCTATTCGGTTCGGCCGCAGCCGGGGTACTCGGGTTTGCGATGATGCTGGCCGCGAATGACGGCATTTTCATGCCGAACAATCTCTACAAGTACAGTTCGCCCGGTGTGATCCGGCCAGGCGAGGCGGAGAACATCTTCGACAAGTACAGGGAGATTCTGGCGCTCAAGCTGGCGGCGGGACTCATGACGGCTGAGGAGGCGGCGAAGGAAAACGCGGCGTTCACGGCAGACCGGGCCAGGCCGGTGACCGTGGAATGGCCGGCCAGCCGCGGTACGGTGTATTACGAAGCGGCGGAAAACGGCCGCCGCCGCTTCGAGCTGGACCATACCACCTACGTGCTTGCCCCGGGCAACCGCATCCTGCAGTACCTGGGTGCGATCGTACTGGTATGCGGCTTCGTCGGCCTGTTCATCGAATGGCGGCTGCGCCGCATGAAAAACAAAGCCCGGTAATCCACCACCAAGGAACTTTATGTCGCAGATCCGCACCTTCCTCGCCGGCGCCACGACGATGGCCGCCGCCCTGGCCGCCATCGTTACCCTGACCGGGTGCAAAAAGCCCGCTTCGTCACGAGACCTTCGACGAGATCACCGTCGGGCGCATCAACATCGTCGAGCCGGACGGCACCAGACGGATGATCATCGCCAGCAAGGCCCAGTTTCCCGGCCTGTACAAGCAAGGCAAGGAGATCGCGCGTCCTGACCGGCGCGACTTCGCCGGCATGCTGTTCATCAACGAGGAGGGCACGGAGAACGGCGGCCTGATCCAGAAGGGCAGCATCGCCGCCGATGGCAGCATCGCTTCCGGTCTCTCGCTGACCTTCGACCGCTTCCGCCAGGACCAGGCCATGCAGCTCATCAACACCGACAGCGCCACCCACCAGCGCACCGGCCTCAGCGTCAACGACATCCCGTATTACAAGGACGAAGGGGGCAGATGAAGAACCGCATCTGGCTCGGCAATACCGGCGACAAGGGCTCGGCGCTGCAACTGAAGGATGCGAAGGGACGCACGCGCATGCTGCTGCTGGTGTCGGCCGACGGCAAGGCCGAGATCCAGATGCTGGACGAGCAGGGCAGGGTCAGCAGGTCGATCGCGCCGGATTCGCGAGATTGAGATGCCAAACTTGGGGGAATAGTGCCGGGGGCTCTATTCCGCCTTCGCGGGGAGTCGTGTCGGGCAGTGCCCGGCACGACGGCTTATTGGCTTACTTGACGATGGTTTCCAGCGCGAACAGCTCTTCCGGCGTCTCGCGGCGGCGGATCAGGTGCACCTGCTCGCCATCGACCAGCACCTCGGCCGCGCGGCCGCGGGTGTTGTAGTTGGACGCCATGGTGAAGCCGTAGGCGCCGGCCGCCATCATGGCCAGCAGGTCGCCCGGTTCGATCGCCAGGTCGCGGTCGCGCGCCAGCCAGTCGCCCGATTCGCAGACCGGGCCCACCAGGTCGTACTTGACGGTGGCGCCGTCGCGCGGACGCACCGGCTTGACGTCCATCCAGGCCTGGTACAGGGCCGGGCGCGCCATGTCGTTCATGGCGGCGTCGATCACGCAGAAATTCTTCTCTTCGCCCGGCTTCAGGAATTCCACCGACATCAGCAGCACGCCGGTGTTGCCGACGATCGAGCGGCCCGGCTCGAAGATCACCTTGATCGGCTTGCCTTCGTATTTGTCGGCGCGCCAGGCGTCCACGCGTGCGAACACGCGCGAGACGTAGTCGCCGATCGCCACCGGGGCGTTGTCGCCGGTGCCGTAGTCGATGCCCAGGCCGCCGCCCACGTCCAGGTGGTGCAGGTGAATGCCTTCGCCCGCCAGGGTGTCGATCAGTTCGATCAGTTTATCGAGGGCTTCGAGCAGCGGCGCGTCGTCCAGCAGCTGCGAACCGATGTGGCAGTCGATGCCGACCACGTCCAGGTGCGGCAGCGAAGCGGCGGTGCGGTAGGTGTCCAGCGCATCCGAGAAGGCCACGCCGAACTTGCTGGCCTTCAGGCCGGTGGCGATGTAGGGGTGGGTTTTCGGATCGACGTTCGGGTTCACGCGCAGCGAGATGGGGGCGCGCTTGCCGAGGCGTCCGGCTACCTCGTTGATGCGGTGCAGCTCGGGGATCGACTCGACGTTGAAGCACAGGATGCCCTTGTCGAGCGCCAGTTCGATCTCGGCCACGGTCTTGCCCACGCCCGAGAAGATCACCTTGCCCGGGTCGCCGCCGGCGGCGATCACGCGCAGCAGTTCACCGCCCGAGACGATGTCGAAGCCGGCGCCTTCGCGCGCCAGGATGTCGAGGATGGCCAGGTTCGAATTCGCTTTCATCGCATAGCAGACCAGGGCGTCGCGGCCCTTGCTGGGCGCCGCATAGCCCCGGAAGTTGGCAAGCAGCTGGGCCTTCGAATAGACGTAGGTCGGGCTGCCGAATTGCTGGGCGATGGCGGGCAGGGGGACGCCTTCGGCGTGCAGGACGCCGTCTTGGTACGAAAAATGCGACATGATTACTGTTGGGTGGCGGGGAGGGAGAGTGGCGCTTGCGTGTTGTTCGAGTTCGATCCCGCAGGCGGCGTGCTGGTGCCGGCGGCGGGGGCCGGCGGCGATGCCGTCGTCACCGGGGTGACGGCGGCCGGAGCAGGCGCCGGCGCCGTGGCGCCGCCGCGCGCAGGCGGCTTGGGCATGTAGAGCGGGCCGGGCTGGCCGCAGGCGGACAGCAGGGCAAGGACGGCAAGAAGGGCAAAGCCGGCGGCCGGGAGCGCAAATGGGGACTTCACGATTAGAATCACGGTTTGATTAGCAGACCTTGGAGTGTAGCATGACCGAAACCGAATTTTTGGACCT
>Ga0265798_10006312_pt1 | contig 15617 bp, 12 predicted proteins | sample P3T30metagenome_FD_192430 | JGI IMG/M metagenome (GOLD analysis project Ga0265798, IMG submission 192430) | Plant litter microbial communities from East Loma Ridge, Irvine, California - P3 T30 | ecosystem: Environmental > Terrestrial > Plant litter > Unclassified | place: USA: California... | reverse complement strand
GGCCCCCCCCCCCCCCCCCCCCCGCCAAGCAATGTACCGCTTCGAACAGCCCCTCACCCAACCCTCTCCCCGAGGGGGAGAGGGCTAATGCGTGCAATCCTCCTACCCGATCCCCAAGCGACCGAAGCGTTCGGGGCGCTATTGGCCGACCGCGTCCGCCCGGGCGACGTCATCACCCTCGAAGGCACGCTCGGCGCCGGCAAGACCAGCGTCGCCCGCGGACTCCTCGCCGCACTCGGCCTAGCCGGCGAAGCGCCATCGCCCAGCTTCGCGATCGTCCAGCCCTACGAGCCACCCGAAGTCCGCATTCCCGTACTTCACGTCGACCTCTACCGCATCGACGGACCAGCCGAGATCGAGGAACTAGCACTCGACGACGCCCGCTATGATTCGCTGCTGCTCGTCGAGTGGCCGGAACGCGCAGGCCCGGATCACTGGCCGGATGCGCTTCGCCTGAGCCTGACGATCGAGCCGGACGGCACGCGCAGCTTGACAGTCGGAGTCCCGGGAGCTTGGAGGTCGCGATGGCCGACATGACCCCGCCGCCCGGCGCCGCCGCTTTTCTCGACGCTCATGGCTGGGGTGGGGCACAGATCCTCCCGGTCGCCGGCGACGCGTCGTTCCGCCGCTATTTCCGCGCAGTCGAGAGCGGGCGGCAAGCGATCCTCATGGACGCGCCACCGCCACACGAAGATCCCCGCCCGTTCATCGCGGTCGCCGAATGGCTTGTCGAACGCGACTTCGCGGCGCCGGCAATCCTGGCGTGCGATCTCGACCAAGGGCTCGTGCTGATCGAGGATTTCGGCGACGATCGGCTGCGTGAGGCAGTCGACGCTTCACCGGAAGAGGAACTGTCGCTGTATGCGCCGGCGATCGACTTGCTGGTGCGGCTGCGCGCCGAGCCGGCTGGGCCCGTCCCCCCCTATGATCGCGCCGTGCTGAAGCGCGAGGCGGGGCTATTCGTCGAATGGTACTGCCCGGCGGTCGGAATCGAGGCAGATCTTGCTGGGTGGGACGCGGCTTGGGAGTCGGTGTTCGATCATGCGATCGCCGAGACTCCAGTTACGGTACTGCGCGATTATCACGCCGAAAACCTGATGCTGGTCGGGCCGGAGCGATCGCTCGGCCTGCTCGATTTCCAGGACGCCTTGGCGGGGCATCCGGCCTATGACCTCGTGTCGCTGTTGCAGGATGCGCGGCGGACGGTCGATCCGGCGGTCGAGGCGGCGATGCTGGCGCGATATAGCGCGGCGGCGGATGCGGGAGAAGACTTCATGAACGCGTATCACGTGCTCGGCGCGCAGCGGAATGCGAAGATCCTCGGCATCTTCACGCGGCTATGGAAGCGCGACGGCAAGCCGCATTACGCGACGATGTGCCCGCGCGTCTGGACGTATCTGGACCGCGATCTGGCCCAGCCGGTCATGGCGCCGGTCGCGGCATGGTTCGCCGCAAATGTGCCGTCAGAGTTGCGTGGCGATCCGCTGGCCTTGAGCGCGTGACCCGACAGCAGACGATCCGGCCTGTCCCGCGCGGGATCGTGCCCGAGACGGCGATGGTGATGGCGGCGGGACTGGGCAAGCGGATGCGCCCGCTGACCGCGACGCGACCCAAGCCGCTGGTGCAGGTCGCAGGGAAACCACTGATCGATCACGTCTTCGAGCGATTGCAGGCCGCCGGGATCAAGCGCGCGGTCGTCAACGTGCATTACCTCGCGGACACGCTGGAGGCGCACGTCACCGACCGGTTCGAGGGGATCGACGTGGTGATCTCCGACGAGCGGAAGATGCTGATGGAGACGGGCGGGGGGCTCGTCCAGGCGCGACACCTGCTCGGCGACGCGCCGGTGCTGGTGGTCAACAGCGACAATCTCTGGATCGACGGGCCGGTCGACGCGATCAAGTTGCTCGCATCGCGCTGGGACGATGCGAAGATGGACGCGCTGCTGCTGATGGTGCCGCTCGCGCGCGCGAACAATCACGGCGGCATGGGCGATTTCTATCTCGGCAGCGACGGGCGGATCGCCGGCCGCCGCAAGCCCGGCCGGGTCGCCCCGTTCGCCTATACCGGCATCCAGATCCTCCACCCGCGGTTGATCGCCGACTGGCCGGAGGGGCCGTTCTCGACCAACATCTTCTGGAACCGCGCGATCGCCGCCGGACGCGCTTTTGGGCAGGTCCATCAGGGCCTGTGGTTCGACGTCGGCACGCCCGCCGCGATCCCGAGGACCGAGGCGATCCTCGCGGATGGCTGATATTGCCACGGCGGATCGCCCGACGCTCTACACGATCCCCGCGCACCGGGCGTTCGCCGATGCGCTGGTCGCCGGACTGACCCGGCGGGCGGGGCGCGATCCGCTCGCACTCGCCCGCGCGCTCGTCGTGCTGCCGAACAACCGCGCGGTGAAGGCCGTAACCGAGGCGTTCGTGCGCGCGAGCGGCGGCGGGCTCGTCTTGCCACGTCTGGTCGCACTGGGCGATCCGGAGATGGGCGAGGCAGTCGGCGCCGCACTCGATCCGGCCGACGATATCGATCCGCCGCTGCCCGCGGTACCGCCGTATCAGCGGCGCATGATCCTCGCGCGGCTAGTGTCCGAAGAGCGCGCGCGCGAAGGCCATCCGGTCGATGCAGCCGAAGCGGTGCGCCTCGCGGGCGAACTCGCACGGACGCTCGATCAGTTGCTGGTCGAGGAAGTGCCGCCGACCAAGCTGCGCGATATCGAGCTTGGCCCCGAACTGACCGAACATTGGCGGCGCGCGCTGGCCACATTCGAGATCGTGCTGCAACGCTGGCCGGGCGAACTCGCGCGGCTTGAGCGGATCGATGCGGCGACGCGGCGCTCGGCGTTGCTCGACCGGCTCGCCCAGCGCTGGCGGAACGCGCCGCCCGCCGGGATAGTCTGCGCGGCCGGCGTGACCGATTCCGCGCCCGCGGTCGCGCGCCTGCTCCGCTGCATCGCCGACATGCCGCAGGGCATGGTGGTATTCGCCGGCCTCGACCTTGCGCTGCCCGACGAGGAGTGGGACGCGCTTGGCCCGGACGATCCGAACCCGGTCACCGGGCTCACGCGTCGTTCGATCGAAACGCATCCGCAGTTCGATGCGAAGCTGATGCTCCTGCGCATGGGCGTCGCCCGCGGCGAGGTGCAGACTTGGCGCGAGGGCGGCGGGCACGACGCCGACCCCGCGCGCGGCCGGGCCATCGCCAACGCGCTGGCACCCGCGGATTTCACCGGCAAATGGACGCAGATCGCGGCGGAGGATCGCCGCTTGAAAGGCGTGACCGCCGCCGAACTCGCAACGCCCGCAGAGGAAGCACAAGCGATCGCGCTCGTCTTGCGCGAGGCGTTGGAAGTGCCCGAGCGCACCGCCGCGCTGGTCACGCCTGATCGCGCGCTGGCGCGACGAGTGGCGGCGCATCTCGGGCGCTGGGGTATCGGCATCGACGACAGCGCGGGGCGGCCCTTGTCGATCCTGCCGCCGGGGACATTGCTGCTCGCGCTGGCCGAAGCGGCGGCGCAGCGTTTCTCGCCGCTCGCGCTGCTGGCGTTGCTGAAGCATCCGCTGGTGCGGGCGGGCGAGGATCGCTTGCTATGGCTCGACGGCGCACGCGCGCTCGATCGGCGGTTGCGTGGACCAAGGCCGGCGGCGGGGCTCGACGGAATCGCCGGGCATCTTGAGGAGCGGAAGGGGACGGCATCGACATGGTGGACCGACGTCCAGCCTTTGCTGACGCCGCTGGCGAACGCGTTCGATCAGGGACCGCAGCCCCTGGCGTCGGTGCTCGCGTGCCTGCGCGAGACGGCGCAGACCTTGTGCGGCGACAATCTATGGTCGGGTCTTGCGGGGCGTGCCGCAGCGGAGTTCCTCGCCGATCTGGAAGCGGAAGCCCCCGCCGGGCCGCCGCGGATCGATCCGCGCGAACTGCCGCAACTGTTGCGCACGTTGCTCGACGAAGTCGCGGTGCGTCCGGCGCCGGGTGGTCACCCACGGCTAGCGATCTACGGCCTGATCGAAGCGCGGTTGCAGACCGCCGACGTCATGGTGCTCGGCGGGCTGAACGAAGGCGTGTGGCCGGGGCGGCCTGCGCCTGACCCCTGGCTGGCGCCGCGTATCCGCATGGAGCTTGGGCTGCCGGGGTTGGAGCGGCGTGTCGGCACCGCGGCGCATGATTTCGCGCAGGCTTTGGGCGCCCCGCGGGCGGTCGTAACCCGAGCGCGGCGAGATGCGAAGTCGCCGGCTCTGGCCTCGCGTCTCTGGCTACGGTTGCAGGCGCTTGCAGGCGACCGGTTCGAACGCGCGTCGGCACTGGAACGCTGGACCCGCGCGCTCGACGATCCGGGCAAGCATCTGCCCGCCGACCGTCCCGCGCCGTCGCCGCCTGCGCTGCTGCGTCCGAAGGCGATCTCCGTCACCGAGGTGGATCGCCTGAAGGCCGACCCCTACGCCTTCTACGCACGCCGCGTGCTCGGGCTCATGCCGCTCGATCCGGTGGATGCCGATCCGAGCGCGGCGTGGCGCGGGACTGCGGTGCACGACATCCTCGAGCAGTGGTGGAAGCAGGACAACTGCACCGTCGACACGCTGCGCCAGCGTGCGAAGGCGATGCTCGACGACGAGCGGACGCATCCGATGATGCGCGCGCTCTGGCAACCGCGCTTGCTGGAGGCGATCGACTGGATCGCCGGCGCTATCGTCGCACAAGGTGAGGACGGCCGGAGCGTCGCCAGCGCCGAGGGCAAGGGCAAGATCGAGATCGCGGGGGTGACGCTATCGGGTCGCTACGACCGCATCGACAAGCTGCCCGACGGGCGCTTGGCCGTGATCGACTACAAGACCGGGAAGCCACCGTCCCCAACCGCGGTGCGCGCCGGGTACAGCCTCCAGCTCGGGCTGCTCGGCCTGATCGCCGAACGCGGCGGGTTCCCAGACGTCTCCGGCATCGCGGGCGCGTTCGAATATTGGTCGCTCGGCAAGAAGCGCGACGCGTTCGGCTATATCGAGAGCCCGGTCGATCCCGAGGGTAAGCGCGACAAGATCCCGACCGCCGAATTCACGTCGATCGCTGCGCACAACTTCACCGAAGTCGTCGGCGAATGGCTCACCGGCAGCGCCGCGTTCACCGCCAAACTCGTCCCCGAATACGCCCCCTATGCCGAGTATGACCAGTTGATGCGACGCGACGAATGGTACGGTCGTGAGCGGTGACGCGCGCGCCACGCTGCCCCGGCTGAGGGGCGCGCAGGCCGATGCGAGCAACCCCGCCTCGCACGTCTGGCTGTCCGCGTCGGCCGGCACGGGCAAGACGCAAGTGCTGGCGGCCCGCGTGTTCCGGCTCCTCTTGCGCGGCGTCGATCCCGGCGCGATCCTGTGCCTGACCTTCACCAAGGCGGGCGCGGCCGAGATGGCGCAGCGCATCAACGGGCGGCTCGCCGCATGGGTGCGGATGCCCGCCCCGGCACTCGCCGCGGACCTGATCGCGCTCGGCGAGAGCCCGGTACAGGCCTTGCAGGACCGCGCGCGCACCCTGTTCGCCAAGGTGCTCGACGCGCCGGGCGGGGGCCTGCGCATCCAGACGATCCACGGCTTTTGCCAGGGGTTGCTAGCCGCGTTCCCCGTCGAGGCTGGGCTGACGCCAGGCTTCCGCCCGTTGGAAGCGCGCGAGGAAGCCGGCCTGGCACGCGAAGCGTTGGCGTCGATGCTGTCGGACGCCGAGCGCGAAGGCCGCGAGCGCCCGGTCGAGATCGTCGGTCGCTTGTCGCTAAGGATGGGCGAGGGCGGGGCGGAGGCCTTCCTGCTCGCCTGCGCGCGCGCGCTGCCGGCGTTGGAGGCCCTCCCAGTCGGGATCCAGCCATGGCTCCGTCGCGAACTCGGGCTTCCGTCCGGCGACATCGACGAAGCGATCGCGGAGTGGTGCGACGCGCTCGACCTCGACGCGATCGCGCGCATTGCAGCGGCCAATCGCGCCTGGGGGACCGCTACCGGACAGGCCGCGGCAGCGACCGTGCAGCGCTGGCTCGACTCCGAGGATCGCGCGGCGACGTTGGACGAACTTGCCAGCGTCGTGCTGACCGGCACGGGCACGCAGCGCAAAGCCTCGAAGAAACTGATCGATGCCGAGCCCGATTACGAAGTCCTCGCGCGCGACTTGGGCGAAGCGTGCACGGACGTGTTGTCGATGGTCCAGCGCGCGACCTATTGCGACCTGCTCGCCGACGGGCTGGAGGTCGGGCGCGATTATGCGCGGGGGTATGCGTTGGCCAAGCGGCGTGTAGGCGCAGTAGATTTCGACGACCTGATCGCGACGACGGTGGCGTTGCTCGACCAGCCGGGGATCGGCGAATGGGTCCGCTACAAGCTCGACCAGGCGACCGAGCATTTGCTCATCGACGAGGCGCAGGATACCAACGGCCACCAGTGGCGGATCGTCCGCGCGCTGGCCGACGAGTTCTTCGTCGGCCGCGGCATCTATGCGCCATCGACGCGCACGCTGTTCACGGTCGGCGATTACAAGCAGGCGATTTTCGGGTTCCAGGGCACCGATCCGCGACAGTTCGAAGCCGCGCAGATATCTTTCTCCCGGCGCGCCGAAGAGGCGTTTGGTGACGACGACTGGCCGGAGAACGAGCGTGGTTTGCCTTTATCGGCGCTGTCGCTGACGCATTCGTTTAGGTCGACGCTGCCCGTTCTAGAGTTTGTTGACGCAGCTATTGAAGCAATCGGCGAACCGGGGCTTGGTATCGAGACTACGGAACCGCACGCCAGCGAGGTAGCTGGGCCTGGCACTGTGACCTTGTGGCCGACGGTATCGGCGGGCGGCAGTGAGGACGACGAAGAAGGCTGGGTCGATGACGCGGTGCGCAAACTCGCCAGCGATATCGCGCGTGCGGTGAAGGGCTGGCTCGCCCCCGACACCGGCCTCATGCTGGAGAGCAAGGGGCGGCGGTTGCGGCCCGAGGATGTTATGATCCTCGTCAAGCGTCGCGGCGATCTCGCCTCGCTGATCGTCGCGCGGCTCTATGCCGAGGGCGTGCCGGTGGCGGGCGTCGATCGCTTGCGACTGAACGCGCCGCTCGCGGTGCAGGATCTGCTCGCGACGATCCGCTTCGTGTTGCAGCCCGAGGACGACCTGTCCGTCGCGGCGCTGCTCGTGTCGCCGCTGATCGGCTGGACGCAGGACGAATTGATGGCGGCGGCCCCGCGCGAGGCCGGGCCGCTCTGGCGCCACTTGCAACGCACGCAACCCGCGACGCGGCTCGCCCCCTTGCTGGCGATGCTCGCTCGAGCCGATATCGCCACGCCGTATCAGTTTCTGGAGGAGCTACTGTCGGGGCCGCTCGACGGACGCCGCAAACTGATCCGGCGGTTGGGGACCGAGGCGCGCGATCCGATCGAGGAACTGCTCAACGCCGCGCTGACGTTCGAGAGCACGACGACGCCGTCGTTGCAGCGCTTCCTCGACTGGTTCGACCGCGGCGATGTCGAGATCGTCCGCGATCCGTCGGCGCCGCTCGATGCCGTTCGGGTGATGACCGCACACGGCGCCAAGGGCTTGCAGGCGCCGCTGGTGATTCTGGCGGATGCGACGGCGGACCCGTCGGCGGCGCCGCGCTCGATCCTGAAATGGGCGCCCGAGCCAGGAGCCGCGCCGATCCCAGTGTTCCGGCCGCGGTCGAGCGAGCGCGGCGGACCGCTCGATGCGGTCGTATCGGCGGCCGAGCAGCGCGAACTGGAGGAGCATTGGCGGCTGTTCTACGTCGCCGCGACGCGCGCCGAAGAGCGGCTGGTGATCGCCGGTGCGCTGGGGCCTCGCGCGAAGGGCGTGCCGCCGGAGAACAGCTGGTATGCGGCATCCGATCGGGCACTGACGGCGCTCGAAGTGCCGATGGGTGAGGGCGCGCGGACGTTCGCCGGGGTCGAGCCTCAGCCTGGGGTGATCGCCAAGGCTTCGGCTTCGGTCGAGATCGCGGCTAATACGCAGCTGCCGGCCTGGGCGCATGAATCGGCACCGCAAGAAGCGCGTCCGCCTCGTCCGCTGTCGCCATCGGCGCTGGGTGACGACGCGGTGTCCGATCCACCGCCGACGCCAGCTATGCGCGTCGCGGCGGAGCGGGGGCGGCTGATCCATGCGCTGTTCGAGCGTCTGCCGGCCGTTGCTTCCTCCGATCGTGCGATGGCAGCCGATCGCTGGCTCGCGAAAGCAGGCGGCGTCGACGATGCCGCGGCACGGTCCGAAATCGTGCAGAGCGTGGTCGCAGTGCTCGACGATCCGCGCTTTGCCGAACTGTTCACCGCGGAGACGCTGGCCGAGGCGCCGATCGCCGCCACCCTCGCGAACGGCATGGTCGTGTCGGGCACGGTCGATCGCCTGCTGATCGAGCCCGACCGCATCCGAGTCGTCGACTTCAAGACTGGCCGCCGCGCTCCCCGTGGCCTCGACGACGTCCCGGAATATCATCTGAAGCAGATGGCGGCCTATGCCGAAGCCTTGAGCGTGATCTTTCCGGGGCGGTCGGTCGAGGCGGCCTTGCTGTACACGGCCGGCCCGCGGTTGATCGTGCTGAACGACGAGACGCTGGCCGCGAACAAGCCGCACTATCGCCCCACGGAGCAAAGCTAGCGCCCCGGTGGTTGAGCGCACACGCGAGCGACCTTAGATACGACTCAACCAAGGAGAATTCACGATGGCGACCAAGCAGATTACCGATGCCAGCTTCGATGCGGACGTACTGAACGCCGACGGCCCCGTGCTCGTCGATTTCTGGGCGGAATGGTGCGGCCCGTGCAAGATGATCGGGCCGTCGCTCGAGGAAATCTCGGAAGAGCTCGGCGAGAAGGTCACGATCGCCAAGCTCAACATCGATGAAAACCCCGACGCGCCGGGCAAGTACGGCGTCCGCGGCATCCCGACGATGATCCTGTTCAAGGGCGGCGCACCGGCTGCAACCAAGGTCGGCGCCGAGCCCAAGGGCCGGCTGAAGGCTTGGCTCGAAGGCGAACTGGCCTGATGCTACTGACGGCGCTGTTGCTTCTGGTGGCAGCGCCGTCATCGTCTGACCTATATAAGTCAGACGCGTTCGAGATAGCGCGTCAACGCCAAGACCAAGCTGCCATGACCCGAGCTTGTAGTCCGATGAAGTCGACTCGGACATACGAAGGCGTTTGGTACGACACGTTCGAAGGGCAGGAATTTTTTGACCGTGCGACGACGTTGGCAGTCAATCGCGCTTCGCATTCGAGTGTTTGGCTGGAGATAAACCGGAGGGAAGCGCTCGTCCGCGCCAATCCGCCGGGGCGCATTGCCGAGGTTATGACGCCGCATGCCTATCGGGTCCGGTTTGTGGGGGCCGAGACGCTGAACATGAATTGCACTGACCGCGACTCCTTCGGACAGTCGTCATGCTTTGGGCACGAAGGCGCCTTTCCAGGCATGGTAGTGGTCGAGAGGATTCTCGCGATCGACGCACTTTAGCCTGTTGTCGCGATCACGACCGATAATCGGCGTTGATCGAGATGTAGCCGTGCGTGAGGTCGCAGGTCCACACCGTGGCTTTGCCTTCGCCGAGCGCAAGATCGACCCCTATTTCGACCTCGTGGCCTTTCAGGTGCGCAGCTACCGGTGCTTCGTCGTAGCCGCTTAGCGCCAAGCCCCCCTCGGCAACCTGGGTATTTCCGAAGCGGATCGACAGCGTGTCGCGATCGGCTGGCTCGCCGGCCTTGCCGACCGCCATGACCACGCGCCCCCAGTTCGCGTCCTCTCCAGCAATGGCGGTCTTCACCAGCGGCGAGTTGGCGATGCTCATCGCAATGCGGTGTGCGCTGCGGTCGCTGTCGGCGCCGGTCACCTGGATCTCAATCAGCTTCTGTGCGCCCTCGCCATCGCGAACCACGAGCATAGCCAGTTGATGGCACAGGTCCGCCAGCGCCGCGCGGAAGGCGTCCGCCCCCACGCTGTCATCATCCGCGAGCCCAACGTTACCAGCCTTGCCCGTCGCGAACGCCAGCACCGTGTCGCTGGTCGATGTATCGCTGTCGACGGTGATGCACGAGAAGCTCGGCGCGTTCGCCTTCGACAGCGCGGCCTGCAGGAATTCCGGCTCGACCGCGGCGTCGGTGAAGATGAAGCCGAGCATCGTCGCCATGTCCGGCGCGATCATCCCAGAACCCTTGATGATCCCCACCAGCGAGACGGTGCGGTCGCCGATGACCGCCGTCGTTACCGCGCCCTTGGTGAAGGTGTCGGTCGTCATGATCGTCGCGGCGGCATCCTCCCACCCGCACGGCGCGGCGGCGAACGCAGCGTCGAGCCCGGCCTCGGCTTTGTCGATCGGCAACGGCACGCCGATCACGCCCGTTGAGGACACGAACACGTCCGAAGGCTGGCACCCGAGATGCGCCGCCGTCCGTGCCGCGATCGCCTCGACTGCGGCTCGACCACGCGATCCGGTGAACGCGTTCGAATTGCCCGCATTCACGACCAGCGCCCGCGCCTGACCGAGCGTCAGTGCAGCGCGGCACCACTCCACCTCAGGCGAAGGGCATTTGCTCGTCGTGAGCACACCCGCAACCACCGTCCCCGGCTCCAGCGTCACGAACGTGAGGTCGCACCGATCCCACGCCTTGTATTGCGCGCGTGCGACATGCAGCGTGACTCCGTCGATCGCAGGCGCGGCGGGGAAGGGCAGGGCGAGGGGGGATGTGGACGTCGACATGGCCGCGACATAGGATGAAACCGGGCGGCCGTCATGGGGGAGTTGGTAATGCAAGTCGGGTTTTTGGCGGCATGCGTTTCGGTGCTGGTTTCTAGCGCGTCCTTTGGCGGAGGGCAGGCTACTGCACCGGTGCCGATCGATCCGGCGTCCTGGATATCCTACGAAGACTATCCGACATCGACGATCAAGGCGGGTGAGCACGGCACGGTGGGATATCGGATATCCGTCCGCGAGGATGGCAGCGTCTTGTCGTGCATCGTGATGTCGTCGTCGGGTGTGCCGGCCTTGGACCAGCAGACTTGCACTTCGCTCACGCATAGGGCCCGGTTCACCCCGGCAAACGACCAGGCAGGGCGTCCGCGGGCGGGCGAGTATGACGGCAAGGTTGTGTGGACCGTACCGCAAGCCGCGACCGAGGGGACGCCGACGATCTCGATGCGAGTGATGTTCACGACGGTGCTCGACGCTGATGGTGGTTTGGCGCGCTGTGGCCTGGTGATGCAGTCTCGAGAAAATCCTCCCCCTACGCAGGTCTGTCGGTCGATGCGTGAAACCGCCATGCGCAGCGGCATTGCCCACCGTGGGGATGCGCCGAACGGGGTAGTGTTGATCAATGAAACGACTACTGAATTTAATGGCAAGCCGGTCGAAGGCCGCGCGGCGGAAGGACTTACCGAGATCGGGCGGCGTACGGTGCGTTTTTACGTCGATGCAACGGGGCACGCTGTTGATTGCCACGAGCAGACATCCGGCGAGGTGTTCTTGAAATCACGGTCGCCATGCTCCGGCGACATGCGTTACCGGACCTTGGATGGCACCGCGGTCGAGATGGAGGGTGTTTTGATCGATCGGGCCGGGTGGCGACGTCTCCTTAACGCAGATGACGTATAGGTCTGTGGGTTCCGCAACCTGCCGGTGAGGTTTCGATTGGACGAGCGGTATGACACTCCCTATGTCCGGTCCCGCATGAACCTGCTGCTACTCCTCTCTGCCCTGCTCTCCGCGCTGACCGGTGCGGTGCCGGGTATGCGTGGGCAGTCCGCCCAGGCAGTGGTGCAAGGCAACGTCTGCTCGCAGTCGATAGCAGCAACGCCGGCCAAGGTCTTGATAAGGCCAGTATCAGGCCTTCCCACGCTGCTCCGGGTTGCGGTCGCTACCACGCTGCGCACCATCGCCATTGTCTCGCTTCCGCTATGGGCAGAGCGCCGCCGCGAATAGCGTCTTGGTGTGACCTTATCGTAACCTTTGGATCCGAGCGATCCGCTTCCGCGTGCGCCCACCGCGTGCCGCCGCGTCTCAAATTCAGGAAATCAGCCCATGTTCGGTGGCCTCGCCAAATCCTTGTTCGGTTCGTCCAACGACCGCTACGTCAAGTCGCTCAACCCGATCCTCGCCAAGATCGCCTCGTTCGAGCCGTCGCTCCAGGCGATGTCGGACGAGGAACTCTCCTCGCAGACCGTCAAGTTCCGCGCGCGGCTCGCCGACGGTGAGAAGCTCGACGACCTGCTCCCCGAGGCGTTCGCGACCGTCCGTGAAGCCGCGCACCGCGTACTCGGCCAGCGCCATTACGACGTGCAGATGGTCGGCGGCATCGTCCTCCACCGCGGCGAGATCGCCGAGATGCGGACCGGCGAGGGCAAGACGCTTGTCGCCACGCTCGCGACCTATCTCAACGCGCTCCCCGGCGACGGCGTCCACGTCGTCACCGTCAACGATTACCTCGCGGCGCGCGACGCGGAGTGGATGGGGCAGGTCTACACCTTCCTCGGCATGACGATCGGCGTCATCATCCCGAACCTGTCGGACGAGGAACGCCGCGCCGCCTACGCCGCCGACATCACCTACGGCACCAACAACGAGTTCGGCTTCGACTATCTCCGCGACAACATGAAGTACGAGCGTAGCGCGATGACGCAGCGCGCGTTCAACTTCGCGGTGGTCGACGAGGTCGATTCGGTGCTGATCGACGAGGCGCGCACGCCGCTGATCATCTCCGGCCCGACCGACGACAAGTCCGAGCTGTACATGCAGGTCGACGCGGTCGTGAAGCAGCTCGATCCCGCCGACTACGACAAGGACGAGAAGCAGAAGACGATCATCCTCACCGAGGACGGTACCGAGAAGGTCGAGCGGATGCTCGAGGCGGCCGGGCTGCTCGAGGGGCAGAACCTGTATGACTTCGAGAACACGCAGGTCGTGCACCACCTCAACCAGGCGTTGCGCGCGATCGTGATGTTCAAGTCGGACATCGACTACATCGTCAAGGACGGCAAGGTCATCATCATCGACGAGTTCACCGGCCGCATGATGGATGGCCGGCGCTGGTCGGACGGCCTGCATCAGGCGGTCGAGGCGAAGGAGGGCGTCCAGATCGAGCCCGAGAACCAGACGATGGCCTCGATCACCTTCCAGAATTACTTCCGCATGTACCCCAAGATCGGCGGCATGACCGGCACTGCGGCGACCGAGGCGGCCGAGTTCTACGACATCTACAAGATCAACGTCGTCAGCATCCCGACCAACGTCGAGGTCAAGCGCGTCGACGAGGAAGACGAGTTCTACAAGGACACCAAGGACAAGTTCGCGGCGATAGCCAAGAAGATCAAGCATCACGCCGACCTTGGCCAGCCGGTGCTGGTCGGCACGGTGTCGATCGAGAAGTCCGAGATGCTGAGCGAGTTCCTGGTCGGCGAGAACGTCGATCACAAGGTCCTCAACGCGCGCTTCCACGAGATGGAGGCGCACATCGTCGCGCAGGCCGGGCGCAAGTCCGCGGTGACGATCGCGACCAACATGGCGGGCCGCGGCACCGACATCAAACTCGGCGGCAACCTCGAATTCCGCATGCTCGACGAGCATCCGGAGCTGGTCGAAGGCACGCCCGAATATGACGAGGCGGCGGCGCGGATCACGATCGAGATCGAGGCCGAGAAGCAGGCGGTGCTCGCCGCGGGCGGGCTGTTCGTGCTCGGCACCGAGCGGCACGAGAGCCGGCGTATCGACAACCAGTTGCGCGGGCGTTCGGGTCGCCAGGGCGATCCGGGCCTGTCGCGCTTCTATCTCAGCCTCGACGACGATCTGCTGCGTATCTTCGGGCCGGACACGCTGTTCGCCAAGATGATGCGCAACAATATCGAGGACGGCGAGGCGATCGGCAGCAAGTGGTTGAGCAAGGCGATCGAGACCGCGCAGAAGAAGGTCGAGGCGCGCAACTACGACATCCGCAAGCAGGTCGTCGAATATGACGACGTGATGAACGAGCAACGCAAGGTCATCTACGAACAGCGCGCGGACATCATGGATGCCGATACGGTCGGCGACGTGGTGACCGACATGCGTGCGGAGACGGTCAACGTGATCGTCGGCGATGCGTGCCCGCCCAACTCGTATCCCGAGCAGTGGGACGTCGCGGGGATGAAGACGCGGCTTGCCGAGGTGATGAACCTCGAGCCGCCGATCGACGCGTGGCTGCTGGAGGAGTCGGTCGATCCCGAGGTGATCGAGGAGCGCGTCCGCGCGATGGCGGACGAGGCGATCGCACAGAAGTCGGCGGATCTCGATGCGGAGACGTGGACGTCGGTCGAGAAGTCGATCCTGTTGCAGAATCTCGACCATCACTGGAAGGAGCATCTGGCGACGCTCGATGCGCTGCGTCAGGTGGTGCATCTGCGTGCGTATGCGCAGAAGACGCCGATCAACGAGTATAAGCAGGAGGCGTTCTCGCTGTTCCAGCGGATGCTCGAAACGATCCGCGAGGACGTGACCAAGACGATCGCGCACGCGCAGTTCCAGATGCAGGCGCCGGTCGGGCTGCCCGAACTGCCGGACTTCATCACGACGCATTTCGACCCGTTCACGGGGGAGGATGATTCGAACGACTTCGATGCGGGGACGCGTGGTCACATCACTTCGACGATGCCGCCGTTGCAGATTCCTCAGCCGCAGGAGGCCGATATCGGCGAGGATCCTGCGAACTGGGAAGGTGTGGTCAGCCGCAATGCGCCTTGCCCTTGTGGGTCGGGGCGTAAGTACAAGCAGTGCCACGGGGCTGTTTGAGGGGCTGAGCTTTCCAGGCGTTACCACCCCGGCGGAGGCCGGGGCCCAATTGGTGAGGTCGAAGTAACGGAGCGCGTCCGTCGTTAGCGACGTCCCCCAATTGGACCCCGGCCTCCGCCGGGGTGGTGCAGTATGATGCGGCCTTTTGTTCTCCCGCGAAGGCGGGAGCCCAGGCTACCGGCGATGGCCTATGGGACTTTTGGGCCCTCGCCTTCGCGGGGGAACGGTAACCCCCGAGGAAAGGGACACGGAGCAACCCTCCTGACCGATCGTTAGGAACCCATGCGCCAAGCCACCACGATCCTAACCATCGACACCACCCGCCAAGGCCTCGTCGACGTCACCGACAAGATCGCCCGCTGGACCCGCGACCAACGCCTCACCGAAGGCCTGCTGACGGTATTCTGCCGGCATACGTCCGCGTCCCTCCTGATCCAGGAAAACGCGGCCCCCGAGGTGCGAACCGACCTCGAAGCCTATTTCGCCCGTATCGCGCCCGAATCGCGCGAGTATCTCCACGACGACGAAGGCCCGGACGACATGCCCGCGCACCTCCGCACCGCGCTCACCCAGGTCCAGCTGTCGATCCCGCTGATCGACGGCCGACTCGCGCTCGGCACATGGCAGGGCATCTATCTCTTCGAGCATCGCCGCCGCCCGCATCGTCGTACTTTGGCGCTGCACTTGATCGGCGTTTAGACGAAACGTGAAAAATGAGTCAGTAAGGTGGCGCATTGGAGCGAACCCGTTCATCAACCGTTCCACCACTGACGGCTAATAAGAGGCGTTTCGCCGCACTCGCCGCGAACGGAGACATACCATGTTCATGAAACCTGGTCGCAAGGTCGCA
>Ga0265798_10006311_pt1 | contig 15617 bp, 12 predicted proteins | sample P3T30metagenome_FD_192430 | JGI IMG/M metagenome (GOLD analysis project Ga0265798, IMG submission 192430) | Plant litter microbial communities from East Loma Ridge, Irvine, California - P3 T30 | ecosystem: Environmental > Terrestrial > Plant litter > Unclassified | place: USA: California... | reverse complement strand
CACCAACCGCTTGCGAAGGGAACCCGTGGCACCTAGTCCGTCCGTGGTGACCGCCGATGCTATCAAGAGAGTACCTCGTATGGTCATGGTCAAACACGCCTTCAGTCTCAATTTCATTCTCGTAGCATGGGCACGCGATCCACCAAGACATGGAGGATCTCTCAGACACCCATCTCCTGTGATCGAGCCGCGTGATCCCGACGGTGTGGTTCTGCAGCACTGCGCTGATCTTCATCATGCTCTTTTGCCGCTTGAAGGGTGGGAGAGAAATGGAGTGGTCGAGGAATGTCGAGCGGCTGAAGAGCGAGATGTTGAACGAGACCTAGAGATGGAACTACTCAGCATCTTCAGCCCCGACGCGCTGTTCGAAGTCAGCGATGCTGATGAAGTTGCTCTCCTACAACCCGAACAGTCCGGCGTCGATGGCAGCAATGAGGATGGGGAGGTTACGCGTTGCGGGGAGGAGAAATCTCTCCGCGATCTCATGCGGGAATTTTCTTGCTACACGTTCATGCGTGATCTGGGTGGTGGGCTAAAAAACAAGGTACGCAAGTGGAGGAGATAAGACAGGATGCAACAACAGCTCTAGGCTGGACATGTACGTTTGCGCGCTCGTGTCATTCGGTCTGTCGGAAACACTGTACTTCGACAACGCGTTAGAAACTAGTAACGTCGACTCTGAGAAAGAGCATGCTCCTGACTCGACATGTCTATCGCTCAGTGGAGAGTCATGGTTAGCATGCAAGACAGACCATAGAGCTATAAAAAATCTGAACACGCAAAACTTTCGAGTGCTGAAGGATTCTGATCGTTCTTTGTTTGCTACTTAAAGCCAAGGAATCATTGTCATAATAACACGCTGGTGCATATGCTCCAACATGATTCCGTAGTAGATATACATCCAGCTCGTTCAATCCTCCCATCTGCCCGCACCCAACGCCTAGCTTTCCAGCCGGGGAATCCACTTTCCAACCTCTCAACCCTATCTTCACCCAGTCATAATTTACTTCAGAGCCTTCTCAGCCTTCTTCTCCGCCTTCTCAGCAGTGTGCTTAACATCCAGCATCTCGCCCTTGGCCTGACCCTCGGTGTTCTCCAGGCTCTTGTTGTACATGTAAATGCGACCGACTTGTGTGGCACCGACGCAGAAGACGAGGAAGTTGACACCAGCCAGCGCGACGTTCTTGGGGCGGATGACGAAGCACCAGCGCGTCCAGATTGCGCCTGTGCACATGAGAGCGAAGTTCTGGGTGAAGGAGAGGGATTCGGCGGGGCGGGAGAAGTCGGAGGCGCCGGCGAGGACCATGCCCCATTTCATTACTGGGGCCCTGCTGGAGTGTTAACATTTGTGCGATGGCTTGGGTATGGTGTGATGGGTTTTGGAGGTGGGTGTTTGCTGCTGCGGATGCGGATGCGCTTCGGAGAGTGCGGGGAGCTGGCAACGCATTGCGGAGGAAGATGGGAATGGCGTGAAGGCAGCGTACCAGAAGTGGACTGTCTTGGGACCGATGGGGCTGTTCCAGAACTTCTGGAAGCCAGCGGGCTCAGCGCCCGCCGTGGAAGCATGGCGGCGGGCATTTGCGCGTTGGAAGAAGGGTCGGAAGGAGCTGAAGATGCGGGAGCCGGGGCGGAACGACATGATGGCGAGCTGTGTCCTGGACTCTAGAGGTCGGCGATTCGAGTGGGAGCAGGAATTGGGGCGTCGAGAGCGAGGTCGAGGCCTTGGCGAGTGTCGTGTGCGAGAGCCGTCGCGATGTCGGGCTCAAGCATGAGATGATAAATCCGGGACTATCGATGGGGGTGCTCCGACTGCTTTAGGCCCGAAGCGGTAAGGCGTGCGCCTGGCAGCTTGACGAACATTGAATGTCGCTGCCGGCCCAGTGACGACAGACACCGATTGAGACCCCCGCACACCAGTACCGGTCCTTACCATGGCGTCAAAAGCATTCGCAAACGGCCTCAAGGAGCTGAGGTTCCTGTTCTGCCAGACCAGCGAGCACAGCGCCGCGACAAGGTATGCGACAACCGAGTGAAGGAGCGCAACCCAACGCGCACGCCATTGCACAAGAGCAGGATAGACAGGACAGGCAGGATAGAGCGAACCGCGCTGACCGACTGGACAGGAATTTCCTCATGCGAAGCTACCCCGCCATGAAGAAGGCCAACCCATCCATCCCCATTATGATCCGCGAAGCCAGCAACACCCAGCCCACCGTATATGCGCGATTCGGTGCGTCACACTCAACCAGGACATACGAGAGCGATGCTAATAATTTGGGACAGACTTCGGAAAGGAGCGGAAGCTGTCACTGAAGGGTCTGGACGACAAGGCCATCGAACAACAAGTCACAGAGCTGGTACAGAAGGGCGCATGAGTACATACTGGGAAGGAGGACGAGTGAAGATGACAAGAGTCGTAGGTGAAGACGAACAGGCATACATGTAGCTCAAGAGAGCACAGCATAATAGCTCTGTATAGCCCGAATTAACCATCTTCTCGCAATTCGCTTTCACCTCGACTTCCAAATTCCCCATTCACCATCACCATCACCATCCCATCTTTTGCGTAGCATATAAACTGTCCAACCGCCTCCCATCTTCCTATTTCCTCAACCGCCAGAACCTCTTTTGCAGAACACATCCTCTCCACATCTCACAAACATTCTGCAAAACATCACCGAGACTATTACATACACTAACGATGTCTCACCAGACCAACCTCCCAGGCCACCATGACGCCGAAATCGCCGCCGCCGAGGTGGATATCCTCGTCGTGAGCGACGTGAGTACCTCCCGGCCCCTCTATAATATTCAGATCACCACTGACAAAGTTACTTGTAGCACCCCGCCCTCGCAACCGGCCGCGCGGCCGAAGAACTCAAGCGCATTGAGGCGCAGTATCGGCACGTTGTCGAGCTGCTGATGCAGGAAAAGTCGGCTGCGGCCGCCCGGATCGAAGATCTGGAGACCACCAACGCCGCCCTGCTAAAAATCCTCGGCAAGAAAATGGCGCATGAGGTGAACGGGATCTTTGTGCAGACGCACATTGTGCCCGCCAAGAGGGTCGTGCTTCGGCCTGGAGAGGAACTCTGGTCTGGCATCTTCAAAGATGTCTGAAGATGGGTTGGGTTGTTTGGTACTATTCTGATTCCCCGTCTTGTTTCCTCTTCCCCCTCCGAGTTTTTTTTTGTTTTTTTTTTAGATAGATATCTCCCTTCTGGCATCAAATTCCATCGCGTGGTGTGCCGCATATCGTGTCTTCTTAGTGCGTGTACAGTGGTGTCTTCGTGATTTTGTGATTTGGACATTGTGAATGCAACATGTTCTACGTGCTTCTATATAAGTCCAGAATTCCAGGTACCGCATACATCTTCCAGAGTAGCAGCAACAGGCTCAATCCCAGAGCCGTTGTAGCCCTCCCAGTATCACTTGTCCGGCGTCTCGCGTCCCAGAAATCCATCAACTCACATCACACCCACCTGAGAACCCAGCATCATGTCCGCCTCAGTGGCATGTAAGCCTCAACAAGCCGGCTTCTTCAGCCGATTTCGTCGCAACGACTCCGTCATGGGCTCACCAACAGGTTCTGCTACCCCTTCCCTGGCGCCCTCTCTCGCATCCTTGAGTCAGGACAACGACAACCTGGCTGCGATCAACACTCGCCTACAAAACCGCAACCAAGAGTTGATGCAGCAGTCTGAACTCAACCAATTGCTCTTCCAAGAAACCTCTGAAGCGCTCACAGCGAAGGAAAGAGGACTTGTGAAGCTGAAAGAGAGGTTTCGCTCGAATGCTGAAGCTACGAATGAGACTATTCAGGCTCTTGGACTGCAGCTCCAGACTCTAACCGAGCAGCTGGCAGAATCGCAGGACGTGGCTGCTGAGCGCGAGGCCCAGTCAGTCGAGCAATTAAACGGAGCACAAGACATCGCTATTGATCGTGATGCTCAACTAGCTGATTCCGAAGAGCAGCAACACCAGCTCTCCTTGGAAGCTGCCCATGTGCAGTCCCCAACCCGAGAAGACGTCGACGACTTGATCTGGGCTAAGCTCCAAGACAAGAATAAGACGATCCACTTCCTGCGTTGTCGCCAGGCCAAGTCTGATAAGCGCATCCAGAAGCTGCAGGAGCGTCTGGAGGTTGAGCAGAGTGTGGGGAGAGATTGGGTTGAGACTATCATGATGGTTAATATGAAGGTTAGGGCGAGGGCGAAGGCGGGGGATGATGCTGATGCTGGGGTGTAGATGTAGGTGATACGGCTTAACGGTATGGTGTAGTGATTGGCATAAGTAGTCGGACTAGGCGATATTTACATAATGCACTGTACATTTCTCGCAGTGTTTCAGACCTATTCTTCGTCCAAATCTTCACCTGTTAGCTCTTCGTTATTCGTGCTCTTCTCTCTACCTCCCCTCAACGCTAGCAGCTTCCATCAAAGCACCGCTTGTCCATGCTGCAATGCCCGTAGCACACTTCACAGTAACACCCTCGACGTCAGTCCGCTGCGCCTCCTGTTCACTTCCCAACAAGATGACTCCGACGTGTCACGTAAGGCGAAAGACGCCACCAATGTATCGCGTAGTCACATGATCCGTCATGTACTGCTGTTGGGTCAATCCTTGTTCCGTGATGGACGCCACCAATAATGCTCCTTAGGCACATCACATACAAACGCTTGTGTCGCTGTTGAGTCGCTCGAAAGCTACGATAGCGTGGTCGACTAGGTTGATGCCTGTTGGTGTTGGTGTTTCGTGGGACACGTAGTGGGCTGTCAGGCGCCTGTCTTTGTTGTGTCATCGCCCGCCTTTGGTCTCCGAGACTCCGAAACAGAATGTACCTGCATATATGGCTAATGCCGAGATGTATGTTGCCGCCGTCTTTGTGCTCATTCGGCTCTTTTGCCGAGTAGGTGCGCAGATGATCTGCATGCTGCAGGGTATTCCGAACGAAGTAAGAATTGACGACGGGTACTCTACCCATGGAAGATTATTTGCCTCATTTACCTCAATCGAATGGTATCAATAACCTGGTCATGACGCGTGTGCCTTAGGTGGCAGTGTAACTGGATCGGTTGAGTTGGCTTGCTTGGTTGGGGTGCTAAAACCTTTGTTTGATGTAGGATAGTTTTGTGGCGAGACACAATCGGAGACCACTGATCTGGTGTTCCAGGAAAGTGTCTCGAATTACGATAGCGTCATGCGGTATTTTCAGTCCGCTCTTCTGTCATACCTACTGTCTGGCGCTTGGTCGTCGCGGCAGTCAAGCGAGAATACCGAAAGCATCCAACGTTACATCGGCCGAGCTGTACCTTGTTTGCGCGACGACCCAATACTCGACCCTGGCGGCGCATCCCTGGTCAACATGATCACGGGATCATGGTAGCTCTGTTGCTCATGTAGACGCCCGTTGAGCATCGGACGGCTGCAGCTTACTAGCTTCCTTGGGTGGAGGACTGACATGGATGACGACGACTTGGAATGCAAGCCACAGACGGGACCTTGCGGTAGGATGTGATAAGTCGCATGATAGACGTACTGAGCCAACTCTAGTTGCATTAGATATGTCTGCAAATTCTATCATCGGTCTTCCAAGCATGGATCATGCGTTCTGTAGCACCTCTGCGCTGTAAGGCGGTTGGCTGCTCTGACAGCAGGCACTACAGTCTGTGGCTGCTATCTGACAGCCCGTGTATTCATGACTATAGTACTGTAGCCTATAACAACGTGCCTTAAATTCGAACAGTTTATCAACATGCAAGCCACCTCTAGGGGAATACGTAGTGTATGTCGTGCGCGCACGTTGATACTGGCCGCCCAGGTGGCGCATGTGCGATGGATTGAGCGCACAAGACCGGTGAACTCGATTGGGCCGTTTTGAAACGAAGTACAATCGTTGATATCTGAGAGTTGGTGGACTGACTTCTTATCGCCAAAAGGACGGCCCAGTGTGATGCGAACGAAGGTCCATTGAAGTAAGGTCGATATGCATTACGGCAATATGCTGGAAGCATTGAGTGTATCAATGCCGTGCTGGAGCGTAAAATATGAGTCCTTCGATTGTACCTTTTGGTCCGTGATTGAATGCGGTTTGAGCCTAACTCTGGACATTGTTGAGTGATGTGGCTAGTTTCGCTCCTTGTACCTCGCAACGCCAACTCCAAAAACAGGCATTACGAAGCAAATCCGACCTTGAAATGCGAAAATTAAGTCTCCGAAGAGAGAACCACATATGTAAGATCTGCTGGAATGGCTGGTGAATGCAGAAACCTGATTGGAGGCCTGGTTATGGTTCAGCCGAGGAGGACCTCCCATTCCCACTCTTTCATGACGCTCAACCAATGCAAGCGGCTTTTGACTGTTACTCCCGAGTTCTGGGGGTCTGTGTTACCAGACGGTATCGGCATCCCGTACGGTGTTTCTCGTGAACCGAAGTCGCGATCGGCGTCGTAATCATCAGGACAGGCGTCGTTCTCGCAAATAATGGATGCGTCTGATGAGAAGCTGTCGCTGCGCAAGTGCTCCATATTCATGGTTGTACGCTCGAACGCATGATTGTCGCGTCGGTTCCAGACTTCTTTCGTGACTTCCAAACATCGCTCTATGATCCCCAATTTCATCCTGGTAGACATCAGAGACCAGCGATCTTTGACCCATTCCCGATCATCCGGCTCAGTCATCTCGCAGCCAGCAGCCATCAGAGGGTAGATGTGCACGATGATCGAGCGTGAGCGTGGATGAACGGTGGCCAAGGCGCACAGTACTTTGTTTGCGAGCACGCCGGGTGGCTGGGAAGGAACCTCAGGTACGGCTTGGTGAAGATAGAGCAGTGTTGCGTATTGATAAGCGATCGCAGTCTTGATAGCATCTTGCGGACTTGTTGTCTCATCTTCTGGTTCTTCAATGTGAGAAGGCGGGGTCCATTCCTCGAGTTGAGATTTCAATTGCACTGCTTGCGATATGATGGTGGGTCCGTTGCTATCGGATCTCCGCACTTTCCTCACCAGATTGGCGACCCGACCAATGATGGGGAAGAGCGTGTGCGCGCAGCCCATCAACGGGTCAAGAGTAGAGTCGGTGTCTCCAGCAGCATATATGCTTTCTCTCACATTGTCGACATCGTATGCGTCGTCTTCGTCAGCAGAAGTAAGGCGAGCAAGAACGTCCATGTAAATCCAAGTGTTGCAAAGAAACTTCAGCCGAGCCCATTCTTCGCCTTGCTTTGGCATGAGACGATGGTTCATGAGTGCTTGATTGATCAAGATCTTAGCTCCTTTGATGTGGTTGATGCCGGTACTGATATGCTGGTCCCAAGATTCGGCAAAGGCCAGAACAAGTGTAGTCGATATAGCTGCGTCGACACGCATGTTTTGAAGTCCAGCAGCCAATGCATGTACGGCGCTCCGCATATGATCTATACCCTGTATGCGCAAAGTAGGCATATCTCTTGCCTGATGGAATGAGGTCATCGATGCAATGGCATGGTAGAGTGCGGGACAATCCCTCGTTAGAGGCCAGATGAGAGTCCGCCATGGGTTCTCTGTAGGTCCGTCCTTCAGTGATAGTACGCCGCACGTGTCCCTATGATAACGCCGTGTGAGTGATTCCGCCGATGTCATAGATAAATGCAACTGGGCCGGGATCTTGAAGTCGGGAGAATTCGACGAAGAGCCTGATGAGCTTGGTGTCGTGGGCGATGGTAGCCACATCACGCAAGCTGCAGACTCATCAAGTTTATCGCGTACAACTTCTTCATCGACGTCGCCATCCAATGGCGCTGGGGGCGTCATACCAGAGGGCTGATAGAAAGCTTCATGCTGAGACACAAAGGAAGAGTACTCCTCCGGTGGCACATTTAGATCTGTTCCTGGGAGTAGGAGGTCTACTATTCGGGGAGATTGGCCTGGCGAAAGGCTTGAGTCAGTATTCGTATTGACCCGTGCGGTAGTCGTACTTTCGGGTCCAATAATGCCAAATGGCTCGAAAGAACCTGGCGCATATGACTCCACTGGTGATATTGACTGAGAGATGATGAATGGCGATGTCGTCGGGACAGTGAACAAGTTTCCCATAGGTGCCAAGGGAGGGTGTGGAAAGGCTGCTTGTATGGGCGGACCATGCGTGAAAGGGTATGAGTGTTGGTGCGGCGAATAGTATACCTCAGGGTGGGGTGGGTTCCCGAAGGTGTATTGGTACTCCTGGAGACCGTACTGTCCCTGGAATTGCGAAGACACAGCTGTTGGCGTTTGGAGGGTCGGGCCTAAGGCTGTCAGATGCGTAGCAGTAGGGCTGTAAAAAGACTGACCTTGACGTGGATTGACGGGCGCTTTGCTCGCAGTGTTCAACTCGTCGTAGTGCTTCCATTTGTAATCTTTGGCGTAACCGCCGCATGTTATTGCACGTCTCTCGCATTGCTTGCATGAAGGATGTCTTTCGTCACATTTCAAGCGCTTCGCCTTGCAGGAAACGCATCCTATACACAGGTCAGTATAGTCACAGGTGGAAACAGGTCGAGTTACGCTTATCGTGTGAGCGATAAGAGTTGACGAGTGAAAGCATACCATTACGGCTCTTGGACTGCTTCCTCTTGGTGACGCCAGAGGTATCGGAAGCTTTAGTTGCCTTCTTCTTCGCGGAACATGATGCAGATGACACCTGCTTAGCGGGCTTGACGTCGATCGGAGCAGTGTCGGATGATCTCAGCACGGATGAGGATGACGAAACAGTGATAGCCTCAGCCATCTGCCGCGGAAGGTGCGAGCGTTCGGTCGCTGGGCGAACTTGTCGGCGGCCCGAGATATCATATGCAAAACAACAATTGACTAGCTACGCAGAAGCGAGAAGAATCACCGGAGGTTTGGTAGATAAGCAGGAAAGCAGCGGTATCTAAAGTGGAGAAGAAGCTGGGGAGATGCACGGCTAGTCATTAGCGCCTTACCTATCGGGTTCGCGAATCACGCGTGGGGTCCGGTTGCAGCATCTTTCTTCACTCTGCGCAATCGCGAATGTTCTTCTTCAAGGTCTTGTACTCAGTGATATGCGGCGGTAGCTACTCGAGTCCAGTATATTGTGCGACGGCTGACAGTTGTTATTAGCCGTTGGCTGGGATCGTGGTGCAGGCCCCCTCATCGACGCTATCCTCATTCGGAACCCTTGCAGCCGGCCGTGAACCGCTCCACGAACCGCTCAGCCTTGTTTCGGGAGCGACGCAAAGCCGTGGGAGATCCCGTAGAGCATGTATGAGGAACGTATTGGCTTTGGGAACTCTACGTCAGGGGGTATAGACCAGGCTTACTTGGAGCCGGCCTTTTTTGGTTGCACTGCGCACAGAAGACACAAAACAGTAGGACGCTAAGCTTTCTCGTATCTCTATGTCGTCCTTCACAAGACGGAAATATGTCGTGTCGGTCCCAAGCGACATGTAGTGCCCCAGCGTCTTCACACTCATCAATCACCATCTGAGCTCACAACCAGAGTCTACTGATCTGGTGGTGAAGGCCCGTCACTTCCTTTGTCCTCGATCTTGTACGTGACATCATCGATGGTGACCTCCTTCTTGCCCTCTTTCATGGCTTTGATAAGACCAGGAGCTGTAGCAGCAACAGCAACCCCGGTAGCCGTGCCCGCAGCGATGCCATTGACAAGTATAGCGCCAGCGCCTCCCGCTGCTGCGCTTTGGAGAACAGCAAAGGTACTCCCAGCTGCGACACTGCCAATGCCGGCCTGTGCACCGGCTGCGGCAGATCCTATGAGACATGTCAGTCAATCGCACAGTATATGGTTCCTGGTCGACATTTGAGGGAATTTACCAGCTGCAACACCCGCGGCAGTGAAGCCCACCATATGCAGAGCACCATGTGCGGCCGCGATACCGAGAGGAGCAGCGACAACACAAGCGATAATGCCTGCAGTCTCTCCTGGATGCTCTTCAACCCACTGCTTGGTGTGCTCTGCGGCTATACCGATCTGCTTTCCAGCGTCTTGACCAAAGGCGTCCACATGTTTCCATGCTTCTTCTAGAGCAGGTCCGATCTGTTCCGCTGCGTCATGTCCGAATGCTTCGACATGTTCATACGTCTCTTTGGCGACATTGCCGATCTGCTTTCCAGCTTCTTGTCCAAACTCATCAAGACCCTTGCCAGCTTCTTCCGCAGCACCACCGATCTGGTTGCCGGCTTCCTGGCCAAATCCATCAAGATTCTTGCCCGCCTCATCCGCAGCACCACCGATTTGCTTTCCCGCTTCTTGACCAAAGCCGTCCATTGCCTTCCAGGCGTCGTTGAAGAAAGACATGGTAATTGATCGATTGAAGAACTGGAAGTGTATGTATTGTGCTGAGTTCAGTATCAAGAGGGAGTTCCTGCGAAAGCGTGAGATGAGTGGGGTCAATATGGAAAAGGTGAACGCTTGAAAGAGGAAGAAGCGAACACAGGACGGTATGGTGATGAGGCGAGTCTTTTGTTGTTTGTGCGACGCAAAGGGTCGGCTTGACAAGCGCAGGGATGAGGAGACGCATGCATGCAGTCGTGCGATTGGATGGACCGGGCAGGTGGGTGCATAATAACTCCCTGCCATATGTAAAATTACAAACAGTAAAGTACAGCTACGACTACATCGACAGAATGTACATGTGACGTCATATAAGAGCCGCGCAATATGCAAACGCCAAAACAGTGAAGACGCTTAGAAAACCAAACACTACCAAAGCCGAAAAGGGTATCTCCTCTCGTAGTCCTACAGTCAATAGTAGCTCAACCCCGAAGCCCTCACCTTCTTCTTCCCTTTTTTCTTCTTAGCCGGCGTAGGACTAACCACATTACTGCGCCCACCCAACCTCTCCTTCCTCTTCTCTTCTCCACCATTCATACTCGCCATCTTACTCGCACCGCCCGTCATGAAATCACCATAGGCGCTCTCGGCATATAGCGCAGGCGTCGTAGTGCCGCTGGGTAACCACTCGCTGCCTTCTTCCCATGCGATACCAGCAGCATTCGCCGCGCGTACACCTTCAATGTAGGCCTCCATCCTGCTGCGCTCATCGTCATTTTCGAGGCCACAGCCGCATCCGCAGCCGACTACGCACTCACCGTCGTCCATACCGATCTCGTCGTCCATGCACTCCATGTGTGCGACGTGTCCGCATGAAGGGCAGAGGTGGAAAAGACCGGAGACGCGGATCCAGCAGATACTACAACTGTACACGGGGTCTGTTTTGGTGGGCTTGGAGGATGTAGTGGTGATATTGGTGCGCGAGCGTCCGTCACGCCATGATGAACCGGCTGAGACGGTCGATGTGCCTCGTGAGAGGCTGGGTCGGCTTGCTCTGCTGGGTGGGGGCTGCAGTCGGTTCTGGCCGGGCGACGTGTCGAGGCCGGCAACACTCTCGTCTAGCTCCTTCGTTGGGGTTGGGACGGGTATTGAAAGCTGGAGATACTGCTCTGTTGGAATGAGTGTGTTGAAAGACGGTAGACCTTCTGCTGATACATTGCCAGATATCGTTCCAGGTTGGAACTCCATTGCTTCTGGGTTGAAGGAGAAGTGGTGAGGTGATGCGCCCGGTGTGCGCTTCATCTGCGATGTGGTGGGTGTTGGAGGAACCAGTGTGGATGAAGCTCGAGATAGATGTCTTGATGTCTTTTCATCGCCGCTTTCGTCGGCGGATGTCTTTAGCGCGAGCGATACTGAGCCATGTTTGAGGCCGGTACGAGGAGCTTCAGCTGGGAAGTATGACACAAGGCCGTTGAACTTTAGTACTTCGGCCCGTATGCTGACCAAACCCCAGCGGCTCAGCATCTCAGCATACTGCTCACGCCAAGCCCGATGTAACCAGTCTTTACTTGTGTCTAGTAGTGGCCTACTGAAACATGCCTCATCATCGAACTGATCTTGGTTTTTGAGCGTCACCTTGATGCCTCCTCTGTTACTGACACCATCTTTAGGCTTGTCAGACGCGCCACTCTCCTTTGAATTCGCTAGTCTGTCGCCACCGTCATCCTCGACTCTCTCGTAGTCAGAATCCGAATCCTCTATGTAGTTGACATTGACTTGCTCTGACTGCCCGAAGCTTGCTCGCTTGCCGTGCTTTGAGCGTGAGGTTGAGAGATTGTTCTGATCATGGGAGTCGCTTCCATAGAATGTGGTTGTGCCCCAAGTAACACCACTGGTGGGTGCTGAAGTTGAGAGATCGTCCATGCGTGACCTTACTGGAGGCGAAGAGGACATTGCGTTCGCAAAAGGACGCGACAATGCAGCAACAGCACTTGCGAAATTTGCAGTGGAGCTTTTTTTATGCGCCGTGTGACTTTGCTCTGGCGATGTTCCGTACGGTGTGTGATTAGCCGTCTGCGCACTCCTCATTGTAGACGCCCTGGACAAGGCGGGAGGCGTGTTACCAGTAGAGTATGGCGTAACAGGATCGGAGCTGATATGGTCGCTGCCCCACGGGCCATTTGAGCTTCCATGGCTGCCATACGTATCGAAATTCTTGGCCAGTCTTTGCCAAGCAAACTCGTTGGCCGGCGTTGCAAAACGCGATTGCGATGGCGTAGATGGAACAGAAATCGTGGGCTGGAACAAGCTCCACGCAGCATCCACTGAAGAGAAGTAGTCTAATGAAAACGCTGGTGCTTCCATGGACATAGGCAGCTGGGATTGTCGCATCTTGGCCATAGCTGAAGTGACACCTTCGCGAGCAGCAGGTTCTGCAAAGATACACGACAGCATAGCAAGCATCTGGGTATCTGCTAGGCGTTCGAAGTGGTCGAAAAGCGATGGTATCAACCACGTGACGACAATGTGATGTCCCCATTTTACGCGAGCTTTGAGCTTAGGATTGGCCACGGTATCTGCCTCGTCGAATTGTAAGTCCAGCCCACTGTCCTTGCGTTTGATTCTCACAAGAGCTCTTCGGGCGAGCACAAGGACCTGGTCCCTCCGGTACTTTTGAGGTAGTATTTCCAAGGGTACCTCATTACTCAAAATCAGTTTGCAAAGAATCCAAATATCCGCGAGATCATCGAAGCCGTACTTCCGAGCTACTTCGGAGTTGTGCTCGCATATCACTGGTCCAGGTCCAAAGATCCTGTATTCCTCCGCGAGTTCACGTTTACTGGGTACCAGATCCTCTGTGGCAGAAAATAGTATTGACACCGTCGACTTAGGTTTAGTAGTCTGTTTTCCTCCAGCAGTCGAAGAGGGTATAGAGTTTCGCGATTGGAAGCGGGATGCCGATTTCTGCCAAGCAAGAGGTGGCTGGAAGTTGCCTATATGTGAATTTCCTGCATGATGGGAGTCGGACGATGAGGATAGGGTAGAGGATGATTCCCACGATCCAATGGAGGAGGATGGCGACGACGCGCCATCGGAGGCTCCTGGATGACGATTCGTGAAGCGGCCGAACGAGTCGAAGATGTCATTCTTCGAAACACCCTGTCTGAGATTCCTGGTAATCTGGAATCTGAAGGTATCCGCGCCAGGGATAGATTTTGCTACGGGTATCCTTGCGACTACAAGGGATCCATCTACCGAGAACCGTGCAGTACACTGAACCGGCAGCGGTATGTTGGCATTAGTATGGGATGACTGCATGACGTCATCGGTGAACTCGCCCTCCTGGTCTTCATCCTCACTAGAGCTCTCGCCAGGCAGTGGCCCAAGGTCTGCGAGCGGGTCATCATCTTCGGCTAGGTCTAGGCTGTCGTCCAAAGCCCGTTCACCCAACGCATACGATAGGACTGCTTCCAGGCCCTCTCGCTGTTGATCTGCGCAGGTTTCCGCAATGCGGTGCATGTTGTTCGTCAATTCCTCTTGGGTTTCTTTGCTAATCGCCGCTGTCGTTCTCTCACACTCAATGTGCAAAGGAGTCGATATCCTGCTAAGAACGGAGCCCGATTCTTCCCTTTTGATTGCCCTCGGGTAGGAAACTGGGAAGTTAATTGTGAAGCGAAGAAACACTAATCTGGGTTCGTTTGTGACTGCATCCCAATCACCCCATGGACCGCTGAAGGAGACCTTGATGCGTCGCCGGGGAATATCGATTTCTTCAAAAGCAAGCTTCTTGTACTTGTCGCCTACCAAAGCAATTTCTGCACCTAGGTCGTTCTGCTCCTGAAATGGCTGCTTCTTATTACGGTCGTGATGGTTGGGGGGAGCATGGAGGTCATTGGTATCGTCGTGACGGTCACTCCCGAATTTGATGCCATTAATCCACTTCATGTGATTGACTACACGTGGATCATGTCGCCGAATCGGGCGAGCCGTCATAGTTTCTCGCGGAATTGTCTCATGTTGAATCCGAGGATGCGCTCGGTCATGGTAGCGCGGAGCGTAAGCGTCTTCTTTCAGTGAGTAGTTCTGCAGGAGAGTGGAAAGGTTGCCTTTGCGTTGTCTGCGGGGTGGGCCGAATTCGTCCTGAGTGGTTGTGCTTGTGGTAGTAGGAATAGGTCCATCGCGATATGAAACATACGTTGCACCTTTTCGCGTCCTGCTGGGCTGTTCGATAAGTGGCTCGCCTTTACGGTGTCCGACCCACTTTTCCAAATTTTCTGAAGAAAGACGATGAAGTATAAGTCGCCTGTCAGTGCCGTACGAAACCAATTGAAAGTCGCGATTGTCAAACCCATCGTCGGTAGAGCCACGCGTGCGCCAAAGGAACTCGCGAACTTGGGCAGGGCCATGCTTGCCGTGTTCGGGGAAGTCTGTAGCAGGAGTGTTGGTAAAGGTCGAAGGATCGCTACCATCAACGTGTTTGTATAGCCAGAGAGAGGAGTTGCCGCGTTGCGGCATGGCGAGGATACCATGTGGAAAGGGCGTGTGTCGCGCTCGCCACACAGGGTAATCAGTGCGAATAACGCGGCGAGGAACGGTTATGTTGTCTTTCAAACCTACGTTATTCCAGAGTTTGATAGTCGCATCGAGGGAGCAGGTCATGATCTTGTTCGCGTCGTTGCGGTTCCAGTCGATGCCGTAAATCTTGGTCGTGTGCGCAGTAATGGTAGAAAGGGGGTTGGCTCCATGACGAGTGTCCCAGATGTGAAGGTATTTGTCGTGAGCACTTGCGATAATCTTGTCGTTTTGGCGGTTCCATTTCACTTGGGTGGCTCCTGCGGTATAGTCGGCAAGCTTCAATGGCGCCTTCTGGCTGCGAAGATCGTGGACGAAGACGAAGCTGTCAACACCACACGTTGCCAAGAGGTCTGGATGATGTGCAGAGAAGTTGATGTCTGTTATAGCTCGGTCATGCGCGCGAAGGGTATACTCGATAGGCGCTTTATTGTTGTTGTAAGGCATGGAAAGATTGTACACAAGCGCAAGCTGGTTTCGGGTGGACGCGATCCACTCGGCGCGTGCTGCGAAGGGAGACCATTGTACATCTGCGACGTCCCACGAAGACTGGTTTGGGATGATGAGGGGTTGAGACCACAAGTTATCCAGATCTATGATGCGAAGGCCATTCCTGCTGGCGAGTACCACGTCGCGTCCTGCTGGGCTTATGCTTGCGGCGCCGATGTCCTCATCTACATCTATGGAGACATCGTCGTCGAATGTTGGCGACTTGAATGCTGACGATGGCCCACCCCCAGTGGCCGCCATCTTGGGCGTTGGCAAACCTGGCCGCGATG
>Ga0265798_10006310_pt1 | contig 15620 bp, 9 predicted proteins | sample P3T30metagenome_FD_192430 | JGI IMG/M metagenome (GOLD analysis project Ga0265798, IMG submission 192430) | Plant litter microbial communities from East Loma Ridge, Irvine, California - P3 T30 | ecosystem: Environmental > Terrestrial > Plant litter > Unclassified | place: USA: California... | reverse complement strand
CTACCTAGACATCTCGCACCCCGAGATCGAGGAGTTCCTCGAGATCCGCAAACCCTCGGGCGACTTCAACCGCAAGGCGCTCAACCTGCACCACGGCGTGCTCATCCCCGACGCCTTTATGGCGGCGGTGCGCGACGGCGCCGAGTGGCAGCTCAAGAGCCCCAAGGACGGTTCGGTGCGCGGCACGGTGGACGCGCGCGCGCTGTTCCAGAAGCTGGTCGAGACCCGGCTGGCCACGGGCGAGCCATACATCGTCTTCGCCGACCATGTGAACTCGACCATGCCCAAGCATCACCGCGACCTCGGGCTCAAGGTCTCGACCTCGAACCTGTGCAGCGAGATCACGCTGCCGACCGGCCGCGACCATCTCGGCAACGACCGCACCGCGGTGTGCTGCCTCTCCTCGCTCAACCTCGAGACGTGGGACGAGTGGAAGGACGAGAAGGGCTTCGTCGAGGACGTGATGCGCTTCCTCGACAACGTGCTGCAGGACTATATCGACCGGCACGAGCCCGGGATGGAGCGCGCGGCCTATTCGGCGGGGCGCGAGCGCTCGGTCGGGCTGGGCGTGATGGGCTTCCACTCCTTCCTCCAGCAGCGCGGGCTGCCGTTCGAAGGCGCCATGGCGAAGAGCTGGAACCTCAAGATGTTCCGCCAGATCAACGCGCAGGTGAACGAGGCCTCGATGGTGCTCGCGCACGAGCGCGGGCCGTGCCCCGACGCCGCCGACATGGGGGTGATGGAGCGCTTCTCGTGCAAGATGGCGATCGCGCCGACCGCGTCGATCTCGATCATCTGCGGCGGCACCAGCGCCTGCATCGAGCCGATCCCGGCCAATATCTACACCCACAAGACGCTGTCGGGCAGCTTCGCGGTGAAGAACCCGTATCTCGAGAAGCTGCTCACCGAGAAGAGCAAGAACTCGGACGCGGTGTGGAACTCGATCCTCGAGCATGGCGGCTCGGTGCAGCACCTCGACTTCCTCAGCCAGGAGGAGAAGGACTGCTACAAGACATCGTTCGAGATCGACCAGCGCTGGCTGCTCGAGCTCGCCGGCGACCGCACGCCCTATATTGACCAGGCGCAGTCGCTCAACCTGTTCATCCCCGCCGACGTGGAGAAGTGGGACCTGCTGATGCTCCACTTCCGGGCCTGGGAGCTGGGGATCAAGTCGCTCTATTATCTCCGCTCCAAGTCGGTGCAGCGCGCCGGCTTCGCGGGGGCCGAGGGCCAGGGCGGGGTCGAGGCGGACAATACGCTCGACAAGCCGCAATTCTCGCTCGCCGAGAGCACCGACTATGACGAGTGCTTGGCCTGTCAGTGAGCGGCCGCGGGACGAGAGGGTAGCAGGGCAAGGTCGTTGCGTGACCGCGAGAGCGGGCTGACATGGCCCCGCTCTCCCCTCCCCTTCAGGGGAGGGTTTGGGGGTGGGGCGCCGCTACGGACGCGACGCTTGGGCCCCGTCCCCACCCCCACGCCTCCCCTGAAGGGGAGGGGTTACTCGTCCGCCTCCTGAAGTCCCCATCGGTGGCCCGGCAATACCGTTAGCGCCGCTGACCCACGCGCACCTCGCCGCCTCGCCGCTACGCCAACGGCCCCAGATAGCTCGGCGGCACCGGCACGCTGGCCAGCACCAATTTCTCCAGCACCACGTTATCGTCGATCCGCGAGACCCGGATCGTGTGCTTGCCAGCGCCGAGCCGGCCGACGTCGTGCGTCAGCCGCACGACATTGTCGGACACCGCCGCGGCCCAGGCACGCTTCGCCGGCGTGTCCTGCGCGCCGCCGGTGGCCTCCAGCCGCGCCTGGAGCACCGTCGCCGGGCCGCCGTCCAGCGCGACCGCGACGCGCACGCCGGCGCCGCCCGAGGTGTCGAGCGACGGCGCGAGATAGAGGGTCAGCTGCGCCGCCCCGGCGACGTCGAGCGTCACGTCATAGTCGAGCGCGATCTGGTCCTCCGCGCGCGTTGCCGCCCGCCCCTGCGGCAGCGCCACCATCGCGCCGCGGGTGCGACCGAGATGCGGGACGCTGGTCCAGCGCAGGCCGCGCGCGCCGCGCGCCCGCGTGAAGGCGGTCGCCTCGAGCGCGATCACCCCTGCCGGCGCCGGCGCGCGCGCGACGAAGCGCGGCATGCGGCCGCGCTCCGCCTCCGGCGTGTCCGCGCCCACGCGCGTGATGCTGGGCATCGTCTGCTGCGTCGGGTCGTTCCATATGACGTAGCTCATGTGGACCTGCGCCATCATGGCGTCCCATTTGCCGCCGCGCATTCTGTGATACTGCTGAGTCAGCTCGCCGTCGCGGCGGAAGGTCGCTTCGACCTGGTCGGCGAAGTAATTGGCGCGGGCGTCGTTGCTGCTGGCGAGGCGCTTGTTCCAGGCGGCGGCGTAATAGAGGCGGTAGAGGTTTGCCAGGGCCGCGACCGGATGCTCGACGAGCTGGAAATAGGCGTCGCGCTGCTCCGCCGTCAGGCGCGCGCGGACGGCCAGCATGCGCTGTTCGAGCGCGTCCCACTCCGCCACCATCGCGCCGAACTCGCCGCCGTCGAGCGCGTCCTTGGTCACGCCGCCGAGCGGGAAGCTGTCCTGGTCGATCAGCTCGGGCTTGCGCCGCGCGGCGTCGCGCGCATAATCGGTCACGATCGCGCCGATCGCCTCGGCCTGCGCCGCACCGAAGGTGGCGGCGGCCCACTCGCGCGGGTAGGCCGCGAGCGCCGCGGGCGTCATCGCCTCCGGGTCCCACGCCATCTTGAGGAAGAAGCCGAGCGGGTACTCCATCGGCTTGATATCGCCGACGTTGACGATCCACATCTGGCGGACGCCGCCCTGATAGGCCAGGTCCATCTGCTGCCAGACCTTCTCGATCTGGTTGGTGTTGATCCACTTGTAGTTACGCGGCACGCCGACATAGTCGAGATGATAGTAGATGCCGTAGCCGCCGCGGCGCGGCGCCGCACCGGCCTCGGGCAGGCGCCGGATCTGGCCCCAATTGTCGTCCGAGAACAACAGGGTCACGTCGTCGGGCACCTTCATGCCCTTGTCGTAATAGTCCTGCACCTCCTTGTAGAGCGCCCACACCTGCGGTGTCTCGCTCGCGGGCCGGTGGGTCTCCTCGGCGATGATCTGGCGCTGGTCGGCGACGACGCGCTCGAGCAGCGCGGTGGCGGTGCCCTCCGCCATCGCCTCGTCACCGTCGCCGCGCATGCCGACGGTGACGACCGACTCGTAGCGCTGCCCACCGCCCTTGGACATCATCCGCGCGATGCCGCCGCGCCAGAAGGCCCGCAGATTGGCGCCGTTGCTGGTATAATCCCAGGCGCCGCCGCGGCTCGGGTCCTCGTCGTGATGGCGGTGCCATTCCGCCTGCGCGCGCAGCATCGGTTCGTGGTGCGAGTTGCCCATCACCACGCCCATCGCATCGGCCAGCACCATGCTCTTGGGGTCGTCGTCGGCGAAGGCCTTGCCCCACATCGCGGGCCACAGATAATTGCCCTTCATCCGCAGCAGCAGCTCGAACACGTGCGCGTACATCGCCGCGTTGACGCCGCCGAACTGCTTGGTGGCCCAGCCCTTGAGGCAGGGATCCTCGTCGTTGATGAAGAAGCCGCGGTAGCGCACCTTGGGCTGGTCGCGGCGCGACCCGGCGGGGAAGAGCACGTCACGACGGCGCGCCACCGGCACGTCGGCGAACCAATGCCACGGCGACACGCCGATCCGCTCGGACACGTCATAGCTGCCGAACACCGCGCCGCGCCGGTCCGAGGCGACGATCACCAGCGCGCGCGGCACATTGGGCCAGGGCCGGTCGACGACGATCTGGCGGAACGTCTCCCACTCACCGCGCAGGTCCGCCGCGGCGATCGTGCCCGCGGCGACCAGCGCGTCGATCAGCGCGCTCTGGCCGAGCACGCCGATCACCACCGCCGGCCCGCGCACCGCGTCGATCCGCTGCCGCACCGGCGCGGCAGCGCGTCCGGCGACCCGCCCGAGGTCGCTCGCCAGGCTGGCCGCGACGCGCGCCACCGCGCTGTCCGCCGTGCCGTCGACGACGACGGTGGCGGGGCGCCCGGCCGCGATCAACGGGAAGGCCACGCGCGGGTCGAGCGCCGCCGCTGCGGCGTCCCGTTGCGCGGATCGCCCCGGCGCCGCGGTCGCGACCAGCATCGCGCCGAGCGCGGTCGTCCCGAGCATCGCGCGCCGGGACAGCGGATCATCGATGCCGTTCATCTGATCTGTCTCCGCTGCGCTCGGCCGCCGCTGTTATCCGCACCGGCCGGAAAGAGCGCGGGGCCGCGACCCCGCGCATGGCTCAGAAGGTCCCGCGCAGGCCGACGAGGAACTGACGGCCCGGCTTGTACGAGGTGAAGGTCGCGTTTTCGAACTGGAAGTAAGAGCGCAGCGTCGCGTCGGTGAAGTTCGCGATGTTGAAGGTGAGCTGCGGCGCGCCCGGGATGCCGAGGAGCTTGTCCAGGTCGAACGACGACGAGAAATCGTACGTCGTATAGTCCGTCCCGTATAGCCCCGCGGCGGGGATGCCGTTCTGCGCCAGCCCGCTGTTCTGCGAGCCCTGCCGCGACGTGGTCGCGACGCGCAGCATCACCCCGTTCTTCTCGTAATAGCCGGTGATGTTATAGGTGAAGGGCGCCACGCCGAAGGCGGTGGCGGGGCCGTCGCTGCGCTGGTCGACGATCGTCGCGTTGGCGTTGAAGCCGAAGCCGGTGACGCCGATCATCCGCGTGAGGAAATCGAGCGGCTGCACCCACTGGAACTCGAGCCCGTTGATCGTCAGCTTGTTGGGCACGTTGACCTGCGAGGTCACCTGCACCTGCGCCGCGCTCGGTCCGCCGCGCGAGTTGATCGCGATCTGCTGTGTCGGGTTCAGCGTGTCGTAGGTGATGCCATATTGCGCCAGGTTCGAGAACGGCACCGTGTTGATCGCGGTGGTGGTGAAGCCCTCGATCGACTTGCGGAAGGCGTTGAAGCTGATCACGCCCTCGCGCCCGGTGTAATATTCGAAGCCGAGGTCGAGGTTGGTCGACAGGTACGGCGCCAGCGCGGGGTTGCCGATCGAGGCCTGGTCGGCCGAGGGCGCGCCGAAGTTGACGCCGGGCAGCTGCGCCGAAGGATCGGGCCGGGTCATCGTGCGCGATCCCGCGACGCGCACCACCGCATGCTCGCCGACGTCATAGGCGAAGGTCGCCGCCGGCAGCCACTTCGCATAGACGTTGCGCGTCGACACGATGTTGACGATGTTGGTGTAGCGGCTGCCGTCAGGCAGCGTCCCGCCCGTCGCGGTGGTGTTCCGCGGATCGGGAACCGAGACGCGTCCCGCGATCGTCTGGATCGTGTTGACGTAGCGCACGCCGACGTTGAAGCGCAGCATGTTGTCGCCGACTTCCTGCGCGCCGTTGACGGTGGCGAAGACGGACTTCACCACCTCGCGGATCAGGCCGCCGCTGGCGCCCGTGGTCGAGCCCCCGCTCTCCGGCGAATTGTCGTGATACTGGTCATAGTTGGTGGCTGAGGCGAAGGCGGGGAAGTCGACCGTGACGAAACCCGCCGGGCCGGGGCGCAGATAGGTCGGTGCCGCGCTGTTGGGCACCAGCGACCCTCCATAGGTCAGCGGACCAGTGACGCCCGCGCTCGATCCGGTGCCGAGCCCCGGATAGGTCGGATAGCCCGCCGGCGCCGCGCCGGGTGCGTTGAGCCCCTCGCACGGTGGCTGGGTGTTGGGCGATTGCAGCGTGACGCTGGGATTGTTGCCGCACACCGCGTTCTGGTAGGCCTGGGTGTTGTCATAGCCGCGGATGCGGCGCGACACGTCGTCATAGGCGCCCCCCACCTTCAGGTTGAGCGATTTGTCGCCCCACGTCAGATCGCCGCGGAAGCCCTTGTTCTCGTTGACGCGGCGCTCGTCGTTCACGCTGACGCGGCTGCCGGTGTACCAGCCGAAGTTCTTCGGGTCGTTGAGGTCGAGCGCGCTGGTGATCTGCGGGATGCCGCCGTCGTTCGAATAAGTGACGGTGTTGCCGACGCCGAGCGGCGTGGTCATGCCGACGGTCGGGTTCTCGCGGTGGAAGGTCGAGCGCGCGTAATTGCCCTGCAGCGTCAGCTTGAGGCGATCCGAGATCTCCCACTCGCCGCCCGGGTTGACGCTGACCAGCTTGGTGGTCTCGATATAGGGACGAAATTCATTGAAGAACTGCACGTTGGCGAAGGTGCCGCCGGTCACGGTGCAGCCCGCGCTACAGTCGGACTTGTCGAAGGTGAGGTTGGTCGGGATCGCCGCGCCGTTGCGCACGATCCACGCCATATTCTCGCGGATCAGATCGTTCTTCTTATAGCCATAGAGGCCGTCGATGTAGAAATGCAGCCGGTCGGACGCCTGCCACTCGGCGCTGACGATCGCGTTGACGCGGTCGCGCGGCCCGCGGATGCTGGTGAAGCGGCCGAGCCGTGGCAGCAGGCCGTTGTCGATCTGCTGGATCGTCGCGCCGGGGTTATTGGCGAGCAGGAAGGCGCTGTCGATCGTCGTGCCGGCGACCAGCCCGGCGCCGGCGCCGGTCGGCACCACCGCGGGGATCGTCCAATTGCCGCCGCCGGTGGTGTTGCACCCCGCGGTGGCGCCGCACTGCGCGGCGGTGAGCGCGGGGTTGGTATAGCCGATCGTCTCGAAGCCGCGGGTGTCGGTGAACAGGCGCTGCGCCGACACGCCGGCGAGAATGCCGATCGTGTCGTTGCGCCAGCTGCCGATCAGCGAGCCGCGTGCGCCGATCCGGTCCTCGGGCGACTGTTTCGTGCCCTGGATGTTGTAGGCGAGGAACGAGCTCTGCCGGTCGAACGGGCGCGCCGAGCGCAGGTCGATGTTGCCGGCCGCGCCGCCCTCGAGCAGGTCCGCGGTATAGCTCTTGTTGACGGTCAGCTTGGTGAACAGGTCGGTCGGGAAGAAGCTGAGGTCGACCGAGCGATCGGTGCCCTGCGCGTCGGTCGCGCCCGACGAGGCCACCGCGATCGTCGCGCCGTTGAGCGTGACGTTGGTGAAGTTCGAACCGAGCCCGCGAATCGCGACGTTCGTCCCCTCGCCCGTGACGTCGCGGGTGATGGTGATGCCGGGAATGCGGTTGAACGATTCCGCGATGTTGGTGTCAGGGAACTTGCCGATGTCCTCGGCGAAGATCGAGTCGGTGAAGCCGGTCGAGGCGCGCTTGGCGTCGGTCGATTTGGCCAGCGCCGAGCGATAGCCGGTGACGACGATGTCCTCGCCGGGCGTGCCCTGCGTCGCATCGGTCTGCGGCACCGGCGGGGTGGCGGGCCCGTTGTCCTGCCCGTCGGCGGGCTGCTCGGTCGCGGTCGGCGGCACCGCCTGCGCCGCCGTCACCGTCGGCGCGGCAGCGGCGAGGCAGGTCGCCGTCAACAAGAAGGCGCGACTCCTCCGCGCACGATGCTTGATCATCATCCTCTCCACCCTCTCCTGAGCCGACCGGCTCGCCGCGACGCGCCTCGTTCGGCCCGGACGCCACGCGCCCGCAGCCGCCTTTGGGCGCCGTCTCGATCCCAACAAGCTGCGAGCGCCTCCCGATGGGAAAACGACTCACGCTCGTTTTGTTAGCGCTATCTTCTTGGATTGGCCTTACTTGTCAAGGAGGTCATGTCAGGCCAGCGCGGTAGACAGCGAGACGCTGCCTGACGATGCTGTGTCAAATAGTTAGGAAGTCCCGCCGGCATGACCCTGTGCGCTTGAGCGAGGAGGAGACCGTCTGCGACCGCTACCACATCAACGTGCCGCTGAGCCGGGGTGAGCGCAACGCCGTGTCGCCGTCGACGTCAGGCGGCCGACGACAGGTCGTTGGTGATCTCGGCCGCCGCGGCGTTGAGCCGCTCTCGCGCGGCGTCGAGATCGATCGTCTGCGAGCCGTCGATCAGGCGAAGGAAGGGGATCGTCAGCGCCGCCGCGACGAGTCCGTCGAAGCCGAACACCGGATAGCTGATGTCGGTGACGCCGAGCGTGATCGGGCTCTTGCGCTGGGCGAAACCGGCCTTGCGGATCAGCGCCAGCTGCCGCTCGAGTGCCTCACGATCCAGCGGCGCCGCGCTCTCGGCCGCCCGCGTGATCGCGATCTCGCGATCCTCCGGCGTCGCGAACGACAACAGCACCTTGCCCGAACAGCTCGCGAGAAGATCGACGCTCGCGCCGAGGCGAAGCGCGAAGCCGCGCGTGCCGGGATTGTGCTCGCGCGCGATGACGAGCCCGCTCGCCTCGTTGCGGACGACGAGGTGGCACGATTGCCCGGTCTCCACCGCCAGGCGCCGCATCACCGGGCGCGCGACATCGACCAGGTTGCGTGCCGGGGTCGAGCGATAGGCCAGGTCGAGCAGCTTGTAGGCAACCGAGTAGCGATCGTCCTTGCGCGACTTGCGGAGATAGCCGAGTTGCTCGACGACGACGACGATGCGGAAGAGCTCGCCGACCGATCGGCCGAGCAGCGTCGCCATCTCGCTCACCAGCAGGCCACCGGGATGCCGCTCAAGCAGCTCGAGGATCTCGAAGGTCTTCTGGACCGCCGGCGCCGCGTAGGTCGCCTTCCCTCCCGCCGTCACCCGCCACCTCACCCATAAGCGTCCTGCGGCCATAGGAGCCGCGTCGGCCCTGTCAAATGCCGGCGATCTTCTTCCCTCGGAGGGTTTTGCAAAGGTCGCGTTCGGGACCGGGGTGAGGAGTAGGGGCAACCGCCACCCGCACCGCTTGCAAAATGAAAACGTGCTTGCAAGGATGACAACAACTAGAGGAGAGGGAAGAGCCATGCCGGGCTGGAGCAAGCGCGAGTTCATGGCGGGCTCGCTGGGAGTCGCCGCAGTCGCGGGTGACGCTCCTGCGGCGCCGCTCGCGATCGCGCCGGGCCGCTTTCAACCGACGGTGGAGTCGCTGCTCGGCTATCAGGCGCCCGATTGGTTCCGCGACGCCAAGTTCGGCATCTGGGCGCATTGGGGACCTCAGGCGGTGCCGCGCCAGGGCGACTGGTACGCGCGCTTCATGTACTGCCCGGGCCATCCGCATTACGCGCACCACCTCAAGACCTACGGACACCCGTCCGAGTTCGGCTACAAGGACATCATCCCGCTCTGGACCGCCGACAAGTTCGATTCCGAGGCGCTGATGACGCGCTATGCCGCGGCCGGGGCCAAGTATTTCGTCTCGATGGGGGTGCACCACGACAATTTCGACCTGTGGCGATCGAAGCATCATCGCTGGAACGCCGCGGCGATGGGGCCGAAGCGCGACATCGTCGGCGCCTGGCGCGACGCCGCGCGACGCCGGGGCCTGCGCTTCGGCGTCTCGGAGCATCTCGGCGCGAGCTACAATTGGTGGCATCCCAGCCACCTGTATGACCAGTTCTGGCCCAAGCTCGGGGTGCGCTACGACGGCGCCGACCCGCGCTACGCCGATCTCTACCACGACAATCGCGACGAACCCTTCCTGGGCCCGCCCGACACCTGGTACACCAGGAACCCAGCCTATCACGCGCACTGGTACAAGCGCATCCGCGACCTGGTCGACAGCTACCAGCCCGACCTGCTCTACTCCGACGGCGGCCTGCCGTTCGGCGAGGTCGGGCGCTCGCTGGTGGCGCACCTGTACAACAGCAGCATCGCGCGCAGCGGCCGGCTGGAAGCGGTCTATGCCTCGAAGAGCCTCGGGTCAGGCGAGTTCCACCGCGAGTGGGGCGTGCAGGACGTCGAACGCGGCGTGCTGAAGGGCATCGACCCGCTGCCGTGGCAGACCGACACCTCCAACGGCGACTGGTTCGAGAACGAGAACGATCGCTACAAAACGCCGGCGCAGGTGATCGCCATGCTGGCGGACATCGTTAGCAAGAACGGCAACCTGCTGCTCAACGTTGCGCTCCACGCCGACGGCAGCCTGCCGCCGCAATCGGTCGAGCTGCTCGACGCGCTCGCCGCCTGGATGCCGGTCAACGGCGCCGCGATCCACGGCACCCGGCCGTGGAAGATCCACGGCGAGGGGCCGACCGAGGCGGCGGCGGGCGACTTCAAGGAGAGCGGCGACTATGTCGCGCAAGACATACGCTTCACCACGCGCGGCGGGCGGCTCTACGCGATCACGCTCGCGCCGCCCCAGGGTGACGTCGCGATCACGTCGCTCGCCTCGGGCAACCCGCACGAGCCGCGGCGGGTGCGGCGCGTGCGGCTGCTCGGCCACGACGGCGCGATCGCCTTCCGTCAGACCGATCGCGCTTTGGTGATCGCCTGTCCCGCGCGCCTGCCGAGCCGCCACGCCAGCACCTTCGAGATCAGCTTCGCCTGATCCTCGTCCACGCCACCGCGGATCGTCGCTCGCGATCCCGGACTCGCGCGAGATGGCGATCGCCCGCGCGGCGACGGAGCGGCGACGGGCGGCCCGGTGGAGAGGACAAGCGACCGCGTCGATCCGTCATGCTGCCGGTCAACGCCTGACCCAGCGACCGGCCCGGCGCGTCGCAACGTCCACGCGACCGCCGAGGGCGGGTTGCCGCCCTCCCCAGCCAGCCCCGGCGTGCCCCGCCGGACGCCCCAGGCGCAGCGCCCTCACGCGCCCCGCCGCAACAAGGGAAGCCGCTCGCGCTCACACAAGCCCTGGAGCATTTTGCGCCGGAGCGGCCCCACATGTTGTGTATGATCGATCTGGGCGAGAGCGTCCTGTGTGAGAAAACGGTAGCGAGGGCGGGGCCGATCGGGTATCGGGAAGGGGCTTCGGATTCTCGGCGCGTGCTACCGCAAGGGTGCTGAGAAGGCTGACTCATCTCGTGCCCAAGGTGGTTGAACATGGCATCTGCCCCGAGCCAGCGGCGATCGCAGACACAGTGCGTGAGACGCGATCCTATCATGCTGTCGGCGCCGATCGTGGCGAGCGGCTCGCCCAGCGCGCGCTGATGCGATTCGGCCCGTTCGACGGCGGGCAAGGGAGAGCGTCCTCCAGCGAGTCACCCGGTCGGGTGGGAGTGACGATAGGATAGGAGAGAAGCGATGCGTCCCGGCGACGATCGACCGGCCGCCCCCCTCGCCCGCGCGTGGCGACCGGCATGCGCCTCCGTCACGCCGCAACGCCTTTCTTCGCGCAAGGCGGGGGGCCTGCCCTCACGTCACCGCGCGTCGCCCAGCGCCCAAGGGATCTTGTTGGACCGACATGCCGCCTCAGTCCTGCCCTCCGCTCAGCGACTCCGTCACCGTGGCGGCTGGCGGTTTGTTCCCCACGAGAAAGGGCGACGCTCGATGACGAGCGCCGCCCCGGCCGTCGCGGACTCGCGGGCCTCGCTCCCTCTCCCCTCAGGAGAGGGAGCTACCGCCTCACTCGGCCTCTTCGAACATGTCCTGCGCGTTCTGCGCGGTCGCCGAAAGACGCACCGTCTCGCCCTCGACCTCGGCCACCAGGCCGAGCGGCAGGTAATGGTGCTTGGCGCCCTGCCCGTCCTCGGTCGAGGGCGAGTCGTTCTTGGTCAGCTTGATCCGGTCGCCATCGACGTGGTCGACGGTGCCGACGTGCACGCCGTCCGCACCGATCACCTCGGCATGTTCCTTGATCTGGCTGGCATCGACCATGGTCAGTCTCCTCTGTTCGGTTCGGGGGCGCAACGCACGGAGCGGGAGATGGTCGCATGCTGAGCTCGCTGCCGCTCCAGTGCGCGATCATGTTCGCGGTCGCCACGGTGTTCGCACTCGCCGGCGCGTGGCTGCTCGCCGAGCTGCGCCGCCCGCTACCCGAGGCGCGCGTCTACGCCTATCGCATGGTCGGCGTGATGGCGCTGTCGGGCGGCGTCGTGCTGGCGCTGTCCGCCGCCGCCATGTGGCAGTGGAGCCTCGAGCCGTGACCGACCCGCCCGCCTGATTCGCCCTTTTGCTTTTTTATTCGTCTCACCCGGAGCCTAGCCATGTCCCTTCTCGAAGCCCGCAAACAGTACAAGCCGTTCGAATACCCCTGGGCGTTCGAGTTCTGGAAGCGCCAGCAGCAGCTCCACTGGCTGCCCGAGGAAGTGCCGCTCGGCGAGGATTGCCGCGACTGGGCGCAGAAGCTGACCGATCATGAGCGCAACCTGCTGACGCAGATCTTCCGCTTCTTCACCCAGGCCGACGTCGAGGTGCAGGACTGCTACCACGAGAAATACGGTCGCGTGTTCAAGCCGACCGAGGTCAAGATGATGCTGACCGCGTTCAGCAACATGGAGACGGTCCACATCGCCGCCTACTCGCACCTGCTCGACACGATCGGCATGCCCGAGAGCGAGTATGGCGCCTTCCTCGAATATGGCGAGATGAAGGACAAGCATGATTACATGCAGAACTTCGGCGTCGACAACGATCAGGACATCGCGCGCACGCTCGCCATGTTCGGCGGCTTCACCGAGGGCGTGCAGCTGTTCGCCAGCTTCGCGATGCTGATGAACTTTCCGCGCTTCAACAAGATGAAGGGCATGGGGCAGATCGTCAGCTGGTCGGTGCGCGACGAGAGCCTGCACTGCGAGGGCATCATCCGCATGTTCCACGCCTTCTGCCAGGAGCGCCAGTGCCTGACCAAGGCGGTCAAGGACGACATCGCCGACGTGTGCCAGACGACGATCCGGCTGGAGGACAATTTCATCGACCTGGCGTTCGAGATGGGCCCGGTCGAGGGGATGAAGCCCAAGGAGATCAAGAAGTACATCCGCTATATCGCGGACTGGCGGCTCAACCAGCTGGGGCTGAAGCCGATCTACATGATCGACGAGCACCCGCTGCCGTGGCTCACCCCGCTGCTCAACGGCGTGGAGCACGCCAACTTCTTCGAGACGCGCGCGACGGAGTATTCGAAGGCGGCGACCAAGGGCCAGTGGAACGACGTGTGGGACTCGTTCGACAAGCGCCAGAAGGCCAAGGGTGCGCGCCCGGCGAACGAGGACGCGGGCGAGGCCAGCGGCGACATGTTCGCGGGCGTCGCGGCGGAGTGAGCTGACCTCCCCTCCTTCGAAGGCGCCGCGGGTGAACAGCGCCCCACGCTGTTCAAGTTCTCTCCGGGTGAGAACCGGCCCCGGCTGGCGGGGGGTGGGGCTTCACCGCTGGCGAGACGCTCGCGGAAGCGCCCCATCCCGGCCCTCCCCTGAAGGGGAGGGAGCGACGTCTTGGCTCCTTGGCAGCGCCGTTTGAACTTCCGCCGCCCGAGACAATCGTTGGAGCGGACACCATGACCCCCAGCTGGCACCCCGCCCCTGACAGCGGCATTGCGATTCGCGAAGTCGCCGCCAACGGCCTCACCTTCGAGGTCGCCGAGGCGGGGAGCGGGGAGCATCTCGCATTGTGCCTCCACGGCTTTCCCGAGCTGCACTATAGCTGGCGCCACCAGATGCCGCTGCTCGCCGCGCTCGGCTACCGCGTCTGGGCGCCCAACCAGCGCGGCTACGGGGCCAGCTCACGCCCGCCCGCGGTGTCCGACTACACGATGGACCAGATCGTCGCCGACGCCGCCGCGTTGTTCGACGCGAGCGGGGCGCGCACGCTCACGCTAATCGCGCACGATTGGGGCGGCGCGATCGCGTGGAACTTCGCCATCAACAAGGTGCGCCCGCTCGAGCGATTGGTGGTGATGAACCTGCCTCACCCCGCCTGTTTCGCCGCGGCGTTGCGCCATGGGCCGCAGCGGCGGCGCAGCTGGTATATGGGCGCGTTCCAGCTCCCCTGGCTGCCGGAGCGGCTGATGGCGCTCGGCGACGCCGCGCTGGTGCGCCGCGCCTTCCGCGGCATGGCGGTCGACAAGACACGCTTCCCCGACGGGGTGCTCGACGTCTATGCCGCGGCGGCGCGGCGGCCGGGCGCGCTCAAGGCGATGATCGACTGGTATCGCGCCGCCGCGCGCCACCGCGACACGATGCGCTTCGGCAACGGCGGGCGGGTCGAGGTGCCGACGCTGATCGTGTGGGGCGAGGAGGACCGGGCGCTCGGGCTGGAGACGCTCGACGGGACCGAGCGCTACGTCGCCGATCTCACCGTGCGGCGGCTGCCGGGGGTGTCGCACTGGGTCCAGCAGGAGGCGCCCGAGGCGGTCAACGCGATCCTGCGCGAGTGGCTGCCGCGGGTGGGGTGAGCGCGGCGGGGCGAGATGCTCCGGCCGACCGACGTGCTTCGGCCGACGCCTTGCTCCGGCGCGCGCCGGAGCCGAAGGTCGCTGGCGCGTGCGTGGCGCTGGGTTCCTGCGTGCGCAGAACGCGGGAGCGGTAGTATATCGGCCGCTCCCCGCTCTCTATCCGTCATCCTGCACTCCCCGTCCGTCATCCTGAACTCGTTTCAGGATCCACGGTGCAGCGGGCGCAGCCGCCGCTGGGGGAGAGCGGTGCGGGCGGCGAACGCTTCGGCCTCCACTTGGCGCTCAAGTGAGCGGCCAAGTGGATCCTGGGACGAGTTCAGGATGACGGCAGCGTAGCGTCGGGAGAGGAGAGGAGCGAAGAGGAAGGCTCCCCCCTTCACTCCCCGAAGGCGCGCTTGATCAGGTCCGCGGTGGAGGCGTCGAAGTCGCCGCCGCCCTTGGCCGCCGCCTTGGCCATCTCCTTGCCCAGCTCGACGCCGAACTGGTCGAACGAGTTGATCCCCAGCAGCACGCCGTTCACAAAGACGCGATGCTCGTAGAAGGCGATCAGCGCGCCGAGCGTGCGCGCATCGAGCCGGTCGAGCAGCAGCGTCGACGACGGCCGGTCGCCGGGATAGCTGCGCGCCGCGTCCGCCGCGTTGGCGCGCCCCGTCATCAGCGCCGCGCCCTGCGCGAAGGCGTTGAGCAGCAGCTGGCGATGGTGCTCCGCCGGCAGCGTGTCGCCCGCCTCGATCACCGCGAGGAACTCGACGGGCACGAGATGCGTGCCCTGGTGAAGCAGCTGGAACACCGCGTGCTGCGCGTCGGTGCCCACCCCGCCCCAGGTGATCGGCGCCGTCGGGCGGCCAACCGGCTGGCCGTCGACCGTCACACCCTTGCCGTTCGATTCCATCTCGAGCTGCTGGAGATAGCTCGGCAGCAGCCGCAGCCGCTCGTCATAGGCGAAGGGCGCGCGCGTCTCGGCGTGCCGCACCTGGGTGTAATAGAGGTCGGCGAAAGCGGCGAGCGCGGGCGCGTTCTCGTGCAGCGCGGCGAGGCGGAAGTGGCGGTCCATCTCGGCCGCGCCCTCGAGCAGCTCCTCGAACTGGTCCCAGCCAAGCGCGATCGCCGCGGGGAAGCCGATCGACGACCACAAAGAGTAGCGGCCGCCCACGCCCTCGGAGAAGGGCAGGATGCGGGTCTCGTCGACGCCCCACTCGATCGCCTTCTCGGGCGAGGCGGTCAGCGCGATCACGCGGCCGTACGGGTCCTCGACGCCGGCGCCGGTCATCCACTGGATGACGCTCTCGGCATTCATCATCGTCTCGGTGGTGGTGAAGGTCTTGGAGGCGACCACCAGCAGTGTCGTCTCGGGATCGAAGTCGTCGAACACGTCGTCCAGCGCCATGCCGTCGACGTTGGACACGATCGCGACGTCATAGCGGTCGCTGCCGCGGCCGAGCGCGTCGACCAGCAGGTGCGGCCCCAGCGCCGAGCCGCCGATGCCGACGTGCAGGATCGAGCGCACCGGGCCGAAC
>Ga0265798_10006309_pt1 | contig 15620 bp, 9 predicted proteins | sample P3T30metagenome_FD_192430 | JGI IMG/M metagenome (GOLD analysis project Ga0265798, IMG submission 192430) | Plant litter microbial communities from East Loma Ridge, Irvine, California - P3 T30 | ecosystem: Environmental > Terrestrial > Plant litter > Unclassified | place: USA: California... | reverse complement strand
CAATTGGGCTCTCAGGTATCAATGCCAGCAGTGCCGCGATCAACACCATCGGTAACAACACGGCCAACGTGGATACCGCCGGTTACTCGCGTCAGCAGGTGATGACCACGGCGTCGGCACAGATCAATATCGGTCTGGGGGTCGGTTACATCGGCACCGGCACCACGCTGTCCGACGTGCGCCGTATCTACAACGGCTACCTTGAATCCCAATTGCAAAGAAGCACGGCGCTGAGCGCTGAGGCCACTGCCTACTCCGGGCAGGCGAGCAAGACCGATTCACTGTTGTCCGACAGTTCGACCGGCGTTGCTGCGCAGTTGACCGATTTCTTCAACAAGCTCCAGGGCATTGCCAGTAATGCGACGCAGGCATCGAGCCGCTCCGCCTTTCTGACCCAGGCAACGGCGGTCAGTGCGCGCTTCAATTCGGTGGCTGCGCAGTTGTCGTCCCAGAACGACAGTGTCAACGCGCAGCTCAATACCTTCACGCTGCAGGCCAACGAGCTGACCAAGCAGATTGCCAGCCTGAACAAGCAGATCACCCAGGCTTCAGCGGGCAATACAACGCCCAACTCGCTGCTGGACACGCGCAACGAAGCCGTTCGCAAGCTCAACGAGCTTGTCGGCGTCAAAGTGGTCGAAAACAACGGCAACTACGATGTCTATACCGGTACCGGGCAGTCGCTGGTCAGTGGTGCGAACGCGTACACCATGACCGCGACGCCGAGCGGCGCCGATCCTCTGCAGTACAGCTTGCAGATCACTTACGGTCAGACGAAGACCGATGTCACTTCGGTTGTGTCCGACGGTGCAATTGGCGGCCTCTTGCGTTACCGCTCCGAAGTGCTGGTTCCGGCTGGCAATGAGCTGGGACGTATTGCGATGGTGTTGGCTGATCAGATGAACAGCCAGATGAGCCAGGGCATCGACAGCAAGGGTAATTTCGGTTCAAGCCTGTACACCAGCATCAACAGCGCCGATGCCATTCTGCAGCGCAGCACCGGCAATGTGAATAACAGTGCGGGCTCCGGCAACCTGGGTGTGACCATCAAGGACACCAGCAAGCTGACGGCCGATGATTACGAAGTCACTTTCAGCGACACCAACAACTACACCGTACGTCGTCTGCCCAATGGCGAGAGCGTCGGTACGGGGGCGTTGAGCGATAACCCGCCCAAGCAATTCGAAGGCTTCAGCATGAGCCTGAGTGGCAATGCGGTGGCTGCTGGCGATATCTTCAAAGTAACGCCGACACGCAACGGTGCCTCGGGTATCGCTGTAGCGTTGACTGATCCCAAGGATATTGCGGCGGCGGCACCGTTGACCGCGGCAGCGGGTACCAGCAACTCGGGTACCGGTGGCTTTACCCAGCCCGTGGTGAACACCAAGGCCGACATTTACAACAATGCGCAAACCGCTGATCTGCGCAATGCCATGAAAACCACCACCCCCATGAAGCTGGTGATGGGCGCTGCCAGCAGCACGGGCGTTCAGAGTTACTCGCTGGTGGATGCAACCGGCGCTGCCGTGCTCGACCAGAACGGCAATGCCGTCGGCGGTTCGATCATTCAGGGCCAGAACAATCAGATCAAGCTAAATGTGGGATACACCGACACCACCACGACGCCCAATATCCGGACCTCGTACGAGGTCGAAATGACCCTGTCCGGTTCGCCGATCGTCAATGACACGTTCAGCATCGGCGTAACAGGTGCGGGTTCCTCGGATAACCGTAACGCGCTGGCGATGATCAGCCTGCAGACTGCCAAATCGGTCGGGGTGACGGGTGGCAGCGTAGGGACCAGTCTTTCCGGCGCTTACGCTGACATCGTCTCGACAGTGGGCACTCGTGCCGCACAGGCCAAGAGTGACGTGACGGCAAACCAGTCGGTTCTGGCTACGGCCAAGTCTGCCCGTGACTCGGTCTCGGGTGTATCGCTGGACGAAGAAGCGGCCAACCTGATCAAGTATCAGCAGTACTACACAGCGTCGTCGCAGATCATCAAGGCGGCACAAACCATCTTCAGCACGCTGATCAACAGTCTTTAAGGAATCGTGAGCCATGCGTATTTCAACCACCCAGATCTACGAATCCACGACCGCCAACTATCAGCGTAACTACGCCAATGTGGTCAAGACCGGCGAAGAGGTGTCCAGCGGTATCAAGCTCAACACCGCGAGCGACGATCCGGTAGGCGCGGCGCGTGTACTGCAGCTCACTCAGCAAAGTTCAATGCTGACGCAGTACGCCTCGAACATCAGTACGATCAACACCAATGTGGTCAACTCCGAGACCGCGCTGGCCAGCATCACCACGACCTTGCAGGCCGTGCGCGAGAAGATTGTGTCGGCAGGCAATGGCAGCTATACGGACCAGAACCGTCTTGCTGTCGCCCAGGAGCTCAAGCAGTATCAGAGCCAGATTCTGGGCCTGATGAACAGTCAGGATGGCAACGGCCAGTACATTTTTGCCGGCTCCAAGTCTTCTGCGCCTGCCTACTCGATCGGCGCCGACGGTATGTACTCGTACAACGGCGACCAGACCAGCGTCAATCTCGCCGTGGGCGACGGTTTGGTGCTGGCGAGCAATACCACGGGGTACGAGGCGTTCGAGCAGGCGATCAACTCGACACGTACATCCGCCACGCTGCTGTCTCCTGCAACCGACGACGGCAAGGTAGGGCTGACCGGTGGCGTCGTCACGTCAACCAGCGTCTACAACTCGGCCTATCAGGGTGGCGAGCCTTACACGCTGACATTTACCAGCGGCTCGCAATTCAAGATCACAGACGGTACCGGTACTGATGTGACGGGCGATGCGTCATCGGCCGGCAGCTTCAACAGCGGTGGTATCGCCGCGCAGACCTTCACGTTCCGCGGCGTGGAAATGACCCTGAACATCAACCTGAGCGCTGCGGACAAGGCGACTCCGGCAGCGGCAGATGCGGCGCTGACCAATCGCACCTATCGCCTGGCGTCGACGCCGGACAGCGTGACCACGTCCCGCAGCCCGGGCAATGCCTCGACAGCTACGGTCAGCAGCTCTACTGTGGGTACGAGCGCCGCGGACCTGACCGCATTCAACAATACGTTCCCGACCACAGGTGCGGTGCTCAAATTCACCAGCCCTACGGCATACGAGCTGTATGCAGCGCCGATCACCAGCACCAGTACGCCGGTGTCGACGGGGACCATGACCGGAACCAACGCCAAGGCGGCCGGTGTCAACTTCACCGTCAACGGTACACCGGCCGCGGGCGACCAGTTCGTCGTACAGTCCGGCACCCACCAGACCGAAAACGTGCTGAACACGCTGACGGCTATTATCAAGGCCCTGACCACTCCCGCGGACGGCGACCTGATCGCCACGCAGAAGCTCAATGCATCGCTGACCTCGGCGCTGGGCAACGTCAGCAGCAGCATGGAGCAGATCGCCACCGCACAGTCGGCGGGTGGTTCCCGTCAGCTTGCCGCGATTGCCCAGGGCTCCACCAACGAGCTGCTCAAGTCCAATAACGAGATTGAGCAGGGTACTTATGTCAACGCTGACGTCATTGAGGCCAGTACCCGGTTGACGTTGCAAAAGACCATGCTGGATGCTTCTCAGCAGGTGTTCGTGCAGCTCTCCAAGTTGAACCTGTTCAGCCAGTTGTAAGCGCTGGCTTTGAGCATCCGCCGTCTTTTTTTCAGCGGTAAGGGAAGCCATTCGATTGCATGGCTTCCCGCCCGTCGCGAGTCTGCATAGTGAATTCAGTTTCCCTCGTCAGCATTGTCATCCCCGCCTTCAACCCTCGTTTCTTTCGGGACGCGCTGAAAAGCGCCCTCGACCAGACCTACGAACACCTTGAAATCATCGTCTGCGACGACTGCCGCACTGGCGAAATCAAGGCTATTTTCGACGAACTGTTGCCCGTTGAAAGTGCCAGAGCGCGTTATGTGTTCAACCCGCAGCGTCTGGGCTTCCAGGGCAACATGCTGAAAGGGCTGGAAGAGGCACAGGGCGAGTACATCAAGTTTCTGTGTGACGACGACCGGTTGTACAGATTCTGTGTCGCACGTCAGGCGAACATACTCGATGTGCACGACGACGTACTGCTGGTGGTGGGGCGGCGCTATCTGGTGGATGTCGACGACTATGCGCTGCCGACGCGCATGGAGAACGTCGGACTGGTTCCGTACGACGCGCTGTTCCACGGCGATGACATGCTCGCTATCTTCGATCAGACACCGCGCAACTACCTGGGTGGCTTCAGCAGTGCGCTGATGCGCAAGTCAGATGTCGTGAAGTATTTGCCGGCACTTGCCCAGCCGGGTCAGGGCTTTCTGGCGCGCCTCGATTTCGCCTTGTTCGTCTGTCTGTTGCGGCGCGGCAATCTCGTTGCGTTGCACAGCATTGAAAGTATCGAGCGTCTGCACCCTGAAAGCCTGAGCAGCCAGCCGCAGATGTACAAGACGGCAACCGTCGAGTGGGGCTGGCTGGCCGAGATGTTCAAGGCGCGTGGCGGTGAGGAGGCCCCTGCAAAGGGCTGGGCCCGCTTCGTTGCAATGCGGTCGGCGCTGGAACAGCCACGCGAGTGGGACGAAGTCGGCTTGTACGGCGTCATGGCCAGCCGTCAGGGCATCATGCGTAGCCGGGTAGGCGAAGCGAGTGAAAGTTTTGCCCAGTTGTATACCGAATGGCTGGCGTGTCGTACGTTTTCGCCGAATCAGAAAAAGCTGTTGCAGAAGCGTCTCTCAAGCTGGAGCTGGCAGCCGCGCATCGTCCCGGTGATCATCGACCCCCAGGGTGATGCCGAGGGCCTGGAGATGACGCTGCAAAGCATCGCCGATCAGGATTACGCCGCTGAGTCGGTCGTGGTATTAAGCAATGCCGCCGACATCGATGACCAGCAAGTGCTGCGCTTCGCTTTTCAGTCCGACTGGGCGCGTCAGTTGAATGACGTGCTGCCACTTCTCGAAAACGCCGACTGGGTATATCTGTTGCGTGCCGGGGACCGGCTCGTCGCCCCGGCCTTGTTGGTGTTGGCGGAGCGTATTGCGCAAATGCCCGATCTGCTGTGCATTTACAGCGACGAAGGTGCTGTGGTGGGCGATGAGTCCCGTGAGCCGATCTTCAAACCCGATTTCAATCTGGACCTGATGCGCGGCTACCCTTACATCGGGCGGACTCTGGCGTTCGAGCGTCGAAATCTGTTGGACATGGGCGGCTTTGATCCGGCGTGCGATGAGCTGGCGCCCCATGACGCGGTCTTGCGTGTGACCGAAGATCCTGGTGCTGCCGCGATCGGGCACATTGCCGAAATCCAGGTCGAGTCCACCTTCACCTTTGCGCAATGGCTTTCATTGCCTGAGGTCGCTCAACACAACGATCGGATGGTCTCTGCCCACTTGCAGCGTATCGGGCTGGAGCATGTCATTCATCATGATCAGTCACCGTTGCTGAACCGTATCGAGTACGTTCACGGCTCGACACCTCTGGTATCGATCATCATCACGGTCAAGGATCAGTTGGCAGCGCTCGAGCGTTGTGTCGACAGCCTGTTCAGCAATACGTCCTATCCCCATTACGAAGTGCTGATCGTCGACAGGGCCAGCGAGACTGCCGAGGCGCAGGCCTGGTTTACGGCGATGGATCAGTTGGGCAGTGACAGGCTGAAAATCCTGACGATGACGCATGAAGCCAGTCACGAGGCGGCGGCGCAGAACTTCGCGGCGCAAGAGGCGCGTGGTCAGTATCTGGTCATGCTCAGTCCCTACAGCATCATCCGTCAGGCGGAATGGCTCGACAGGCTGCTCAATTATGCCCTGCGCCCGGAAGTCGGAATCGTCGGTCCGCGCATGCTCGATCCGCAAGGCATGATTGTCTATACGGGCATGGTGATGGGTATGGAAGGCCTGGCTGGCAGACCGTTTTTCAATATGGCACCGGACGCCAGCGGTTACATGCAACGTTTGCAACTGACGCAGAACTGGAGCGCGGTAAGCGGCAATTGTCTGATGGTTCGCAAGGAAGTGTTCGACAGCGTGGGGCAAATGGAAGCCACCACGTTCACCCAGGGGTTACAGGACCTGGATCTGTGCATGCGTGTGGGGCGTGAGGGTTATCTGATTGTGGGTTCGTCAGAGTCCTCGATTGTGCTGGCCGAACCTTCCGCTGTCCCGCGCTCCGAATCGGCTCGCGAAAGGCTTGATGAAGAACAGAAGTGCTTTTTCCAGAAGTGGCTGCCGAGGCTTGCCTGGGACCCTGCCTACAACCCCAATCTGGCGCTCAGTGAGGCTGCGTCCTTTCACCTCGAGCCGGGCCTCAAGGCGGGCTGGAATCCATTCTGCTCGCGGCACTTGCCATCGATTCTGGGCATGGCGGTGAACTCTTCGGCGGTCGGTCATTACCGGGTCAGTCAGCCGTTGCTTGAATTGCAGGCTGCGGGTCGAGTGGTAGGCCGGATGACCTATGACACTCCTTCGCCGGTCGAGATCGAACGTCAGTCCCCGGATGTCATTGTCTTTCAGGGACGTTACTCCGAAGCCAAGGTGCCGGATATCGCCCGCGCCAAAGACTATTCCAGTGCGATGCGTATTTTCGAACTGGACGATTACATTGCCGATGTGCCCGAGAAAAACGAACACCGACGCAATATGCCCGACAACATTGCCGCCATGCTGCGCAAGGGCATCGGGCTGTGTGATCGCGTAGTGGTCTCCACGCACCCGCTGGCCCAGGCATTGTCCAGTATGCACAGTGACATTCGCGTGGTGCCGAACATGCTGGCGACCCACCTGTGGAGCAATCTGAGAAGTGTACGTCGCAGCTCAGGCAAGCCGCGGGTCGGCTGGGGTGGCGGCACGAGCCATCGCGGTGATCTGGAGTTGATTGTCGATGTCGTGCGTGAGCTGGCTGATGAAGTCGAATGGATTTTCTTCGGCATGTGCCCGGACCTGCTCAAGCCTTACATCCATGAGTATCATCCCGCCGTCAGCCTGCAGACCTACCCGGCCAAGCTGGCCAGCCTGAATCTGGACCTGGCACTCGCGCCACTGGAGTTCCACATCTTCAACGACTGCAAGAGCAATCTGCGCCTGCTGGAATACGGAGCTTGCGGCTATCCGGTGATCTGTTCGGATACCGAGGCATATCGCGGACACCTGCCAGCCACGCGCATCCACACCAACCGCTCTGACGAATGGCTGCAGGCGATTCGCATGCACCTGTCAGACCCGGGTGCCAGTTACAAAATGGGCGACGAGTTGCGTGAGACTGTCCTGCGCGATTTCATGTTGCGTGGGGAAAATCTGCAGTACTGGGCCAATGGCTGGTTGCCGGATTGACCCCTGTCCATTGAAGATGCCGGGCAAGGTATCGCCCGGCACTGCCATGTCTTGTTTTTGCATCGAAGCCCGGGCCGGATGGGTCCGTCGGTCTACGGTGCGACCGCTTCGCTAAAGGAACGATCATGCAAAATCATTCAGGAAAAGCAGTTACTCCCTTGAATCAGCGTCTGACCCTGTTGTTGGTGGCTCGGGACCAGCCGGATTTTCTGCATCGTGCATTGAAATACTACAGTCGTTGCGGTTTCAACGTGGTGGTCGTCGACGCATCGCCCGAGGCGTTCCCCGTTGTTGCGGACTCTTCGGATCTTGAGTACCTGCACAGCCCCGAGCTGGCAGAGGACTGTCTCAGCGCTTGCATCGCATCCGGTTTGCAGCGAGTGAGCACGCCTTTCGTTGCTTATGCCGATGCCAGCAGTTTCCTGCTGCCGTCCGCGCTCGAAGAATCGTTGAGCTTTCTTGAAGGCAATGAGCATTATGGCGCGTGTCAGGGCTACGGTCTGAGCTACGAGGCCCATGTCAATCATGTGGATTACCTGCGGCGCGATCACAAGATCCTGGAAGACTATGCGCAGGAGAACGCTGCCGATCGTCTTGCAACCTTCATGGGGCAGGGGATTTCCCTGCTCAGCGCGGTGACCCGAACGGACCTCGCCCAAGCGTGGTTCTCATCCGTCGCGCCTCAGACAGATGTTCATTGGCAGGAACTCGGACATATGAGCTTTCTGGCGGCTTCAGCCAAATTGCGAATCCTGCCGATTCCTTATGCGCTTCACCTGACACCTGGAAAGAAGGCGCAACTGCGTCACGGCGGCGCCATCGCCGCTGCGGTCAAGCACCTTGATCCCAAGGCCCGGGCCGCGCGCGAGACCTTTGCCCGTGCGCTCGTTTCGACGCTTGGCAGCGCCGCAGGTCTTGAAGGTCAACAGGGTGAGCAGCAGGTTCTCGCCGCGCTCAAGGCCATGGCCGAGCGCCTTGAGACCCAGGCCTATCAGGCCGACGAAAAACTGTTCAGCGCCGGGTGGAACGTAGCGCTCAAAGAGTCGGAAGTGCGTTTCGAACCTCGACAGTTTGTCGAACTGCCGTTCTACAACCAGCCGTTCTTCGATGAGTTGGCTGAAATTGAATTCCTGATCCACGTCCTGCCTGCCGGGGCAGTACAGTTGGAAGGGCTGGAGGCCGCCTTGCTCAGGCAGGTGGAACTGTTGCGCCCTCAGTCCAACCCGGATGCCGAGAGCCTGATCAGCAGACTGTGGCAGGCCTACGAGGTATATGCGTTCAATCTGGGTGTCGTACAGCGTCTGGCGCTTGAGTTGAGCAAGTCTGCTGAAGATGCGGACCAGTCCGAGAGTATCGTGGCCTGGCAGGAGCGCCTGCTGGATACCTCGGATGTCGATAACGGCAAACTGCTCGAGGGTATGGCCTCCGGCCGTCTGCTGCGCTGGCTGGATTCGCGTGACCCATCGCAGGTGGCGTTGAAAAAGCTGACGGCTGCACTGGAGAAAAAACCTGCCGGTTCGCAGATCGGCATTTTGCTGCTGGATCTGGAGGCAGACATATTCAAGCTGCAGGCAACGTTCGACAGCCTGATCAACAGTCATTACCGGGCCTTCAAGGTCATCGTATTCACCACCGGCGAGCCGCCGGCGGCCACGACAGTGAACAACACCGTGCACTTCGTGAAAGTCAGCGAAAGCAACTATGTCGACAAGATCAACCAACTGATCAAGCAATCGCCCAGTGACTGGCTCATGCTCGCCCGGGTCGGTGAAATATTCACCCGCAGCGGGCTGTTGCTTGCCAGCGGCGAACTGGTCGATGCTGCGCAATGCCGTGCCGTAGCGGTCGACGAGATTCATCGTCAGGAAAACGGCACCCTTGCACCGCTGTTCCGTCCGGGTTTCAACCTCGATCTGCTGCAAAGCGTGCCGGCGCTTATGGCGCGGCATTGGCTGATTCGTCGCGAACTGCTGGTCGAGATCGGCGGTTATTCCCGCGAATTCCGGAAGGCGCTGGAGTTCGACGTTCTGTTGCGGCTGATCGAGCAGGGCGGCATGAGTGGCCTTGCTCATTTGAGCGAACCGCTGCTGATCTGCAATGCGCCGACACTTGAAGAGAACGAAGACGAGCAAAAGGCACTGGTCCGTCATCTGGACAAGCGCGGCTACCGGGCCGAGGTCAATTCGGTACTGCCCGGCACATACAAGATCGATTATCGCCATACTCATCGGCCGATGGTGTCGATTTTGTTGAACAGTCAGGACAACCTGCCGCAGTTGCAGCGCTGCCTGCACAGCATCCTGCAACGCACCCGGTATCAGCGTTATGAGGTGCTGATTGCCGACAATGGCAGCACTTGCGAGCAGCTGACGACCTGGCTCGATCAGCAGGAACAGCAGTCCAGCCGTGTTCGGGTGCTCAAGTCCGGTCAGCGCGTGAACACTGCCGCATTGCACAATCGTGTCCTTCAGGAAGCCAAGGGCGAGTACCTGATTCTGCTGGACGCCGAAAGCCAGATCGTCAACGTCGGCTGGATCGAGTCGCTGCTCAATCAGGCTCAGCGCCCGGAAGTCGGTGTGGTGGGTGTCAAGCTGGTGGACGCTGAAGGTACTGTGACTCAGGCAGGGCTGATTCTCGGGGTCAACAGCGGGATCGGGTCGGGGTTTGTGGGTGAGCCGAAGACCTCCCTGGGCTACATGCACCGCCTGGTCGTCGAGCAGAATTACTCGGCAGTACCTTCCGCCTGTCTGATGATCGGCAAGGAACTGTTCGATGCCCTGGGTGGCTTGGATGAGAATGAATTTTCCGAGGCTCTGGGCGAGGTCGATCTGTGTCTCAAGGCTGCCCAGGCAGGTTATCTGACAGTCTGGACACCGCATGTCCAGGTGGTACATGGCGGCGCATTGACGGCGCCAGCACAGACGCTTGGCGCCCTTGAGGATAAATGGGCGGCACAGTTCGCCCACGATGAGACCTATAACGCCAATCTTGAACGAAACGGCAAGCTGTTTACGTTGGCAAACGCCTGATCGATGCTTCTTCCCGGAGATCCGGCTGCCGCGCAGCCTGATCTCCGTCCTCGGGTTGCGTTCTGCACCTGCTTTTTCAGATTCAAATGCCGCAAAGCGACCAGACCGGCGTGACCTGCGGGTCATAACGTGCATCTTCACTGTATTGTGTTACAGGGAACGACGTGCGCCTGACTTGCTTTAACGTACCCCGCGCCCTGAAAATGTCTGTAAATCGCCTCTGCTGGATAGCTCCCTGACTTTTCTGGGACAACACTTATCTGTTTATTGATCGGGAAGCCATGATGATTGGCATAAAAAGCATAGCGAGCTACGTGCCCGCTGCGGGCGTTGATAATTACGCTCAAGGTGCCAGCTTCGGCAAGGATGAAGAATTCATTCTCGGGAAGATTGGCTCCACCTTCCTGCCGCGAAAAGACGCCGGCCAGGAAACCTCCGATTTGTGCGTTGAAGCCGTCAACGCGCTGTTTGCCAACAACCCGCAGCTCAAGCGCGAAAGCATCGATGTGCTGATTGTCGTCACCCAGAATGGCGATGAAGAAGGGCTGCCGCATACCTCTGCCATCGTTCAGGACAAGCTGGGTCTTTCGACCAATGTCGCCACGTTCGACATATCGCTGGGCTGTTCCGGTTATGTGTACGGTATTTATGCGATCAAGGGATTCATGGAGGCGACCGGCATGAAAAACGGTCTGCTGGTGACGGCTGACCCTTATTCGAAGATCGTCGACCCCGAAGATCGCAACACCACCATGCTGTTTGGCGATGCGGCCACCGCCACCTGGATGGGTGAAGACGCTGCCTGGCAACTGGGCAAGGCCAAGTTCGGCACGGACGGTTCCGGTGCCCCGCACTTGAAGGTCAGCAATGGCGTTTTCTTCATGAATGGTCGTCAGGTGTTCAACTTTGCGCTGCTTAAAGTGCCTGCGCACCTGCACGAGCTGTTGGGTGAGTCGGGGCTTACACCCGACGACATCGATGCGTTCTGCATTCATCAGGGCAGTGCTGCGATCGTGGACGCCGTGGCGCGTCGTTTCGAAGACAAACCCGAGAAGTTTCTCAAGGACATGGTCGAAACCGGCAATACCGTGTCTTCCAGCATTCCGCTTCTTATTGAAAAGCACGTGCTCAACTCGTCCTGGAATCGAGTCGCGCTCAGTGGTTTTGGCGTCGGCCTGTCATGGGGCTCGGCGATCATTCAGCGGGTCTGATGTCTCGCTGCATGAAAAAGCGCCTGCGGGTCATGCCCCAGGCGCTTTTTTATTGGAGTGATGCGCTTTATTTGAACTACTCTTGGCAGGCAGTACCCTTTCAGGTCCTTGCAAAGAGCTGCAATTCTGATGACTTCCTCAGCGTACTTCCCCTCGATCGTTCACCAAACCCTTGTTTTCCAAGGGCTGGCAGTCTGCTAGCAAAATATTTAAAAAAAACCCTCAAGCAACCTGCCATCGCGACGATAACTATTACGAAGGTTCTCTAGGCATACCCGGCGCTTGCAGGGGCCGGAAGCCACGTAGTACACAACCCACGAGGAATTCATCATGGCTTTAACAGTAAACACCAACGTCGCTTCCATGTCGGTTCAGAAGAACCTGAACAAAGCTTCCGACGCTCTGCAACTCTCTATGCAGAAGCTGTCTTCGGGTAAGTCGATCACCAGCTCCAAAGACAACGCTGCTGGCAGCCAGATCGCTGTAACCATCACCTCCCAGGTGAAAGGTCAGACTGTTGCGATCAAAAACGCAAACGACGGTCTGTCGCTGGCTCAAACTGTTGAAGGTGCACTGCAAGAATCCACCAACATCCTGCAGCGTATGCGTGAACTGGCCGTACAGGCTCGAAACGACAGCAACAGCTCGGTCGACCGTGATGCTCTGAACAAAGAGTTCACCCAGATGAGCGCGGAACTGACCCGTATCGCAGACAGTACCAACCTGAACGGCAAGAAGCTGATCGACGGTAGCGCAAGCACCCTGACTTTCCAGGTTGGTTCCAACACTGGTAGTGCAAACCAGATCACTCTGACTCTGAGCGCAAGCTTCGACGCAGAAACTCTGGGTGTCGGTTCGGCCATCACCATCGCCGGTTCGGACAGCACTATTGCAGAAACCAACTTCTCTGCCGCACTGACTGCAATCGACTCGGCTCTGGCTACCATCAACTCCACTCGTTCGGACATGGGTGCTGCCCAGAACCGTATGAGCACTACCATCTCCAACCTGCAGAACATCAACGAAAACGCCAGTGCTGCTCTGAGCCGTATCGTGGACACAGACTTTGCTGCCGAAACTGCCGAGCTGACCAAGCAGCAGACTCTGCAACAGGCTTCCACTTCGATCCTGGCTCAGGCCAACCAGCTGCCATCCGCTGTACTGAAACTGCTTCAGTAATATCGGGATGAGTTTTGGCGGGGGAGTGCGTAATCGTGCTCTCTCGCCTTTTTGCTTTCGGAGGTGCTGGTCATGGATATGAGTGTAAAGTTGAACGCGTCCTATCCGGCCGCTCAACCGGTTACCTCGGCTGCGGCCCAGGGTAATTCTGTTGAGAAGCCCGTGCAGGCGACGTCTGTCGAGCGGGTGGCAGCCACTGCCGAGAGCAAAGGCTCGAGCTTGAGAAAGGATGACGCGCAGGAAGAGGCGAAAGTCAAAGCCGCCGCGGAAGACATCCAAAAATTTTTTCATTCGGTCAAACGCAATCTTGAATTCTCGATTGATGAAGACTCTGGCAAAGTAATTGTCAAAGTGATTGCGAGCGATTCGGGTGAGGTGGTGCGACAGATTCCCAATGCGGAAATCCTGAAGCTGGCCGATAGCCTGAGTGACGCGAACAGCCTGCTGTTCCGCGCCAAGGCCTGACCGCCTGCACGATATGTGTTGCCTCTGTTTTGAGCCCCTTGGGTTTCGAGAGTGCAGCGACATCTTTGAGGGAGAGGCAACATGGCAATTACAGTTACGAATGGTATTGGTTCCAACGTAAACATCGGCCAGATCGTTGAAGGGCTGGTGGGGGCTGAAAAAGCGCCCAAGCAGAACCAGATCAACAAGCAGACAGCAGCAACCACGGCTTCGCTGTCAGGTATCAGTCAGCTCAGCGCTGCGTTGAATGCGTTCAAGAAGTCGATGGAGACGCTGGGCAGCACCACGACGCCAGCTTTCCAGGGCTTCGCTGCAAGTTCCGCCAACGAAGGTGTGATCAAGGCAACGGCCGGCAACACCGCGGTCAATGGCACTTATGCGATCAACGTCAAGAACCTCGCCACGCCTTCCAAAGTCGCTACGGCCGTGATCAGCGCTACCCAGGCTGCTGCGATTCCCAGCGGGACGATTAAGATCACCCAAGGCACCACCACGTCAAATGTGGTGATTGATAAAACATCAACCCTGACCGAAGTGCGAGACAAGATCAACTCGTCGCTTCTGGGCAAGGGCATTTCTGCAAACATCATCACCGACAATAATGGCTCGCGACTGGTGTTCAGTTCTACCACCACCGGCAAGGGCAGCGATATTTCGGTTGCAGGTGACGCCAATCAGGGCATGCTGAGCATCGACGGTACCAAGTTGATGAGCAGCTCCAGCACTGGTACCGATGCAAATGGTAATCCCATTCCTGGGGCAGGTGCCATTTCCGATACGGCTCAGGATGCTGTGCTGACCATCGATGGCCTTACCGTGACCAGTGCCTCCAACACAGTAAGCACTGCTATTTCCGGACTCAAGTTCGATCTTGTCGCGCCCAGCGAAGGCGCCAAGACAACTACTGTCACGGTGGCGACCAACACAGACGGTCTGAAGACGTCGTTGCAGTCCTTTGTTGACTCCTACAACACGCTGGTCAAGCTTGCGGACACCCTGACCAAGGGTTCTGTGGATGGCGAAGGTAATTACTCGGCTGCTGCGATGTCGGGCGATGCGACGCCTCGCGCGATGATCGCCAGCATTCGTACTCAGATTGCCACTGCAACCAACCTGAGCGGACTGGGCTCGCTGGCTCAGCTGGGCATCACCACCCAGCAGTCTGACGGTACGCTGTCGCTGGACAGTGTCAAGTTCACGACCGCGCTGAATGACAAAAAACTGGGCTCGGAGATTCAGAATTTCTTCGTCGCGCCTGGCGGTCTGCTTGATCGCACCACCAAAGCCATCGACCCGTATATCAAGGCTAATGGTGTACTCGATAGCAAGTCGTCGAGCCTGAATGCCTTGCAGCGCCGGCTGACGGCGGATCAGACGGCTCTGGATGCCCGCATTCAGACTCTCACCGATTCGTTGACCAAGAAGTACGTGGCGATGGATGCACTGGTCGGCAAGCTCAAGGCGCAGCAAAACAACCTGACCTCGATCTTTGAATCGATGGCGGCACAGCAGAAAAACTCCTGACGCTGAGCTTCACCGGAAACATCAGGAAACCCGACTCGCTGTCGGGTTTTTTGTTATCAGACTAAAGTTTCCGCGCAATGCGTCGATAGCTTGAACATAATTATCGTGAGTTTGCTCCGAGGTCACCTATGAACCCGATGTTGGCATTAAGGCAGTATCAGAAAGTCAGTTCCCAGACTCAGACGTCGGAAGTCAGCCCTCACCGTCTGGTGCAGATGCTGATGGAAGGCGGCCTTGACCGCATCGCACAGGCCAAGGGCGCGATGGCTCGTCGGGATATTGCTGGCAGGGGCGTGCTGATCAGCAAGGCCATCGACATCATCGGTGGGTTGCGTGAAGGCCTGGACCTGAAGACCGCACCGACTGAAGCGCTGCTCAGGCAGGACAGTCTCTATTTCTACATGATGAGGCGCCTGACCGAAGCCAATGCCGGGAACGACGCAAAAATTCTGGATGAAGTGGCAGACCTGCTGAACACCGTCAAGGAAGGCTGGGACGTCATCGGTACCCTGCAATAGTCAGTTGTCCTTCAGGAGGGAACATCATGAGCGCTGCACTCAAGCGTATCGAAGAAACCCGAGAAGCTTTGGTCGGGGCATTGGCCGAGCGTGACTGGGACGCCATCGGCAGGCTTGATCAGGCATGTCGTGAATGCGTGGATGCCGTGGTGGGTGATGCACCCCAAGACGATCCTGCGTTGCGCAGCCATCTGGAGGGGCTTCTGGGGGTCTATCGGCAGTTGATTGACATTGCAAGCGGCGAGCGTCAAGCAATCGTCGATGAAATGGCACAAATCCAGAATGCGAAAAACGCAACGAAGGTCTATCATCTCTTCGGCTAGCTTTTATTTGTCGTTTTAATTATCCGACAGGAAGTTCGCCATAAAT
>Ga0265798_10006307_pt1 | contig 15621 bp, 20 predicted proteins | sample P3T30metagenome_FD_192430 | JGI IMG/M metagenome (GOLD analysis project Ga0265798, IMG submission 192430) | Plant litter microbial communities from East Loma Ridge, Irvine, California - P3 T30 | ecosystem: Environmental > Terrestrial > Plant litter > Unclassified | place: USA: California... | reverse complement strand
GGCGAGATCTCCAACAAGTCGCAGCCTCACAGAAAGTTCACTCAGACCTTCGTTCTCGCCACGCAAACTAACGGTTACTTCGTGCTGAACGACATCTTCCGCTACATGATCGAGGAAGAGGAGGAGATTGCCGTGGCTGAGCCCACCAAGGAGGCCGAGGAGGAGGTCCAGCAGGAGCCTGCTGCCGAGGAGGTCGAGGAACCTGCACCTGCTGCTGTTCAGGAGCCGGAGCCCAAGACCCTCACCAACTCCGAGGACAAGTCTGCTGTTGAGCACGATGCGCAGACTGTTGACAAGCAGCTTGAGGAGAAGGTCTTGAAGGAGGAGCCCAAGGAGGAGGCTCCACCGGCTGTCAACGGCACCGAGGAGACCAAGGAGGAGGCGAAATCAGAGCAGGTTGCCGCCGAGGAGACTCCCGAGCCCGAGCAGGAGAAGCCGCGCGACCCCGAGCCCACACCCGTCGCTGAGGAGCCTCCCAAGGTCACCAAGCCTGCTGCGCCCGCCGCGCCCGTCAAGCCCGCAGTCCCCAAGACATGGGCTAGCCTTGCTGCCTCTGCGAACAAGAGCGTTGCCATGCCCGCTGCTCCTACCCCGTCTGCCCCTGCGCAGTCCGCAAAGCCTGCATCTGCCCCTAAGCCTGTTCCCGCCGCTGCCGCCCCTCAGGCTGCCGCGCCCGCTGCCCAGCGCGAGGCATCGCCCGCCGCCGCTAACTCTGGAGACGAGTGGACTGCCGTCAGCGGTAGCCACAACAGGCAGCAATCTCGCCAGGTCAACGGCCAGCAGCAGCAACAGCAGCAGGAGCCCAGCCACCCCCGTGGTTACATCAAGAACGTGCAGGAGAACATTAAGGGCCCTGAGATGAAGGAGAAGCTTTCGCAGTTCGGCGAGATCACTCACTTCGACATCTACCGCGCCAAGGTATGTTGTATTCGAATAAACCCAACTTGATCACTTTACTGACTCTGAGAACAGAACTGCGCTTTCGTGGAGTTCAAGACCCCCGAGGGCTACAAGGCCGCCGTCGCTGCCAGCCCCTTCCAGATTGGTGATGAGAAGTTCTGGGTCGAGGAGCGCCGCAACGCCGGCCCCGGTAACCGTCAGCAGCAGTTCCAGGGCGGCCGTGGTGGCTTCAACCGTGGCCGTGGTGGCTTCGGCGGCCAGAGGGGAGGTCGCGGCGGTGCCGGTGGTTCCGTCCGCGGTCGTGGAGGCGCCCAGGCCGCATAAATCCTCTCATCGTGAAGATGAAGGGAAAAGAGATGCGAGGCAACGAGTGTGGAATCAGCGACGCCCAGCTGTCAGACAGCTTAATCGGCCCACTGGCCGCTGAACTCGACTGGACTCCCCAAACGACACGCGAAAGAAATGTATAATACCGGCGACTACGAGTGGAACGAAAACAACACAAAAAGAGGCATGGGGAAAAATGTGTTTTACATTGAGAAAGCGAGCGAATCTTTGTGTGAAAGCTGTTTTTTTGTTTGGCTTCCAAAAAACGGGGATAGCAATGCATTACCGGCGATTCTCCCTTGTTGCATTGTTTCCTGTCGGGCTTGCTTGTTGTATGTATATTTACCCTTTTTTTGGTTTCCTCTCGGTCGGAAGGTGACGAAGAGGATGAAGGAAAGCTTTTGCCTTTGATTCCACCTGCTCTGTAGCTTACATACTTACGAAAGTCATTACGTTCTTGTGTATCTTGTACGACCAGGTCTGGTGAAGAGTTATGTATAGCATCTTTCTGAGGTATTTAGTACATGGCCTATCACATGGATGATGTTGATAGGGCTTGACCTCATCTGTGTACATTGGTATCGAACCGCTTTGTTAGACGAGCTTCGCTTTTCTCCAAAGGCGCAACATCACTGAAACATACAGATCGTTCGACATGTCAAGCATCATCCAATGCTTCCTATATGTTATTGATACCTGGTCACATGCACTGTAGGTAGATTGGACTCCAAGAATCTTTGACCCACTTTCGCCAGCAATTCCTCCGCCTTCGACCTCCCAAGCCCGAGAGACATTTATCCGCCCTCCTCCTTTGCTTTAGCCCGCGACATCAATAGCCGACAAGACACCTCGCCGATGCCAGCTAAGCTACCCAGGCGAGGTGAGGTGACGATTGACCATCCAAGCCCATAGCAAAATATGTAAAGGTAGTTTTCCAAACCTCAGGTAGAGGTCTCTTCTGCTTTCTTCTCTCTTTCTCTCTCTCAAGCTTCACTCAATAACCGCCATCATGCCGCCCGTACATTTCGCAGAAGCCAACCAACCATTCCCTTCTCACCCTTTCTCCCAGAACCCGCTCAAAAGCCGACAGGATGTCGTCGATGCGTGTGCGTCGTTGCTCGATCCGTTGGAAACTGGCTTCTCGCCCGAGTGTGCTTTGGTCAGAGTTGGAGGGACCGGGGCTCGATGTGAGTTTTGTTCTTGTCAATCGAAACTCAAGACACCGAGAGACGATCAACGTGGTGAGATTTGAATAAGTGGACTTCACTCTGACATCTCCAATATAGTCGACGAGACGGCAGCACAGATAGAAGGCTATGCTCGGCCTCTGTGGGGTCTGGCATCTCTTCTTGCCGGCAACTCCAAGTATGAGAAGACGCATCTCTTCGTCAAAGCATTGATCAGTGGTACCGATCCCGATGGACCGGAGTTCTGGGGTAATATGGAAGACTTGGATCAACGAATGGTCGAATCATGCCCGATCGGATTCACCCTTGCCGTGGCAGGCAAAGACTTCTGGGACCCGCTGAGCGACAAGGAGAGAAGCAATGTAGCAGCCTGGATCGGATCGATGAACGACAAGGAAATGCCCAACACCAACTGGCTGTGGTTCCGCGTGTTCGCCAACCTAGGCCTGAAAGCCAACGGCGCTCCTTTCTCGCAAGACCGCATCTTCGCCGACATGGACCACCTGGACACCTTCTACCGCGGCGGCGGCTGGTCCAATGACGGGCCAGCCGGCTACACGCAGATGGACTACTACAGCGGGTCCTTCGCCATCCAATACCTGCAACTGCTCTACTCCAAGCTCGCCAACGACACCGACCCCACCCGCGCCGAAGAATACCGCAGCCGCGCCCGAGACTTCGCCCTCGACTTCGTGCACTACCAAGACCCCGACGGCCACTCGATCCCCTTCGGCCGCAGCATGACCTACCGCTTCGCCACCATCGGCTTCTGGAGCGCGCTGGCATTCGCAGACGTCGAACCCCCGGCTCCCTTGACCTGGGGCATGGCCAAAGGCCTCCTCCTCCGCAACCTGCGATGGTGGAGTCGCCAACCGCATATCTTCCAGCCGAACGGCATGCTCAACATCGGCTACACTTACCCGAACTACTACCTCGCCGAGCCGTACAACTCCCCTGGCTCGCCGTACTGGTGCATGCTGGCTTTTGCCGCTCTCGCTCAGCCGGCTGAACATCCTTTCTGGAGCTGTGAGGAGGAGGCCCATCCTTTTGCTTCGCCGGAGAAGAGTCTGTTGCCCACCGTGAAGGCGCTGAAGCAGCCGCTGCATATTATGGTCCATAAGGGAGGTCATACTTTCTTGCTGTCTTCGGGGCAGAAGTGTCACTACCCGCTGAAAGGTTAGTGATCCCCAACAACAACCAAGCTGTAGATCAGCAAAAGCAGAGAGAAGAGCCACAAGGAAAAACCAACTAACAGAACCTCGCCAAACAGCAACCCAAGCCAAATACGGCCACTTCGCCTACAGCGCCTCCTTCGGCTACTCCGTCCCCACAGGCGGTTACACCCTCGAACAATTCGTCCCGGAAAGCTCCCTCGCCCTCAGTGACGACGGAGGCGAAATCTGGAAAATGCGCCGAGACGTGCAGGACGCCGAGATCCTGTCCTTCCCCGAAGACAACGCTCGCCCGGTCCTGTTCTCGACCATGAAACCCTGGCCCGACGTCAGCGTCAAAACTTGGCTCGTGCCTCCTGCCGACAACGATGGCTCTCCGAACTGGCATCTTCGCGTTCACAGGATCGAGACTGGGAGGGATCTGATGAGTGCTGAGGGCGGGTTTGCGATTCTGGGGACGAATTCGAGGAATGGGCGGTTTTTGACTGCTCTTGCCTCCTCCTCGGAAGATGGAGGACAACCAGAAGAAGAAGGGACGATCGAAGACCCATCCTCCGCCGCTGTTGTTTCGAGAGCCGGCGCTTCGGGTGTGAGGGACCTTTCTGGTGGTAATACCGCGAGCGGAAGGAAAGGAGGGGTTTGCTTTGCGGACGCTAATAGCAATTTGATCGAGGCTAGGACTTTGTTGCCTTGCTTGTATGGGGATTTGAAGGCTGGGTCGGTGACTTGGTTCGTTTCGGGTGTTTTCGCTTTGCCGGCTGGTGTTGAGAGTGATGGTTGGAAAGGGGAATGGAGGAAGCAGTGGGAAGGGGGTGTGAAAGTGCCCGGGTGGGTTGGGGAGATGGTTGGGAGCGAGAGGTGATTTGGGTCTCCTTTGGTTCGTTTTACCTCTTGATCATGATTAATTCCAATGAATACTTGTTGCAAGAATCAGTAGAAACTCGGCGTGTACAAAGCGGCTGAAAAGTCATCTGGGTATCGTATGCTACAGTACTTCTTCGCGAGAAGTTTGTCTCATGCTAACTTACGCCTGGCGTCTGCCGGGCTCAGTTTGTTCAGTCCAAACATCCTCATCATCGCGGTTTCCTGGGAATTGAAAGTCAGTGTCGTGCGAAGGAGAGGAGAGGCGGGCCTATTTCTCCAAAGACTTACAAGGAAGAATCTGGGCATGTAACCTGTGAGCCACCACACAAGCCATGATTTCGAACCTTCCCAGATCGTCGTCTTCTTCCTCCACCCGATCAACTGCGCCACCACAGACCTCGCATACACATCCGTCTCCATGCCCAACGACTGACTATGCGTCAACCTCTTCTCGAAATCCTTCTCAACCCTCAAATAAATCGAGTCCCCCTTCAGCGTCCGGAAAGTCCTCGCAATCTGGCTCTTCACACCCCCCGTAACAACATTCACAACCCGCACGCCAAAGGGCTTCAATTCCAACCTCAGAGTCTCCGTGTACCTGTGCAACGCCGCTTTCGACGCGCAGTACACGCTGCCGAACACGTACGGCATCTCGCCCGCCAGCGAGCCGATCATGACCACGGACCCCTGGGCTTCGATCAGCAGCGGGGAGAAGACTTGCGTCATGCGCATCACGGCGAAGACATTGACGGCGAAGGTCGCTTCGATTTCCTCGAGCTCGACTTCCAGGGCTGGGACGGTGTAGTTCCGGCCCGCGTTGTTGACGAGGTAGTCGAGTTTGCCCCCTGTTCGCGAGGCGATTTCGGCTTTGAGAGCGGCTATGCTTTCGGTGCTGGTTGCTTCTAGGGGGAGGGTTTCGATTCCGAGGGCTGCTAGGTCTTTTATCGAGTCTTGTTTGGTGCTGTCAGCAATTTTGACAAGGATTGGGAGGCTGTTGAACTACACACCTGTTTTGCGGGCTGTGGCGAAGACGCGAAAGCCGCGTGATTTGAACTCGCGGGCGAGCGCGTGGCCGATGCCTGAGCTGCAGCCTGTGATTAGGACGGACTTGGCCATGGTTGTTCGTTCCTTGATTTTTTCCTGAAGAAGGAGGTGTTGTTGTCACTGTTTTGGCTTTGTATACTTGGACCGAGTCGAGGCGACGTTCGGGTTCGGTTCCGGATGGAATTGCTCGGTACCCGATACTTTATCTATCCGCCCGAATGCCAATGCCGATCACGTGCATACACGGAGCCATTCGATGCCGACGGGAGGTGTTATGTTGACATCGCTAACATCGACACAATCAAAACACGCATCGTCTCGTTTGCGCGATTGGTCGTATTGATGGGATAACCGTATTGCAGTCTAGATCGAGTCACAAGACGATGGAAACAAAACTAGTATTTCAAATTCAAACTCAAATTCAACGCCGTCGATGGGTATCCTGCAAGCAAACGAATAACCGATCTTTCTCCCCCTTTCACCCTCGCGCACAGATTCAAATCATCGCCGCCTCACGTGGTCTACTGCCATGCTGGCACCCATGCGGACTCAGTCCCTTCAGTTAGGCTGAGAGCCCCCACAGCTCCGTCGATTCTTGCACTCTCCTGTCCAAGGAGCTCTTTCTCCAGCTTACCCATTACGTCCAGCTCGCGCAGGATACCATCTACCAACGACCGACACGAGCTCAGTATCACCTGCAGACTGGTGTCGGCTTCGGCTTCAGCATTCTGCTCAGGAAGTGGTGGCAGAGCCGACAATTCGCGTTGCAGCGAGCGGATTTTCAATGCAGTGGACGCGTGCGCTTCTCTCCAAGGCCCTGGGAGCGGCTCGACGAACCCACCCGCAGGGCTTGTAATTCTAGTCTCCGCACTTGCGGCCCAGTCTTCAAACACGTGCAGTAGTTCCGTGTACCTGCTTTCAGGGTGTGTGATGGCGACAACGTCCTTGTGGACTCTGGCGAGTGTTTGCAGGTTCCCAGCTAGCAGTGACGGGTCGGGACACCACGCTTGCAATGCTTTGAGGTTTGCAACTTTTTGCTGGGCTGTTTCCGCAGCGCAGATGGCCTCGAAGTCTTTGCGTAGTTTGGAGTGTTTCTTGCCAAGTTTGCGTTTCGCATCGTCTGCGTATTGGCGTGTGGTTTGGGCCGAGGTTTCGTGAAGTAGTGAAAGCTGTAGAAGTTCGATCTGCTGCAAGGCTACGTCGAAAGGCACCGAGACGTCTTGCTCAAAGTTTGGTGCAGATTTTGCAAACTTCGATGAGGGAACAGGAGGCTTTGGTAGAGCAGTCTTGGCAGGCGAATAATGCTGCTGAAAGGTGCTGAATGTCGGTCTCGAAGAGGCTGGAAGCTGCGATTTGCCGCTCGGTTTGAGCTCGGGTGCTTTCCTGGGTGAGGTGGGCGATGGTGCTGGTGGCGCTTGGCTTGCTGATGGTATGCTGATCGGTGTTGGTCGCACGCTGTTTGTGCGGCGAATGCCGGATGTAGATGCAATAGCAGAGACACTAGAGTTTCGAGCATGGCCTGGTGGCTGTGATGTCTTCACACTTGCCGAGCGTGCAAGACCTGTTGTCCGGGGAGTTTGAGACGAAGACGCCGAAGAAGGCGTTCTCTTGAGACCTGATTCGGTACCTGAAGGCCGGGCGGCCGAAGGCGTGGAGATCCCACCACGTTGTGATTCGGGTCTCGTGGAAGATGTGGTACTCTGGACGGATTGTGTTCGCGTGTGTGACCTTGTTGACGGAGCTCTAGCGAGCTGGCTCACCGCCGGCACCCTCGTTGAGAGACCTCTTGAGAGCTTCGACACTGGAGGCGGAGGCATTGCCATCCTATCCGCCTGACGCGCATCGTTCGTGGCTGTGTCACCTGCCCCATCGTTCTGCGCTATATCCGGATCTCGATTCTCCGTTTCTACAATGTCGGCCTCCTTCTTGTGTTCTGCAGAGCCTGTCCTGGAGAATTGAGGCAGTAGGCTCATGCGTTTCGATTTTTGAGGCTCGGCTTTGGTCGGTGTCGGAAGGCCAGAGAATCCGGGCTGTCGATTGTTCAGCGCAAAGATTCATGAATATCCCTTGGAGACGCGAGTGGTACCTCGATCATAGATGTCGGTCTACTGCGACCAGCCGCTGCACCTGGCGGACGGCGCGTAGACGGCAGCCGGCTTGGAGTTGACATTGTTCGGACGTTTCGGTATGTGCGGTTTCGCCAAAAAGGAAGGGGAATGACAAGTCGGTCAATGTTTGTGTTTTGTTGTTTGGTACTTGCTTGCGACGTCCATGCTCGGTGATGAATGTGGAGATGTTTCGAATGCAGGGACTCACGACTCAAACTTTCTCCTTCATTTCCCCTCAAACCACTCTCTGACACTTTAGGGCTTCACACTTCTACACTTCGCTTTGCCGAATGGCTTCCATCAACATGAAAGGGCACTCTCATCTACTCAATTATCGCGCCGTCAACAGCCTGACCGGTGAGATCCACCAGTGACGCGGTAGCAAGCATGATGCGTTTGCGCCTCCTCCATTCACCATCGACTGGACAAAGCGTGAGTGGTGGCATGTTGCGAAGTTGAAGTGAAGTCACTGATGCCGCCGTTTGCTCGTTTGCATTATGAGGTCAACTGCCCGCCGCAGCGTTTGCGCTTTCACTGCGACCAAAGAATATAAATCTCTTGCAGCAGGGTCAATTGAAGACTCTCGACACTCACCGTCAAACGCAACACCGAACGCCCTTCACCCAGCTACGTCGAAAGCTATACTTCTCTTTTCCGTCCGACCAATTCCGTCTGGCTATATACGTACCCGTGGAAGTCGCGACGGACAGCATGGATACAAAGCTGACCTCCAGTACGGTCTTAACACCGAGATTACCTCGAATGCAAAGCTTCGTAGCATCAAACATAGAGCCAGAAAATATCACTGCAACAACTCAGGATCTTTCGGTTCAGCAGGAAGGCGGGAGCCCAGGTTCAAGCGAAGACAGCTTCACCTCGGCCGAGGAGACGCTGGCTAGTAACCAAGTCGCGCAGCTCATTCTTGAGCGAGACGACCTACGAAAAGAGCTTGATGCAAGTCGTCGACAGCTCGAGGCTGCACGCAGGGACAGCGCGGCCCTCGAGCGTCAAGTTAGGGATCTGCACCTCAAAATATCCGCGGGCGCCAAAGACTTGAAGCTGCAAGTGACTGAACTCACTGCAAAAGTTCGGTATCACGAGTCCGGACGCGCCAAGACATACCAGAACGGAGTGATGGATGGCATGCGGTCACATGTTTCCACCAACGAGCGAATGATTCTGTTGCAGCAAGTGGAAGCTTATAAGAGTGAGGCTGCCAAGTGGAGGATGGAAGCATTCCGTCAAGGATCCGACGCGATTAGTCAGTGTTGGCAAGCCAGCGTCGACGAGGCAGTCAGGCGTGAACGGGAGAAAGACGCGCTTGTGATGAAAGTGCTGCGAGACGAGATCGCGGCATTGAAGTCTAAGAAGGAGGGCTGAGGTACTAGCGTTGGCAGGCATATGTCGGTATCAGGGGAATCGTAGTACTACGATTGAACCAGAGGGGAACATGAGAGAATGATACAGTCAGGATTAATAGGATACTTCTGTCATTTCATTGGTACTAGTCTTCTGCTATGGTTGGAACGGATGGTAGGGGCACTATCAGTCACACGCCATCAAGAGGCTACATCAAATCATTAAATTGGTAAACAAGACTTGCAGACGTGACGCGACTGCGCCATGGCGTATTAGCCCCGTCACAAGTCGCAACGGCAGGTCCAGGGAGGCGGCATCATCCAGTCTGGACCACAAATAATCTTGATGACCCAGCCGTCTGGGGGAGATACGGACTGGAACCTTCAAGCACTCTTCTTTCTCCAATTTGGCGGGCCCGGGCGAGTTAACCGAGGCACCACGCTAGTCTACATATGGAATAACCCCTCCGCCAAGTGCTGTAAGTGAAAGCTTCACACTCGCAGGCCCGGAACTCTCTCCTCTTGCTACCCAACATCCGCTGCTTCCTTCACTCGCAATTCGATGGCCAGTATGCGCGGCTTGCGGTTGCGAACTTACACCCCACCGGCATCGAGGCCAACGCCTGCGCTATGAGCAGTTGTCAACCGTCGACCTGCCTGCTCGAACGGGAATGTATTGCGACCCAAGGCCGGCCACTTCATGTTGTTGCGCGACCCTCGTCACGTCAGGTTTCTGGATAAGCGTTACCGTTTTGTTATATCCATTTCTTAGCCAACTTGATCTACACCGGCGATGCCCCAGCCTGGCTCACGAAACCTTCACTCTGACCCGTTTAGGCCAGAGTATCGACGCCCCAGAGACTCTGTACCGTTCTTGTGCGCCGATCTCTACATGCTTTAGCATACTATGCAGAAAGCCGGATTCCAGGCTCAAAGTCCAAAATGCCCCGGTTGGGCTCTTCATGTCTCTCTCGTCTGTATTATCGTTGCCTCTTTCACTTTGTGTGTTGGCAGCTCGCTGCACTTCCCCGTCTCCCCCAACTCTCCTGATGTACCTGACAGAGCCATTGAAGATCTAATGCATCTAGTCTCGAGGCCTCAGAGACCGGTATAACTACAGCCTGCTGTGCCCACCGCACGTCCTTCGTCATCACCGGCTTTCTCGACATCTGACTCGGTCCACACCGACGACCGTTTGCAGCCATGTCCGGCAACATTCAAAACATCCCTCTGTCGGTCATCTTGTCATGGCCGTCACCAAACTACGATGACCCCGTTCGAAGGTCGTGGATGCCAGTATATGCTGGCATCCTCCAAGCAGCGAGCACACTGACCGTCATCACGAGGCTGTGCTTGAGAGCAAAGGGGCGAGCAGGACCTTTGGGCCTTGACGACGTGCGTATTACCAATCCTTTGACCCAAATTCGATCAATCCTGACATCCTCACAGGCTCTTCTTTTCCCTGCATGGTTGGGATCAATCGCATTCACGACCTTCAGCATCCTCAGCACCGAGAAGTATGGTAACGGCACGCATGCGTGGGACGTACCGGCCTCGAAATATCCACGCCTCTCACTCTGTGCCTGGGCCGCAGAAGTCACTTTTCTCATCTCAACCGGTTGTACTAAATGTTCAATCCTCCTCTTCTACCGACGCCTCCAAAAGGGGACGTACAACAAAATCTGGCAATACTGCATCTATGCAGCACTTGCATTCACAGTCGCCTACGCTCTGGGCTTCATTCTTGTGCTTGTGTTCTCTTGCACCCCCACAGAAGCAAACTGGGAATCTGCCGACCCCACCTACCAAAAGAAATATCATTGTGTCGATACGAGATACGAAAATCTCATATCAGGAATCTTGAGCGTGGTCAGCGATGCATATGCCGTTCTGCTGCCCTGTCTGATGCTGAGAAAGTTCGACGTATCTAAACGGCAGAAAATCGCTCTCAACGTCATCTTCTCCCTTGGTTTGATCGTTGTTGCCGCAGGCGCGGTCAGAACATACTACTTCGATCACCTCTGGCACACCTACGACCTCACCTACGCCGGCTTTGACGTGTTGGTCTGGGCTCAGCTCGAGTTGCAGCTGTCACTAATCTGTGCCAGCGCACCGGCCTTGCGTGTCTTCTTCCGAAGATACCTGGCAAACCCTCTGCGAGCACTATCCAGCGGACGCTCGAACGGGAACAGCACCCACGGCTCACGTCGTCACACCAGACTGACTGATGATGTTCCTTCATTACCCACTTCCCAACGCCGCCCTTCCACACTCTTGACGCCGAACTCGATAGCCAAATTCGACACTCTGGCTACTATGAGCGAGATGGAGATTGAAATGGACGAATCTCCATCAAACAGCGCGCTTCGCAGAAGCACCACGCCCAACTCAGATGGCTCAGAATCCCACCTAAGAGGGGATCTGGAAATGAGTCGACCACCAGCCGCCTACTCGTTACGCGAGAAAGACTCGACTGATCACTACGATTTCCGTGGCACGGTTCCTTTGTATCTGTATGATCATTAGTAGATATGTACATCACTCCAAATAATAATTCCCTTTTGTTACGTCGTTGGTCAAGTCTTGCTGTGCTGTGCTGGTGTTGCAAAATCGTCAGACCTCGACTATGATGGGGCTGATGTGGTCCCGGGAATGATGATCATCCTTCCCTTGTTCCGGTATACAGTACGATAGCGGAGATCACTCCTTCAGATGCCGGGTTAGGTCGCGTGCTGCCCAACCTCATGTGATAATTTATCCGACCTACATGTACTGTATACACGCGCGGAAGTACATTTTATGTTCAAGATACACATTCAATATCACCATCTTCACATGTGCCTCGTCAGGTCGCTTCGCATGGTGGTTCGTGACTGCTCCATGAACATTGACTCAGGGTAATGCTCAAACATCGGTCTGTTCGATCTTCCACACAGCATCCGTGAGCCACTGAGGTCTAGGGCATACAGTCAGTACTACTCGATAGCCATTGATGAATCATCAGAATACTCAGGTGTGTAATGTGCTGATACTCTTTTTTCCCTTCCCTTGCTGTGGCTTTCATGCCATCGCCACCAAGTCGTTCGATGCACTTGCCTTACCATGGAGAGTGCCTACCACAAACCTGCCCTCACACCTGCCTCACCACCTCAATGCCTCCCTCATCACCAGCAGCAACCGTGCCAAGAGCTGCGTCTCTATATCTTCCCTTCTCTTCTCTTCTCTTCCTGATCCTTTCTTCCTCACCCGACATCCGCAACCATTTTTGGCAAAGTATTTCCATCTTACATCAATTATCGCCTCCCATCCGACCTTCAACAAACCTCCCACACCACCCTTCCCCTCTTCAGCGTCTCACACCGCGAACATGAGGTCGAACTACAACATGCTTGCCATGGCTGCCGCCGCGGCCCAGGCCAATGCCATGCCGAGCTCGCATCTCTGGTAAGCCCACTACCTCACTCTTCTCTCTTTCCACTCAAAAGCACGTGCTGACCGATCACAGCGAGTTCTCCCTCACCGCCTACGGTGCCCCAGCTCCTGGCCCGGCCGGCATGGTCGGCCAACTCTTCGACGGACAAAACCGCATCAACCAAACCAACCTTCCCATCCCGAAGGCCAAGTACTCGATTGACGCCGCTGGCCGTGAGTTCATCTTCCCAGACTGCCGCAACACAACCACTGACACTTCGTCCAGACATCTACGACAACAAGGACCGCGGCTGCATCCTGACCCCTCCCACCACGCAATAGCAATGCGACCAAGGCGCCCCAGCTGATGCCGGCTTCTCCATCCGCCACCACCTTCTCGCCCACGAGGAGTCCACCACCTTCTACACTTGCCCCACCGGCGACCATGGCGGCTGGAACCTCTACTCCAAGCTCGTCGAGGGCCAAGATGCTTGCGTCGAGGTCTACCTCGAGGTCATCCAGGAGTCCGGCAACTGCCCTTCCATGGCCCCTGAGATGGAGCACAAGTACCACACCGAGTCCAAAGAGTCTGTCAAGACCTGCACCAAGGTCAAGACCGCCAGCACCCCGCCTCCTGTCTACACCAAGGAGACCATGACCGCCAGTAAGCCGTACAGCAAGCCGTACAGCGTTTGCCCCAAGTCCAAGCCCTCCATGAGCGTCAGCACCGCGACCGTCTACACCACTGCCACCAAGACCTATGTCGCCAGCACTTGCACCCATGCCCACGAGGACAAGCACGAGGACAAGCCTTGCTCCTGCAAGAAGCCCAAGGAGGAGAAGCACGAGAAGCCTTGCCCCTGCAAGCACGAGGACAAGCATGAGGAGAAGCCCTGCTCCTGCAAGAAGCCCAAAGAGGAGAAGCCCAAGGAAGAAAAGCCCAAGCAGGAGAAGCCCAAGCAGGAGAAGCCCAAGCAGGAGAAGCCCAAGCAGGAGAAGCCCAAGAAGCATGAGGAGAACAAGTGCCATGGCTCCCTTTCCAAGGGCTTCGAGGTATGTCTTTTCCTTCGTTCTTCACCTCACCACCCTAGACACGTCCGCTAACACTTCCATCCCAGTTCCCTCACCTGATCATCCCCGTCGACGCCTCCAAGCCCGAGAAGAGCTACCACACCTCTTTCAACGGCACCGCCTCCGGAACCGTCAGCTCGATCTTCAACTTCGACATCCCTGCTTCCCACGAGGGCAAGACCTGCTCGCTCGAGTTCCTCTTCCCCGAACTGTCCCAGCTTGAGACCTCGTCCTTCTCGCTCACCGGCTCCGGCGAGGTCGAGTTCAGCATCCTGGAGTCCGCCTGTGTCCAGGGCACCACTTACGAGACCAAGCCCAAGACTCACGAGGTTCTCGCCCACGAGAAGCTGGCTGCCGGCAACTCGTACCACATCTACGACGGACCTTGCCGCGCCGGCCAGACCATCGCCATCGAGATGAAGGCCGTTGGCGACACCTGTCTCAACTACTTCCAGGACTTCAACCCTTGCCCCATCGGCCTTTACGTCAACGTCGACTAGGCGGTTCGATGGATGGCGGCGTCCAGGCTTGAGCCTTTCATGTGATGCCGTTGACGATGGTTTGGTTTCTTCTGTGACCTTTCGTCTCTGTCTGTCCGGACTACTGTTTTCTCTTGGTTGGTTTGCTTTTGGGAGTTTTGTTGGCCTGCTGCGTTCTGTTTTGCTTGGGCGGTTTCTGCCTTGACTTTCTGCTTTGCTTTTGTTTCTTAGAACTTCGTACTCACACCTAAGTTCTCGCAATCAACACTGCCTCACCGTCTCCACTGCTTTGCCGTATCTCCGTCTGTGTATTTGGCTCATGGCAACGCCACACATCTCTGTTAGCGGCCCGCCATGGTGATGAGCTGGGTCAGCAATACCTTGAAAGAATGCGGCTGCGGTGACCATGTCTATGGGACTCTAAATAGTGCAAGATGGGAAGACATAAGATGATCGAAGAGATGCTTGTCTGGGCGCGCATTAGAAATCATTCATATCCGGGGTATCATAGTAGGTCTACATTTACTGATCAACATCCTCAAGCCTTGGCCTCATTCTTGCCGCTCTCCTCGTCGACAACAAGACTAACGCCGCCCTCGTCCTCGTCGAAGCCAGCAAACTCCTCATCGCCGCTAGCATCGTCTGCAGCATCGCCGTCTTCAGACCCGGACTCGGCATCAGCCTCTTCCTCAGCCTTCCTCTTCTTGCCGGTCAGACCAAGCTTGGCGTCACGGCCCTTGGCCTTTTCTTCCTCTGCCTCGGCGCCCTCGGTCTTGGGCGGCGCGACGTACCAAGGGATCTTACCGCGCAAGAAGTCGTTGATGACGAGCTTTGCGATACCGTCGATGTCGGCCTCACCACCCTTGATGAGCCTACCGCTCTTTCTGGCAATGAGCTCGAGGAAGCGGATCGACTCGTCGACGCGGACCTTGTCGGTCTTTGTCGGTCGCTCCTCTTCCTCTTCTGCTGTGGATGTGGGTTTCTCTTCCCAGCCCTTGATGTCATATGTGCGCTCGAGGTGGCGGGTCGCGCAGCGTTTGAGCACGGCGGGGATGTACTGTGCTGGGTGCTCGACGTTCTCTGTGCGTACGACACCTCGGAGCAAGATGTCTTCGGGCGTGTCGGTCATGCTTGGAGGCACGCAACCGGGGCAGTCGATCAGGTAGATGCGCTTCATCAGTGTGATGTATTGCCACACCTTGGTCTCACCGGGGATGGGTGCAACTGTGCAGACCTTCTTGTTGCGGAGGGTGTTGATGATGGAGGATTTGCCCGTGTTGGGGTAGCCAATGAAACCGACCGAGATCTGTTTGCGGGCAGAGTGGAGGGCGGAGAATTGGCGGAGGAGAGAGATGAGAGAACCCTTGCCGAAGGAGTTTGTGATGGAGGCGTGGAAGGCAAGGGTTGGGTATTCACGGGAGAGAAGCTTGACCCAGCGAGCCTATGTCAAAGTCAGTAAAGGATTCGACATAGAATGTGTGACAGATGCGTGTAACACGATAATGCGGAAGAAGAAAAGAAAAGATGTTTGTCCCAAGACTAAGCAGTCCTTCACGTTGGCCCGCGTAAAACGCAGGCTCAAGATCGCTACTCAAAACAGGGACAGGCTCTCAACCCTAAGGCGACCAGGCAACAAAACGCTACCTGATCTGGGCGGGCGAGATATTAATCTGCCACTGCTGTAACAGATTCCAACCATT
>Ga0265798_10006306_pt1 | contig 15622 bp, 15 predicted proteins | sample P3T30metagenome_FD_192430 | JGI IMG/M metagenome (GOLD analysis project Ga0265798, IMG submission 192430) | Plant litter microbial communities from East Loma Ridge, Irvine, California - P3 T30 | ecosystem: Environmental > Terrestrial > Plant litter > Unclassified | place: USA: California... | reverse complement strand
AAGATGCTGTCGCTCATCGCCTGGGGTCTTGGATTGGAGGACGGCAATGCCCTAACCAGGTACACGCAAGATGGCTGGCACCACATGCGTGTTCTGCGCTTCCCCCAGACCGATAAGACCAACGGCAAGGGCAAGGCTGGTCGCGGTATCGGCTCGCACACTGACTACGGTCTGCTTGTCATCGCTGCCCAGGATGCCGTGGGTGGGCTGTTCATCCGCCCCCCGATTGAGGGCGAGGAGTATGCCAATTGGAAGACGACCGCAGCCGGCAAGCACGAGGACACTGACGGCTGGGTCTACGTCCCACCCACCCCCGACGTCTTCACCGTCTTCCCCGTAAGTCACTCCAACTACTCGTTCTTGAGTAAAGCTTTACTAACCACCATTCCAGGGCGACATGATGCAATACATCACCAACTCCTTCCTCCCCTCAACACCCCACAAAGTCGGCCTCAACACCCGCGAGCGCTTCGCCTTCGCCTACTTCCACGAGCCCAACTTCTCCGCCGTCATGAAGCCACTTCCGGGCTTCCAGGCCGGTCAGGAGCCTACTGAGGGCATCCACTACGGCAAGCACTTCACCAACATGTTCATGCGCAACTACCCGCAAAGGATCACTGCCGAACGCATGAAGGCCGAGAACAGGATGGCGCTCCTTGACTCGCCTGACCTCCGCTGGAAGGATACACCGGCTATGGATGACGTAGTCCGCACTGTTCCCTACGAGGCCATCACCGAGACTGAGGTCAAGTCCATCAGTGAGAAGAAGACGGCGTCTCTCTAGATGTTTCCTTTGTTCTTGTTTCCTTTCCGTCTGTTTGTTTCTTTTGTACGCATGTGTATGCCTGGGATTGGGAGGGGCGCAAGTACTAAATGAGTACGCGGCGCAGCATCAGTTGAGGATATATTGATATCAACTCGTCAGTTTCCTTTTTGCGCATTGGGTAGCAAGGGGTTACAACGAAGTCCTGAAGTACAACGGCATTAGCCCATGAAATCAAATCAAGTGTTATTTCTTCTGAAGCTCTTCCTTCTCGACCGGTTTATCATCGACAGCACCATTCTGATAGGCGGCCAACACCTCCGCGGGAACCTTGCGCTGCCCAACCGGCAACACTAACTCCGTATCCAGCGCGTTTCGAATCAAAACTAGCGCGTCGTACAAACTCTGATACCTCGGTATAAGCAACTCAACATCTTCCTTGTTTGCCTTAAGAACCCAGATGTGCATGTACATCAGCACAAGCGCATGTGCTGGCGCGCTCATCGGCGTGGTAATACCTTGCTGTACAGTCTCGCTCCAGCCAAACGGCGCGACGGCTTTGAATTGACCGCTCATTGGCCTGTTGACTTCCAAGACGGTACCTGCTTTGCGGATCTTAGAGTCGCGGACTACGCGCTTGGATACGGAGCCGTTGGGATGTGCTAGAATTTCGCTGTCGCCATATTCGCCCATGCGCAGTGCCACGGTGTTTTCGGTCTCGTTGTAGTCAAACTCGAGGGTATTGTATGAGGGGATGAGGTCCAAGATTGGACTGGCGTCGCTGCGGACGATGTCGACGAACCTGTTGTGGAGTTTCCATGATGCGAGAGACGTGGATTCGGCCATGGTGAGCTTTGATTGGCGATGCGAGTACGAGTAGTTGCTGAGCAGTAGATGTCTTGTGCGATCAACTCGTTGTTTAGTGATCCAGGAACTAGAGCTCACTTTTGGAACTTTGTTCAGCCTTGATAGTGGAGTCGAAGCTACTAGGCAACAACGCGACTTAAGGTCACGGGATGTGTAGAGGTACTTATTGGAAGTTGGGAGAAGTACCAGTGAATGGCCGGATACGTACATCGCCTACCCTGTGAGTAAATAGGACTGAATGGGGAATGGGAAGTACCACAGTAATTGATCATTAGAAGCATAGCCATCACGAGGTAGCTGAGAGAATAGGTAACTTGAAGTTGGTATGTCATTTCATATCGTTGGGGAGTTTTCTGGTGCACTCGTAACCCATGTCCTCCTTTGAAGTGTCTCATCAGGTTGCCGATACCGGGGACCCATACAAGGCCCACCAGACAGATCCCTTACTCTGATGAACGGGTTAGCGACGAGCATCACCGGCTTGATGGTTGCTGCATACCGTAGTGAAAGTTGCCATCGTTGTTGACGATGCGCTCGCCCAAGTTGATGTCGCGAGTCTCGGGGTTGCCATCAGCGTCGAAGAGGGTGGCACGGAGGACGGGGACGTCGCCATCTCCCTCCAGTGCGAACTCGATGTTCTCGGCAGAGTTGGCAAAGCCCTCGCCATCCCAGTGGAAGTTGCCTGATCAAATCAGATCGATACCAATACCGTGTCGAGGATGGATGTCATTCCTACCGTTGTCGTTGCCAATGCAGGTGTTGAGGTCGATCTCGGCGTCATTCCACTCGCCTTCGGCGGTCTGGAGACGAGCCTTCAATACATGGTTGTCCTCGATGCGAATGTCCTCAGCAGTGTGGTAGAAAGTCATTGTGGATGGTGTTTGGGAAGTAGCTGACTTGATGGAAGGAGTCAAATGAGGCTAGAAAGTGTTCAAGTGTGTGAGACGAAGAGTGAGGTTGATGAGAGCTCCACAGTGTGAGGAGGAAGCTGAGGGCTTTATGCAAGATCGTCGGCCGAGTACCGGCAGCCCCACGACGTGGACTGAAGTCACAGTGACCCATCTGCCAAGCCAACAAGCATTGCGTAGTCCAAATCCACCGCTTGTGCAACTCCATGGAGGTTCTAGAAAGCCATGGCCACCCTTGAGTCTTACCGTCTGCCCTTGAATTCTCTATGATGCCGTGCCGAGTGCCGGCTTGGAGGCGGTGACTGTTTACACGATATTGCCAGATTGGGCGAACCACGTAATTCATCGGGTTACACGCTGATCAGGAGCAGCTGCGTAGACAACCGCCAAGGCAGGGGAGGTTGCGTACAGCCATGTAGGCGCCCCGATTTGCGCCCCGTGGCTGTGTGTGAGTGGCTTTACAGCTGTGGCCTGACCGCAACGTGCATCACGAGTGGGTCTCGTGCATCGTTTGCCAATCAAGCCGTGCAGACGCGATCGTGGCTGTGCAGGCAGGAGAGGATGTTGCGTTCACGGAGTGGATGCTTGTATGATGATGGCGTCGCGGCTTTCGTCGTTTGCTCTTGGCAGGAATGTGAGGTGTGGTGTTGAGGATGAAGAAGGAAGGGCGTCTGACAAGGAGCAGGAGATTCAGGGTGCACGCTAACCCCGCGCTAAGTCCGCACGGGCCGGACCTTCCCCACCCCGTAATGCCAGTCGACTTCGTCCAATGTATCGTGCCGACAATTCATCGTTCCTTGACGCAGGCTTCACCGCTTTCTACCCAGTGCAACATTTCAACTATGTTTGATCTACTGATACGTGACGACCAGTCTCCCAAGCACCTACCTACACACATCGCCGTTCATGAACAGGCCGCTCTCCCCTTGCGTTGTCTTTTCCAGCAACGGGTTGAATGTTGAACAAGCCCTGTTCATCCTAAAACAAGGCGTCCGAAGCTTTCTGTATGCACAATGTAGGTTCTACTCACACAGCTTCATTGTGTGATGGCCATGTCATATTTCCAACCGATCTTTGCTCTTTCGAGAGAAGCAGTCAATATCCATCAAAACCGCAACTGGAACGGAAAATGCCTCAACGCCCTCACAGCAAATCCCTGCCAATGAAGTCGGGCCTAAAGGGTTTGAACAAGGTACTCAAAGCTGTAGGACTGACACCCGCGAGCACAACTGCTAATACCAAACCAACCACTCTGAAAGACCATGACCAGATCAAAGCAATCATAGAGCCCTTCAGACAGATTTGGATGACTGTTCTAGAGAATGTTGAACACGATTGCGTGAAGAACTTCTTTACTGCTCAGAAAGGCGACATCACCCACTACTATGTCACCATCGCAACAGATCCAAACGGGGACCCGACTACCGCAAAAGGCCGAGCAGCATTCCCATCAAGCGTGCCCTACGAGCTACAGATCGCTTTGGTGAAGCTCGACCAATGCGACAGGAGTGTATTTTGTTTCCTATCCTGGATCCAGGAGGCGCTTCGACCCATAGGGGCAACGGCAGAATGGGTCATCCTCTACCCATCTCGACATACCAAAATACATGTCAGTTCCGACCCAGACCACAATGACGATATCTTGCATTCGGTATTCGCCATCACAACCGCCAACCGCGAGCATTACTACGCTGACTTTACGCAAGAACAGTTTGGGTTTGATGCGACAGATTGGTTTGCCCAGAGAGAAGACTACCTTGCGAGACATGCGTATGGCATTGCGCGTATTTCCTCACATGAGGATGAGACTCACACAGGACAGCAAGCCTTTCACTCAAGGAAGGACTTCGAGCTTGGTATCTGTATCTACGCCGCTTGCGAGGAGATCAGTTGGCCTGCTTATCGTAGGCTTCCGGTTGACGAGCGTGCGTCTTGGGTCGATGCTCACACGAGAAGGATTATTGAGGGGAACGATATCGATAAGCTTTGGAAGGAAGGATGGGTGAGCGACGACAACGATAAGGCTGACGATGCATGAACGAGGGCAGTGCGGTTGGTGAAGTAGATGCCAAGATTGTAAACGACGCTTAGATTGTCCAAAGGCAAGAATCAAATCCCCAGGGCGCAATAATAGACTCGGAACTTGATTGAACTTCTCCTTGATGCTCGCCTTCACGACGCAACTACGGTAGCGTATACCCACCATCAATTACCAAATTCGCCCCAGCTATTCGAGCATGTCAGCAACCTAGTATTCATATAGCAAAGAGAAGAGAGAAGACTTACTCATATAACTACTCGCCCCACTCGCCAAAAACACATACGCGCCCTTCAACTCCCCCGTCTCACACAACCTCCCCGCAGGCACCATACCCATCCACTTCTCCCTCCACTCCTTCGGATGCACATCCAGCATATCCGTCGCAATGAACCCGGGAGAAATACAATTAACGCGCGCAAAATCCACCCACTCGACACTCAAGCAGCGGGCTAGCTGCACAACACCCGCTTTCGACGCGTTGTAAGCCGCCTGTTTCTGTGGGACGTTGACGAGGATAGCGGACACGCTAGCAGTGAAGATGAGGTTGCCATGGCCTTGCTGCTTGAAGATTACGCCTGCGGCTTGCGCGGTGTAGAATGCGCCGTCGAGGTTTACGGCCATGATGTGGCGCCATTGGTCTTCGGTGTAGTCTTCGGCGGGGTGGTGTGTTGCGATGCCGGCGTTTGCGACGACGATGTCTAGGCCGCCGAAGTCTTTTGCGATGGTGTTGATGACGCGGGTTATTTCTTCTTTGTTCTCGACGGAGGCTTTGTAGGCTTGCACTCGCACGCCTGTTGCGGAGGCGATGGACGCGGCGATGGCGTCGGCGTCTTTGGTGCTGGAGTATAGGATGGCGACGTTTGCGCCGGCTTCGGCGAGGGCTTTCGAGGCTGCTAGCCCGATTCCGCGGACGCCGCCTGTTACGGCTGCGGTTTTACCTTTGAGTGAGAATTGGGTTGTGACATGTTCGTCGGGATTGGAGGGTTGTGCGAGTGGCATTGTGGGCGATGGGAATCAAGGTGGAAAGTACGAAGAATGCGAGGAGAGAAAAGGCTCGCAACCGAATCGGCGTGCCATGGTGATTTCGATTTTATCGGACGATGGCTATCGGAGTGGGTCTACCTGCTCGGGAAACATACCTACATCATGTGGGTAGGGGTGGTGTCGTTCAGTGCATTGGTGATACACCCCGCGCAGGTTGACGGTTGCCCTTGACCCCACGATCCCCGCACTTGCGCTTCGTCACACCCGACCTGTGTCCAGGTATACTGGTCACGGGCATACAAGATGGAGCTCTCGAACTCAACGAGGCGCGGCAGTCGATTTGAAAAACAACATGTCTTCCGTAACCACCACTGAGAAGGTGAGATGACTGCAGTGCGCTTCTCTAGTCTGAAACTGATCCGTTCTTTAGAACCCGGCCTTCGTCCTTCGTGCAATAAAAGATGTCGCATTTGAGAACCGCGAAGTGCCTCAGCTACGCGACCAGCATGAAGTCCGCGTACACGTTGCGCAAACAGGAATATGCGGCAGCGACGTACACTACTGGCAGCGCGGCCGCATCGGCGACTTTGTCCTGAACAGCCCCATCATCCTTGGTCACGAGAGCTCCGGAACGGTCGTAGAGGTTGGCTCAGCCGTCAAGAACCTCCAAGTTGGAGATCGCGTTGCCATTGAGCCTGGTGTGCCTTGCAGACGATGCGACTACTGCCGATCTGGCTCATACAATCTCTGCAACGATACCATCTTTGCCGCCACGCCACCATGGGATGGAACACTTGCAAAGTACTACACTGTTGCCAGTGATTACTGTTACAAGATTCCCGACCATATGAACATGGAAGAAGCAGCAATGGTCGAACCGGTCTCAGTCGCAGTCCAGATCTGCAAGGTTGCGGATTTGCGCACAAACCAGACGGTGGTTGTCTTTGGAGCAGGGCCCATTGGTGTACTGTCGCAAGCAGTCGCAAAAGCTTCAGGCGCGAAAAAAGTCATTGCTGTCGACATCTCCCAGGCAAGACTGGATTTTGCCAAAGCATATGCGGCAGATGGCGTATTCTTGCCTCCAAGGGCAGAGGAAGGAGCTGACCCAGTCGCGCATTCGGAGAGTATTGCCGCAGCCATCAAAGAGCAATTCAATCTGGGTGAGGGTGCAGATGTCGTCCTGGAATGCACAGGAGCCGAATCGTGTATACAGGCCGGCATCAACGTGGCGAAGAAGGGCGGCACCTACGTCCAGGCGGGTATGGGCAAGGAAGTAAGTCTGCATTCCAACCGTGTCTTGCTATTCATTTGCTGACGGAGCACGTTAGAACGTCGTCTTTCCCATCACGACGGCTTGTATCCGTGCATTGACCATCAAGGGCTCCATTCGCTACTCAGTTGGCTGCTACCCCAATGCGATAGACCTGGTAGCCTCAGGCAAGGTGGATGTGAAGAAGCTCATCACAAACAGATTCAAGTTCGAGGATGCCGAGAAAGCTTTCGAGCTAGTGAAGGCTGCACAGGAAGGCGTTTTCAAGGTCATCATAGAGGGTGTGCAATAAGGATGGACGTGAATGGAATCGAGATGTTGCATGCCATGTCCCCACTTTACGATGAGGTAAACCTGATGTGCCAATATCGGATATAAATCTTGTCTCTGTCATACAGCCACAAAACCATGCGCCGAAAACAGGTTCAGGTGCTTGGAGTATTGTTGCGCAACACTTCGGTATCGAATGTTGCGTGGCCACACGGCATTAGAATAGCGCCACGAGCCGAGCGGCCGACAGCGTGCCGTCCACACAGCAAATGCAAGCGGTACATGGACAGGCGGGATTCAAAGACGAGTCTGGAGTGTCAGGCACCCGATGGTCGACTGTGCCCCGTAACGAGATTCCCGGGGCTAGGCTAATATGACGCAGTTAGCGTTGGGGTGACAGTCAACCGTCCACCCGGCATGACTCGCGCATCACCCCATTTCATCCCGATCGTCGCTGCAACCCGCATTCCACTAGCATGAACCGGCGCTCAGAACCTGGGGTAACAAAGCCATGTGCCGGCTGTGGGCATACCCCGTAGCCGGGTCATGCAAGACCGTATATATATCCGAGATGTTGACCAATATTTGAAGCTTCCTTGCTGATTGATCAGAAGACTTCTCTCGACTATTGTTTCCACTGTCATCGCGATCGCAATCATGAAAGACGCGGATATCGTTGGTCATGCCATAGCGGAGGTACTGCCTCAGACCGGCAAGTACTGGTTCCAGATCCCACACCTGCGACGCTTGAACCTGATCTTATTGGTACCTCTACTGTCCTCAGCTGTGGCAGGATATGATGGTAAGTATAGCTTCGCCACGGCGCCAACACAAATGAACGTCGCTGACACCCAACAGGCTCGTTGATGAATGGACTCCAGTCGCTCCCTCAATGGCAAGAATACTTTGGCCACCCCACCGGAGCGCTTCTTGGTCTCGTCAATGCGGCACAGTCTGCCGGCTCCGTAGTCGTGCTACCGTTTGTCGGGGTGCTCTCTGATCGCTACGGCCGGCGCATAGTGTTGTTCAGCGGTCTCATCGGTGTGATCGTCGCGACCATCATACAAGCAACTGCAACAACGTTGGCGCAATTCGTTGTCTCACGAGCTGTCGTGGGCGCTGCGGGCATGTTCGTCGTCCAACCTTCACCGATGTTGATCGCCGAGCTGGCCTACCCGACGCACCGAGGCAAGTACACAAGTGCTTTCTGGACCATGTACTACCTCGGTGCTATCTTGGCTGCGTGGACAACATTTGGGACTCAGAACCACTCGGGGAATTGGAGCTGGAGGATACCGACGATCTTGCAGGCTGGATATCCACTAGTGCAGCTTGCATTCTTCTGGACCTTGCCTGAGTCTCCCAGGTATGAATCGCGAGCGCTGCATAGATCTTCATAAGAACTAACACGGTAATCAGATGGCTCGTCGCCAAAGAGCGGCAGGATGAAGCTCGACAAATCCTTGCCCGATACCATTCTGGTGGTGACGAACATAGCCCGCTAGTTGACCGAGAGATGAGCGAGATCGTTTACGCCATTCGACAAGAGAGTGCAGCCAAATCGGTACAATGGAGTGCGCTTGTTGCCACCCCTGGCAACCGGAAGCGGCTCTTCCTCGCCGTGTGTGTTGGTGGATTTGCACAGTGGAACGGCATAGGGGTGGTATCCTACTATCTCACCCTAGTATTGAACTCGATCGGCATAACGGATCCATTCATGCAGACGCTCATCAATGGTCTGTTGCAGATCTTCAACTTTGCCGCAGCTGTAAGCGCGGCTCTTTTGGTCGACCGACTGGGACGGCGAACGCTTTTCCTCTGGAGTGGCATCGGCATGCTAATCTCGTACATTGTCTGGACAGCATGCTCGGCTGTCAATAACGAGGATAACAACAAGGCGGCAGGGTATGTCGTGGTGGTGTGCCTCTTCGTTTTCTATTTCCACTACGACATCGCATATACGCCGCTTTTGATGAGCTATCCGACTGAGATCTTTACCTACAGTCTGCGCTCGAAGGGTATCAGCTGCGAACTGCTCTCCATCTATGTTTCTTTGGTCATCCAAGCGTTTGTCAATCCTGTCGGCATGGAAAACCTGGGCTGGAAATACTACATAGTCTTCTGCTGTTTGCTGGTGGTCTTCCTCGGGGTCACGTACTTCTTCTTCCCAGAGACGAAGGGTCGGAGCTTGGAGGAGATTGCTGAGATCTTCGATGGCCCTGGAGCGTCGCCTGATGCAGGTCTTGTGGAAAAAGAAGAAAAGTTCGACAAGCAGCATATCGAGGTAGCCGGGGTATGTTGATTGGTAGTTTGTTGTAACCAATAGATTTGGCGTGGTTTCTTGGCAGAGACAACATCGTGCTTCAACCCCATGCAAATTGTGAATCGGAATAGACATTGGGTCCGCTTGGTCGTGGCTGTCCTGTATCGTCGACGTCCGGGAGGAAGTCAGACCAGAGTCCCCCCTGCATTAGTACATCAGCCTCAGCATCATTGGCATTCGGCCACATCATGCTGTAGACGTTATTGATCTGTGTCTGTGGTGACTCCTCGGTAGCATGTTCCAATAGCTCGCCAGCGGGAGTGGCGAGCACATGTGCATCCTGTCCAGGAATCTCACATTGTAGGAACGGGCCACAGAGACGTTGGAGTACATTCAGGCAATCCTGAGCACTCGGGTTGATCGATGACAATAGCTGCATAGTATGCATTGTCCGCCTGATTTGCGCACGCCAACTTGCAGAGAAAGGTGAAGTAGGTTCGTTACGCAAACACACGCAGGGTATGAGCGAAGCCTGGAACAAGAAGTACAATGCGTACCATGCAGTCATCCGCATGGGCGGAGAGCTAGCCCAAAATGTACCGATGGCATCAATGCTCATCTCAGCTTCGCGAAGACATCTGGCATACGCCTCTTGTACTGATACCGGCACAGTATTGTCCATGTCTTGCGATCTGGATTGTAGTACATGGCGAATGACATACGGTCGATACATGATGATCCTGAAGTTGCTCAGCCGCCACCACATGATAGCATGGCTAGTCGCGAATTGAGCGGGCACGGTCGCTCCACGGCGATACCAATCGGGCACTGATGACTGCCACCTGTCTATTACGGCATCGTCGAGACGGATCAGCTCCGCAGCGGCTGGAAAAGGCATCGATATGACCTTGGTGTATATGTCATTCGTTAGAATGTGGAATTTGGACTGCATGATAACGGCACTGAACGTTGTGACATGGTCCGCCTCGCTCGGAGCAGTGCGTGACAGATTAGTCAAAGCCCTGTCGGGAATGTTCAAAGGCAAATGAACTTCAACATTCTTGTTGGGCCAGGCCAGAGGGCGACCGAATGTGACAGCTGCGCCAATGTTGAAGACAAACATGCACCACCATACGCGTCGGCGGATCTCCATGTTGAGTGGGGTGATGTCCCAATGATGGAACTCCTTGTGTAGTCCTAAACCAATGGCCATGTGAAGGGCAAGACCAAGATAGTTGTACCCACTGTTTGGCTTATTCCGCTTCTGCAGATAGTTGGACATGAGCGTGAGGGTTTGGACAAGGGTGACATTGCCAACCTCCAGGCTCTCAATCGACAGGTTGGACTTGGCAGCCATGAACAACCTCCGGTCTGTGTCGTCCAGGCCTGTAGCCGTTGTAAAATTGCCAATCGCAGAGATCATAAAAGCGAGAGCATGCCAGCTACGGCCGTTGGGGCGAGGAATGACCTGGGCGTATTGAGCACGGAAGGTGTGTTCCTCTACGATAGGATACGAGATGTGGTAGAGGCCGAAGTAACCGTTGATAGCGGCATCGAGATCAACGGCTCCTAGATTAAGGCTATCCCATAGATCTGTGTACAGGCAGTGCCCGTTGTCCGGTGTAGTGGTGCTGAAGCTGGACGTGGGTGGCGCTTTCCGCGAAGACTGCTGAGCGTCGGGAAGGAGCAGTCGCAACATGGCAGCACCTGACGCGACGCCTAGATAGCCCGCCTCGCTCTCATCCACGGTGAGTGAAGCCATGCCATCGACGACACGCTCGTCTTCCCCGGGAGAAGTATGTGTATGTGTGCTCGCGGCGTCTGTCTCGGCGGGACCGCTTTCCTGGGATTGTTCATCCCAACTGAAGTCAGCTGGTCCAGAAGGCGGCCCTTCAAGCGAGACTTCAATGGGCGGCTCGCCAGCTGCGCCTCTTGTATTGGCAGCATCTTCGTGGGGAGATGGCGCGTCGTCGCCCTGGGCGGTCTCGAGCTGTCGCACACGCGCTTCGGCTGCTTGGACGCGTTGTTCCGCGCGGGCTAGTTGAGCTTGTGATCGACGAAGTTGCTCTTCAATTTGGGTGAGATATTTGCGCGTCAATGGGGTCCTACTGTGTCGTTCGTAGAGACAGTGTCTCCTGTTCCTCTTGCAGGGCCCGCATTCTGGGAGCGTCTTGTCACATCGCGCTTTCCGTCGGCGGCATTCATTGCAGGCTTGATCGCGGTCGTGGTCGCGGTCATCACGTGCGAGACTGTCGGTGCTGTTCATATGCGTCTGGCCCACTCATGCTTGAGGGTGATGTCGTGCTGTGTTGAGGTGTGACGAATAGAAGTCGCGGGGTTGAGCTCAAGGTTCACTGACTCGCTCGTGGCACCAAAGGCTTCTACAGGCGAGTCATTCCAAACTGTCGTTGATACATCGACAACAGACACAAGCTAAATCTGAAGAGCGTCTACATCAGGTCAGGGTCTTTCACTTTCACTGTCTTTCATCTAGTTGCAAAAGTAACGCTAGTTAGTTTTTTCAAATGCTGGAAACTGACATCACCCCCAACTTACTGACACGACACCCGCCGTGAGCCATTCTTTACCGCCCGCACCCATGGACTTCCGCTTCCTCGATCTACCCGCCGACATCAGGCTCATGGTTTACGAATTCCTACCGACATGCCTTACGCACAACAAGATCACCATCGAGACGGAAAATGAGAGCGGACCTCTTAAGACGAAAACCACGAAAGTCAAGCTCATTAACATTTGGTATCCTACCACCGTACGCCTTATCTCCAAGATCATCCGAGAAGAAGCTACACCGATCATTGCGCGCACTGCGGCGAAGCGCAATAGCACGCTAGTAGCCGATGACTCTTCCAAGGTGTCACGATCGGGCCCTAAACTCATTGTCTCATGTGGAGATCTGGAAGTCATTGCGCGCAAGCAAGGACCTCTTGAGGCAGCTTCAGAGTTTCTGACCTGGTTTTTGGAGGCGCGCAGGACAGGATCTAGCTGCGTGACCGCTAGGCCCGGGAGTTCAGCTTTGGATCCAAATAGTTCGGCTATAATTAACTGGGCGCGTCAAGCTGGTTGGCATTTATCTCAAATGCGACCAAGAGCCAGAGCGATTGACATTGCCATTGACGCCGTGCATGTACTGTCGATGGGCCGTCAAGAAACCGTTGCTTCCTTGCTTCGATTCGAGGATGCAGCCGAGCGACCGTATCTGGCTCAACGACGCGACATCCGATTTAGAGTGTGTACAGCGCCTCTAATGTTTGCAGCTCAATTCGTGTCGCAGTATGTTCCATTGCGCGGCCCCTCTCCAGGTGGTAAATTTGGTTACTTTGTCGAGCACTTTGACCTTGAGTACGGAGAATGGATCGAAGCTTGGGTTCCGCAAGACTGCGTTTAGCAGGTCAAGGTATGTTTGTGCCGCGTAGTAGCTCTGTGGAATGAGGCTGACACAAGGTGCAGACAAGATATTCTGATTCTCTCTTACGTTCTGGTATCGCTATGTTAACCGACAAGCTTGAGGATGTAGCATGAATGTGATAGGATGTAAGGTGTCGCAGAACCTTTACTAGAGACTGTGTATGGATCAGTAGAGAGGAATGTTGCTCAGCCGCGTTGATTTGAAAGGGCAAAATAATGAGCAGGACTTTAGACCGACATCTTGATGAGAATGAGATGTATTGTGAGCTGAGCAACTAGGAATGACTCATGTTAGGAATGAAGAGCCAACCATCCTCAACGATGCGATGCCATTTCCCAACCAGAAGTCGATTGTCATTATAGATGACCGTGACCAGCGTAAAAAACATCGCCAACTGTGTCAACGTTGCTTCCACATTCGCCCGTGTAAACAGACCTATGCCTGTTGTGGATTTCCTCATGAGGGGTATCAGCCCGCATGTAGTAATGGTAAGTGATCCTTGACAACGCGGGTACATCGAGCTGACTAGAGTAATTCGCGTAATATTGATGGTGATCGTCAAGACTCGGACGACCATCATTCAACCATCTAGCCTGACTCGTATTCCAATTGCCGAGCTCTGGGACATTGCCAACAACAAACATCTGGATCCCTGGATCTGAGCGAACCTGGAAGGTCACACGAGCGTGACAGTAGCATTGCGACGTATCGACAGCGTTATTTAGCGGTTCGCCCCAGCTATCGCCTTTGAGACCAGCACGACGATTGATCGTCGTGTTATAGGCGGTGTTCGACCAGGCGAAACTAGAGTTCGACATAGGTGTGCCGTTGTCCTGGCTGAACTGCTCTGGAAACCCATGATCTGGAGATCCGTGATTTTGTACGATGGCTAAATAGCTGTCGGCATAGTCGCGTACGGTAGAGAGGATCGACTTGAACTCTCTGTTGGCTCGAGAGGTGTATAGATCACCACAGCCATAAGTACCGACATGGATCCCCGGTAATAGGTCTCGAAAGAAGGGTAGCGAAGTTTGATCGACAGTCAAACTTTCAAGTTCGAGCCATTGGAGTCTGGCCAGGTACAGCTGCTCCGCGGCCGCGAGTGTGGTCACATACCACGGGTTACCGCCGTGATCAGAATCCTCGGGGTATCTTCCAACGGCAACTCCCTGGCCTTGTGCAATGCCATTGTTGATACCGTATAGAGGGCGGAAAGAGTCGGTTACTGTTTTGTGATTGGCTAGGGCTCTGGAAGAGCATGGCTGGAAGGTACTGTTTGTGCAGCCGGCTTGAGGATCGTACGTGTTGATAGAAGAGAGGATAGAGCTCGCGTCTATCCCGCTCCTTTGGTCTTTGGCGTTGAGATTTGCGTGCATATAATTATCGCCCCAGAAACTGATCATGAAACAGAATATCTGTGGCACGGCAGAAGTGCAGCCGTCGCAGGTTCGGTTCAACGTCTCTGAAAGTGCCAGTCCTTCGACCAGAGCGCGATGTGATGCTGAGAGAGTGAAGAACGAAGAAGCATTCGTCTCTTTCCACACATCAGGACTGGTTCGATTCCAGGACCGAGCAATCATTTCTAGATCATCCGTGATGGTGGGCCATAACGAAGCTTTGACGGTCTTCTGCGCGCGTGAGTACTGTTTTGCGCCTTTTGCTTCCGCAAGTATATGTTTAGCATCGCCTATAAGAGCTGTAGTACGAAGTGCGAGGACATCTTGTTGAAGATCTAACGCAGCTGTTCTTTTCCACGTGTGCAAGTCTTGATAGTTAGCCTTCAGTTAACCATCGAGGGTTCAAAGCACATACGATCTGGATCCGACCGACTCGCAAGCATCATGCCACTCGGGGTTCCCCAAGAGCCGTCAACGTTGCTCAGCATCCCATTCATGGAAATTATCTGCTGAGCTTTGATAGAGTCATCAAGTGAACCTTCCCGCTGCTGGTGATCGATCGAATTGGCGTTTGCATTGACGAGGAGCGACGTGGCCGAAAGCACACGAAGCAGGAAAGCGGCCTTCATGTTGAGCGTTACAGTAGGAACAATATCGGTGAGAGGAATGGTTCGTGCTGATAGTCTCGTAATAATCCAGATGCGTTATCGATGGCGGCGGTGAGATGGATCGATGGAATGTTTCGGTCTGATGCGTCAACAAACAAGTCCGGGCTGCAGACGACATCCACGCTCTCTGCGACAGCCTCTGCATTATTCGTGCTTGTCATGTCAGCCGTCGCTGTAGGCAAGAGCTGGGGGGTATGAGCAAGCACTGCCATCGCGCCTCATAGTCGTGGAAGCCGCATTGGGACGCGATCAACGCGGGATTGAGCGTGCCAGTGTCGAAGACATTACGGCTGTAAAGCGAAATGCCATTGTTTGAGTCTCAATAATGAGCAAGGAAGGAGCCATACTGTGTTGAGATGAGTGGTGCCGGGGGTGAAAGACGCGGAGGTTCGTGTCCAAGGTAGCTCGTGTCTTCGCTCCGACCAATGACGTCAGGTCGTGACGTTGACGCGTCTGTGTCGCGCGTGCCATACTATCGACCTTTCCCACACCTTCACCAGCTTTGCGACTGCGCAATTCGACATTGACACTCTTCCACTCTCCATTATTGACAACTTTGGTTTCAGACGATGCATGCGTCAGCCATGGCCACGTGTCGATCGTCGAGCACGACGCTCAACCTCTGCTTGGCCATGTGTCCTTGGTAAGAAAGCTGCAGAGGCTGCCTATCCACCAGTGCTTCAGCTTCGTTCAGCAGCATGGAGACAAGAACGATGCGTAAACCATTCGTACAAATTTACATTACTTTGACCACCACGTTCTGG
>Ga0265798_10006305_pt1 | contig 15623 bp, 13 predicted proteins | sample P3T30metagenome_FD_192430 | JGI IMG/M metagenome (GOLD analysis project Ga0265798, IMG submission 192430) | Plant litter microbial communities from East Loma Ridge, Irvine, California - P3 T30 | ecosystem: Environmental > Terrestrial > Plant litter > Unclassified | place: USA: California... | reverse complement strand
CAGATCGGATCGATTTCGGTAACCCACACTTGCGCCGACAGCGCGCGCATGGCCTGGGCCGAGCCCTTGCCGACGTCACCGTAACCGGCGATGACGGCAACTTTGCCGGCGATCATGACGTCGGTGGCGCGCTTGATGCCGTCGACCAGCGACTCGCGGCAACCGTACAGATTGTCGAACTTCGACTTGGTGACCGAGTCATTGACGTTGATTGCCGGGAAGGCCAGCTTGCCCTCTTGATGCATCTGGTACAGGCGGTGCACGCCGGTCGTGGTTTCTTCGGTCACGCCCTTGATTTCTGGCAGGCGCTTCGAGTACCACTTCGGATCACGTGCCAGACGGCCCTTGATCGCGTTGAACAAGCAGATTTCTTCTTCCGAACCCGGCTTGTCGAGCACCGAGATGTCGGATTCCGCGCGCACGCCCAGGTGCAGCAGCAGGGTTGCATCGCCGCCATCGTCCAGGATCATGTTGGCATGGTTGTTATCAGGCCATTCGAAGATGCGGTGGGTGTATTCCCAGTATTCGTCCAGGGTTTCGCCCTTGACGGCGAACACCGGCGTGCCGACCGAGGCGATGGCCGCGGCGGCGTGGTCTTGCGTCGAGTAGATATTGCACGATGCCCAGCGCACGGTGGCGCCCAGTGCTTCCAGCGTGCGGATCAGCACGGCGGTCTGGATGGTCATGTGCAGCGAACCGGCAATGCGCGCGCCCTTGAGCGGTTGCGTGGCGGCGTATTCTTCTTGAATCGCCATCAGGCCCGGCATCTCGGTTTCGGCGATGCGGATTTCTTTTTCGCCCCAGGCGGCCAGGGAAATGTCGGCGACCAGATAGTCGGCGGTGTCTTTGAGTACGGCGTTCATCACGCCCTCCTTTCAATGATTAGAAAAAAGTAACGTGAGCGCAGTTGCTGATATCCGAGCCTGGCTGAAAGGAAGCTTTCAGTCGCAACGCTCCTCGGAACGGGCTAGTTTAGCACGCTTGATCCACGATGGATACGCTTGCCTGAACGACCACGGGTACACTGTCCCGACCTGACGACGAGAGATGGAGGCGGCGTGCTGCAATTCGGTCCCTGGAGCACGACGCTTGGCCTGGCGGCCGCCTTTGGCACGCTGGTCGCGCTGCTGCTGTGCTGCGCACGCGGCAATCGCAGCGCCCAGCGCTTGCTGGCGCTGCTGCTCATCATCGCGGTGCTGCGCCTGATGCCGTATGTGCTGGGCTTTGCCGGCGCCTACGATCTCTGGCCGTGGCTATCGTTCGCGCCGTTCGACCTGCGCCTGGCGATCGGCCCGCTGCTGTACCTGTATCTGCTGCGCCTGGCCACGCCCGCCCTGCCCCCGCGCTGGGGCTGGCACCTGGCGCCGGCCGCGCTCGACCTGCTCTATATGTCGTGGGCCTTTGCCCTGCCGCTTGCGCACAAGCACGCCTGGGAAGCGCAGGTGCACGGCCCATGGATCTCGCCACTGCAGGATGCGGCCGGGGCACTGTCCCTGGCGCTGTATCTGTGGCTGGCGGCGCGCTTGCGGCGGCGCTATCTCGATTGGCTGCACGAGCACGTCAGCGACCGCGATGCGCAGCGCCAGCCGTGGGTGGCCAGCGTGCTGCTTGCGCTTGGCCTGTGGCTGATGGTGTCGACCGGGTTCGACCTGTACAGCGCCCTGGTCGCGCCGCTGACCTATTACGACCGCTTCCCGCAATACCTGGCATTCTCGGCCATCATCCTGTGGCTCGGGCTGGAAGGCTGGCGCCATGCGGGGCGGGACTTTCCACAGATGCGGCCGCCGCCCCCGGTCGCACCGGTTCCACTTGCCGGACGCGATTGGCAAACGACGGCCGACGGCTGGCACGCGCGCATCCGCGACGAAGGCTGGTGGCGCCAGCCGGGGCTGAGCCTGGCCGAGGTCGCGCAGCGGCTTGGCACGAACGAGAGTTATGTCTCACGTGCATTCAATCAGGGATTGGGGCGTAATTTCAATGGCGCGATCAATGCGATGCGGGTCGACGCAGTGCAGGCAGGCATGCGCGACGATCCGGCCGCCGAACTCTTGACTCTGGGGCTGGACTGCGGCTTTTCGTCGAAAGCCAGCTTCAATCGCGTGTTCCGGGAGCAGACGGGGATGAGTCCCAGCGCCTGGCGCGCGGCTCATATCACGAAACATGCCGGGCAGACGGCTTTTGAGGCGACGCCGGCAACGCGGCAGGCTTGAATACGGGTCAGAGGCGCGGGATGGTCCCGCGCCGGAACCGGACCTCATCATGCCTTTTGTTTATGCACTAGTATTGCTCACCGCGCTGTTCCACGTACCGGCCACAGCCGCGCCGCCAGCACCCCTTGGCCAGGCGCTGGCGGGCCGCTGGGAAGGAACCTTGCAATACCGCGACTACACGACGGACAACGCCGTCACGCTGCCCACCAGCCTCGTTGCCGATACTTCGCTGCGGCTGGCTTTTACCTACGACGATGGTCCGGGCAAGACGGTGCGTTCAAGCGAGCAGTGGACGCTCGACGGGACGACCTTGCAGATGGGAGCAGCCAGCGCGCCGCTGCAGGTCAGCGACTATCGCAGCAACGAGCGCGGCGACCTCGTGCTGATTGCATTTGGCAACGGCATCGAGAACGGCGTGGCGGTCGAGGTGCGCCAGGTCGTGCTGCGGCGCGGCGGTACCTTGCATATCAGCCGCGCAAGCCGCCTGCCGCAGCAGGAATGGCTGCTGCGGCACGCCTACCGGCTCACGGTTCGCCGTTAGCGCCAAAGGTGCGGAACCCGGAGCGCTCACCCAGGCGCTCGACGTAATCGAGCACGGCCGGATAATGCGGCCGCTCGATTGGCGTGAGCAGCCAGCGGTTGACCGTCAGGCCGAGCACCACGTCGGCCAGCGAGAATTGCGCGCCCGTCACAAAGGCGCCGGTGATGGCCAGCTGGCGCTCGAGGATGCCGATATGCCGGTTCCAGTTACTGGTACTGGCCGCGATCTGCTCGGGATCGCGGTGCGCCGGGCTGTTGCGTACCAGTGCCATGAAGGCGTAGCGCCAGGCATTGTTCAGTTCGGTGGCTTGCCAGTCCATCCATTGCTCGACCAGCGCGCGGGCGCGCGGCGTGGCCGGCAGCAGGTGCTGCTCGGCGCTGTTGGCGCACAGGTAGCGGCAGATCGCGTTCGATTCCCACAACACGAAGTCGCCATCGACGATGACGGGCACCATCGCGTTCGGGTTGAGGGCCATGAAGGCCTCCTGCTGAGGCGACTGGAACCCCGCGCCCCAGTCTTCGCGCTCGAACGGGATGTCCAGTTCGCTGCAAGTCCACAAGACCTTGCGCACATTGATCGAGGCGGCTTTTCCGAGAATTTTCAGCATGCGGTCTCCTGATAAAGAAAAACCCCAGAAGCCGCTGTGCAGTTCCTGGGGTTCGATTCGCTAATGCGAGCCTGGCATCATGCGCTTACGCAATGCCAGCTGCCGCGCGCAGCTCGGCTGCCTTGTCGGTGCGTTCCCAGCTGAACTCGGGTTCTTCGCGGCCGAAGTGGCCGTAGGCGGCGGTCTTGGTGTAGATCGGACGCAGCAGGTCGAGCATCTGGACGATGCCTTTCGGGCGCAGGTCGAAGTGTTCGTTGACCAGTGCCGCGATCTTGTCGTCCGGGATCACGCCGGTGCCTTCGGTGTACACGGTGATATTGATCGGACGCGCCACGCCGATGGCGTAGCTGACCTGCACCTGGCACTGGCGCGCCAGGCCGGCGGCGACGATGTTCTTCGCCACGTAGCGGGCGGCGTACGCTGCCGAACGGTCGACCTTGGTAGGATCCTTGCCCGAGAATGCGCCGCCGCCGTGCGGGGCTGCGCCGCCGTAGGTGTCGACGATGATCTTGCGGCCGGTCAGGCCGCAATCGCCCTGCGGGCCGCCGATGACGAAGCGGCCGGTGGGGTTGACCAGGAAACGGGTGTCCTTGAGCCACTCGCGTGGCAGCGTGGTCTTGATAATTTCTTCGATGACGGCTTCTTCGATCTGCGAGTGCGTCACGTCCGGATGATGCTGGGTCGAGAGCACGACGGTGTCGACCGCGACCGGGCGGCCGTTCACGTAGCGCAGCGTCACTTGCGACTTGGCATCCGGACGCAGCCATGGCAAGCGGCCGTCCTTGCGCAGCTGCGACTGGCGCTCGACCAGGCGGTGCGCGTAATAGATGGCTGCTGGCATCAGCTCTGGCGTTTCGTCGCAGGCGTAGCCGAACATCAGGCCCTGGTCGCCGGCGCCCTGGTCGAGGTCGATGCCCTTGCCTTCGTCAACGCCCTGGGCGATGTCCGGCGACTGCTTGTCATAGCAGACCATCACGGCGCAACCCTTGTAGTCGATGCCGAAATCAGTGTTGTCGTAGCCGATGCGCTTGATGGTGTCGCGCGCGACCTTGATATAGTCGACGTTGGCGTGGGTGGTGATTTCACCGGCAAGCACGACAAGGCCGGTATTGCACAGCGTTTCAGCAGCGACGCGGGCGGTTGGATCCTGCTCGAGGATTGCATCGAGGATCGCGTCGGAGATCTGGTCAGCCACCTTGTCTGGGTGGCCTTCGGAAACGGATTCGGAGGTAAAGAGGTAGTCGTTCGACATGAAGGCTCCTGGTACGGGTCATAATTCTGCCGCAGCAAACCGAGCCTGCGACGCTTTAGCGACATTTATATTCCGCTTCGCAAGTTGTCTGTTAACTCGGCGGATCCAGCATAAAGTGGTATTTTACGCTTCCTTGGAATTTTGGTGTGGAAACGCACGTCGTGCATAACACCCATCAATCGTCATGCTAGTTGTACTTTTTCGAACATTATCAGTTTTTCCCTTACCACTCTTGCACGCCTTGGGCGCCGCGATGGGTTGGGTGGTGTATGGCCTGTCGCCATCGTATCGCAAGCGCTTGCGCGCCAATCTGGCCCAGGCCGGCTATGACGCCCACTGGCGCGGGGCGGTGGCCGAGGCCGGCAAGGCCGCCATCGAGCTTGCGTTCGTCTGGTGCGCCAATCCGGCGCGGGTTGCCAGGCATGCCACGGTGGAGAATTGGGACCTGGTCCAGGCGCGGCTCGACGCCGGTCGCGGGATTGTATTTCTTACGCCACACCTTGGTTGCTTTGAAATGACGGCGCAGCAAATCGCACTGCGTACGGCGTTGACAGTCATGTATCGCCCGCCGCGCAAGAGCGCGCTGAAACCGCTGGTCGAAGGCGCCCGCGCGCGCCACAACCTGCATCTGGCGCCAGCCAATCTGTCGGGCGTGCGCATCCTGGCCAAGACGCTCAAGGGCGGCCAGCCGATCGGCTTGCTGCCAGACCAGGTGCCGCAAGAAGGCGAAGGCGTCTGGGCGCCATTCTTTGGTCGCAACGCCTATACCATGACGCTGCCGGCCAAGCTGGCCCAGCTTGGCAAAGCAGATATCTTGCTGGTGTACGCCGAGCGCCGTGGGCACGGCGCCGGCTACATCGTGCGCTTCGTGGAATTCGATGGCGACCTGTCCGGCACGGGCGCCGAGCAGGCGGCCGCGATCAACCGCGCGATGGAGCAACTGATTGCTCGCGCGCCAGCCCAGTATTTCTGGAGCTATAACCGCTACAAGCAGCCGGACGGCGTGGCGGGCCCGGACAGCGAGGCCACGCCATGAGGATCTTGCTGGGGTTTATGTGGCTGCTGCATTTCTTGCCATTACCCATTTTGGGTCGCTTCGGCGAGGCGGTCGGCAGTTTGATGTTTTTGATCCTGGGCAAGCGCCGCAAGATCGCGCTGACCAATCTGCGACTGTGCCTGCCGGAACTCGACGAGCACGCGCGCCGCACGATGGCGAAGGCACATTTTCGCGCCTACGCGCGCAGTATTTTCGAGCGCTCGATCCTGTGGTGGGCGCCGGAAGAGCGCGTGCGCAGTCTGATCCAGGTAGAGCCATCGGTGCCGCTGGCCGCCATGCAGGACGGCCCGACCATCCTGCTGTGTCCGCACTTCGTGTGCCTGGACGTGGCCGGCATCGGCGCGCGCGTGATTCCCGTGTGCAGCATGTACGTGCCCCAAAAGAACGAAGCCTTCGACCGCCTGCTGCGCCATGGCCGCGAACGCTACGGCCCGGTGCGCCTGGTGACGCGCAAGGAGGGCATCAAGCCGATCCTGCGCGCGCTGCGCGACGGCCTGCCCTACTTCATGCTGCCCGACATGGACTTCGGCGAAAAGGATGCCGAGTTCGTGCCGTTCTTCGGCGTGCCGGCCGCGACACTCACCGCGCTGGGCCGCATTGCCGGCACCACCGGCGCCAAGGTCATCCCCGTGATCGCGACCTATTTGCCGAATTACCAGGGCTGGCGCGTGCGCTTCTATCCGGCATGGGAGAATTATCCGGGCGACGATATGGTCGAAGCGACCCGCCGCATGAACGCTTTTATTGAAGAGCGCGTACGTGAAGCGCCGGAGCAATATTTCTGGACACACAAACGTTTTAAAACCCGGCCGCCGGGTGAACCTTCGCTGTACGATTAACGCCATGAAACTGACATTCACCAAGATGCACGGCGCCGGCAACGATTTCATCGTCGTCGATGCGATCAACCAGCAGGTCGACCTGAGCGTGGAACAATGGCGCCGCCTGGCCGACCGCCGTTTCGGCATCGGCGCCGACCAGATCCTGGTCGTCGAACGCCCGACCGAAGCCGGCGTGGACTTTCGCTACCGCATTTTCAACAACGATGGCGGCGAGGTCGAGCAATGCGGCAACGGGTCGCGCGCATTCGTGCGCTTTGTCGTCGACAAGGGGTTGACCCAGGCGCGCAGCATCCGCGTGCAAACCATGTCGGGCATCATCAATCCGCGCCTGGAAGACGACGGCAGCGTCACGGTGGACATGGGTGCGCCGCGCCTCGTGCCGGCGGATGTGCCGTTCGACGTGGCCGGCCTGGCAGGCATGGCCCAGGGCGACGACATGCTGTGGTCGTTGCCAGTGGGCGATGAGACCGTCTTCGTGTCGGTGGTCTCGATGGGCAATCCGCATGCGGTGCAGGTGGTCGACGATGTCGATGCGGCGCCGGTAGAAGAGACCGGCCCGCTGATCGAGCGCCATGCGCGCTTTCCGAAACGCGTCAATGCCGGCTACCTGCAGGTGGTCGACCGGCACGCCATTCGCCTGCGCGTGTTCGAGCGCGGCGCGGGCGAGACGCTGGCCTGCGGCACCGGCGCCTGCGCGGCGGTCGTGGCCGGCATCCGGCGCGGCCTGCTCGATTCGCCGGTGCGTGTGTCGGCCCGTGGCGGCGAGCTGAGCATCGCCTGGGCTGGCCCGGGCCAGCCGGTGTATCTGAGCGGCCCGGCTGTTTCGGTGTTCGAAGGCGAAGTCGAGGTCTGAGCCGGCACGCGGCCTTGGCGCTGCATCAGTGACGCATCAGTGCTGCATAAGCGCCGCATCGGTGCCGCATAAGCGCCGCATCGGTGCCGCATAAGCGCCGCATCGGTGCCGCGTCGGTGCTGCATCAGTGCCGCATTGATGGGCCCCCTCGTGCGGCCCGCCTGCACGTCAAGCAGCCAATTCAACGTCGGCCTCGTCGTCGTCGCCACCCGGGCCTGCGACATTGAGCAGCGTGCGCAGCCGGTAAAGCCGCTGGCGGTAGTTGCCTTCCGGCCCTGCCGGGCCACAATCGACCGGTTCGAACAGGCACACGATGCGGTCGAGCGCCTGGCGCTCCAGCGTCGACGCCACCATCACCAACCGCCGTTTGCTGCGGCCGTAACTGGCGCGGATATCGATCACCAGGCAGTGGCCCTGGTCGGCGGCGCCCACATCGAGCAACAACGCTTCGGCGCGCGTGAGGTTGAACAGCCGCGCCAGTTCGAGGCGCGCCGCCAGCAGCGGATGCGCAGCCAGCACCCCGGCGTGCCGCGCCAGCAAGGCGCCCGTGTCCGTGAACGGCGCTGTGGTCAAACGCGGTGCGATCTTGTCCAGCAAGCCCGCCGCGTCTGGCGCGCCTTGCGCCGCCGCCTTCTGCAGCCAGTACACCGACCGCACATCGTTGTTTTCATTCTCGCGACGCGCGCGCCAGGCGTTGTGGCCGCATTCAAGCTGCGCGTCGCGATAACCCATCTCGGCCGAGCGTTCCAGATAGCGCTGCGCATCGGCGACATTGCGCTGTGAAAACTCTGGCTTGATATAGATGCGCGACAGCGCGTACCACGCCTCGGCCAGCCCCTGTTCGCCCGCCAGTGTCAGCCACCGGATCGCCTTCTTGAAATTGGCAACGTGCGCGAAGTACACATCGCCACTGCCAATGCGCCGCCCATCCACGCGCATGCGCGCACAGCGCAGGCCCAGCGCCAGTTGCGCGCAGGGATCGTGCTCGGCTGCCGCCAGTTCCCAGAACACGGCCAGCTCGCCGGGAGCGCTGGGCTCAGCCACGGCGCCCTTCGTTGCCACGCCGCCGACGCCGTCGAGTGCGGGATCCATCAGGCGCGCGCAACGCGACAGCAGCGCGATCTCGTCCGGCGCGAACCGGCGCATGTCGCCCGGCTCGCCGTGCCCGGCCACCAGCGCCTGCGCCTGCGGCAATGCCAGGCGCAGATAGTCGGCCCAGCGCCGCGCGGTCCATAGCGCATCGAGTGCCGCGTACTGCGCCGTGGAAGCGCCATGCGCCGGCGCGGGCCGCCCGACATTGGACGCGCTCTGGGCTGCCGGGATGCGCACGGCCATGACCGGCGCCACAGGTCTGTTCGCAGATTGCTTGCACTGCTGGGTGAGCAGCATCTGGGCATGAGAAAACCCGGCCCGCGCGGCATCTTCGAGCGCGCGTACGGCTTTCGCGGGTTGCTGCCCGACCGGGGCCAGCGGATCGAGCACCAGTTGCGCAAACACGAGGCCGGCATGCACGCTGCCGTCGTCATAGGCGCGTTCGTACCACTGCGACACGCCCGCAGCATCGCGCTGCGCCAGTTCAAGCGGAATATGGTTGCCGATCAATTGCCAGGCCGGCGGACAATCTTGCCGCGCCGCGCGCTCCAGCCAGTGCAGCGCGGTGGGAAGGCTCTGCGGCAGGCCGGAACTACCGAACAGGTACAGCTTGCCCAATTCGAGTTGGGCCGCCACCTGGCCGGCACGGGCATTGCGGATGATCGCCAGTTCTTCGCGGTTAGCCATCGTTGGAATACGTGTAAGACGTGGAAGGTGAGCCTGCAACACACGGCCGCAACGCGCAGTTGCAAATATACAAGTTATCGGAACCGCGCGGTGCTGCTGTGAGACTGAGGCCAAAGTCTAAGCCGTGACGCATATCGATTCGATTGGATTCCGGGGCCGATTGATGGGTCGCAAAACAGTCTGAAACCGATGAAACTGTTCCGGATAACTGCAAGGCAAACCATTGCGGCGGCCTCGGCAACGCCATCAATAAGCGTTCAAGATGTTCGGTTGCCACGTTTCAAGCCTCTCGTTTCAAAAATACAACAGCACGGTTCGATTTATTGGCAAGGAGCGCAGCGCCCCGCCGATAATTGACGGATTAGCTAGTCTTGACGTTTGAAACATTTAAGGTGCACGTATAGCGCGTTCAGCCAGAGTCTCAACGCTCCAGATGTACGTGTTCACCTTGATTACAGGATTTCCCCCATGAAGACTTCTCTCCTGGTCGTCGCACTGCTTGGCGCTTGCGCCGGTGCGGCCCATGCGCAGACGTCAGTGCAGGTCTACGGCAACCTCGATGCCGGCGTCGTCAAGCGCAGCGGTCAGAATGTCAGCATCGGCAAGCGTTCCGCCAACACCCTCGGTTTCAAAGGCACCGAAGACCTGGGCAATGGCCTCAAGGCCCTGTTCCAACTTGAAACGCGCTATGAGCCGGACACCGGCAGCAATGAAATCGGTCCAGATGGCAATGCGCGCCGGCTGTTCCAGGGCCAGAGCCGCGTCGGCCTGCAGGGCGACTTCGGCATGCTGCGCATCGGCCGCGGCCTGACCCCGTTCCACGAAACCATCGGCGCCTTCGAGCCGTTCCATGCGATTGAAACCGCGGGCGGCTTTTATACCGACCTGAGCGTGGCCGGCTACACCTCGCAGCCACTCGACCCGGTCGGCGCCTCCGGCAATCGCTGGTCGAATGCAGTCTGGTACAACTCACCGATCGTGAACGGCTTCCAGCTCAACACGGCCATCGCCACCAAAGAAAACAATGGCGGCGTGGCAATTATCGGCCGTGGCAGCGCGACTGCGCCCCAATACGCGGCTGGTGCCGAAGCCTCGGCCAATCCATTCTCGATCTCGGGCACGTACAACAACGGACCGGCCGCCCTGATGGCGGCTTACGAGCGCAACGCCGTCGAGTCGAAGGTATGGTCCATTGGCGCCTCGGTTAACCCGACGCCGGAACTCAAGCTGATGGGCACGTTCACCCGTCTCGACGAAGACAATACCCGCCTGTTCAATACCGAGACCAGTTCGTGGGTCGTGGGCGCGAATTACACGGTCGGCCCCGGCAAATTCCTCGCCGGCTACGGTCAGAAAGATACTGAGGGCCTGGAAAAGGTCAAGCAGCTGTCGCTGGGCTATGAATACAGCCTGTCCAAGCGCACCTACCTGTATTTCGACGTCTCGCGCAAGAAGGGCTTGTTGACCACGCCGGGCACCGTCAACCAGTACGACATCGGCATTCACCACACCTTCTGAGGTAGTGCGGCGCACGCCGCCATCCGTTTCAGGGCGGGCATCGGCAACGGTGCCCGCCCTCGTCGTTTGCAACTCTCTGTAGCCTTTTCACAACGACACCAGCCCGACTGGCCGTTTCCGAACGAGCGTTCTGTACAGTGCGGCAAGGCAATGGCATATTTGCGTGGCGAGCTCATGCTACGCGACAAGAAAATAATAGGAGACAAAATGAACAAAAGCCTGATCGCCGCCCTGCTCGGCGCGACCTTTGCAAGCACCGCCCTGGCCCAGACCAACGTCCAGATCTACGGCATTGCCGACGCCGGCGTGATGTGGCAAAAAGGCGGCCCGGCCAAGATCTACAGCGGCGGCGCCGACGGCTCGCGCCTCGGCCTGCGCGGCTCCGAAGAGCTGGGCAATGGCTACAAGGCGATTTTCAATCTCGAAGCCCGGGTCGAGCTCGACACCGGTTCGCAGCAGCCGACGCTGATGAACGACAATCCGGGCCGCTATCTGCTGCGCGGCATGGAACGCATCCCGGTCGCCATTCGCGAGCGTCTGCAAGCGGCCATCCAGCCGCCGGGCGCCCCGGCCGTCAACCAGGAAAAAGCGCTGTTCGACCGCACCTCGATGGTCGGCCTGATCACGCCGGTCGGCGCCGTGCTGCTGGGCCGCATGTACACCCCGGGCTACGAAGTATTCAATATGGCCGATGCCTTCGAATCGGGCACGGCCGGCACCTGGGGGCACATCACGGGCGGCACCGCCGGCTTTACCGCGCTGGGCGCCGACATCCGCTCGCAGGAAGCCATCCAGTACCGCATCGCCTTGCCGAACGGCCTTGGCGGCTCGGTCATGTATGGCGCGCGCAACTCCGGCTACCTCGGCCGCTACAACAAGTTCCGCGCCGGCGCGGTGACGTACAAAGCCAACGGTTTCGACGTCGGCGTCGGCTACAACCATGGCTATGACCAGCAAAACCGGCCAAGCCTGCGCACGCTGACCGTTGGCGGCTCGTATGCACTGGGCGAGAGCTGGAAATTCTTCGCCGGCTTCCACAGCCAGCGCAACGACAATTCGGCCCTGATTCCTGATTACCTGAATGGCTGGGACACTGCAGTGGCACCGGCGCTGACCGCGCAAGGCATTCCAGTGGCGACCCAGCAGGGACTGCGCGCCATCTTCGCCGGCGCGATCTCGGCCAATACCAAGCAGGACGCCAACAGCTACCAGATCGGCGCGCACTACAAGATCGGCAACGGCCGTATCGTGGCGTCGTACGCGCACCAGAACGACCGCACCGCGTCCAACAGCGATGCCAATCTGTATGCGCTGGGCTACAACTACTACCTGTCCAAGCGTACCGACCTGTACACAGCGCTGGCGTTCATCAAGAACGACAACGAAGCCCAGTATTCGCCAGGCACCTCGGGCAATCCGGGCGGCTTTACCGAAGCGCCGGGCGCCGATGGCCGCGCCTTGCAACTGGGTATCCGTCACCGCTTCTGACAAGAACCTGCTCACACGAAGACGCCTGCGGGCGTCTTTTTTTGTTCTCCGGTGCAATGCCTTGCGTCGGTTAAAATGATTCGATTCTTTCCAACACCCCATTCCCCCATGAGCACTGCACCACTGGACGCCAGCACCGTCGCACAATACCTGATCGATCACCCGGAATTCTTCCAGGAGCAAGCCGGTCTGCTGGGTGAAGTGAAACTGTCGAGTCCGCTGACCGGCCGCGCCGTGTCGCTCCAGGAACGCCAGATGGAAGTGATGCGCGACAAATTCCGCGCGCTCGAACTGCGCCTGGCCGACCTGTCGCGCCGCGCCGAAGAAAACGCCGGCATCGCCAACCGCTTCCACGCCTGGACCCAGTCCCTGCTGGTCTCGCAAGGCGGCGCGGCGATGGCGCGCGACCTGACCGAAGGCTTGCGCGCCCATTTCATCGTGCCGCAAGTCACGCTGCGCCTGTGGCATGTGGCGCCGGAACACGCTGACGCCTGGTTCGCGAGCAATGTCTCGGACGACGCACGCATCTTCGCCAACAGCCTGCGCGCGCCGTATTGCGGCCCGAACAATGATTTCGAAGCCGTACGCTGGCTCGACGACGCCGCATCGATCCGCTCGACCGTGATGCTGCCGCTCGGTCCGCCGGGCCAGAGCTTTGGCCTCCTGGTGCTGGGTTCACCCGATCCGGCCCGCTTCACCACCGCGATGTCGACCGACTTTTTGGTCCACATCGCTGCCACCTCGACCACCGCCCTGGCGCCGCTGCGCGCTTGAGCCCGATGGACGCGCGCGACCCGCCATCCGACTGGGCCGCGCGCTACCTCGGCGAACTGGCTACCCAGCGCCAACTGTCGCCGCACACGATCGCCGCCTACCGGCGCGACCTGGCCGAGCTCGCCGACTTGGCCGGCCATAGCGACTGGACCCGGCTCATCCACGCCGACATCCGCCGCTTTGCCGGCAAGCTGCATGCTGGTGGCCAGTCCGCACGCTCCATTGCGCGCAAGCTCTCCGGCTGGCGCGGGTTCTATGAATGGCTATCGCACCAGACGACGCTGGACGCCAATCCGGTCGATGGCGTGCGCGCCCCGAAGCGCGCGCAAAGCCTGCCGAAGGCGCTGGCCGTCGACGACGCCGTGCAATTGATGGAAGCGAACCGGCGCGGCCACCTCGAGCCGTTCGAGCTGTGCAATCACGCGATGTTCGAACTGCTCTATTCGAGCGGACTGCGCGTGTCGGAACTGGCGGGCCTGGACGTGGCCTGGCAGGATGCGCGCGCCGGCCAGCCGGGCTCGCTCGGCTGGCTCGACCTGCAGGCGGGCGAAGTGGTGGTGACCGGCAAAGGCAACAAGATGCGCCGGGTGCCGGTGGGCGGGCCGGCGCGCGAAGCGCTGGAACGCTGGCTCGCGGTGCGCCCGGCCGCCCGCGACGGGGGCGCCGCGCTGTTCCTGTCGGCGCGCGACACGCGCATTACGCCGCGCGTCGTGCAAACCCGCCTGAAGCAGCATGCACTACGCGCCGGCACGCCGGTGCACGTGCACCCGCACGTGCTGCGCCACTCGTTCGCGTCGCACCTGCTGCAATCGTCGGGCGACCTGCGCGCGGTGCAGGAATTGCTCGGCCACGCCAGCATCACGTCCACCCAGATCTATACGGCACTGGACTTTCAGCACCTGTCGAAGGTGTATGACGCGGCCCACCCGCGCGCCAAGGCAAAACCGACATCAAAGTAAGGCGACATCGCGCCGGATAGTCGTTTGGGGTTTGAACTCCATCAAGCCCTGACACGCTAGTGTCCTGAATCGGAAGTTCGTTGAGTAATCAATGTGGCGAAGTCGGCCTGAGACAAGGAGCAAAGCACAGCAAGGCCGGGGCCTTGCGCGCACTTGCGACGCAGTATCAGGCAGACGCTCGCCGCATTTATTCAGCGAATCTCTGATTCGGGACACTAGGTGAGGTTGCAAGAATTGCGGCATAATCCCCCGGTTCTTTTGTCCAACCTTGAAGTCAACCACGAGTAGCGAACCAATGGACCTGATTCCCAGCACCATCCTCACCGGCTTTCTCGGCGCGGGCAAGACGACCCTGCTCAACCGCATCCTGCAGGAAGACCACGGCATGCGCATCGCCGTCATCGAGAATGAATTCGGTGAAGAAAACATCGACAATGAAATCCTGGTGCGCGAGACGGGCGAACAGATCATCGAGATGAACAACGGCTGCATCTGCTGCACGGTGCGTGGCGACCTGATCGAAGGGCTCACCAGCCTGGCCAGGAAACGCGCCGCCGGCGAGATCCGTTTCGACCGCGTGGTCATCGAAACGACGGGCCTGGCCAATCCGGGGCCGGTGGCCCAGACCTTCTTCGTCGACGAAGAAGTTGGCGCCCACTACCTGCTCGACGCCGTCGTCACCGTGGTCGACGCCCGCCACGCGATGGAACAATTGACTGAGCATGAAGAAGCCCAGCGCCAGGTTGGCTTTGCCGACAAGATCCTGCTCTCAAAGACCGACCTGGTCGATGCCGCGGCCGTCGATGCGCTCAAGGCGCGCCTGCAGCGCATCAACCCGCGCGCGCCGATCACCACGAGCGACTTCGGCCGCGCCCCGATCGCCGACGTGCTCGACCTGCGCGGCTTTAACCTGAACGACAAGCTCGACATCGATCCCGACTTCCTGCGCGTCGATGATCAAGATGCGCACGACCATGATCACAAGCACGAGCACGGCGCTGACTGCGGCCATGACCATGTTCACGATGCCTCGTGCAGCCACGACCACCATCACGGCCACCACAGCGACGATATCGCCGCCTTCGTGTTCAAGAGCGAACGCGCGTTTGACCCGGAACGCCTGGAACAATTCCTCGGCAGCCTGGTGCAGGTGTTCGGCCCGCAAATGCTGCGCTACAAGGGCGTATTGCGGATGGAGGGCGTCGATCGCAAGGTCGTGTTCCAGGGTGTGCACCAGATCATGGGTAGCGACGTTGGACCGAAATGGGGGGAGAATGAAGTGCCCGCCACCAAGATGGTATTTATTGGTAAAAATTTACCAAAAGACGTATTTATCCGCGGACTCGAACAGTGTTTGGTATAAACTGCATCAGTTTGACTGGCCGAGCAGGCATGGCCGACGCCTTGCGTCGACAGTTTGCCGGATCAGGCCGCACGTACCGCCACGACGCGCGTCAAACAGCCAGTGGTGAACCGCCCTTGCCGCCCACGCGGCGCGGACGGAGATAGGATGGCGCACCGTCGCCATCAAGGCAGCTTGCCCAGCGTGCACCCTTTGTGCGGTGTTACTGATGAGCAAGCTGATAAAATGCAAACCTCTGTCGTATCGAAGGCATCATGACTAAAACAACGAAACCGAATACCGCCCAGTCCGACGACCGTATCATTACGGAAGACGAGATTCGCGCGATGGGCGAAGGCGACTACATGAATGCGGCCCAGCTCGCATTCTTCAAGAACCGC
>Ga0265798_10006303_pt1 | contig 15626 bp, 15 predicted proteins | sample P3T30metagenome_FD_192430 | JGI IMG/M metagenome (GOLD analysis project Ga0265798, IMG submission 192430) | Plant litter microbial communities from East Loma Ridge, Irvine, California - P3 T30 | ecosystem: Environmental > Terrestrial > Plant litter > Unclassified | place: USA: California... | reverse complement strand
CGTTAAAGACCGCTTCCGCACAGGTGTGTAGCTCAGTTGGTTAGAGCGTCGGTCTCCAAAACCGAAGGCCGTCGGTTCGAGTCCGACCTCCCCTGCCACTCTCTTCTCGCCGCGCTTGATTTTCCTGATCGCCGGCAGTAACGCTTTTCCTATTCCGAAATCGGGAACAAACGTCTTCGGCCCCTTGGCGGGGCCGGACGGCGGACCCATGTCCCCGATCCCGGCGCTAACCAAGGCGAGTGCAGACAGTGGCCAAGACGACCCCGATGGAGTTCTACAACCAGGTAAAGGCCGAGACCGCGAAAGTGGTGTGGCCGACCCGGCGCGAGACGATCATGACCGGCGTGATGGTGATGATCATGACGACGCTGCTCGCGGTGTTCTTCTTCGGCATCGACACGATCTTCGAATTGGTCGTGAAGTATCTGCTGACCCTCGCGAACTGATTACGGGACGACACATGGCACGCTGGTACATCATTCACGCCTACTCGGGTTTCGAGGGCAAGGTTCGCGATTCGATCATGTCCGAGGCGACCCGCATGGGCCTTGAACAACTGGTCGAACAGATCGAAGTGCCGACCGAGACGATCACCGAGGCGCGCCGCGGCAAGAAAATAGCGGTCGAGCGCAAGTTCATGCCGGGCTATGTGCTCGCCAAGCTCAACATGAATGACGACGTGTACCACCTCGTCAAGAACACGCCAAAGGTGACCGGCTTCCTCGGTTCGATGGGCAAGCCGCAGGCGATCAGCGAAGCCGAGGCGGCGCGGATGCTCAACTCCAAGGAAGAAGCCGCCGCCGCGCCCAAGGCGAAGGTCAAGGTCGATTTCGAGATCGGCGACTCGGTCAAGGTGCTGGACGGCCCGTTTGCGAGCTTCAACGGCTTGGTCGAGGAACTCGATTTCGATCGCAGCCGCGTGAAGGTGTCGGTGTCGATCTTCGGCCGCGCTACTCCGGTCGAACTCGAATTCGAGCAGGTCGAGCGCAGCAAGTAAGGGCGACGCCGCACCCGCGGTAGGCGGGCCGAACACGGCCCAACGGACGACGCGGGACGTGATCCCGCGTTGTGCCGCACGCTGATCAGTTGGCTGTTATTGTGGAAGCGATGTCAGGCGCGTGCCCGCGGTCCGTGGGACCGCGGGACCGCTGTATAACGGCTGGTGCCTTCCCGATCTGCGCGGCCGTACCCGTGTCGTACGGGGCCGCCTAACAACAGCGCAACTCGACCTTTCCGGCCCCACCTGAAGGTCATTCCGCCTGCCACTTCGCGCGGGAGGATGCGATCAGATCATTGTGGTCCTCGCCGAGCGCTATTCTGGCCGTTCTCTGCTCGCCTGCCATGACCGGCATCTATGTGTAGAGCACAAGCCTCGTCCCGCTCTCAGTCGCGTTCACGTTTCGCCACCCGCACCGACGTCCCGATAGCGCAGTCGCTCGATTAGCAGCGCGAATGCCGGCGTCGGCTGTCGGCGGCTCGGATAGTATAAATGGTACCCAGCAAACGGCGGGCACCAATCCTCCAGCACGCGCACAAGTCGCCCCGCCGCGACATCCTCCGCCATGTACTGATCGGGCAGGAAGGCGATCCCAAAGCCGGCGCGGGCAGCGTGCAGGATCATGCGGACGTCGTTTGAGGTGAACTGGCCATCGACCCGCACGCGCAACTGCTGGTCCGCACGGTCGAGTTCCCAGGCATAGAGGTCGCCAAGCGTGGACAGGCGCAGGTTGATGCAATCGTGCGCCGCGAGATCTTGTGGCGTCAGCGGCACGGGCCGCCGCGTGAAGTATTCGGGCGACGCTACGGCGGACATGCGCAAATCCGGGCCGATCCGTACTGCGATCATGTCTGCGGCGACACGCTCGCTCAGCCGCACGCCGGCGTCGAACCGCTCCGCCACGATATCAAGCAGGCCGGAGTCGACGCTGATTTCAACCTTCACCTCGGGATAATCGCGCATCAGCGTGCTGACGACCGGCCACAGGACCGTTTCAGCCGAATGTTCGGTCGCGGTCAGCCGGATCGTGCCCGCCGGGCGCTCGCGCAGTTCGCCCAGCGCCGAGAGTTGCCCCTCGATTTCATCGAACGCAGGTCCGAGTTTCGCGACGAGCCGCTCGCCAGCTTCGGTCGGGGCTACGCTACGCGTGGTGCGCGACAGCAACCGCACGCCTAGCCGCGTTTCGAGACGGCGAACCGTATGGCTGAGCGCCGACTGCGACACGCCGAGGCGAGCAGCCGCACGGGTAAAGCTGCGTTCTTCGGCAACCGCGAGAAAAGCATTCAGATCGACAAGATCGTCGCGGCGCATTCATGAACCCCTGTCATAGGATCATCATGTCGATACGCCCTAATCGGCATGATGCAAGGTGCCTATCTACAGGATCATCGATATCGCTTTCGGAGAACGCCTCATGAAGACCCCGGCATATGGTGCCTACGCCGCTGACAAGCCGCTGGAGCCCCTGCAGATCGAACGCCGTTCTGTCGGCGGCAGCGACGTGCAGATCGACATCACCTTTTGCGGCGTGTGCCATTCCGATCTGCACACGGTTCGCGATGAATGGGGTGGCACGCAATATCCGTGCGTTCCCGGCCATGAGATCGTCGGAACCGTCAGCGCCGTAGGCAGTGACGTTACGCGCTTCGCAGTTGGTGATACGGTCGGCGTAGGTTGTCTGGTCGACAGTTGCGGGCACTGCGCGTCGTGCAAGGAAGGCCTGGAGAATTACTGCGAGAACGGCTGGACCGGCACCTATGGCGGCAAAACCGACGATGCGCCGGGCTACACCCACGGCGGCTATTCCGGTACGATCATCGTCAAGGACCACTTCGTCCTGAAGATCACGCATACCGACGAGCAACTCGCGGCGGTTGCGCCGCTGCTGTGCGCGGGCATTACCACCTACTCGCCGCTTAAGCATTGGGGTGCCGGGCCGGGCAAGAAGGTCGGGATCGTCGGGATCGGCGGCCTGGGCCACATGGGGATCAAACTATCGCACGCGCTTGGCGCGCACACGGTTGCCTTCACCTCGACACCCGCGAAGCGGCAGGATGCACGCGATCTGGGCGCGGACGACGTTATCGTGTCGCGCGATGAAGACGAGATGGCGGCGCATGTCGGCAGCTTCGATCTCATCATCGACACCGTCGCGGCGAGCCACAACCTCGACGCCTTTACCAATCTGCTCAAGCGCGACGGCACCTTGGTGCTGCTCGGCGTGCCCGAGAACCCGCACCCCTCGCCCAGCGTCGGCCCGATGATCTTCGGCCGCAAGGCGATCGCCGGTTCGTTGATCGGCGGCCTGCCCGAGACGCAGGAGATGCTCGATTTTTGCGCGGAGAAGGGCATCGTTTCCGATGTGGAAATGATCCGCATCCAGCAGATCGACGAGGCTTACGAGCGGATGCTGAAAAGCGACGTGCGCTACCGTTTCGTGATCGACAACGCATCGCTCGACGGTTGAACGATCGTGCGCCGGAGCCTTCCCCAAAGCCCCGGCGCACCCGCTCCCCCGTTCAGGAGCCCTAGAACTTCACGCCGCCACGCAGGCCGATCGTGCGCGGCGTGCTGGTGACGATGTACGACCGTTGCGTGCAGACGCCGCAGACCTGGAAGCGCGAGAGCTGGGCGCGTTCGTCCCAGAAATTCCGCGCGAACAGCTCCAGACTGAACGTCGCCCATTCGGCACCAAGCGCGAGATCGCCGGTGGTATATTGCTTCAACCGCCCTTGGGTCGCCGCGTAATCGACGCGGATATCGGACGAGGCCGAACTCTGGTGCGCGATCAGCACCTGCGCATAGGCCTTGGCCGCGCCAACCGGCACGGTGTAGCGTGCGGTACCGTTGATCTTGAAGCGCGGCGTGATCGGCAGGCGGGTGCCGGTCGGGGCGAGCACGTCGTCGCCGCTGCCGTCACAGACTGCCGTGGTACACAGCGTACTGGTGGTCTTCGCATCGTTATACGCACCCGCCGCCGTCAACGAGAGGCCGCCGAGTACCAGGCTCGCGTCTGCCTCCACGCCACGGATGCGTGCGTTCGGGCCATTGTTGATGATCGTGAAACTGTTTGGCCCAAGGAAGCTGAACTGGAACTTGCGCCAGTTCTGCTGGTACAGGGCGCTGCTGACCCGCAGCTTGCCGCCCAGCAGCGTAGCTTTCGCGCCAACTTCATAATTGGTCAGATAATCGGGATTGTACGGCGGGATATCGCCGCGCCGATTGATGCCACCGGGGCGAAAGCCGCGCGACCATGTACCGTAAAGCAGGAAGGTCTTGCTCGGCTTCCACGTCAGGTTGAGCTTGTGGGTGAAGCCCTCGCCGCGCGCTGTGATTGGTTGAAGACCGGCACCCTGAACGTAGTTGGCAAGATTGGTGCACGGTCCGCCCGGAACCGCCGCAGGCAGCAGCACGCGCGTGGTGCTGCTCGCCTGGCCGGGATAGCCGGTCAACCGCAGCCCATCGGTCGCAAAGCAGCGCACCACACCCGTTCCCGAGGATAGCGCGCCGTTATACGGCGTCGCGGTATAGCCGTCGCCGGGATTGCGCCCGAACCCGTAGAAGCCGATCAACGAGTTGTCGTAGATGAACGCGCGGCCGCCGGCGGTGAGCGTCACGGTCGGCACGATATCGAACGATGCCTCGCCGAACATCGCGTAATCCTTGTCGACGCGGTGCTGCTGGGTCAGCCACAAGGTGCCGGGATGGCCGTTGACTGACAGGTCCGGTGCAAGGTTGTCGACCTGATAATCCTGATGGATCAGGTTGCTCTGCCGCTGGTAGAACAGGCCGGCGGTGACGCGCAGCCGCTCGTCCTGCGGCGACTGCATCCGGAATTCCTGGCTCAGCTTCTTGAAGTGATCGCTGGCGACGATGTGCTGGCGCGGGTCGATCTGCTGGCCGGCGGCGTTGGCATAATCGCCGTAATAAAAGATGCCGCCCGACGATGCGTAGATCTGGTCGTAGGCTTCCGCATAATCGGTGTAGTCGCTCGATTGCTGGTCCTGCCGGTCGAGATAGGCACCGGCATAGGTCACGTCCCAGTTGCCGATCTTGCCCTCGATCGTCAGCGCCGCCTGGATGAAGCGATCGTGGCGATATTCCTGGAAGAAGCGCTGCACCTCCAAGTCGCCGACCTGCGGGTCCATTGCATAGGCGCCGTGATACTTGGCCTCCTGATACAGCACGGTCGGCGTGACCGTCCAGCTATCGTCGAGGTCGATCTTCAACGCGGCGCGGCCGCCCCAAAGGTCGGACTCGTTGTAGTTCTTCTTGACGAACGCCTTGTTGTCGACGGTGAGGCCATCGCGCACGCAGCCGTCCGCCGTCAGCGTGGTGCCGCAGAACGAGCGCGTGCCGGCGACGTTGTCGATATAGCCGGCGTCGCGTTCGTAGAAGCCGGACATGCGGAAGGCGATGTTGGCGTTTACGGGCGCGTTGATCATCCCCTCGACCTTGCCGCCCTGCCCGCCGTGCGCGACGGTGTTGGCCTCGCCGTCGAAGCGGCCGTAGAAGTGGCTGAGATCGGGCTTGTTCGTGATGATGCGGACGGTGCCCGCCTCCGACGAGGCGCCGTACAGCGTGCCCTGCGGGCCGGCGAGGCTCTCGATGCGGGCGACGTCGTAGATGTGGATGTCGAGCGTGCCGCCGATCGTGGTGATCGGCTGTTCGTCGAGGTAGAAACCGACCGAGGGCAGCGAGCCGGAATGGTTGCCGTCACCGCCCGACGCCACGCCGCGCATGTACACGGTGGTCGACCCCGGCTGCGTCGTCTGGAACGAAACCGAGGGCAGCAACTGGGTATATTGGTTGAAATTGCTGATGTTTAGCTGGTCGAGCTTCTTGGTGCCGATCGCCTGGATGCTGATAGGTACGCTCTGCAGGCTCTCCTCGCGCTTCTGCGCGGTGACGACGATGTCGCCGTTGTCGGGCTGCTGATCGGCCTCGGGCGGAGCGGTCGGGGCGGATTGCGTCTGCGCCTGCGCGGTCGCCGGCAGGAACGCCGCCGACGCCAGCAATACCGACGCGACCGCGCCTGCCCCGAATCTCATTCCCGCTTCCCCCTAGGAACCTACTGTTCCTGCCAGGGTGTGCGGCGTCGCAGCAATCGTCAACAAACTCCGTCGGCCGTGCGCCATTTCGCGGGGGCTACGTGGCAGATGTGCAACGCTATGATGCAGAAATGCCCGGGTATGCGCTCAGCGAGCCGGCCAATGCCGTCTTCAGCGGCGTGAGCCACCGCTCGAATGGCTGCCATGCCGCCTTGCCCTCGCTGAAGATCGGGCGGCGCACCTGTTCGGAACTGGCAGTGCGGACCGCACGCTCGGTTTCGTAGAACGCGAGGCAAGCAGGCTCGAAGTCAAGGCCACACGCCGCCAGCAGCGCACGCACCTGCGCTTCGGTGTCGTCCACCATCGCCTCATACAACACGCGGTGCGGTGGGCGCGGCATGGCGGTGTCCAGGTGATCCATCAGCCGCACGTAATCGCGGTAGTAACGGCCCATTTCGACAAGATCGTAGCTGAACGCCTGCCCCCGCGCGAAATGCTGTTTGAAGTTCGAAAAGCAGCAGCCGAGCGGATGGCGACGCGCGTCGATGATCTTCGCGTTCGGCAGGATCAGCCGGATCAGCCCGGCACGCGCCCAGTTGTTGGGCAGCTTGTCGATGAAGAACGGCTTGTCGGTGCGGCGCTGGATCGCGGCGCGCTTGAGATACTCGGCGCCCATGGCAGCAAGATCGTCGGCGGAGAGTGCGGCGATGCCGACCGGATACTCCGCGATCGTACGGGCGAGCGCGGGGATGTCGGGCAGTTCGGAGGTCCCCTCGACAAGGCTGTGGCTGGACAGGATCTGCTCGACAAGGGTCGACCCGGCGCGCGGCATGCCGAGGATGAAAATTGGATCGGGCGCCGGACACCCCTGCCCCGCGCGCGCGGCGAACAGTTCGGCGGTGAAGGTGGCGATGCTGTCGTCCACGAATCGCTCGGTCTCGTCGGCATCGTAGCGGACGGTCGTGCGGCGCAGCCCGTTGCCGGCGGCGTAATGGCGAAACGCTGCCTCCGCGTCGCGGCGATCCTCGTATGCTTTGCCGAGTGCGAAATCGAGGTGGAAGCGATCTTCGACGGAGATGTCCGGTTGCTCCAGCGCCGCTTCCATCGCGGCGATATCGACATCGTCGAAGCGGATCGTCTTGAGGTTGGCGAGGCTCCACCACACTTCGCCCAAGGTCGGCGCGAGGTCGAGCGCGTGGCGATAGGCGGCGATGCCGTCCGCCTGCCGCCCGACCGTCTTGAGCATATGGCCGTAGCTCATCCAGATTCGCGGTTGGCGCGGCATCTGCGCGAGCACCTGTTCATACAGCGTGATCGCCTCGTCGAAGCCGCCGATCCGCCCGAGCGCCGCCGCCTTGAGGTTGGCGTGGCCGGGATGATCGGGCTCGTCCTGCGTCACGATATTCAGCTCCGCAATGGCCTCGGCCGGGCGATTGAGGCGGTGGAGCACCACCGCAAGGTTGGCACGCGCGGCGGTGAAGTCCGGCGACAGGTCGAGCGCACGCCGCAGCAACGCCTCGGCATCCTTGTAGCGGCCGATCCGCCCGGCCAGTTCGGCCATCATGCGGATCGCGGCGATGTCGAAGGGATCGTCACGGAGATGCGCGCGAAGCCTCGGCTCGGCATCGGCGAGACGATTGTCGTGTAGTGCGAGCGCCGCTTCGATCAGGCGGGCGGGCCAGCGCGCGCTGGTTTCGGCAGGGTTGGTCGGGCGGATCATGGCGCGGTTCTAGCGGCTATGACGCGCGGGGCCAGATGGAGCGGCCGAATCATTCAGGAATGGTGTTGAAGCCAGATTCTCCGATAAGCGGCAAAGCCTCCGAATCGCTAGGCGGGGCGGAATTACGACGAACTGCTAAGTTCCAGCGACAGACAGAAAAATATTTGCGATGGGTATTGAGCAGCCGCAAAATGGGTATGGTCGTTAAAAACCTGTGAATACTTATATAAACCCATAGATTTTTGGGCAAAGTTCCAAAAACGGCGGATCCGAACGGTTTTCCTGTTGCAGCGCAGCAGTCACAGCGCATTTATGCTGCGGCTGCTTCGATTGACGTTTGTCCAGCGCAATAACACATCATTTTCATCACGACCGTTCCATGATGGATCACGACGATGAAGCCCTCGCCCGCCGTTCACAGTTCAAAGTTCACACCCGCTCCAGGCACGGCTGCCGCACGACGGATGCCGCGTCCGTTCTGGAACGCCGTACCGATGGCCCGGACCGGGTTGGCCAACGACCTCGGCCACGAGACCGAGGTGATGCGTGGGCTGACGCTGGCGGTGCCGATCTCGCTGGCGTTGTGGACACCGTTGATCGTCGCCGCTGTCTACCTGTTTTAACGGTACGTCGCGGGGCGCAGGTCCGTCGCGGAACCTACGCCCTCGGCGTACTTACTTCGACAGGTCGGTAAACAACGAAAGGTAGTAGGTGATCGAGGGCGCGACGTTGGCGATCGGTGCGCGTTCGTTCAGGCCGTGGCTGAAATCCTCCGACGCCTTGGTGAACATCGGGCTGGCGCCATAACTGTCGACCCCGTTGGCGCGGAACCACATGCTGTCGCTCGCACCCGACGCCTGGCTTGGGAACACGGGCACGCCCGGGTAGACGGTTGCCAACGCCTTCTTCACCGCACCGACGAAATCCGCCCGCATCGGTGAGGCCGCCGTCGCGACCGAACCCTCCGTCACATCCTTGATCGTCACGCCCGGGTCGTTCGCCGTCCGCGCCAGTTCCGCCATGATGTCGGCAGGCTTGTGCCCGGGGAAGATACGGCAGTTGATGTTGGCAGTGGCACGCTGCGGCAAGGCGTTCTCGGCATGACCGCCGCTGATCAGCGTCGCGACACAGGTGGTGCCGATCCGCCCGACCGTCGCGGGGTTGGCAGCGAGCGTTTCTATCGCCGCCTGATCTTCCGGGTTGGCAGCGAAGGCGCGCATCGCGGCGCCAATCTCCGGGCTCTCGTACTTGGCCGATTCGGTGAGCGACGCGCGGGTGAGATCGTTGACTTCGGGCTTGAAGCGATATGCGCCGATCCGCAGCAGCGCCGCCGACAGTTGGTAGATCGCGTTCACCTTGCGTGGCGCGGAGGAGTGGCCGCCGGGGTTGGTGACGGTGAGCTGGAAGTCGGAATAGCTTTTTTCCGCGCCCTGCCATGTGAAGTAGCGCGGCTTGGCCGTAGCCTCATCAAGCACGCCGCCGCCGCCGTCGATGTTGAGCACGATATCGGCGTTGCGGAGCTTGTCGGCGATGATCTTGCCGGTCTTCATCGACGTTTCCTCGTCGCCGGAAAACTCGATGATGATGTCGCGGCGGGGCTTGTACCCCTCCCGCTTGAGTTCGATCAGCGATGCGACCGCGATCGTGCCGTCGAACTTCATGTCGGTGGCGCCGCGCCCGAAAAGATAGCCGTTCTCCACCACCGGCGTGAACGGATCGCGCTGCCAGTCGGCGGGCTTGGCCTCGACCACGTCCATGTGGCCGGAGATAACTAGCGGCTTGGCCTTGCGGTCGCTGCCCGGCCAGCGCGCGATCATGTAGGCGGTATCGTCGACCGGCGTGATGGTGACGTCCGCGGGGCTGAAGCCGCCCGCGACGAGTTGATCCTTGATGTACGCCAGCACCTGCGGCGTCTGGTTGCCGGGGCCGCGTACCGAGCGGAAGGCGATCGTCTTCTTCGCCATGTCGAGCGCCTGCGCCTCCGCGACCGGGTGCGACGCGACCTTCGCACCGGCCGGGGCGATCGCCGCCGCCATCATCGTTCCGAATGCTACGCTCCGAAATACCGTCACCAATCATCCCCTTTACTTGAAGCGGCCAAGCTATGGGATTGCTGCAACGCGTCAATCGGAAAGCGGCGCCTGCGTGGGCGGGAGCGGTTCCGTGCGCAACATCGCGCCGAGCGTACCGAGCGTCTCGCCCGCCGCATCCGCCAGTCTCCCCTCGAGCGTACGGTAAGCGGCCAGCACCGCGCGCCCGGTATCGGTGAGCCGCGCGCCGCGCGCCTTGCCGCCGCCGGCGGTGGTCTCGACCAGCCGGTCGCGCCAGCAGCGGTTCATGCTGTCGACCAGCAGCCAGGTGCGACGATAGCTCATGCCCAGCGCGCGACCGGCCGCCGAGATCGAGCCTTCGCGCGCGATCGCCTCGAGCAGATCGGCCTTGCCCGGGCCGATCGCAGGCTCGTCGCCGCAATACAGCTGCGCCTTCAGCTTGAGCGCGCCGACGCGCAGGACGCTCACTTGCCGATCAGCACGTCGCTCGCCTTGACGATCACCGTGACGCTGTCGCCGATCGCGAGGCCGAGATCGGCGATCGCTTCCTCGGTGATGCTCGACGTGATGATATTGCCGCCGCCGATATCGACCTTGACCGTGCCGTTGACCGCGCCGGGCGTGATCGCGGTGACGGTGCCGGAAATCTGGTTGCGTGCGCTGATCTTCATGGTGTTGCTCCCGAATGTGCGATTGCGACGTTAGCATGCGTGGCAAGCTCACGTGAAGAAGGCTACGGTTCGACCATGGCGAAGACGCATCCGTTCTACTCGATCCATCAACACCGCATGATCCGCGCGGGCGCCTGCACGCCGCGCGCCAGTGTCGGCGATCCCACCGCCAACGCCGCCGCGACGATCGCGCTGGCACAGGCCGGCGATGCCGAAGGCGCGGACCTGCTGGTGTTTCCCGAGCTGAACGTCACCTCCTATGCGATCGACGATCTGCACATGCAGGACGCGTTGCAACGCGCAACCGATGCGGCGCTGGGGGAAATCGTCGCGGCGAGTGCGGGTTTGCGACCGGTACTGGTGGTCGGTGCGGCTTTGGTGCGCAACGCGCGACTGTACAATTGTGCGGTGGTGATCGCGCGCGGGCGGGTGCTCGGCGTAGTGCCGAAGACGTTCCTGCCCAACTACCGCGAATATTATGAGAAGCGTTGGTTCGCGAGCGGGATGGGGCTGGTGGGGCTCGATATCGCCGTGGCGGGGCAGACCGCGCCGTTCGGGACCGACCTGATCTTCGCGGCGAGCGACTTGCCGCACTTCGTCTTCCATGCCGAGATCTGCGAGGATTATTGGGCCCCCACCCCGCCCTCGACGGCAGGTGCGCTGGCCGGTGCGCTGATCTGCTGCAACCTGTCCGCATCGAACATCGTGATCGGCAAGGCGCGCGAGCGAGCGTTGCTGTGCGCGGCGCAAAGCGCGCGGGCGTTCTGCGGCTATGTCTACTCCGCCGCCGGACCGGGCGAGAGCACGACCGACCTGGCCTGGGACGGTCAGGGCATGATCCACGAACTCGGCGAGTTGCTGGTCGAATCGGCGCGCTTCGGTGAAGCGGACGCTGCGGTCTATGCCGATGTCGATTGCGGCCGGCTGATCGAGGAGCGGTTGCGCGTCGGCACGTTCAACGACTCCGCGATCCTCAGCGGGCACCCGGAGACGCGGTTCCGAAGGGTATTGTTCGAACATCAATCGGATTTCGCCGACGTCGGGCTGCGGCGCGAGGTGCGCCGCTTCCCCTTCGTGCCGAATACGCCGGAGCGGCTCGACGAGGATTGCTACGAAGCGTTCAACATCCAGGTGCAGGGCATCGCCAAGCGGATGGAAGCCGCGCGTGCGCAGAAGCTGGTGATCGGCATCTCCGGCGGGCTCGATTCCACGCACGCGCTGATCGTCGCCGCCAAGGCGATCGATCGGCTCGGGCGGCCGCGTTCGGACATTCTTGGCTACACCATGCCCGGTTTCGCGACGAGCGAAGGCACCAAGGGCAACGCCTGGGCGCTGATGCACGCGCTCGGCATCACGGCGGAGGAGATCGACATCCGCCCGGCCGCGCGCCAGTTGCTCGCCGACATGCGTCACCCGTTCGCGAATGGCGAGCCGATCTATGACGTGACGTTCGAGAACGTGCAGGCGGGACTGCGGACGGATTATCTGTTCCGCCTTGCCAACCATAACAACGGCTTGGTGGTGGGAACGGGCGATCTGTCTGAACTGGCGCTGGGCTGGTGCACCTACGGGGTCGGCGACCAGATGAGCCACTATGCGGTCAACGCGGGCGTGCCCAAGACGCTAATCCAGTTCCTGATCCGCTGGTGCATATCGAGCGGCCAATTCGATGAGGAGACCAATCACGTCCTCGCCGCGATCCTCGGCACCGAGATTTCGCCGGAACTGGTGCCCGCGGATGCGAACGGGCTGATCCAGAGCACCGAATCGAAGATCGGTCCGTATGCGCTCAACGACTTCTTCGTACATTACGTGGTGCGGCACGGCATGGCGCCGTCGAAGATCGCGTTCCTCGCGCTACACGCCTGGCGCGATGTAGAGGCGGGACGGTGGCCGCGTGACGTGCCGGCGGCGGCGCGGGTCGACTATGACTTGCCGGTGATCCGCGAGTGGCTGGAGAAGTTCCTGCACCGCTTCTTCGTGACCAGCCAGTTCAAGCGCTCGGCGATCCCGAACGGGCCGAAGGTCTCGGCAGGGGGTGCGCTGTCGCCGCGCGGCGACTGGCGTGCGCCTTCGGATGGGACGGCGGTGGCCTGGCTGAAGGAGTTGGCAGACAATCTGCCCTGAGGCCGTCCGGGTAGAGTGACGGTTCGTGTCGCGTCGATCCATCCGCGGCGGAGACGGCGCGGCGGCGCTGTGTCCAAGTTGGGCTTCTTGGTACCACTCGTCTTGTGAGCGCGGGATATCGGCACCACCGAGCGCGGCACGTCTTCAGATCGTGAGAAGCACGCAACGCAGTATCAGGCACTCGGCCACGACGGTCATCTGAGCGCGGACGGGCAGAGAGGGATTGTCGCCGTCTTGCCATACGAGCAGGTTCACCGCTTCCAAGCCGGCTCCAGCGGATGAATCGGTTGTAGAGAGTCTTCGGCGGCCCGTACTCGGCCGGCGCGTCGCGCCAGCGCAGACCGTTCCTGAACACGAAAACGATCCCGCTGATGATCCGTCGATCATCGACCCGAGGCACGCCGTGCGATAACGGGAAATACCGCTCGATGCGGCGCATCTGCGCCTCCGACAACCAGATCAGATCACGCATGACGGCGGCTTCCCGCGCCACCGTTGAATCACCCGATTGCCATCTCCACAAGCGGTTTGATAGGTCGTCTGCCTAGTACCGAGCTCGACCAGAACCGCCGATGCGACTAGGTCCGTACTCATCTTCGTGACGGTACTTCATAAGTATCATCTTTCGTGAAGCCGTATCGTGATAGATCAGTTCCAATTCGTTTGAAACATATCCGCATAACAAACATTTATAATATTCAGCAACATTGCGCGGATTTTATATCGTCAAAACAGTAACTTGGGTTGTAGTGCGGCATTGACGGCAAACTTACGCAGACACGGAATGTTGAGCAGGAGTGCAGCATGTCCGACGAATCAAATCCCCCCATGCCAGATCAGCAGCAGCCGATGCCGGGCAGCAGCGCGGCGATGGACCCCCAGCCCGATTACGGTGAGGACAGCTATACCGGCTCGGAGCGACTGGCCGGCAAGAAGGCGATCATCACCGGCGCCGATAGCGGGATCGGCCGTGCGGTGGCGCTGGCGTTCGCCCGCGAGGGCGCCGACGTTCTGATCTCCTACTTATCCGAGGACGAAGACGCGCGCGAAACGCAGCGCTTGGTCGAATCGGCCGGGCGCACGGCGGTGCTGGTGCCCGGCGATATCCAGAGCGCGGATCATTGCCGAGCGATCGTCGCAAAGGCGATGGAGGCGTTCGGGCGCGTCGACGTGCTGGTCAACAACGCCGCGCATCAGGCGACGTTCGAGGATATCACCGAGATCCCGGACGAGGAGTGGGAAGCCACCTTCCGCACCAATATCCATGCGATGTTCTACCTGACCAAGGCAGCGGTACCGCACATGCGCGAGGGCGCCGCAATCATCAACACTACTTCGGTAAACGCGGACACACCGACGCCGCAACTGCTCGCCTACGCGACGACCAAGGGCGCGATCCAAAACTTCACCGGCGGCCTGGCGCAATTGCTGGCGGAAAAGGGCATTCGCGTGAACTGCGTCGCGCCTGGGCCGATCTGGACTCCGCTCATTCCGTCGACCATGCCGCCTGAAAAGGTGAAGAATTTCGGCAAGGAGACGCCGATCGGCCGACCGGGGCAGCCGAAGGAACTCGCGGCACCCTATGTGATGCTGGCCTCCGACCAGGCGAGCTATATTTCGGGCGCGACCATCGCGGTGACCGGTGGCAAGCCCTTCATCTGAGCCGAAGGGCGCAGGGATGCAGGCCTCCCAAAGGGCGCAGGCGGGCCTCGCCGCCGCAATCCTCGCTGAGCCGCCGCGCTCGGTGGATGCGCCGCCTCGACGCATCTGAGCCGCGCTAAGGGTTACGGGGAGGACCTATGTAATCGTCGGTGCGTCGAGCGGCTTCGGACGCGGTGCGGCGATGGCGCTTGGACACGATCACGCCAATGTCGTGCTCGCCGCGCGCCGGGCCGACCTGCTGGAGGAGGTCGCCAGCTAGATCCGCACGTCCGGCGGGCAGGCACTCGTCGTGCCGACCGATGTCGCCGCGCCCGGACAGGCCGGAGCGCTCGCCGGTGCGGGCGTGCGGCGCTTCGGCCGCATCGACGTGTGGATGAACATCGCCGGCGTCGGCGCGGTCGGGCGCTTCTGGGACGTGCCGGTCGCCGATGATTCCCGCATCGTCGATGTGAACCTGAAGGGCGTGATCTACGGCAGCCGCGCCGCGCTGCGCCGTTTCGTGGCGCAACGCAGTGGCACGCTGGTCAACATGGGCTCAGTGGAAAGCGAGGTGCCGCTCTCCTATCATGCAACCTATTCCGCGATCCGGTAATGACGACTGTGCGGCCGTGAAACCTCCGTTACATTGCACCCTCCGATTATCTACGTTCCATGTCCGTGCAAGCGGCCCGACGCCGAAGCTGGCGAGCGTCACGGCATCCGCATCTTCATCGCATCCGCGCTCATTTGCATGTTGTGGTTGAGGTGCGTCATGATCCACACCGACCCGCCGATCACGAGCAGCACGATCAAACCGCCGAACGCCAGCGCGATTACGTTGTTGGTGTTGTCTGGACCGGTAGTGACGTGCAGGAAGAAGACGAGATGGACTCCCATCTGCGCCACCGCCAGCACGATGATCGCCGCCGGCACGCTCGGCGCCCAGACCATGTTGGTCGATGCGATCCAGAACGATGCGGCGGTCAGCACCAGCGCGAGGCCGAGGCCGATCGTGTAGCCGCGGGCGCCGCTTGCCGCTTCGTGCGCGTTGATGCGTTCGTCGCCGGGCGCGCTGTCGCCGCTGTCATGCCCGTCATGCTTGCTCATCCGCGTTACCCCAGCAGATAGACGATTGAGAAAACGCCGACCCAGATGATGTCGAGCGCGTGCCAGAACAGGTTGAAGCACATCAGCCGCCGCTGAACGTTGGCGCGAAAGCCCTTCCACCAGATCTGCGCCATCATCGTGCCGAGCCACAACAGCCCGACGCTGACGTGCAGGCCGTGCAGCCCAACCAGCGCGAAGAAGCTGCTCAAGAAAGCGCTGCGCTGTGGCCGCGCGCCTTCACCGACGAGTTGGGCAAATTCC
>Ga0265798_10006302_pt1 | contig 15629 bp, 15 predicted proteins | sample P3T30metagenome_FD_192430 | JGI IMG/M metagenome (GOLD analysis project Ga0265798, IMG submission 192430) | Plant litter microbial communities from East Loma Ridge, Irvine, California - P3 T30 | ecosystem: Environmental > Terrestrial > Plant litter > Unclassified | place: USA: California... | reverse complement strand
AACAATACGAAAACGCCTACTCTCGGGTAGAAAACAACAATGTTCTCAGTACGAAGGTGGCGCGAAAGTCGTGATCATACTGGTAACGTGAACACTAGCGATACACGTCAGTCACATCGTTCCAAAAGGCGCATATCGTTGATAACTCACAGTCGCCTGGAGCTCTCAGTTGATGGTGATCTTTGGGATGGTGAGTGGCGTGCTGAGGCCGCGGCGGGGCTGGAGATGTGTGCCGGGCTGATAGCACGTGGGTCGTGATCCAGCGAACAGCCGAATGTGCCTTTGTCCAGCGACATGTATTCCTTCAGCGGCCAGACGATGAAAGTGCCCACGACGGTGTTGAGGAAGTAGATGAGGATGTACACGTCGTGCGGGCAGAGGAAGTAGCCGATGAGAAGCACCACTGCAAGGAAGAGAAGTGGGTTGATCAGAATGTCGGGCACTACAGAACGGGCATGTCAGTTAAGAAGTCATGAAAATGACAGAAGTGATCGAAACTCACTCTTTGCCAGCTTAGCTCGCTGTCTCCGAGCAACGCGTTGGCATTGTCATTGCTGGCTCTCGTGCCTGACGATGCCCTGGACGTCCATAAAGAGCACGCGGGCGTTCTTGTCTTTGAAGTAGCAGTGGAAGGTGTCAAAGTTTACAATGTGCAGTTCCAGGCCGTTTCTATGCCAGTCCAAAGCGATTGACCTGGCAGGGTTGATCGGCGCCTCCCTTTCGAGCATGATGCTCACGAAGAACTCGCGGACTTCACGGACAGAGGCGTTGTAGGCGGGCATCTGGGTTGATAGAACAAAGTCCTTGTCTTTGTGCAGCAGGAGGATGGACTTCTCGGGTGAGTAGTCACGTGTGCAGCAACGGGAGCTGCAGGGGTCATATTCCTCGCCGGGGGGTTGGTAATGCATGGTTTGATAGTATTTGGGTTTGTAGAATGTTGAGTTCTTGGGTGGTGAGTTGCAGATTGAGGGGATGCGTGAGCACGGTAGAGAGAGATGGAAGAGAAAGGGTGATTCAGTGGTATGTGTACTGCAGCGACGGCCTGCGATATTTCATCTCTATAGCCTTGTTTGCAATATGCTTTTTTGCATTTCTCATATTCGCGGCACTGTCCCTGGCAGGCGACCACTAGCCGACGTGTGATATCCAAGTTGAGGACCACAATGAATTTTTCGATAGGAGTTGAGGACAGGCCTGGAACCATGGATATCCCCAAAGTATGACCATTCCGGTGACTCACTTGCTCCAAGTCGCGGTATACCACCTATAAGCATCGATTTTGTTGATTCGGCTGCGAATAGGAAGAGCGTCGCTGAAGCCGGATCTGTCAGGCCACATTCATTCGACCAGGCCGAAAGTTGATTGCATTGATAAGCCCAACAAGGACAGTCGTGTATCCAGCAGGTCCGACCCTGGCGAATTGGAAGGGAGAACCATCGCGGTAGAGTGCCTACTAGTATAAGCATACATACAAGCGCAAGTCAGTTGACAGACCGGTGGGAATTCTGCAATTTGCATCGGCCTCAGATAGCGGCGTCTCATGATAGGTCCATGTACTTTCCACGTGGCGGTGTCGTTGGATCCACTGGTTCAATGAAAGCGTAAAAAGGGAAGCTGCTGTCGTGGATGTTGTAATGGTCAACCGAAGCTGACTCAGCAGCTACTTGTTGTCTGTTGTCTGGAGAATGTCTCGACGACACCACCACTAAGCCTGACCAGATAGAGGCGTTTGTCTTCTAGCAACGCTCTCAAAGAATCCCTTCAAGGCTCCCTTGTGGAAATCTATCAGCACGCCGTCATGATCCGTACCCTCGCACATACGACTCTCAAAGTCCACACCACCAGATACGCCTTCCCGCGTCCAGCACTTCTCGAAGTACTCCTGGCCTCCTTTACCTATAATCACATCTGAGCTTGCGAAAGCTGCCTCCATCCTCAACTTGACCTCTCCAGCTCGGACCCTACTCGTCTCGCCAGTGACAATTGATTGGAAGCAAGACTCGTAGTCGGCAAGAGCGCCCCAGTTCGCTTTCCCGCCCTTCATCAGACAAAGTTTGGCTTCTTCATTTGCACCAGTGGTATCCTCGGCGAGGTTGAACTTCACAGCGAGCGAGCCTAAGATCTTGGCCGTTTCAACGTCCACTCCATACTTCTCTGCAGCATCTTCCGGTGAGCCGACTTGGATGGGACTATCGGTATCTTTCTTGCCGCCAAGGAGGGCTGCTGTCGAAGTGAAAAGGCCGCCGGAAAATGACAGAGTCGGGGCGACTTTTGAATTGATAAACCCTTGCAATGGCGAAAGGTAGTCGATCACATTGGCGGGGAGTTTGGAAGCGAGGCTCGTGAGCGTGGCTTTCGAATGCGTTGTCGGTACCCAGGGTGCCAGTAGACCCACGTACGGAGTTTTCGGATCAAGGATAGATCGTAACTCGACCAGCGTGTTAAACGTGTATATGCCGCCCGCGCTGTGTGTAACGATGCTGACATGCTTTACATTGGTCTTTTGGAGCAGAGCCGGCACTGTCTCGAGCCAGACTTTCATCCTAATGTTCAGTGCGACGGGCGTGGAGCCTCCCTGACCTGGTCTGTACAGTGTGTCAGGACATCGTCCGAGTGGAGAAACCGCTTCGAAAGGGGAGCATACCTCTCTGGAACTACAACTCGGACTCCACAATCTCTCGCGAGCTTGTCAATCTCGAGCACCAGGTAGCGGCTGCCGAACAAGGGCCCGATGAACAAGATAGCTGGTAACGACGCATCACTGAAGTTGCTTGTGGTCGAGTATGTCACCCGTAGACGGGGGTGATCTGTTGTCTGAGGGAGCCATAAGCACTGATGGAAGTGGCCAGCACTGAGCGCTGAAAGCGCTATGTCACGGGGTGACGGAGTTGATGCCATAGGTATGTTTTGCTGTGACTGTTCTCAGAGAGGAGTGTTTCTCAACAATGTAGTCTGGTCTGTGTCAGACTATGCATTCTAGCGGCACTGGTTCGCTCGAAGGAATGGAAGGATTCCGGCATAGCCGATGAGGTACATTACAGAACCGTTGGGCCACGCGATAGCCTCTACGACAGGTCGCTTCGATGGCCTCTCTGGGCTCTGTGTATATCTCTAGAAGCCATGACATTTGTGTTGTTGGTCACATAGCGACAGGGACATTGAAGTCAGTCACTCAGAATGCAAGATTTGCGTCTCCAGAAAAAGGGTTAGGGTTGGGTTTGCCCGAACAACACCTTGCTATCGCCCATCGGACCTTTCTAAGTCCAACAAGAACGTTTGGGCATCACATCTACCTGTAGTGATACCCCAAACCTCTGAGTCGTTACTTCTGGAAGCCGACACAATGGATCTTCCTGTGGACGAAGCTTTCACCAAATCTCTGCCCAAATGCGAGCTCCACGCTCATCTATCCGGCAGCATATCGAGAATCACTATGCATGACATCTGGAAGAAGAAGAAGGCCTCAAACATCGACATAAACCTTGGAGATCCGGCCTTAGCATTGAAACCTGCCGGCACATTTCCAACGATCGTCTCATTCTTCCAGATCTTCAACGACTACATCTACAACCTCGTCAACGACCGCGAGAGCATAGTCTACGCAACACGGGCCGTGGTCGAGGACTTCAGGAGAGATGGAGTGAGGTACCTGGAACTCAGGACCACGCCACGAGAGATCTCCAAAGCGAATATCACTCGAGATGAATACGTTCGTATCGTACTGGAAGCTCTTGGGGAGTACCACCAAGCCCAGCTCAACAGCACCGCCATCAAAGAAGAAGACCAAATAGAAGTGCACCTGATCCTCTCCATCGACCGTGCGATGACTGCCTCGCAAGCAGACGAAGTCCTCGAACTCGCGGAGAAATACCAACAACACACTACAAAGCCCACTTTCACTTCAACATCCACAACAGCCATCTCAGTAACACCCCCAACAATCCTAGGCCTAGACCTCTGCGGCAACCCAACCAAAGGCCCAATCTCAACCTTCACCCCTACCTTCCTCCGCGCCAAAGCATCCCCAACTCTCAAAACCACAGTCCACTTCGCTGAAATCCCCGCCTCGAGCACCGAAGACGAACTCACCACTCTCCTCTCCTGGTACCCCGACCGTCTAGGCCACGCGATAAACATCCCCGTACACTTGAAAGAAGTGATCAAAGAGCGGAAGTTAGGCTTGGAGCTTTGTTTGTCTTGTAATGTTCTGGCTGAGATGACGCAGGGAGGTTTCAGGGGGCATCATTTTGGCGAGTGGATGCGGACGGAGTGTCCGGTTGCGTTGGGGACGGATGATGTGGGTGTTTTTGAGAGTGAGCTGTCGAATGAGTATTTTATTGCTGCGAGCGAGTTTGGGTTGGGGAGGAGTGAAGTGGTAAGGGTGGCTAGGAGTGCTATTGGGTCGGCTTTCCGGGAAAGAGGACGAGTGAGGATGGAGAGATTGATTGGGGGGTTTGAGAGGCGGATGGGCTGTAATTGAGTGTGCTTGTAACAGAACAGAAGCGTCGATAGGGCGTCTAGAATTAACCACGTTTCGCTCACGCATCCGTCCACGTTCTGCGGCTCTCTCTAACCTATCATACAGGAACTCGAAATATCATCACCCGGTTGTGTTTGTGTTCTACCCCAGAGCGCCACGCAAAAGCCTCGCACGATTCATCCCAACCCAACGCCTACACCCATTCTGTGCGAGGGTATACCAAAGACTCGTGTAAAATGGGTGTATCAAGCCTCGATCACGCCGCCGAATGTTCTCCCGGTACTGTTCGTGTTGCGCCGACCGCCAGCGGTGTACACACCTGGATCGTCCTCGCCTGGATCTGGCAGCTGTCGCTTCTCGGCGTGCTCATATGCAGTCGTGGCATTTCTTGTTTTGTGAGTCTTCTTACTCACATCTTTTGTGCACGGCTTTCGTACACCTGGCTTCGTGTGTTGCATGCATCTTGATGTGCTGTTACTCAACTCACTCGATGTACGGTTTTCGTACACCACCAACGATGCCAATCCCCAGTGCCCGCAAGCCTTCCGGGTCGTTCGCCCTGATTACCTTGACTGGTGGTAGTAAGGGATTGTCTGCGCTGACGTGCGCCGCATCTTTGGCGGCTTGCTCGATGGCTTCCATTTCTTCTTTGCAGGCAGCGTGGTCAAAGGGACACACGACGATGGGTTGTCGAAGAAGAATGTCTCGCGCTGATGATAACTTGGCCTGAATGAATTGTCAGTATGGAGTGTCGACTTGGGATGTTCCCTTACACACCTTAACTGTGAGATAGTACTCAATTTTGTACAGGGTACCAGTCGTCGTGAATCCAGAAACAGCATACGTTGGGAACTCCTTCTTTCCTCGCTGCAGAATGCCATCGCTGTCCCTTAGCTCTCGTGCAGGAAATACCAAGCCGAGGTTGGTGAAGTAGCCGGCTTCTGGCATTCGTACACCGACCGTTTGATTGTGTTTCGCAAGAACCTTTGTCTTGCGTGAGGGCTCGTCGCCTTCGTGATTGTAAATGATCTCTTCCTCGATACCGACTGTGATTGATTGAATGGTAACTCTCTTCGCTTTGCTCATCCAATCGGCATTGGGCGAAAGCTTGATGTAGACGGATACGGGATCGAGCGGTCCGTAGCTCCACCGTGGTAAGCTGATCCCTAGGGTGACGATGTGGTCTGTCGTTCGCTCTGCACTTTCTGGGCGATTGTACATGCCGAATGTTGATAGCGTGTCGTATCGTGCGATCGGGACTGGGAATGCGTATTTTCTTATTTCCGATCCGTTGCGCAGCTCAACAACCAGCTCGTAGAATGTTTCCGCAGTTCGCTTGTCCAATTGTAAGCTCGCGGGTGGTACTCGTCGCGCTACCTCTTCGCCACCGCGGCCAAAGGGAATGAAGACCATGAATGGAAGATCCATCAATAAGACGGACTCGGCGTCTCTGCCAGGAGGCACCTTGTACAGACACATTTGCCGGCCCACCATGTCTGTGATCTCTCTGCGTTGTGAACTAACTTGCGATCGTATTATCGAGTCTGCGGTCGGGTTGATCATCTCGCGGCGTTGTAGGTGGATCGTGACCATGGAGACATGGACTGGTGCTGTGATACCGACTCCTGGGCGAATCTCTACCTTTCCTTCTAATCGAGGCTGGATGCGAGTCAGTGCATGTTCGCAGCTAGTGTCCTCTCCTCCTACACAGAGTGTTTCACATACCAGTGTCGCCGATATGCCAGGGTATCCAACTAAGAAATTGCTATTCGGGTTTCCCGACACCCGCACATTGGCTGATGCCATTTGCTCAAAGTCTCAGCCCGCATTGGGCGCTGCGGCCGTCGTTGGGCGCCAGTCCGGCTGATATTGCTCGTCAGGTGGGAGGGCGTGAGATGGGTGTGGGTGCGTTCGTTGGCTGCCTTTGCGTGCTTCGCTGTACGTATTCAGGTGTTGACGTGATCTGTGCTATTGCAATCGGGCAGTCCAGTGCCTCTGTATAATAATGCGCGCCGGTAATCTTCAGTTGACGTGAACAATATCCAGGCGCGACACCGTAACTCAGGCGCAGGCTGGGGCAGGCGTAACCAGTAGGCGTGTTTCGCTTCAGCTCGATTATATCGTGGGTTCCAGAAGCAGGCAAGCAGTGTTCATGGCTGTCAGAAGGGTGTTTGTCCGTCGGCGTGTCGCAGCGATTGCCCAAGCTGTAGGCCAACAGCAGGAGGGGTGGTGGCCGGGGCGTCAGATGCGATGCGATGCGATGCGATGGATAGTCTCAGCAAGGCTGGGCTCGGCGTAATGCGTAATGCGTAGTCGTGCGTGCGTACCGTACGTGTCGGAGGAGCAGTAACCTTGCTGGCGCCGACATGTACCTGCGGGTATGTCCTTGATCTTCTACCACGTTGCTCAGCACCCGTACGTCAGCTCCCTCGCTCCCTGCTGCCCATCGGCCATCCAAGCTCAGCAAGCCCAAGTCCGCCCTCCTTGGACCCTCACACAGATCAGCACCGTGCTTCCCGTAAACTAGATCGCCCGCCGCTTCCAACACGACATCATGCACCTCAAGGATCTGCTCTAGAACTCCCAAGGTCCCGCACTCGGCACTTCCCTCATTCTCCGCCCGCGTACTCCGGACGTCGCGAGGATTGCGACAACATGTCTGTGACACTCAAGACCACCTCTGGCGACATCAAGCTAGAGCTGTTCTGCCAGGCATGTCCGAAGACGACCTACAACTTTCTGGCGCTATGCGCGAGCGGCGGCTATGATGGCTCGCCTTTCCACCGGAGCATTGCCAACTTCATGGTGCAGTCAGGCTCTCCTGCGTCGGGTAGCACAAAAGAAAGCAACTCGATCTACGGCGAGATGTTCGATGACGAAATCAAGGTCTCGTTAAGACACCACACACGCGGCATCTTGAGCATGGCCAACAAGGGACCCGGTACCAACGGTAGCCAATTCTACATCACGTACGCGCCAGCGCCTCATCTGGATGGAAAGAACACGGTGTTTGGGAGAGTGTTGGAGGGATGGGAGACTCTCGATGTGATAGAGGCTATCCCAGTCGACAAGAAGAGCAGACCGCAGCAGCCTGTCAAGATTGAGAGCGTGCAAATCCATGCCAATCCGTTGGCGGATGAGAGGTGAACAATGGGAGATATGGAATACGAGTGAAGGAACGATTCACCATTGGAATCCGCGGAGCAGAGTCTGCACAGGAACAAAGACCATTGCAGAGTGTACACATGCGATATCTTGCTGTGCTGACTGCTGGCGGCGCGCCATTGCCTACCACTAGGGTGAACCGCACGTGTGAGAGCGCTCGCCACGGCCATGGCATAAGAGATGCTGCCTTGTATTCACGTTGCAGCCGTGAGAAGGTAGTCATTGGCTCGTGTGAGTGAGGCGCAAGTGAAGTGCAGAGGCTCTTGGAGGCTCGAATAAGCCCGTTACTCGAGCCACCCATTGACCGGTGGTTCAACAGAGTCACTCACAGGTAGCGTATAGCAGATGCAATTCGCGTGAAATCAATAGCTAGGTATCATTCACATGGTGCGCCTCCCAAATGGCATTGACTGAGCATGAGCCAGACTTCACTTTTGACCGCCGCGAGCTTGCAATCCCAGGCTTCAACACGTTCGTTCCTTCCTTCTCCGTGCACTGCTCGCCACCGCTTTCACCCGACATACAACAAACAAGACGACGCAATCACAAATTTCTGCCTAGCACCCACTCACCAACATACACCTCGACCGCTACGCCTGAGGTTCAGTGAGCGACCATCACTCCACGACTTACTTCGGAGCCACCTGAGCTGCTGATTAGCCCACCATCACCACCGTCCTGCTGCCCAGTGATCACCGCCGCCTCAGCGACATCTTGCACCGCCAATTCGTCTCCTTCGACCATGACTGACCTTTGCTACAACTGTCTCAACTGCCACCTCCCTGAGCCATGCAAGCATGATCTTGTGCGATGCGAGATTTGCTATGCCTGGGGCCATCAGTTCCTCTTCTGCCCTCGAGGCGTCCATCTGAGGCTTCCAGACTACGCTTTCTTCGGTTTGTGCCCACTAGCAAGAACCGTACGATCAACACTGACAATTCGTAGCTCTGTGCCAGAATTGCGACGTCTGGCATCTACCCGAGCCTTGCTCCAAAGTCTTCCACATATGCACTCAATGCACGAATCCTGGACACCTGGAGCACTTCTGCCCTGTCAACTCGACCCAAAAGGTCGTGAACTCAGGCACGCGGACCACTGGAGGAGAAGTCAAAGACGCAGCGCCGCCACCAGCTAGGCACTTCGTCGTGGACAGTGTGGGACTCATGGCACACGGTAAGTCGTTTCTTTGAGGTTTCAAGCACACTGCTCGGGTTGCTGATATAGCATGCACAGACACTATCACTCGTATCAAGCTCGATGCTGTGAACCAGGCCTTCAGCATGCTGGGGCAAGGATACCTCCCCTTTCAGATCATCGAGTTCATGGGCGGGCCCTACCGACCAGGTCAAACTCCAAACCCTGAGGTTGCGAACGCTAGAATGGCCGCGATCGGCCAACGTCATCTTGCTGCAACCTTACAACTCTCTCGCCAGGTCTCGCTGCCTACTCTTCAATCCAGTTCCTTCATCCAGCCAACAGTGGAGAAGACAAATGGGCCAGAGCGTCATATGTCCACCGACTCGTCCAAATGGCGAAGGATCGAGCCGAGGCCGTCTTTTCCGGATGAACTGAAAGTCGAGGATGTACTGGGAACTTACGCTCGCATGCAGCAACGATTCGATCATGGTGATCTCGCAAGGGCTGCCGAACAGCAGCATCCACTTTACATGATGTCTCGAGAAGGTGCTCCATCGGCAATGCGAACCAACCCACTGCTACAGAAAGCTATACCGAGGGTGCAAACAACGGGTGCCCAGCCAGCAGCGCAATTCTTGTCACAACAGGCCACGCAGAGGATTGGGAGCGTCGCTTCACAAGCTCAAGTTGCTGACCTGGATATGACGGCTGGTGCATCGCCCATGGAACAGGACATGTCACAGCTGCAGAGACCCACGCCGAACATGCAGGGTATCGCCTCGCCGCTGCAGAGCTCTACGATGGCCATGAAGAGACCGTCCGATGGAGACGACGCCGACAACGCGAATGGCGCGGGAACTGGGAAGGCACAAAAGACTGGCAAGAAGAAACTAAAGCTGTCTACCAGGACTGGGGTGGAGGGAAGTCCAGCCGACACGACCAACCAAGGGCCCCGCTGTGCGAAATGCATCAAATCCCACAAGAGATGCGTACACCGCACCCAAAGTCCAGCCACCAATCTGCCGCTCGGATCATCGCCAGTCAACACACCAAGCACGCCTTCCAACCACGTCCCCTCCAGTGGTGTCCCGGAGGATTCCGCAACTACGCCCATGGCCATGCCGGACCACTCGGATCAGCCTCTCACGCTCTCGGCGATGAGCACAGAAGTTCCTGTGCAGGCTGTGGCGAAGAAAACTGATTCAAATCGCAAGCGTTGAGTTCTGAGGTCATTTGATCGTACTGTCGAGCGTCAAGTGTCGTCGTTCACTGTCTAAAAAAGCGGCTAGTCTGTTGCGACTGGTCGGAAAGACCTTGCTGCTGAGTGAACGAAGGGTTCTTGGTTCTTTGCTTGGGTGAATATCCGGTGGCGCCTTTCGGCTATGATGCTGGCTTTGTCTGCGAGAAACCTGCTGTCCACTCCGGGAGTACTAAGAGGTCCAACAAACCACCACCGAGACGAGTGGCCAGTTCTATCAAGGTCGGAGGTCTGTATTCGGAGATAGCCCAGTGTCTCACGATATGAAGAGAAAACAAATTTCAGACAATCCAACTCGCCTCAATTCGATCGTGGCTTCGGCCGGAAAGCGAGACTGCCAAATGAAAGAGCCGCAGGCGCTTCCTCCGAGGCACTCTCAGCCGCCTGGCGAGTTTTTGTGATATTTGTAGTCTGTCCTTGTGCTTTCATAGATTGAACATGCTGCTCGACGGACGCGCGGATGCTTTCATACGGTGCGGATCCCTCGCCGAATGTTGCCGCTGCGTTGCGAAGACTGACTAGGAGCTTTGGGGATGCAATTAGTCACGTATATGGAGGCATTTGTTCTCCCATTTGTTACTCACAATAGAAAGAAGCTCGTCTTCCTGTGATGTAGACATGGCGTGTTTTTGCGTACAAGATTAAAATTTCCAAAGTCCACTTTTCTTTAGAGAGTGTGGACGACTTAGATCCTTTGTAAAAACTCGGCTGCGACAAAGTTTAGTTGTTCCGGGAAGTATTGCAGCAATGATGAGTCGAGATGCCACATGTCAGTCAGCGGTGAAGACTGAAGTCTGGTCCCATCCATGTGCTTGAAGTTGCAGCCAGCGTCTGTGCTCAGACTTTTCTCTCGCCCACCACCACTTCGATCTTGAAGAGAAGAGAACGCCACTGAAACAAAGAATTCCAGAAAGAAATTTTACTAGACGTCTAACCATCATGGCAGACGCAGATGAGGATGTCATTCCGCGAACGGGACCGTCTGCAGAAGACATCGACCTCTCCGACGAGACACAAGATTTCCGCTTCCTCGCCGCACTATCGTAAGAACGATCAAACAAGAATCTGCAAGTATTGCAAAACTGACATTCAGTCAGTGCCGAAGATGCGAAAATTCCAAAGCGCGGCGAAAAGGACTTTGAGCCTCATGCCACCGCGCTTCAGTCAAACACCCTCGCAGCTTCCAGGCAGGCGATGCACAACGCCCTTGCGTTCCAACGCATCCACCAGCCAAAACACCATACGATAGCGACCTACCATCCGGAGACTAACATGGCGTATGCCTACAATCCTAAGGGACCGCTGTTCACCAAAATGGGCCAGATTCTACCTTTGAACGAAGACCCTCTTGGCAATGAAAGGCGAGGGCATCGATTATGGCTTTTGCCCGAGGAGGCACTGTATCTGCTAGAGCGAGGCACACTCGACATCAGGTGGCCTCCTAGTGAAGAGGAAGCAGCGGCTGGCGACATGGGCCTCCCCATGAGTTTGCAAGGCGGCCACGCCGTGTTCATCGGCGACGAAGTAACTCACGGTGGCGCCTTGACGTACGAGCGGTACTCGGTCTTCTCTGCGCTGAAACGTCAAGGTTACACCGTCTTGCGAGCCCCAAGTTGGAACGGACCTGGTTTGCCATTGAGTGAAAAGCACTACCCTAGCAGGACTTCAGACGTAGGCCTTCTGCACCCCAGCCGTTTGTGGAAGGCTCTTTTCGCCACCTCCGCCACCAACAATGGAGTGGCGTCAGATGAAGACTCGCTAGTCACACCAGGCCTTTACCGCAACTACAACGACATCTACCGCCGCCTGGCCCTCATTGACTTCCACGACAGCTCTGCCGCCCGTCAGCCCACCTCGCCCGAGACGCCCGCCAGCGACCCTGCATTCCGCATCACATACCACGTCTACAAGCCCGGCTCAACGACTTACAAGAAATCCGACCCTGGCCCTCCCGATTTCCGCATCGCAGTGGTGAACGGCCGCGAAACGCCAGTCCCGACACTGGAGCAGCTCAGCTCGTTGCTCGAGACGACGCCTTACGACCCGCCGATGGAGCATGCGCAGTTGTACGGCAAGCTGCGCTGGGGCTACAAGAACATCGTGCTGGCGATTGTGGACCAGGGGGTGACGAGCTATCTTCGCATCGCGGACTCGGTGTTTGGCAAGGAGAGGATCTACGAGCGCGCGAGCAAAGGCCCTGGAGCCAAGCGCGGTGGTAGGGGAGGCGGTAGGGGTGGGAGAGGAGGTAGGGGAGGAGGGCGTGGGAGAGGGAAGTGAGGGGCGCGGGTCTTGATTGGTATTGCCCGTCTGTCCTCGTCCGCTCGAACAATGACTGAAGGGATGCATGCCGAGTCGAGAAAGGCTCCGGACGACGCCAGCACAGGTCTCGGTGTCTAGCGCGTTGGAAGACACGCGGTCTGAACACTGTCCCAGCGGAAAGGAGTAACAAATCTACACTCCTGCTCTGCATCGACATCACCAAGAAGGAGGCACTATGCTTTCAACCCTGCTACCCAGCTGAAAGCTGTGTCCCCGGGCATCGGAGTAGATTCCTTGCTGGGAGATGGGCCACAGCACTGTCAGTCGGGTCCAGCAAGCAATTGCCCCGAGACCCGCAATCTGGAGGTTCAGGATTCACCTGCACAGCTGGGATGCATAGAGTTCGCTCAGGGCGCAATTATGGCTGTGCGAATGTGTAAAGCCTCGGCAGGGTGTTTGGATCGACATTGCGACAGTTCAGAGGATACGTGATCTTTGTTGCAGTAGTGACGGACTGCATTTTCAGATTGTACAGTAGCTACTGTAGTAATACTAACAGTACCCTCGCGTCCACAGACCTATTGTACGTGGTTTGCAAAGACAAGAGTCATCATGTACATATTTGTCGTCAAGATGGCAACTCGGATACTTGCAGTAGTAGGGAGGCACAGAACTCCACCATGTTCTGACGGCTCTGCTCAGTGACCCAGTAACGGCGCGTGGTCCGTGGATACATGCGCACGCAACAGAGGTACTACTACTACTGTCTATTAGAAACATAGGCCGACCTTCCATTCATTCATCCTTCCTTCGCCTAAGAATGACATAGGAAGCATATTATTATCATTGTCTGCACGGTACAGTGACACAGGTAGAGTAGCCACTTAGCCCCATACACGTTACCGTGGTCGTGGGTCTTGGGTCGTCGTGCTGGGAGGACTTGACTCGCAAGAGTAAGGTAGTCTGGGTCTGGTTCTTCCCGCGGGACACATTCAAGACTCTCCAAGTTGATGGGCTTAGGGCTGACTGGACTGGAGCCGAGAATCATGTGGAAGACTAATCAGCTGTGGACTTGTGGTTGGCACGGTGGGTTCACCTATAGTGCTTGCAGTGTTATGATTTCCCTGGGTGACGCGTGTTGTGTCGTGTCGTGTCGTGTCGTGGCGTCTGGTGTTGGAAGCGAGAGGTGACGGATATTGGAAGTCTCCTGGAAGATAATAGGTATAGGTACGTCGTGTTCTTGTTATTCGCACATGTGTATCGCATTATCGTCGGCAATATTTAATATTGGTTGTTGTCAACATTATTATCTTTGTCACGAAAGAAAAACGGTCGAGGGTAAAACAACGTTCTCCCCTGTACCCTGCTTCTCGCATGACTCTTTCTGGACGAGCCGCTGATACCATCAGCTCGGGATTCGGGAGGTGTAGCCGACCGGTATACTAGACGGTTGTTTAGTCGTCGGGGAGGAAGCAGAGGAAGAAGCTCAAGCAGAGAAAAGGGTCCATCATTCGTCTAGCCTAAAAGACGGGGAGATGCCGGTACGGTGAGGGAGAAGGAAGGCCTCGAAGGAGGTTATGGAAGTTCGGATGCGTTGCTGAAACCAAGTAAGCGCACGTTGATGGACAGACCCGAGCAGGGTATTATTGTGATGGTTTTGTGCAGGCCCCGGGTGCCGTGGTGCTGTGTTGTACTGTGCATGCATATTTGTGTGTTGGCATCATGGCATGTGTGAGAGATGATGCTGACGGCTTCATCTCCGCCGGGCGTGGCCTGTCTCGTTGCGCGCCGGGCTCCGCGGTCGTCTATCAATTTGCCAATCACAATGATATTGATAGTGGCCAGCTGTAAAGGAAGGGGAAAGTTGACGCGAGTCTTCTGTTGGTTGTAGGCTCGAAGGAGAATTTGCCCTTCCTCGCGTGCTCGCTTACAGACAAACGGCGGCGGCGGACTGCCCCGAAGCCCCGAATCACTTTACTTGTCGTCACAGCATGCTGCATACTCTTACTTTTCATGCACGTACTATGGCTATGGCGGTATAGCAGGTAGGTACATCCTCCATGTAGCACAACAGCTCACCCGCAGGCTCAGGTGAAGACCCTGCGTATACAACGCTTGTGATATGCCGGGTTTACATCAGCTGTTGTTATTCGGAATGCTGCATCTCGTCTAACAGCAGAGCCGTTGACAGCTCCATGTCCGCTCAGCTATACATATGGAGTAAATACAGTATACTGTCAGGGTCAGCTGGGAGAGATAAGGCGATCCGATTACTGTAGGCATGTATCGGGGCCAGGCTCGACTCTCAAGGGAGTCGATCCACCTCTTTCAAGTCTCCGTCTCCGATTGGCCTCATGCACTCTCTCCACTTGGAGTGCTTACGGACCTTAGCTCGCCCGTGCCCTGTGGTGGTCGACTAACCAGGGTGGACCTTGCAGCCCCAGTTCCTTCCACCTTGCCGCCCGCCAGCACCGCCCTTCAGCAGGACAGCAGGAACATCCTAGCTGCGTCGCCCAGCGCGCCGGTTCTCTGCACCGTTTGTCGGGCTTTATTATTGCCCTTGTACCGCCTGCCTGGATTTCGCGCCACTTCTCTTGTGCTCACCAACAAGTCAATCCCGCCGTTCTGGCTCTTCTTTTCTTTGCTATGAGAGACTGAGCTGTCATGTCATCCCGAGCGCAGCAAGACCTGTCCGCCACAGACCGGACTGCCAGGCGAAACAGCTTTGGTCGTGCCTTAGACCGGTTCAAGACTGTCTTTACTCGGAGATCTTCGAGCAACAAGGCAACTTCGCCACCAAATGTTCCTGCAAATGCTGTCACTGCTTCGCCTTCAACTACTACAACCACCACTGCCAAGAATACAGCACCCACAACGCCGTTGAACCGCCCGGTCTTCTCTCAGGACAATGCTTTGGAAGTTGACGAGAATGTCATTGACGACTTCGACGACACCGAGGAACCTATCATCCCAGTCGATGCCTCGACCGGGCGTCCGGGCCTGTCTGAGGAGAGGGCCAGGAAACTCTTCGAGCACTACGGCTTGAAGTACCCGGCCCTCAAGCGAGCACAAGAAGAACCCCCAACTAAGATCAGGCGGGTAGAGAAGCCCGTTCGCATCCGGCTACACTGGAGCTGCCATCTTTGCAACAGTGCTTTCGGCCGGGACAAGGTCTGCTCCTGCGGACATGGCCGATGTGGTGAGTGTGCCCGAGCACCAGCTCAGCGCGTTCTGAGGATACTCGAGAAGAGTCGAAAGGAAAAGGAGGCTGCCGAGATTCAAAATCTGGCAGCGACTGCATCGCCCGAGGACGATGTAGTACTTGGGCTG
>Ga0265798_10006301_pt1 | contig 15631 bp, 12 predicted proteins | sample P3T30metagenome_FD_192430 | JGI IMG/M metagenome (GOLD analysis project Ga0265798, IMG submission 192430) | Plant litter microbial communities from East Loma Ridge, Irvine, California - P3 T30 | ecosystem: Environmental > Terrestrial > Plant litter > Unclassified | place: USA: California... | reverse complement strand
CGCCTAAACCCGAAAATATGATAGCAACAGCCATGCTCCATTGATCTTCGGCAAGGCTCTGGAGAAAATAATCAATAGACATGTGCGCGCCTTTATGTCTTGAAGGACTAAAAAGTAACAAATGTCCGTTGTGGATCCCCATATCGGTGCCAGGCGGAATAATGTATATGTGGTTTTCGCGCACCTGCATGCCGTCATCAGCAATGAGTACAGGCATACTGGTTGATTGTTTGATCAATCCACTATAATCTGATGCTTCATTCTTATTCTGGTGAACAATTACTACAAAGGCCATACCCGAACGTGCGGGCATGTGCGTAAAGAATTTTTGATAGGCAGGTAAGGACCCACTTGCTCCGCCCATGCCTATAATCGGAAACGATGCTTCCTGTTGAGGTGTCTCCCTGTTCTGTTTTTCTAAACGGTTTACCTGGGCATCATCTTGGTTTTCTTGCATTTTTTCTTTTGTTTCTGCATACCGGTACCATCTAGAAACGGTGTGGAATGCCGGTGCTTTTTTATATTGTCAGTGAGCCGCATCAGTTATCCGAGCAGAACCTGGGGGATATCATCCTGAGTACCAGTCAGACTTTATTAGGATGATAAAGGGATAAATATAAGTGAAATTTCTACGCGGTCAAAGTAGGGCAGGATGCAAAAACGGCTCAACCTTTAAGCGTGCTTTTAATTTAAAAAATCGATTTAGTCTGATTAGGCTGAAAAAGAAAACAATAGCTGATTTGAGTTTCTCCTGTAAATACTGCTTTTTCTATGCTGAAATTTTTTTTGGTTGAAAAAAATAGGTGAGGAGATGTGAAATACGGCATAAACCGGGTGTTTTATGCCGTATTCTACGCTCTTTATGCAAACTGAAGCGCTTTGAATGATTTAAATGAGATCAATTCAGCCCATTTTGCACGCTATTGTATTTTGAGTATTTTTTCTTTAAAATTGAGTAGTTAACGCAGGGCTGTCATTAACACTTGATACAGTTTTTGAACAGTTTTGTAGTCGCGAAACCAGTAACTTATTTTAACCGGTATTGTTTAAGATATTTTTTTAACAGCAGCCTTGCCTGATGGATATGGGTTTTTACCGTGCCAACCGGTATATCGAGTTCGACCGCTATTTCCTGATATTTATAACCTTCAAAATATCTGATAAAAGGAACCGAATAGGTTGCAGGAAGTTTTTTTAGCGCGTTTTTAATGTCTTCCATCGCAAACTTATTTTCAGCGTGATTTGCGGTTGCACTTGTGCAGAGCTGCTCTGACGAGATTTCTTCTACCTGTAAAACGCGTTCCCGTTCGCGCTGCTGTTTTCTATACCTGTTGATAAAGGTATTGCGCATGATTACAAAAAGCCAGCCCTTTATATTGGTTCCCTGGTCGAATTTTGCGGCAAACCGTGTGGCCTTTACCAATGTATCCTGCAAAAGATCATTTGCGTCGTCAATGTCGTTTGTAAACTTTAATGCATGTGAACGTAGGGCGCCTGCATGTAACTTGATGTTGTTCGAAAATTCGTATTGTGTCATAGGTAGATGTTTTTAAGATGTATTAACTTTCAACAAAGCATATACCATTTGGCATAGCCATTTTTTACCTAAGCAAGGCTTAGCGTATAAACCGCAGATAAGAAATATGGGGTGTTTTTTTGTGAAGGGTAGTGTTTCAATAAAATTTTCAGCAAAAAATAAAATGATTTTCCTACCGATCAGTTACTGGCAAAATTCATAAAATGATACTATTATGGGTGGAACAATATCCCAGCTGAACACTGGACTTTATGGTTTTTCCGTATAAGATTGATGTAACGAAAGCACAAGTCAGGCGAAGGCTAAGGCTCCGGCACTAAGACTTGCGCTGGAATGGGGGAAATAGAAAATTTAAGGTAAGACTTTACACTTCTCCGTTTGGTATACTAAATGTAGTCAGGAAAAAAACACAGTCAAATACTTAATTTTAAGTATTTGAACATCTATAAACAAAGGTTTTTTATCTTACGTTAGTTTCAACTAAAAAGACTCGGCCGATGCGCTTTACTAGCGCAAGTCCAATGTCATTAAGTTAAGATACGGCACAAGAAAATAATTTAACCACAGATAGGGAGGATGCGCACAGATATGAAAATCCGTGTTTATCTGTGCACATCTGTGGTTAAAAACCCTTAACTTAATGACATTGAGCGCAAGTCTTAGTATGCTGGTGATGGGTTGGCTAACTTGTGCTTTAATAACAACTTAACTAATTTAGACTTTTAGAGATTAATACATTTTTTTAACTAAAGCACATTCAGCAGGCAATGGCTTAAGCCCTGGGCGCTAAGACTTGCGCCAGAATATGTTTTTAAAAACGCTTACTAGCGCAAGTCTCCATTAGGAGGTATTGGAGAAAAAGAAGTACATTTTCCTCGTTAATTGGATCAGCATTTGATGTGAAAGAATAATCTCAATGTAGGTGTACATTTTGACCCTTTTTTATTACAATCAAATAATCAGACATGAAAGCTAAGCTTTTTTTATTGGTGACATTCTTTATATTAATCTCGGTAAAAAGCTTTGCCGGTTGGTACAATACTTATAATTACACAGGTCTTGTCGGCAGATATCCTGTTACTTTGTCTTTTCAGATAAAAGAAGGCTATTTTGGTGAACCTGCGAAAAAGAGATTTAATGTTATCGGCGTATATAAATATGATAAAGTTAATCATCCCATCAGGCTTGAAGGTGTTTTTAACCAAAATACCCAAACCATAAAAATTTATGAAATAGGGGCAGGGAATAAGGTTACTACAACTTTTTATCTTAATTTTTCACTTCAGCAACTCACAGGTACCTGGAGCAGTAGTACAAGTAAACTAAAGGTAAACCTCCGGCTTGTAGACCGTCTTAGTGATCGCTCGGATGAATCGTTTGACAATATCCAGATCCTTCAGTATTCTTCTTTAAAGAATTACTATTTTATCGGTATTTATGCTAAAAAGAGCCAATCATCAGAAGCATACATGCGCGCGTTAAAGATCATGGATAAGCGAACCAATAAAACTTTTCAAACGTTTAATTTTGATAATATAGAAACACCGACAGGCAACCTCATGACCATCATCTATGATAATATTACGACTGGAAAAGGCAACAGTTTCCTCGTCTCCAATCAGATCGGCAGGGTTGGAGGATACCTCAATGTAGACTTTAATGTAAAGGAAAAACAATTTGTTTTAGATCCTGAACCCGTCGCAGAAGGCATAAATTAATAACTTAAAAAAATCTTAGTGCAGGATGACTATCTGCAGGATGCACTCTGGCTAAAATAGTAATTTACTTACAGCGGTTTTTCGAAAAATTATTTCGCTGCTTGGTAAATAAGGTGATCCTTCATTTTTGGAATATCATTCATCTTGTTTCTGTTCCATCAATTGATTTAGATTTTTTATTTCTCCTGCGCACTAAGACTTGTGCTAAAATAAGGCGACAGATTACGAAAGAAGCAGGGGTTGATCAAGATTGATGTAACGAAAGCACATGTAAGGCTACGGCTAAGGCCCTTGGCACTAAGACTTGCGCCAGAATGGGAATAATAAAAATGTCCGGTCATCATGGCCGGACATTTTTAGATAACGGTAAATATTCTGAAAACCTCACAAAGAATGAAGTGTACGGGATGTTAAGCCACCACTGGTAAAGAACCGCCATCAATTGCGTATATGGTACCTGTCAGGTAAGCAGCAGATGGTGACACTAAAAAGTGCACGAGCTGAGCTACTTCTTCAGGCTCGGCCATGCGGCCCATCGGAATACCGCCGGTCTGTGCCATCAATTGTTTCATTCCCTCTTCTGGTGTAACACCAGCTGAAGTTGCGTAGTCATTCAAGAATTTCACCATCGGTTCAGTTTTCGTAGCCCCGGGCGCTACGGTAAGCACTCGTACACCTTTGTCGGCCAGTTCGGTGGCCAGGGCTTTACTGTAACTGTTCAGCGCAGCTTTTGAAACCGCGTAAGCCAGGTTCAAATTCCACAAAGCTTGCTTCCCGGCCACGGATGAAATATGGATGATTACTCCGCTTTTTTGTTCGATCATTTGCGGCAATAATATTCTGTCAAGTCGGATAGCAGAGATCAGGTTCAAATCCAACTCTTGCTGCCAATGTGCATCGGTTAATGCGCTATGCCCACCGCCCGGCGTGGTCAGCCCGCCTACGTTATTGATCAATATGTCTATGCCGCCAAAAGTATTGGCTATTTCCTGAGCAAGTCCTGCTACTTGGTCAGCGTCGGTCAGGTCTGCCGCAATGAAATGATGAGGGGTAGATATGGGTCTCGTTCTGGCGCTTACGATAACCTGTGCACCTGCCGCTGCCAACTCGTCAGCAATTGCTTTACCTATACCTTTTGTGCCACCGGTTACTAGTACTCTTTTTCTTTTCAAATCTTTGAATTCCATGTTTCTGTTGTTTAAAATTCTGAAACAAATGTTTCAGAATAGGGTAAAAAAAATTATTTAGTTAATTGTTTTATGAAATATTCGGCCATGCGTTTGATCTTAATCGGGTCTTTGTGCAGGATGTAAGATTCATACCAGCCTGTCCAGGTGCTATTGAAATAATCTGCCAGCAAAGCCGGATCTTCATCATTGCGAATCTCACCTTTATCCATCGCTTTTTTGATGAGGTCATGTAAAAACTGGTAGGAACGCTGGTCGTCAGCTACCAATATCTGCTTTACACGTTCGTCATTCGTGGCTACCTCAAACACACTTTTCACTGCCATGCAGCTATCTTCGCCGTTAATGATGATATTCACTGCCTCGTGAATGTAATCTACTAATACCGACAGTGACGACTTTTTACTGGTCAGGCGCTTGTCCCAATCCTGTTTCCTGATATCTGTATAGTGCTGTACACAACGCACAAATAGTTCCTGTTTGTCACCGATCGTGTTATACAAGCTGCTACTATTGATCTGCATGGCATCGGTAAGATCGCGCAGCGAAGTAGCATTATAGCCTTTCTTCCAGAAAACTTCCATTGCTTTCTGAATCGCTGTTGCTTCGTTAAATTCTACATTTCTGGCCATGACGCTACAAAGGTACGTAAATCTGAAACACTTGTTTCAGATTTGCGTCATAATATAATTACAACCAGACAGGTGTGGGCTATGAGAAGCAGGCCTGCCTTTAGCCATATCACTTGATACTATCGCTGCTGCAACGCTTTGATGTTGCTTACTATCCTTCCAAATTTCACGCCTTCCACCATTACATCGTTTACCGGTTTGGAGATCGTAAAATAAAGAGCCAGGGAACAAGCAATGCTGCTATTGCTATGATGGCTAAATGCTTTACTAGCGCAAGTATTAGTGTGCGGGGCGAGGGGTTGGCTGATTTGTGCTTTCACAACACCTAACTAATTGGAGTTTTTAGAGCGATTTAATGAAAGCATTCAGACGACGACGCCAAGACTTGTTCTATGATTTGCGACGGATTACGAAAGAAGCAAGGGTTGATCAAAGATTGATGTAAAGAAAGCGAAAGTCAGGCGACGGTTAAGGCCTTTGGCACTAATACTTGCGCTAGAATGGGTTATCATCCTTCATGCATTTCCTGGATTTTGCACCTATTTGCTTCTTAAATCGGGTAGTAAATGATTAAGGTTTGTAAATCTTAAATGATGTCCGGCTTGCCAGGCAAGCTGTATGCTTTGGAAGGAGCAATTTATACAAGCGCTGATCTCATGAAGTATCTTATTATAGGGCTGCCGGAACGGCAGCCCTATGGATATTATTAGCTTATTATTGCTCCGGAGAGAAATGCGCATTTAGTGCAGCTGAGGTGGAGCTAAAGAAGCCCCCTACAATAGTACTCATTGTTTTAAATGCAGCTGTATCTTCAAAGCCGAAGCTAACTTCCAAAAGTAGTTCTACACGGTTGTCATCCATCACGCTCACCTTAAATGAACCTGTGTAGCCATCGATTCCTGGTACCCCATTGGCCGCATAACTATAGCTATAAGTATCATGTTCAGCCAATGTCTCTATTATTTTGATACCGCTAGCTAATGTGATGGATCTCACTTTACCTTCTATGATGAAAGTGTCCCAGAACGGTTTTGAGAAATCACAGGTATAACCGGCCACAAGGTCTTTCATTCCCGGGGCGAATACCCATTTCTTTTTGATATTGAACTTTCTCCCATCGGGTATCACCTGTAAAGGAATATAAAGCTCACCGTAAACTAAATCAGTTATCGCATCAGTGTCCATAATTCCCTTAGTGTATTTGACCACCCATCTTGAATTCGCTTTGGTGCGGTCTTTTTCTTCTGGTTCACAGCTCACTTTGATATTTAGTTCGCGTTCAATCAGATCATAAACCGGATTATCGCTTTCCGATGATTTCAGAATACCGCTTACCGAGTGGCCATAGTTGAGCAAGATAGAAAGCCAGCCCATTGTTGTTCCTCTTGGCACGGTGATCAAAAACAGACGTTCTGTGAAAGAAATCAACTGATCGACCTTATTCTGATCCATGACTGCCCCATTGTTCAAAAGCAGGTTCAGTTCTTCATATAAAACATCCGCTCTGCTGGCCAGGTAGGTCGGTGGCCCCTGCATCAGCGCCTGGGTGTAATCTGCGGGAAGATGGGCGATTAGCCAGGCTGGGATATCATCCAGGTTGGCATCAAACCCTGTTGGCCACCGCGAAGTTTCCACCCGTTGCAATGGATCCATTTCAAGCAAAGTTTTGCCTTCATTGTAAATTTCGCGCTGGAAGATATTTTGGTGTTGATCATCGGTAACAGAAATGATGAAGGGATCAATCGGTTCCCCGTCTTTTGATACCAGATGGTTGTCCCCGTTTAAAAAAGGCCTTATGCCGTCCTTTTCAAGCAGGTTGAGGCGTAGGGGACTCCCCGCGCTCAGCACATCCGAAGAATCATATTTCACCAGGTCATTAAGACCATTAACTTCCAGGTATTGTTGTACGCCCGAAGTTTGTACCGCACCAGTGGATTGCATGATCTGTAGAGGCACGTATCCGGCTGTTGCCCCGCTGTTAGCAGTTACCTGTAGCGTAAGATCAATAATATTGACACCTATAGGCGGCAATTTTTCCCTTGGTTCCCTGAGTATATTTTTTTGTCCGGGAAGGTCTTGCCATACCAATGCACGGTCAAGCGTCCGCTCCCCGTCTGCGGCATGCAACATATGCGTTCCGGTGCAGCCAGACTCATCAGTCGGTGGGTCGGGGTCTGTAGAAAGCTGGACCAGGCCGAAACCGCCGAAGCGCAGTTTGAGTACCAGTGCGTCTTCGAATATTCTGTCCTGTTCATTCGGATCTTTAGGTTCCTGGCCAAGCATTGAAGGGTTTTCACTAAATAGTCCTGCATGTGGGAATTTTTGCTGATAGTTCAGGTCGGGCATGGTGTTGGAATAACCGCCATGTTCGCGGAAAGGAAACTGTTTTTCGAACTCGTTCAGTCTCGAAAGTCCGGAAAGCCTTGTGATGATCATTTCTGCCTGATAACCGCTGAGATTGGCTTTAACCACCTCAATCTGTTCTTTGGCCCAATCAGATACATTAGCCAGTACGCGGAGTGCCAGATAATCGACCTGTTTATTGATGGCTTCGCTACGCTCGTTATCTAAAAAATAATCTGCCAGTTGCGTTGCGTCTGTCGGTAAACCTGGCAGGGCATCCTTATCGAGTCTGAACATTGCTTTCAGGTCAACTGGAAAAAAGGAGATAAGCTCTAGGAACGGGCGGATAGACAGGGACATCATCGGCCAGGTGGCGATCATCTCAATTGCCAGTCTCCGGTCTTTGTCGGTCTCCCAGAGCTTGACTTCATAAATGCGGGAAAGCCATGACAGCATCACCAGGTAACAGGCATTGAACTGCCTGGGCATTTCGGTAACCAATTTTTTTAGGGCATGGTTGTCCATATCTATTGGCAGCGAATCCCGGTTTGCACTGAAAGTAGTGCCCACATTTTTGCAGAGCTGCTGTTCAAATTCCATATCCATATAGATCATCACAAACCTGTACAGGTGTGATTGGCGACACAGTTCTGCATCTGCAAGCCATGGAGGAGTGCTATATCCTTTGGTTCGGGCGTTCCTTTTGTCATTTTTCCAGGCATCAAGGTAGTGTCTTGTTCCTCCAATTTCGGTTACTTTGGCCAAAAAACGTTCTGCTGTGGCTTCGAATCCTTCAAATCCTTCTCCTTCCTCCACAATTTCATTTACGATACTTTCTACATTTTTAAAGTAACGCAATGCATGTTGTGCGTTGGCCGTTGAAGATTCTGTGTAGTTTTTGCTCCTGTATACAGGGCCAACGGGCAGAAATCCTTCACCGGCAGCAAAACCTTGCATTTCGTTGTTGAAACCAAGGTTAGAATTTTTAACCTTGCCGGTGTCGAAGGCCTGCTGGTAGAGGGGAAGAATCCCTTTGGTATAAAAGTCTCCGATTGACTGAAAACGCACATATTTCAGGTCTTCCTCTACATCGGGCAAGGCTTCCAGAAGGGCAGCCTTTAACATCCCCTCGTCACTCGGTGCCAGGTTAAGGTAGATGTCGTTCAACGCCTTTTTCATATTGTCTCTCTTTTGCTGGTCGGCAATGTTGTACAGGATCCCTTCGAGATGAAAGTCCAGTTCAAATTCATAGAGTTTCTGGAATAGGGCTTTGTTCTGGTCTCCGAACGGGCTTGAATCCTGTAGAGAATCTGTCGATTCAAAAAGAATGAACTGTTTGATCTGCTTACTGGTTAATCCTTCCAGGGGGATTTCGGTACCCTCATCCTGGGTATCCCCAGGCTGGTAAATGTCCCAATTGGAGATAAACCAGTTACCAGTTTCTTTTTTCCGGTCAGGCAGGGCAAAGCTTGGAGACTCATCAAGCGCGCGCAGTAAGCACTGCACGTAGTGGAGGTGCATCATCTCTTCGTGTGAAACGCTAAGGATACTCTGCTTCCACTGGCGGGCCTTTTCAAATTGGATAGCTTTCCTCAGGTTTGGTTTGCCGTTGCTCAGTAGGGCAAATTCTTCTGGCAGGCTTTTAATGGTTGATGCCGTATACAAATAAGTATCCAGCAGGCAATGTTCAAGCTTGGAGGCCTGATGCAACATGCCCACGAGCATGTTCAGTTCATTGTTTTTCATGGAGCGTAATTGGTTAAGATGCGTTTGTTTAATTTATCTGGTTAAGTATATAAATTTATATAATTTTTGATTGATTTAGTGACTTTCGTAAAGTCTTTAGATTCTAAAACCTATTTATAATGAGACAAAACTCAAAATTACATTACCATCTATTGTTCAGTATGTACTTTTGCAACAAAAGAAGATACTGTTTTTGTATCAGTACTATCTACGACTACGTAAATACCTAAAATGTTATTTTGATATACTGTATTAGCACTTGTAACACTTGAGTCTGGAAAATCGATATCTATCCAATTTGCTTCTCCAAATGATCCGTCAGAATTTCTACTAACAGAAACAAATGATGCTCCATTTTTTTCTCCATTTACCGTAAGCCAATCCGATGGCATATTATAACCACCCTTTTTAGAAATAGTAATGCCTTCAAAATGAGTTATTATAGACAAAACTGTTTCGTTTTTATAGCTAAATGATTTCAAATTACTGGTTTGTTCCGTTTTAGAATTATAATCAACCAAAAAGGCCTGACTTATTTTGCCGAATTTTGGGCTTGTATATCCTCCTGCCATAGTATAACTATCTCCACCATTATGCCAAATGCCATACAAAGTAGTGGTTAATGAATCGGGTACTTTAAAGTCTGTACATTTTTTATTGACAATATCATAGAGAAATGCGTATCCGTTTTTATCATCATCAACATCATAATTTCCAACAGCAAGACCACCCATTACACTATGAACAAATACATTATTTGTATTCCCGTCATTGGGTGACACCTGAACCCACGTTCCTGAACCATCAACAGGACCCTCGTAAAAGAATCCTAAATTTCCACTAGGAGCTTTACCGGTAGAGGCTGATATTTTATAAGATCCAACTAACTGTATCGTACCATGAGGTCCATTATTAGGTCCGTAGCAAGAAGTATTAATAACGGTAGCTTCTGGTGAACCCGGAAAATTAACATTATACCACTTTCCTTCGTTACCGCTCCCTTTAATTGTTCCCTCATAAATTAATCCCTGAACAAGATTATTCGAACCTACTAAACTGCCTGCGATATATACATTTTCAGATTCCGAAACTCCTCTGATTCCTTGTATGGTTGTTTGCCCGGCAGGATTATTAAAATCTGCATAACTTACTGTATTTACCTCTGATTTTATATTTTGTGACATAATTTTTTATTACTATTTGAATGAGTGTATTTTAGATTTTAAAGGTGTTTTAGTCGAATGTCATATACTAGTAATCATCTTTTGGCATATTGACCCAGAGTTTTTCTATCTCAAGTTGGTGCAATTGCGCTTCTAAATCTTTTCTGATTTCGCTATATGCCGGATCATAAGCAAGATTGGTACTTTCTAAAGGATCATTGACTAAATCATACAGTTCATATTGTTTGAAATAAGCTGTTGAAGCATCAAAGTAATAATCGAATTTCCACTTTTCTGTTCTGATACAACGAATACGGTTAGCAGCTTTTACAATCGTCCAGCTGCTATTAGAGCCTGCCTTAATATCATCATAAGTAAATAAGATACTATGCTGAACAGGAGTATTATTCTCCATTACAGGAAGTAAACTTGTACCCGCAAGTCCTGCAGGTGGATTTGATACATTTGCAATATCAATAAAAGTGGGCATAATATCGGCCAATGTCGCCAATGCCATTGATTGTTTTATTTTGTGATCCTTAAATAAAATTGGATTTGAAATTACAAGTGGTACTCTTAATGCTTCTTCATAAGCAACAAAAGTTTTCTGACGCAATCCTCCGTGAGCCAAACCCATTTCTCCGTGATCAGATGTTAAAGTAACAATTGCAGCATCTGCCAATTTATTCCCATGCTCATCTTCTTTGTATAATTCTTCAATCAGATATCCAATTTCTTTATCAACATGACTTAATAAATACCCATAAAAATTAATATAGTTTAGTTTGTCCTCTTCACTAGCTATTTGGCCCAGACTTAATGCCATATTGAGTAAAATTTGTTCCTGTGCCATTGGCTTTTTATTTTCAAGTAAATTTTCATTTATGGTAGAAGGAAGACCAATTTCTCTGCCTAGCCAGCTATCGGAATGGTATCCTGAAGTCCCTGCCGATTTTGGATACGCTAATACGTCATGTGGGTTGACCAGTGAAAGAATAAGACAATACGGTTTATGATTTCCAGCGGCTCTTTGCGCTTTTACTTCCTTCAAATATTGTATGGCTTCGGCTGTATATTTTGCATCATGATTTGCATATCCACCACCAAAATTAAGGGGATTAACATCTTCGCCAGCATCTGGAGCCACCCATCCCATTGCTCCGTATAATGAAATATCTGCAGCGGTTAAACTTTCGTAATTTGTTTTAGTTCCATTAGGCGCTACTCCTTTACTCATATGCCATTTGCCTCTGTATTGCACATCATATCCATCTGCCCAAAGTACATTCATTATATTGGGTAAAGAATTACTTAGTGTTGGTTCTTGCGGAGATAAAAGACCTCCTTCGGTTAGCGTTTGGCTTACACCATGTTTGGCAGGATATGTTCCTGTAAATAAGGTTGCCCGGCTTGGGGAGCACATACAGGTATTGCAAAAAGCTCTGTCAAAACTAAATCCATTCTGTTTTAGAAACGTTAGCGTTGGGAGATTTTTCTCTTCCCATCCAAGCGGAAAATGTTGTGTGGCACGTTGCTCATCAGTAACAATAAGAATCATGTCAGGCTTTTGCCCAATTTCATTAAGTTTTTCTTTTAAGTTCATTGTTTATTTGTTTGTTAAATTATTAAGAAAAGGATGTAAGGTTTTGTCAATTGTTGGACAACCCTCAACAACCATAGGTTTTAAAGGGTATTACCAATTGCAAGCCCGTAAGAAAAAATGAAATAGAAAATTTAAGGTAAGACTTTACACTTCTCCGTTTGGTATACTAAATGTAGTCAGGAAAAAAACACAGTCAAATACTTAATTTTAAGTATTTGAACATCTATAAACAAAGGGTTTTTTATCTTACGTCTGTTTCAACTAAAAAGACTCGCCAGATGCGCTTTACTAGCGCAAGTCTTAGTGTGCGGGGTGATGGGTTGGCTGACTTGTGCTTTCATGACTTTTAAAGATTAATACATTGAATTTTAACTAAAGCATAATTCAGCAGGTAATAGCTTAAGCTTCAGGTGCCAAGACTTGCGCTAGAATATGATCCTTCATTTTTGGAACATCATTCATCTTGTTTCTGTTCCATGAATTGATTTAGATTTTATTTCCCTCTGACGTATAAGATTTTTAAATTAACTTACTAATGCCTTAAATTTAAATATTGTAGTTTTGTGATGTGCAGAAACATATTGTTCGTTTTCTTAATGCCGATAATCAAATCTTAGTCAGAATAAGTGATATATAAAGAATTTCCTCCTGACCAGTTACTAGCTAAATTTATAAAAAGCTATTGGTGGTTTGATAATTCCACAGCTGAAAAACTGGACTTTACAATTTTGCCTGACGGCTATTTTGACCTTATCGTTTCACTTGAGCGCTACAAACAACAAGAAATTTCGCTGACCGGATTGTGGACAAAACCAGTGGATGTTTCCATCGAACCTGGCAGACAACTTTTTGGGATACGGTTCAAATTATTAGCTGCTGACTAAATTTTAAAGCAAAAAATTTCTGCAATTTTAAATAGTGAACAAGTAATGAACAGCGGGTTTTGGCAATTAGACCAGCTTTCATTCAATAATGTAGAAACAATCATTGAAAAGTTGAATAAAACTATTTTTTCAGCTATATCCGATCAAAAAGGTATAGACATTAGAAAAGAGAATTTGTTCAATTTGCTATATCAGACCAATGGCGAACTATCAGTTGATGGATATTCTCAGCACGTATATTGGAGTAGCAGACAGATCAATCGTTACTTCCAGGACAGATTTGGTATCCCTTTAAAATCATATTGTAAGATTTTGAAATGTTTCGCATCCTTTTCATCTGTTAAAAAAGGGCAGTTCTTTCCTGAACAAAATTATTTTGACCAATCACATTTCATTAAAGATATGAAAGAAATTACAGGGAATAATCCAACAAAGCTTTTTGAAAACAAAAACGACCGATTTTTACAATTAGCCACGATGGAAGAAAAATAATTTTGTACCATTAAAAAATTAAAGAAAGGCAAAATGAAATTTAGTAACATCAGGCTATTAGTAGACAACTTCGATAAATGCTTTACATTTTACAACGACATTCTGGGGTTAGAATGCTCCTGGGGTGGTTTAGGCGACAATTATGCAAGTTTCAATATTGGAAGCACCTCGGTACTTGCTTTGTTTAAAGCTGACCTTATGAATACTGCTATAAATAAAGTGGTAAACAAAAATGACGCTGGACAAGACAAAACTGTAATTATTTTGCAGGTAGACAATGTGGATAAGGTGTACTCAGCACTTCGAAATAAGGAAGTGAATTTTTTATCAGAGCCGAAATCGATGTCAGATTGGGGAACCAGAGTTGTACACTTCAGAGACCCCGAAGGTAATTTAATCGAGTTATATTCTCAACTTGTAGAAAATGCTGATGATTAACGGTCATTTAATTTTACCATGTCTCAAAACGATAAAACATTTACCAAATGGTAAATGTTCAAAGCATAACTATTACTAACTTTCGTAATGAAAGAATTTATAGATTATATTTTGCAGTTTGGCAATTTGAACCAACATCAAATAGATTTCATTTCAAAAAAGGCTAGAGAGTTTGTCATAATAACCTACACTTGCATTTACTGATAAAATTGCGAATACGTATCATCGTTTACGGACCAAAATTGCTCCTGCAAGGGCAGGATAAACAGTGTCCCTGTAAGCATTAACAATACGCTGTATGTTCGCTGCATCATTCAGACCGTAATGGAGATAATTTTTTGCGGGCTTTCCGGGATATTTTTAAATTAGCAATTGCTCATCGACATTTTTGTATTTAATATGGGAACATCAATTGATACTTTACAGGAATTATTGTTTGATTTAGCGGGCGTATTGCCTGCCGATGCCGCACCATTATTTGCCATGGCGACTATGGTATCGCTGGAAACCAACGAAGCCTACATCCGCGAAGGAGAAAATAGCCGTCGACTGGCATTTATTGAACAAGGTGTCATCCGGGCATACACCATTAAGGAAAATGGAGATGAAGCTACACTTCTCCTACGCTGGGAGGGCCAGTTTATTGCTTCACATGATACGATTATCAACCGACAACCTTCACGGTTTATTTACCGTGCGCTGGAACCTGTTAAGTTACTGCAGATCGATTATGATGTTTTGGAGGAAATTTTGAAAACCCACCCAGAATATGAACCGCTCCGTAACTTCTTCCTAATGAAAATGCTGGCGGAATCTTTAAAAATGCTGGAATCCTTTGTAACACAGTCGCCGGAAGAGCGTTATCGGGAACTCCTTTCCGAGCGTTTCGACCTGGTAAACCGCGTACCTGATAAATATATAGCATCCATGCTCGGTATCACCCCGGTGTCTTTAAGCCGAATTCGCAAAAGGATGTTTACAAAAGGAAAACAGTAAGATAAATTATCCTTTGTTAAGCCCCTAAATTATCTTTTGTTAACGGCTGACGATCTATCTGCTTTATACTTTTGAAGTATAAAATAAATAGATATGGAAAAGATAATAGAAGCCATCATTAGTATTTTTAGTATTTCGGCTATCCGGTATTTTATACTTGCGGGAATTCCTTTTGGGCTGTTTTATTTGCTTATGCCTGCCAGGTTAGGTAAATTTAAAATTCAGCAAAAACTAGCTACAAAAAAAGACTTCATCCGTGAGGTATGGCATTCCATGCAGAGTACACTGGTATTCTCAATCATCGCAGTTGCGTTGGTTTTTACGCCCTTGCATCAATATACCCGAATTTATGCAGACATCAATGATTTCCCAATATGGTATATAGGTGTGGCATTAGTGCTGAGCTTAATTATACATGATACTTATTTTTATTGGATGCACCGATTGTTACACCATAAAAAATTGTTCAAACTTACCCATCTCGTCCATCATAAGAGCACCAATCCCTCACCATGGACATCCTATAGTTTTCATATACTGGAAGCCATCACCGAGGGACTTGTATTAGTGCCAATTGTAATCCTGCTGCCGATGCATCCTGTAACGATATTACTCTTTACCGTAACTGGCTTCATCATTAATGTGTACGGACACCTGGGATATGAAATTATGCCTATATGGTTCCGCTTTACCTGGGCATTTGAAATCCTGAATACTTCGGTACACCATAACCTGCATCACAGTAAATTCAAGGGGAACTACGGATTGTATTTCAGAATCTGGGACCGGATGATGGGCACAGAACATTCAGATTATGTAAAGGAATATGACCGCTTGCAGGATCAGCGTTTTAATCAAAAGCCGGTGGAAGAAAAGAATCAGAAGGTTCAGG
>Ga0265798_10006300_pt1 | contig 15631 bp, 10 predicted proteins | sample P3T30metagenome_FD_192430 | JGI IMG/M metagenome (GOLD analysis project Ga0265798, IMG submission 192430) | Plant litter microbial communities from East Loma Ridge, Irvine, California - P3 T30 | ecosystem: Environmental > Terrestrial > Plant litter > Unclassified | place: USA: California... | reverse complement strand
TGTTCACGCCGGGCGCCGCCACCGCCCTGACCGATGCCAGCGGCACCGCCAGCATCACCATGCGCGTGGCCAGCCTGGCCGCCGGCGGCGCCGGCACCGTCACCGCCAGCGCCACCGTGGGCGGCACCAGCGTCACCAGCGAAGCCAATTACGCGGTCAACGCCACCGCCTTGGTCTTCAGCGCGCTGCGCCTGGAGCCGGCCAGCATCAATGCCTATGATTCGAGCGTGGTCTCGGTCGACCTTCTCGCCAATGGCGCCAAGTACGCCGGTCAGCAAGTGAACGTCAACTTCAGCTCCGCCTGCGTGACCGCCGGCAAGGCCACCATGGCTGCGAGCGTCACCACCAATAACGGCACCGCCCAGACCGTCTATCGCGACCAGGGTTGCGGCAGCAACGACATCATCACTGCCACCGCCGACGGCGTCACCACACCGGCAGCGAGAACCCTGGAAATCGCCGCGCCCGCACCGGCCTCGGTGCAGTTCGTCGAGGCGCTGCCGACCGACAAGTCGATCGTGATCCGCGGCCAGGGCGGCATCAACCGCACCGAGACCGCAACCCTGCGCTTCCGCGTGTTCGATACCGCCAATCGGCCGCTGTCGAACCGGGCGGTCGAATTCAGGGTGGTGCCTGACGGCGTGGTCGAATTGAACAAGAAAAGCGACAACACCGACCAGAACGGCGAAGTGATCACCACGGTCAATTCGCTCAACACGCCGACCACCTTCCGGGTCCAGGCCGTGCTTCCGAACACCGCGACCGCGACCCGTCCGGTTATCTCGACGACTTCGGACACGATCGTCGTCACCACCGGCTTGCCGGTCCAACGCGCTTTCTCGATTTCTACCTCCAGCGCCAATGTGGATGGCTGGTCGTACGACAGCGGCACCACGACCCCGGCCGCGACGGTCAGCGTGCTACTGGCCGACCAGTTCGGCAACCCGGTCGCGGATGGCACGCCAATCGTGTTCCAGACCAACCTGGGCGCCATCGGCACCTCGGATTCGGGTGGCTGCGTCACCGCCAACGGCGGCTGCTCGGTTCCGTTCCGCACCCAGTCGCCACGCGTGGCGCTGCCGAACACCCCGGCCACGCCATGCAATAGCGGCTCGAACCCGACCCCGGACAGCAGGCGCACAGGCGTGGCGACGATCTGCGCCAGCACCACCGACGGCAGCAATACCCAGGCCGTCAAGACAACCATCACCTTCAGCGATGAAACCCTGGCACGCGCCTACGTCAACGGCTCCGAGACCGAGTCGAATGGCAACCTCGGCAGCGCCAGCGCCAACGACTCGAAAGTATTCGTGGTCAAGTTGACCGATCTGAACGGCAACCCGCTGCCGGCTGGTTCGACCGTGGCGGTCACCGGCCTGGTCGATGCCACCCTGGTCGAGATCAGCCCGGCCAGGGTGCCGAGCATCTTCTCCAGGTCGGAAAGCGGGGCCGAGGGCTCGTCGCACCGGATCACGCTGAGCGCCAGCGGCGCCAAGCCGTGCACCGCGGGCGCCAGGGCGACCTTCAACGTGAGCGTGACCACGCCGCGCGGCGACGTCAGTTCGCTGCCGTTCTCGCTGAACTTCACCTGCCCATAAAATTCGCGGATCGACAGGCGGCCAGTCTATACTGGCCGTCTTTTCATTTGAGCGGGTCCGGTAGTGCCACATCCCAAGAACGACAATATCTTCCTTGTTGGCCTGATGGGTGCAGGGAAGACCACGATCGGTCGGTTGCTTGCGCGCAAGCTCAATCGCCGCTTCGTCGACTCCGATCACGAGATCGAGGCGCGCACCGGCGCCACCATCCCCTGGATCTTCGAGATCGAGGGCGAGGCCTGCTTCCGGCGCCGCGAAGCGGACGTGATCCGCGACCTCAGCAACCAGCAGGGCCTGGTGCTGGCCACCGGCGGCGGCGCGGTGCTCAATCCGCAGAGCCGCGCCTACCTGGCCGAGCGCGGCACCGTGATCTACCTGCGCGCCTCGATCGGCAGCATCCTGCAGCGCACCGCCCACGACAAGAACCGTCCGCTGCTGCAGACGGCCGACCCGCGCGCCAAGCTCGAGGCGCTGTGGACCGAGCGCGATCCGCTGTACCGCGAGATTGCGGACCTGGTCATCGACACCGGCCGTCCTAACGTACAATCGATGGTACACACCATATTGGACCAGCTGGCGGCGCAAGAGAACGCGCGCGCGCGCCGGCATGCAAGGACATCGATGAATCAACAGGCACAGATCACCCTCAACGTCGAACTCGGCGAACGCAGCTACCCGATCGCGATCGGCCCCGGCCTGCTGGACGACGCCGCGCTGCTCGCGCGCCACATCGGCGGCCACAAGGTCGCCATCGTCACCAATACCACCGTGGCCCCGCTGTACCTGGCCAAGGTGGCCGGCCACCTGCGCGCGGCCGGACGCGACGTGCTCGAGATCGTCCTGCCAGATGGCGAAGAGCACAAGAACTGGCAGTCGCTCAACCTGGTGTACGACGCGCTGCTGCAGCACAAATGCGACCGCAAGACCACCCTGGTGGCGCTGGGCGGCGGCGTGATCGGCGACCTGACCGGCTTTGCCGCCTCGAGCTATATGCGCGGCGTGCCTTTCGTGCAGATCCCGACCACCCTGCTGGCCCAGGTCGATTCCTCGGTGGGCGGCAAGACCGGCATCAACCACCCGCTGGGCAAGAACATGATCGGCGCCTTCTACCAGCCGCGCGCCGTGATCGCCGATACCGCGACCCTGGACACCCTGCCGGCGCGCGAGCTGTCGGCCGGCCTGGCCGAAGTCATCAAGCATGGCGCCATCCTCGACGCCACCTTCTTCGACTGGATCGAAGCCAATATCGAGAAATTGATGGCGCGCGAGCCGCAAGCCATCGCGCACGCGATCGCGCGCTCCTGCGAGATCAAGTCCGAGGTGGTGCGCAAGGACGAGCGCGAAGGCGGCCTGCGCGCGGTGCTCAATTTCGGCCATACCTTCGGCCACGCGATCGAGAATGGCCTGGGCTATGGCGCATGGCTGCACGGCGAGGCCGTGGGCTGCGGCATGGTGATGGCGGCCGATATGTCGGCGCGCCTGGGCCTGATCGAGCCGGCCAGCGTGGAGCGCGTGCGCGCGCTGGTGCGCGCCGCTGGCCTGCCGGCCGTGGCGCCCGACCTGGGCGAGGCACGCTGGATCGAGTTGATGGAAGTCGACAAGAAGAACGAGGGCGGAGAGATCCGCTTCATCCTGCTCAAGCCGCTCGGCAGCCCGTCGATCACGGGCGCGCCGCTGGATGTCCTGCGTTCGACCCTGGCCGCCTGCAGCGCATGATGAACTTCGACGCCGGCCTGGCTTCCTATGCGGCGCACTCGGCGCAATCACGCGGACGAGCCCACGCCGAGCCGGGGCCGGGCTCGCGCAGCCAATACCAGCGCGACCGCGACCGCATCATCCACTCGACCGCCTTTCGCCGGCTCGAATATAAGACCCAGGTGTTCCTGAATCATGAGGGCGACCTGTTCCGCACCCGGCTGACGCACAGCATCGAGGTGGCGCAGATCGGCCGCACCCTGGCGCGCAGCCTGCGCCTGAACGAAGACCTGGTCGAGGCCACCGCGCTGGCGCACGACCTGGGCCACACGCCTTTCGGCCACGTGGGCCAGGACGTGCTCAATGAGTGCATGAAGGATTTCGGCGGCTTCGAGCACAATCTGCAAAGCCTGCGCGTGGTCGACCATCTCGAGGAGCACTACGGCGCCTTCGACGGCCTGAATCTCACGTTTGAAACGCGCGAGGGCATCCTCAAGCACTGCTCGCTGAACAATGCGCGCCAGCTGGGCGAGCTCGGACAGCGCTTTATCGAGCGCAGCCAGCCCAGCCTGGAAGCGCAACTCACCAATCTGGCCGACGAGATCGCGTACAACAACCACGATATCGACGACGGCCTGCGTTCCGGCCTGCTCACCATGGAGCAGATGGAACAGGTGGAGCTATTCTCCCGCCTGCGCCGGCAGGTCGAAGCCCAGTATCCTGGCCTGCAGGGACGGCGCGCGCTGTACGAGACGATCCGCCTGATGATCACGGCAATGACGGCCGACCTGGTCGAGACCTCGAGCCGCCTGCTGCAAGAAGCCGGCGTGAAGAGCATCGACGACGTGCGCGCGGCGCCGCCCCTGATCCGCTTCTCGGACACGATGCGGGCCGAGACCACGGCCCTCAAGCGCTTTTTGTACGCCAACCTGTACCGCCACTTCCAGGTCAACCGCATGCGGGTGAAGGCGAGCCGCATCGTGCGCGAGCTGTTCCAGGCTTTTCTGGACGATCCGGTACTGCTGCCCGACGACTACCAGGTCGACGGCGACCCGATGAAGCAGGCGCGCAAGATCGCCGACTACATCGCCGGCATGACCGACCGTTATGCGATCCGCGAACATCGGCGGATCTTCTCGCTCGACCATTTCTGATCCGCGCCCGCCAGGGCGCAGGCTAGTTGTCCCCGGCGCGCCGGTGCGGCACGACGCGCGGCAGGCGGGCAGAGAACACCACGCCGTCGCTGTCGTTCGAGGTCACCGAGACCTTCCCATCGTGGGCGGCGACGATTTCCTTGACCACGTACAGGCCCAGTCCCAGGTTCTGCGTCTGCGATATGGCGCGTTCGCCGGCAGGACGGATGGCAAAGCGCTTCACGGGATCGAACAGCGTGCGCAGCTTGGCAGGCTGGATGGGATCAGCCTGGTTCTTGACCTCATATACCACGGCATCCGGCAAGCCGCGCATCAGGACCTTGATCGAGCTGTCGGGTTTGCCGTGCTGGATGGCGTTCGAGATCAGGTTCGAGAACACCTGTGCCATGCGCGCGCCATCCCATGCACCGATCGCGTCGCCTTCGAACTCCAGCTCGATCTTGCGCTCCGGGTGGAAGGTGCGGGCTTCTTCCACCACGTTCTGGCAGATCAAGGACAAGTCGACGCGATGCGGATCCACCGGTATGCCATCGCCCAGGTGGGACGTTGAAAAGTCGAGCAGGTCGCGCACGATGGCATCCATGCGTTTCGAACTGTTGAGGATTCTCAGGCCGACCTTGAGCGCCTTCGACGGCAGGGTCGTATCTTGCAGCAGCACTTGCGCACCCATGCTGATGGCGCCAAGCGGCGAGCGCACATCGTGGCCGAGGATGGCAAGGAACAGGTTCTGGGCTTCGCGCAGCATCTTCGCGTAGCGCGCCATCGATTCGGACTGGGCCTGGTCGATCGCTTCGTTGAAGCGGATCATGTCGCGGATATCGTCGGCGGTCGTGATGTCGACTTGCTTGGCCCAAAGGCGCAGGACGCTCGAGCGCAGGGCCCTGAATTCGGCCATCACTTGCTCGCCGGTAAAGCCCGAGGCTACCCGGTCGGCCGCGTGGGTCTCGGCGGCAGTATCGGCATTTCCCTGAGGCCCCAGTCCGCGCGACTTGGCGATGCTCTCATCGTCGGACTGTACGGTGACGAGGTCGGCTGCGATGATCTTCAGGACTGCCGCCGCATGATCCCGAAGTTCGTTCTTGTTTGCATTGGCGAGCGGCTCAATCGTTGCAGCGAAGTCTTCCCATTCCTGCAGTATTTCTTCGAGATTACGTAGTATGAATGCTGATAATCGCATCAATGCCTTATATTCGTTCTTGAGGCATCGGTCATTGCCACCAACCGACGCACTTCGTGCAGCAAGTCTTCAGCCGAGAACGGCTTCCTAAGGAAAGCGTCGTAGCTCGAACCGCGCGCCACCTTGCCGCGCAAGGACCCGCTCATCAGGATGATCGGAAATTGCGCATCCGTCGGCCTGGCTCTCAGTGCCTGGCTCAGCTCGATGCCGCCGATGCCGGGCATGCCGCAATCGGAGATCAGGAGTTCGGGTTGTCGCTGGCCAATGCGAACCAGCGCTTCCGCGCCGTTGGCGACGACGCTGACGTCATAGCCGTAACCTTCCAGCATCATGGAGCAGGTATCTGCAAAGTCTGGATCATCGTCGGCTATTAAAATCACTGTTGACTCCTGGTAGATGCGCTGTTGGCGGCAAGGCAGGAGCTTCATTCCCGAGAAAGTCGCATGCACATCGGTGAGTTGACGTGGATGAGGAATTCTCTTGCATGGGCCCCGCGCCTCGAGGGGGATGCCATGCCTGTCAGAAGCGGCCAGACTTGCCGTTGCCACTTCTCCGGTGATCGGCGGAAGCGGCTCAAAGACACATCATGCGCGGACGATGGGGGGAGCATCCGTTCGGAACCGAACATTGGATGTCCCCGTCGGGTGATTTATTTGCTGCGTCGCAGGCATTCGCTGACATCCATGCCAATGCCGCGGTAGCCGGCGAAGCCGCTGGCGCCATCGAATATGGGCTCGCCGCTGACCTGGAGGTACTGGACACTTCCGTCGGGCAAGGTGCGGCTGTATACCAGGTCGAGAAACGGTTGACGGTTCGCGATCCTGTCGTGCAGCGCCGCCCGTTCGCCCATATTCCAGCCCGCTGCCGCCAGCTGCGCGTCGGTGGCGCCGTTGCCGATGCCGAGCATTTCCTCCACCGGACCCGAGAAATGCGTCAGCCTGCCTGCTGCATCCTGTTCCCAGTACCAGTCCGATGACAGCTCGGTAAAGCGCTGGAAGCGCGCTTCGCTCAGGCGCAACTCGGCGGTGCGTTCCAGCACCGTCTGCGCCAGCAGGCGGTTGTGGTCGGCGAGCCTGCGGTAAAGCAAACGTACCTCGAGCATATTGCGAATACGGGTCTGCACCTCGACGAAATCGAAGGGCTTGCTGACAAAGTCCTTCGCGCCCGCCTTGAGGGCGCGCAGCTTGTGCGCCGGCTGGGCGGTGATGACGAGTACCGGCAGGTAGGCCGCCGCATCGATCGCCTTGAGCGCTTCGATCACCTCGAAACCGTCCATCTCGGGCATCTGGAGGTCAAGAAGGATCAGGTCGAAGCGATGTTCGGCGTGCAGTGGACAGACCGCGCGCGGATCCTGGGTGGCCGTAACGTTGCTATAACCTACGTTGCGCAACATTTGCTCGAGTAGCATGACATTCGCTTCCTGGTCGTCGACGATCAGGATGGCGGCATTCAGAAGTTCGGCAGCTTCAAGCATGCGGTTCCTTGGAGAGGGCTTCGACAGGGGGGCGCGGGCCGGCATCGGCCTGCAAGAGCTGCGACCGGTGGGTGGCGGCATGCAGCAATGCGACGTCCAGCGCAGTCATGAAATCGTGCACCCGGATCGGTTTGGTCAGGTAATCGAAGAAGCCGGCCTTGAGCCCCTTCTCGATATCGCGCGGGATGGCGTTGGCCGACAGCGCGAGCACCGGGATGTGGCTGGTGGCGGGATCGGCGAGCAGGCGCTTGAGGGCTTCGTAGCCGCTGATGCCGGGCAGGTTGATGTCCATCAGGATCACATCAGGAAGATAGGCATGCGCCAACTCGATGCCGAGATGGGCGTCGATCGCGGTGAGCAGCTTCACGTCACCGCGGCGCGTGATGAGTTGCTCGACCAGGGCCAGGTTGGCCGGGTTGTCCTCCACATACAACAACGTCGGCTGGTCACCCGACGCATGGACAGCCTGCCGTCGCTCGAGCGTCTGTGCGTCGATATTGGCGAGCGCCAGGATCGGGGGTGTCGAAGCGGCGAACTCCACCCAGAAGGTGGTGCCTGCGCCGACCGTGCTGTCCACGCCGATCCGCCCGCCCATCAGGTCGACCAGCTGCCTGGTCACCACGAGGCCGATGCCGGTGCCTTCCTCGGCCCCGTCGTGCTGGCCGAGGCGGTTGAACGGCTGGAACAGCTGTGCAAGCTGTTCTTCTGACAGACCTGCGCCGGTGTCCTGGACACTGATGCGGACACGATCGGCGCCGTGTTCACCTTCACTGCGGCTGCAGCCGACGATGACGGCGCCGCCTGCGCTGTTGTACTTGATGGCGTTGGACAGCAGGTTGATCATCACCTGCTTGATCCGGGTGCGGTCGGCATGGACATAGAAAATCTCGTCGCACTGCGGAAAGCGCATGGCGATGCCGCGCATCGTTGCCTGCGGCTCGATCATTCCCTTGCAGTCCAGGAGCACATCGTTGATGGACATCGATTCCTGCGACATCGTCACTTTGCCGGCCTCGATCATGGACAGGTCGAGGATTTCGTTGATCAGGCGTAGCAGATACCAACCGCCCTTGAGTATCTGGTCGATCGAACGCTGCTGTCCGGCGCTGGGGCCGGGCACCTCGGTCGCCATCAGCTGGGCAAAGCCGAGGATCGCATTGAGCGGGGTGCGCAGTTCATGGCTCATGCTCGACAAGAATTCTGATTTTGCGCGGTTGGCTTTCTCGGCCGCTTCCCTTGCGGCCTGCAACGCGACATTGGTTTCCTGCAGCGCGTACTCGAACTGCTTGCGTTCGGTGATATCGCGCGCGGCGGCGAACACCCCCTGCAAGGTATGGTGGCGGTCGTGGAAGGTGCTGGCATTGAACGAGACGACGGTCTGGGTGCCGTCGTGTGCCAGCGCCGTCAGTTCGAAATTGCTCACCTTGCCTTCTTGCAGCACGTGGGCGATGGCCTGCTCGGCACGCTGTGGATCGGTGAAGCAGCTTTTGAACGTCGCGCCGATCAGTTCGTCACGGGTGCGCCCCGTGAGCATTTCCATCTGGTGGTTGACATCGCTGATCATGCCGTGCGAATCGGTCGTGATCAGGGAATCGATATTCGATTCGATCAGCGAGCGTGTATAAAAATGCTGGTCGCGCAGCCGCTGGTCCAGCAGGGCCTGTTCGGCCTCGACCTGCTTGCGGGCCGTATTGTCGGTGCCGATGAGCAGGAAACCGATCACCTTGTCGTCGGCGTCACGCAGCGCCGTCACCGATACCAGTGCCGGCAGACGGGTGCCATTGGCGCGAATATACGTCAGTTCATAGATGTCTTCGATACCCCGCATCGCCTTGTAGATGAGGGCGTCGAAACCGGGGTGAATGGTGGTGTCCAGCTCGGCACTGAGCATGCCAGCGCGGTCGATCAGCTCCTGGGCATCCGAGATGCTCGCAGGGGTCAGTTTATTGACCACGTCCTCTGGCGCATAGCCGAGCATGCGCTGCGCACCCACATTGAAGATCTGGATGATGCCGTCGGCATCGGTGGCGATGCTCGAGAAATTGGCGCTGTTGAAAATCGCGTCCTGCAGCGTGTCCGCTTTCAGCAAGGGCGCCGATGCCGCCTCAATGCGCCCGGCGCCGCGCACGCGCAGTTGACGCAGTGCCAACAATGCCAGGCAAGCCAGGAGGCATAGCAGGATGGCCGCTCCCAGCGGCAGCTGCACGGAATGCCAGAGCGCATCGGTGAGCAGCATGACGGTCATTGTCATGCCGATGCAGATCAGCATCAGGCGCTCGATGGATAGATGTTTAAGAGTGTGCATGAAGAGAGGGGATGTCGGAGCTCGGGGCATGGGGCCGCGCGCCAAAGGCAGGTGAGCTCATGGGTCAGCCCAGGCGGCGCCCAGGCTCGCGCTGACGCACGTCCGACAGCAGCCGGGTGAATTCTTTCTTGACCACGGCGTAGCATTCACACACCTGGGTCTCGAGTCCGGCCCGGTCGACGACCGTGATGTGACCGCGTCGATAGCTGATGTAACCATGTCCCTGTAGCCGCCCGGCCGCTTCGGTAACGCCTTCGCGGCGCACCCCCAGCATGTGCGAGATCAGCTCCTGGGTCATGGTCAGTTCCTTGTCGCCAAGGCGATCCAGCGTGAGGAGCAGCCAGCGGCACAGTTGCTGCTCGACGCTATGGTGACGATTGCACACGGACGTCTGCGACATATGGGTCAGCAGGGCCTGGGTGTAGCGGAGCAGCAGGCGCATGCCCGGCCCGCCGCGGTCGAATTCTTCGGTCAGGATGCGCGCCGGCAGCCGGTATCCGAAGCCCCCGGTCTGGATGATGGCCCGGCTCGGTGTGGTATTGCCGCCCATGAACAGGGCAACGCCCAGCATGCCTTCGTTGCCAACCCCCGCGATTTCCGACGAGCCGCCGTTTTCAAGCAGGTAGTGGATCGAGATGATCGCCGTGGTCGGGAAGTAAGCGTAGTCGAGTTTGCCACCCGATTCGCACAGTACGTCCCCAAGCAGCAAGGGGACAGCTTCAAGATGGGGAGAGAGATGGTCGAGTCCCGCATCGAGCAGGGCAGCCAATAGATGGTTCTGGTTGGGTTCTTGCATTCACAATCGTGGTTTCCCGTTCTGGCTTGACCGGGGGTGGGTCAGGATAGCACGCCCAGGTCCGTAGCAGCGGTTCTGTTGAGCAAGGGTCCAGAAGTCTGTGCGTGCCAGCGCACGGAAGGGCTGCCTGCAAAGCCCCATAGTGCTTACTGGAAACTCGCTCTACAGCTTGTAGCACTCCTTATTACCTGCTTGCATGACCTCATGCTCGACGGCCGAACCCGTTTCTACCAGAAAGCACCGACATGACTCTTGCATACTGCTACACCAAAATAATGATGTCGTCTTCAGGCTGTTTCAACCCGCTCACGTCCCCGGCTGCCGCGCTGGTCGGCAAGATCGGCGCCCTGCTGTGGGTATTCGGACTACAGGGGTGACCAGCGGCCCGACTTCACCCAAACAGATTCGGCCTGGCCAGGTCGAGCAACAGCTTCTTGACTGGCGCCGGCAACGGCGCCTCGCCGATCGCGGCCAGCTTCCACCAGACGTGGCCGGATAACGGTTCTTCCGCGCGCGTGGCCAAGGTCACCGCAAACGGCGCAATGTGCAGCTTGTAATGGGTGAAGACATGTACCAGCGGACTCAGTGGCCGCACTTCGTCGAGCGGCCCGAACTTGCCAGCCGCCGCGGCGACATCGGAGGTACAGACCGGCGCTTGATCTTCATCCATCGCCACATGCCCGCCTACTTCCGGCAGCGACAGCAGGCCGCCCCAGATGCCGGTTTGCGGCCGCTGTTGCAGGAGCACTTCGCCGCCATCGATCACGACCAGCATGGCGGTGCGTTTCTCGGGCGTCGCTTTCTTCGGTTTGCGCACCGGCAGCTCTGCCGTGCGACCGGTGGCAAAGGCCACGCAGCGCGCTTGCAGCGGACAGCGGCCGCAGTCGGGGCGCGAGCGCGTGCACAGGGTGGCGCCCAGGTCCATCAGGCCCTGGGTATAGGATTCGATGGCGCCCGGGTTGCCGGCCACTTCGGGCAGCAGGGCGTCGGCGCGGCGCCACAGCGCATCCTCGACTGGCTTGATGCCCGGATAGGCGTCGATCCCGAACACGCGCGCGAATACGCGCTTGACGTTGCCGTCCAGGATGGCGGCGCGCACGCCGCCCGAGAACGCGGCGATTGCCGCCGCGGTCGAGCGGCCGATGCCGGGCAGGTCGGCCAGCAGCGCCGGGTCGCTCGGGAACACGCCGTCGTAGTCCTGCACCACGCGCTTGGCACAGGCGTGCAGGTTGCGCGCACGGGTGTAGTAACCGAGGCCGCTCCAGTGCGCCATCACATCTTCCGATGGCGCCTCGGCCAGCGCATGGACGGTCGGGAAGCGTTCCAGGAAGCGCGCGTAATAGCCCAGCACCGCGGCCACCTGCGTTTGCTGCAGCATGATCTCGGACAGCCAGACGCGGTAGGCGTCGGTCGTGTTTTGCCAGGGCAGGGTGTGGCGGCCATGGCTGCGCTGCCAGTCGATCACGGACTGCGAGAAGGTCGGATCGGCCAGCTGGTCAAACTCGGTGAGGCGTTTCATGCGGTGTCTTGTACAGGGCTCGGGGCCGCTAAGGTAGTGGTGACGCCCGCCGCGATGGCGGCCAGGCGCAGGCGCGTGGTTTCGAGCTCGGCCTGGCCGTGCTCGAAGGCGCCGATGCGTTGTTCCAGGCTGTCGCTGGCGTCGTGGATGCGCTGCGCTGTCGCCTGGCGCTGGCGCAGGTTGTCGCGATGCTGGCGGATCAGCGCTTCGAGCGGCGCATTGGCGACCTTCAGCCAGGCCTCGGTATCGGCATTCGCGGCGCGGTACACGCGCCGTACGCGCGAGGCGATCGAATCGAAGAAGCGCTCGAGCAGGGTGGCGCGGCTGGTCATCAGCAAGGTGGCGGTGCCGAACTGGCGCATGAACAGTTCTTCGATGGCGTCGATCTCGTCGACATGGCGCGCCAGCGACAAGGTTTGCGGCGGCGCCATCGAGAGGCCATGCTCGGCCGCGAACTTGCGCTGCATGGCATCGAGCATCGCCTTGATCTCGTCGACCTTGGTGCACGCGTCGACCAGGGCGGCGCGCGCACCGGCGAAGTAGTTGCGCACCGGCGCGCGCATGCCGGTAGCGAAGCGGCTGGCCGTCATCGCGGCGCGCACCGTTTCGGTCCGGTCTTGCAGGGCATCCATGCCGATCAGCGTATACAGCTCGGTCGACAGGCGCGTAAACACGGCGCGCGTGCCCTGCAGCTTGAACAGGCCGGCGTCGAACTCCTTCTTCTCGGCCTCGACCCGGCGCACCATGTGGGCGATCATGGCCTGGTTCTTGCCGCGCAGGCTGCGCAGTTCCTGCAACTGCTCGACCAGTTCGCGCAGGCGCGCCGCCACCAGCACCTGCTGGCCGACCGCCAGCAGCTCGAGGTCGGCGCGCAACTGGCGCGCATTGATGTCGCGCCGGGCCGGGATCAGGTGGTGGAACAGCGCCGACTCCAGCGCACCGAGGCGGCTGCGCTCGAACAAGGCCATGTCGCCGCCGATGCGGCCGACCAGCGCTTTATGGGCCGAGACCGGATAGACCTGGCCGGCATCGAGCCCGAGCAGGCGCGCGACATCGTGCTGCTGGCGTGCGATCTCGCCGTTGATGGCGCTCGGGCTCTTGAGTTCATCCCACATCGCGTCGATCTTGTTCAGTACCGCCAGGCGTCCCGGCCCAGCCCCGATATGGGTGCGCCAGACGTCGATGTCGCTGCGTGTCACACCCGTGTCGGCGGCCAGCACGAACAGCACCGCGTGCGCGTTCGGGATCAGGTTCAGCGTCAGTTCCGGCTCGGTGCCGATCGCGTTCAGGCCGGGGGTGTCGAGGATCACCAGGCCCTGCTTGAGCAGCGGGTGCGGCAGGTTGATGATGGCGTGGCGCCAGCGTGGTATGTCGATCGTGCCGTCCACATCCAGGCTGGCGGCCAGGTCGGGATCCTGCGGATCGAACAGGCCGTAGCGCTCGGCCTCGGGGGTCGCCACCTGGCGGGTCTGGCTGACCTGGCGCAGCGTCTCGTGCATGGCGGCCGGGTCGTCGAGATCGAGCGGCAGCACGGTCCAGGCGGCGGGATCGTCGCGATAATCTCCGGTGGACAGCTGGCCGGCGCGGGTCTCGATCGGCAGCAGGCGCACGCACGGCGGCAACTGCGCATCCCACAGCAGTTCGGTCGGGCACATGGTGGTGCGGCCGGCGCTCGACGGCAGGATGCGCTGGCCATAATCGGCGAAGAACAGGGCGTTGATCAGCTCGGTTTTACCGCGCGAGAATTCGGCCACGAAGGCGACCGACAGCCGGTCGTCGCGCAGGCGCCCGAGGGCGCGCGCCAGCACCTGTTCGCCGGCGGCGTCGATCAATCCAGCTTCGCGCAGGGCATTGCCATAGCTGTCGAGGCTGGCGGCAACACCTGTCCGCCATGCGCCATACTGTTGTAGATCCTGCATCGTTTCAACCTGTCGGGTGCGTTAGCGCTGGCACTGCGCGCAATAGAAGGTCGAGCGCTGGCCCTGCTTGATCTGGCGGACCGGCGCCGCGCACTGGCGGCATGGCACGCCAGCACGATCATAGACGAAATATGTTTGCTGGAAATATCCAGACTGACCATTTACAGCAATAAAGTCACGCAGGGTACTGCCGCCCTGGACGATGGCGGCGGCCAGGATGTCGCGGATCGCTTCGGCCAGCCGGTCGTAGCGCGCGCGGCTGATGCGCGAGGCCGCCGTCTTGGGGCTGATCCCGGCCCGGAACAGGCTTTCGCAGGCGTAGATATTGCCGACTCCCACCACGATATCGCCGGCCAGCAGCACTTGCTTGATCGGCGCGCTGCGCCGGCGTGTCATCCGGTGCAGCAGGGCGCCGTCGAACCCGTCGCCGAGTGGTTCCACGCCCAGGCCGCGCAGCAGGAGGTGTTCGTCGAGCTCACCATCCTCGCTGGCATGCCACAGCACGGCGCCGAAGCGGCGTGGATCGTGCAGGCGCAGCACTTGTATGCCTTCGGGTCCATCGACGACCAGGTCGAAGTGGTCATGCTTGCGCGGCTCGATGCCCGGCGGCAGCACGCGCAGGTGGCCGGACATGCCGAGGTGGATGATCAGGGTGCCGTGCTCGAAGTGAATCAGCAGGTATTTACCGCGCCGGCCAGTGGACAGGATGCGGCGGCCGGCCAGCAGCGCGGACAGGCCGGGCGGGAAGGGCCAGCGCAGGCCCTCGCGGCGGCATACGACCTGCTCGACAATTCGGCCTTCGATATGGGGCGCGACACCGCGCCGGGTGACTTCTACTTCTGGTAGTTCAGGCATGGGGAAGGGAGATCGTGTAAAGTCGGGTAGCCGCTGCTACGGGCAGTCCCAGCTCATGCGCGGCGGGCGCCTGCGCATGAGCGTAGAATCAAAAAATCAATTCGGAATAGTGGACTTGCTTTGAAAAACGCTTTCGCCATTGTAACCCTCTCCGGGCTGCTTGCAGGCCTTCTCTCGGGATGTGCTGCCGCGCCGCAACAGCAGTCCCTTGCCGCTGGCGAGCAGGCCGGGATCGGCCAGCAACAAACCACCCAGCAGGAAGCAGAGCCCGCGCTCGACGAAGAGGAGCTGGCGGCCAAACAAAAGGCCGAGGAAGAAGCGCGCCTGCCCAAGGTCGAGCTGACGCCTGTCATGCTCGAGCAGCTCATGAAGGCCGAGTTCGCCTTCCGCAATGGCGATTGGCAGGGGCCATATCTGACCGTCTATAACCTGGCCCAGCGCACCCGCGATCCACGCCTGGCGCGGCGCGCAGCCGAGATGGCGGTCGCCGCCAAGCAGGGCGACGATACCCTGGCCGCGGTGCGCCTGTGGTACCAGCTCGATCCTGAATCCGATGAAGCGACCCAGTATTTCGTCGGCATGGTCGTCACGTCCGACAAGATCGCCGAACTCGAGCCGATCTTCGAGCAGCGCCTGCGCGAAGCGACGCCGGCCCGGCGCGGCGTGCTGCTGTTCCAGGTCCAGCAATTGCTGGGCCGCGCCAAGGACAAGGAAGCGGCGATCGGCATGCTCGAGCGCCTGATCGCGCCCTATGAAAGCACGATGGAAGCGCGCATCGTGCGCGCCCAGATCGCGCTGGCGCGCGGCGACAAGGCGCTGGCCCGCAGCGAAGCCCAGGCCGCGCTCGCCGCCAGGCCCGACGCCGAGCTCGCGCTCTTGATGCTGGCGCAGACCACCGAGGACGAGGCCCAGGTGGTGGCCATGATGCAGAAATTCCTTAAAAGCTATCCGAATGCGGGTGACGTGCGCGCGGCCTACGCCCGGGTGCTGGTCAACCGCAAGGATTACGTTGGTGCGCGGCGCGAGTTCGAGTTGCTGGTCAAGGCACAGCCCGATAACGCCGCCCATCTGTATGCGCTGGGCATCCTGGCGACGCAGATGAACGATGCGCCTGGCGCCGAAATCTATTTCACCCGCTT